>Ga0160427_10000345_pt1 | contig 29049 bp, 27 predicted proteins | sample SolpanmetagenomL_FD_108194 | JGI IMG/M metagenome (GOLD analysis project Ga0160427, IMG submission 108194) | Solar panel surface microbial communities from Lawrence Berkeley National Laboratory, California, USA - L | ecosystem: Engineered > Built environment > Solar panel > Unclassified ...
GATCTGGCTTCGTTCCTGCTGTCGGGTGGGGCGATGGGATTGTTCAATCAGATTGTTGCAGCGCGCAGTCGAGATGACCTGGACGTGCTCCACAGCGTGGAGCACCGGAAGTTCCCGAATAGCTGCTCCATAACTCCAGAGCTTGTCGGTGTGGATCACGTCTGGCACGTCGTAATTTACCAACAGCCTTCTGAGAAAGGTCTTCGCTGCGTGGGTATCCCGCCGGTCTTGCAGGAACAGATCCAAGACCGCGCCAGAGTCATCGACGGCCCGCCACAACCAGAGTTTTTTGCCAGCAATTTCGACGCAGACCTCGTCCAGAAACCACCGGGAACCCCGGCGGGGTTCCCGGTGTCGCAGTTCTTCGGTGAGGAGGGGTGCGAACTTGATGTTCCACTGGCGCAGGGTTTCGTGGCTGACCTGGATGCCACGCTCCTGAAGGAGTTCCTGAACATCACGCTGGCTGAGTGAGAAGCGGTGATAGAGCCAGAGAGCGTACTGGATGATGCTCAGCGGAAAACGGTGGCGGTACGGCTTGCGGTCAGTCACAGACCCGCAGCCTATCGCGCCTAACTTGCCAGAACCAGCACGGGTGAGGGATGGTGCTGGAGGTACACTTCGAGCGCCTCCACCGCCTGCATGACCTGAGTAATCTGTCCGGCCCGTCCGGCGGCTTTTCCGAGAATGATCAGGACGTCGCCGCTGACCCATTCGGCCTGAAGCGCCGGCAGTTCACTCAGGAGGTGCTCGGCGTCTCGGACCATCAGGGGACCCGCTTCACCCGTGTCGTACCGGAGGCCCAGATCCCGCACGCGGTTCATGGCCTCTTCCGGTCCAGGTGGATACGCCGCTCTCGCCTGCATCGCCGCCGTGAGCGCCTCACGAGCGGCGATGTAGGCCCCCTGATGGATTCGCGCTTCGCAGAGGTTGCCCAGGTACATGGCCTTCTGCTGCGGGTTGCCGAGCTGCTCTGCCAGGGCGATCGCCCGCTCGAGCGCGATGACGGCGTCCTCCGTTCGCCCCTGCTGCTGGATCAGAACGGCGTACAGGATGTTGAAGCCCTTCATCTGGGCGTCCCGGGTTGCCGGGTCGGTCTGGACCGTCAATTCCCGGGCGAGGCCTTCCGCGTCCTGAAATCGGGCACTCCTGAAGGCCAGCCAGGCACGGGCCACCTGCAGCGCCGCCTGGACCATAATCGGCGCGGTCCCAGCCGCCCGGCTCAGGCGGGCCAGGGTCTCGAGCCCCTCGGCCAGGAGGCCCTGCTGCTCGAAATGGGTTCTCAGCCACTCGATCTGAGCCACCTCCCCGCCGCTGCCCTCAAGCCGTGTCAGCAGGGCCTGAACGATATTGATCCGTTCTCGTCCGGCCTCCACCCCGCCGGGGGCCCAGTCGGCGAGCCGTGCCAGGAAGGTGCTGGCGTGGCGCGTGCGAACGGCGTCGTCCGGCGTCTGCTCGGCGGCGGCCAGCGGCTTGAGGACCGGCATGACCTGCAAGCGTCCGTCCCGGTTGCTGAGCAGCGCCAGCGCCTGCAACTCGGCGAATTGACTGAGGCCCGCTCCGGTAATCTGCGCGGCGTCGTCCACACTCATGGCCGGCAACTTGGCCAGCTGAGTCAGCACCAGCCGATTCTCACAGTTCAGTCGGGAGCGGGCACGCTGATAGAGCTGCTGGAGCGGAGGAGCGTCCGACAGACGGTCGTTCAGCACCTGCTGGTAAAGGGCTGCGAGCGGTTGCCCGGCCAGTTCCAGCGCCGCCAGGCGAATCGCCAGCGGATGTCCGTCCAGGCGGCGCACGATGGCGCCCATCATCTGAAGCTCCCGGTTCTGGGAGGGCAACGGCTGGACCACCTGCGCGGCGACCTGCAAGAACAGCTTCACGCCATCGACCTGCCGGATGAGGAGCGGGTCAAGTTCTGGCGCCGGCGTGCCGAGTCCTTCGAGAAGCAGGTGCGGCCCCCGCCGCATGAGTCGGCGGTGACCTCCGGTCACGACCTGTACCTGCGGTGCTTGTGCCAGCAGATGCTCGACGCCGTCAGCGAGGTCGTTCAGGTGCTCCGTCCCGTCCAGAGCCAGGAGCCAGGCGGTGTCCGCCACCGCTGCTCCGAGCGCCGTCCACGGGTTTCCTCCCGTGGGCAGCTGAAGACCGAGGGCCATGGCCAGTTGTCCAGCGGCCTGTGCACTGTCGGTGACGTCCTCCAGATCGATCAGGACCGCCTGTCCTCCGAAGAGCGGAGCCGCTTCCTGAAGCAGTGTCAACAGCACACTGGTCTTGCCAATGCCGCCCGCTCCAGTCAGCTCAACAAGCCGCTCTCCACCGACCAGGAGGGCGAGCAGTTCCGCCACCGGTCGGTCGCGCCCCAGCAGCCGACCCGCCCGTGCCCCCGGCGTCGGCAGGAGGGCCGGGTCAAGGTCCCGTAACTCGGAGCGAATCAGCCGCTCGACCTCACTGCCGGTCGGGGCCATGGCCAGCATGCGCTGGAGCATCGCGGGCTCCAGGGGCGCAGCCCCCGGCAGCCGGAGACACTGGGTCAGGAGCCGCTGCACCTCCGCGAGAGAACGCGTGCGCTCGCTGCGTGACAGCAACTGCCGCTGTACCACGAGGGCCACGCGCTCGCGGGTGGCTTCCACCCATTCTTCCAGCTCCGAGGAGACCGCCCCCAACTGCACGCCCTGCAGAAACGGGCCGGGGTACGGGTCCTCCGACGCCATCTCTCCAGCGAGCAGCCGGAGCGCGTCACAGGGCAAGTGAACCGACACGGCCTGACCTTCGGTCATCAAGGCGCGCGGAGGCAAGACTTTCTTCAGCGTGGAGAGCAGCGTCCGGAGGCTGGCGGCGGCCTGATCCCGGTCCGGCCAGAACAGGGCATGCAGATGAGACCGGGGGACCGGACCCTCCAATGCCAGGTAAGTCAGCAGCGTCAGTCCGGTGGGTCGGTGGTACTCGGTGCCCGTCAGCGCCAAGGCGCCCATGGTCTTCAGCTCGACGGTCAAAGGTGCCTCCTCCGAGACTGGACGCTCAGGCATTGTCACCAGACTATCTCAGAACGGTTCTGGCAAGTTAAGCGCGATAGGCTGAGGGTCCGTGACTGACCGCAAGCCTTACCGCCATCGGTTTCCATTGAGCATCATCCAGTACGCCCTCTGGCTTTATCACCACTTCTCGCTGAGCCAGCGTGATGTCCAAGAACTCCTTCAGGAACGCGGCATTCAGGTCAGCCACGAAACCCTGCGCCAGTGGAACATCAAGTTCGCACCCTTCCTCACCGAAGAACTGCGACACCGGGAACCCCGCCGGGGTTCCCGATGGTTCTTGGACGAGGTCTGCATCGAGATTGGTGGCAAAAAACTCTGGTTGTGGCGGGCCGTCGATGACTCTGGCGCGGTCTTGGATCTGCTCCTGCAAGACCGGCGGGATACTCAGGCGGCGAAGACCTTTCTCGGAAGGCTGTTGGTAAACTATGACGTGCCAGACGTGATCCATACGGATAAGCTCTGGAGCTATGGAGCAGCCATTCGAGAACTACCCGTGCTCCACAGCGTGGAACACGTCCAGGTCGTCAGGGCGGCGCGCTGCAACAACCTGATCGAACACTCCCATCGCCCGACCCGACAACAGGAACGAAGCCAGATCGGCTTCAAGAACCAAAGGCGAGCACAGGAGTTTTTGGCCCTGCATGCCCGCGTTTCGAACCTCCAGCAGCACACCCGCACGACCGTTCCCGCCCACCTCCGAAGATCGAACCAGGACCATGCTCACCTGGCATGGCAGAACGCCGTTGAAGTGGCCGTCTGAGGTTCAGACGACCACTGACCTCATCAGGCCCCTCCCTGATTAACTTGCCAGAACCGTCTCCACGGTTGTGTTGCCTTAATCGGCACCGAGGTAGCCGAAGAGCAGGGATGGCCTGAACTTCAGGCCATCCCTGCCGCGACCGCAGACCACGTCTGGAACGCTTGCTCCTGATTCTTTCTTCTGGTCGTGGCGGAAACGCTGGTGCGGGAATGGTGGTGGAGAGTGGTGATTCTGGCGTGCACACTCAGAAATTCTTGCGCGCGTTTCCGTCGTTTGAACCCCTGCTGACTCCGCTCTTGTCGCCGTGTGAAGCGATGTTCTTGCTCGATCACATTGTTGCACCGGGCCGTGGAAATCACCTGCTGGTGGTCAACATGGACTAGGCTCGGGAGCGCTCGTATCGCGGCCCCATAACTCCGCAGCTGGTCGGTGTGAATGACCACTGGGACATCGTATTCTGCCAGGAGCCTGGTCAGGAAGGTCTTCGCGGCTTCGGTGTCCCGATGCTGCTGGAGCAGAATATCGAGCACGAAGCCGTGCTCGTCCACGGCTCTCCATCACCAGTGTCGGACGCCATCGACGCTCGTACAGACCTCGTCCAGAAACCAGCGGGAACCGCGCTTGGGTTCCCGCTGGCGCAGGTCTTCCGCGAAGAGCGGGCCGAAGTTGATATTCCATTCGCGCAGCGTCTCGTGGCTGACCTGGATGCCGCGCTGGTGGAGCAATTCTTGAACATCTCGGTAGCTGAGCGGGAAGCGGTGATACAGCCACACGGCGTGTTGGATGATGGCCATTGGAAAGCGGTGCCGGTAGGGGGTGGGATCGGTCTCTGGGAATCAGCCTAGCCCAGACCGATTAAGGCAACACAACCGTGCCGCGTGTTGAACGTCACCAAAAGCGGGTCCTTCACCTGGCAGAGAAGGCCAACCAGCACACGTGCACTGCAGGATACCGCCCTGATCGCCGAGATTGGGCGGATTCACGCCACCAGCAAAGGTCGCTACGGCGTGCCCAGAGTCCACGCAGAGCTGCGCGAGCAGGGCTGGCCCCAAGCGCTTCTGTGAGCGCCATCTCCCTCCGGACTATTCCCAGCGTTCTTCTGAATCAGACCACTAGCGCTGCCCCGGCCTGGGCAGACTGTCAACCAAGGTTGACGCGCGGGCCGGTCGACCGGCGGACAGTGAATTGGCTGTAGGCGTGTTGACGTGCTTCGAAAAGGTAAGCGACGAAGGTAAAGCAAGCAGGCGGATTTGGGCTTCTCCAAGTGGTTGTCAGCGCGTCAGGTAAAACCCAAGTATCAGGAAGGCCAGCGTCAGCACCCCCAGCACCCACGCCACCGCCTGATTCGGCTGGAAGAATTGCTTCACCTCGCCCAGCATGAAGCCCACTGCCAAGCCCAGGCAGATCATGCCCCACTCCCGCCGCGTGCGCTTCACGTGCCCCTCAGCAAGGCGTTGCCGGTCAGTGCCCGGTAGATCCCGAAGGCCAGCAGCAGGACGGCGGGCCAGGTCTGTCGCTTCCCCCCCGCGGTGAAGAAGGTCAGCCCAGAAAGGCCCAGCGCCAGGACGGTGTGATAGATGCTGCCCAAACGCCACTCGATCATCGCCACAGCGAGGAAGGCGGCAGAGCCGGCCCAGGCCAGCGAACGGAAGAGTACGGGCGGAACGGTGTTTTTCATGCTTCCCCTTCGCCGGACCGATGTCCGCTCTCGTAGGCCGTCAGGGCATCGTCCCAGGCGGTTTCGCCGTAAGTGATCAGCAGGCCAGTCAAGGGGGTGAGTTCCTTCCTGACGATCTCCAGATTGATGCCCGTCGCTCGGTGAATCTCACCGGCGCTCTGAGCGCCTTTCTTGAGCATGGCCTGGAGAATCCGGGCCTGCATATCGCTGGGCATGGGTATGGGCTTCTTGGTCATCACTGCTCTCCTTCGCTGGGCATCATGGCCCGACCACAGCGGCGTATTTCTTCTTCATGGGTTGCTCTCTGACTGAAGGACGGCCTGATAGGCAGGCCTGGACCAGTTCCGCTTCAGTCTTTGCTGTGCAGGACGAACCACTCAGCGAGCGCATGGGTGAGAACATGGGTCACGTGGTAGTCGCTGGAGATGTACGCCGACTGGCAGGCCTCCGCGCCGCCTGAATTCGTAGAGAAAATCCTGACTTCCAGACCGTGCCCCGAACTTTGAGCAACCCATCGCAGATCCAGATCCGCCATTGACGCGGTCAGAGACCGAAGAGAAATACCCACGCATGAGGTTCGTGTTCTGACGATGGCTTGCGCCTGATCTAAATGCATGAGGTCGAAGTTTTTCTGGCGCCGCTAGGAACGTCGGTTGCTGACGCCCACTCGACAGTGGTCACACGGCGGCGGAGCGTGATGTTCACCCTTCCCCTTCGCTGCTCACTGCCTGAACACCTGCTGCACACGCTGCTGATAGGCGCTCGCCCGGTCTGGAAGTGCCCACATGCGCCGCCCACTGTGCCAGCCGCGCCCCAGGTCCGCCACGTGTCCGGCGCCTGGGCAAGTGAGCGCAGTGCGCGCCGGACACTGACCGCCTCAGCCTCCGTCACTGGGTTGTGCCCGTAAACCTGCACGGCCACCGTGATGCTGTCCAGCATGTTCACGTCGAGCGCCTGTAACGCCTGCAGCGCGGCCCGTTGGACTGTCCCTCTTCCCCGGCTCATACAGGCAGTCTAAGTGTTCCGTTCTGCGCGTATTGGGAGAGAACGGAACACTTACACCTCGTCTTTTCGTGTCAGGCCTGAGCTTCGATAATCGCGACAACAGGTCGACGCCTTCCCCGGTCCGGGTGGGGCTGAAACGCTGGGCCTGTAGCGTCTCGCAGCGCGGCGCGCGGCTGTGGAATCTCCCCCAGAATCTCAAGGTACTGCCTCACCTGGTTTTACGCCGCTGCAACGTCTGAATTGGAAAGATCCAGACATGCGCGACCCGCTCACGGACCTCCTGTACAACGGCGCACACCACTTTCTGCTCTCGGGCCTCTGGGTGCTCCTCTTCGTCACGCTCAGCCTGTTGATGGTCAGGAGCCTGAGCCTTGCGTTGGCCAGCACCAGCCGACATCATCCGCTGGTCTGGCTGGTGCTGGCCCTGTCCCTCTGGGTGGTGATGCTGATGCTGTGGTGCGTGTATCAGCCAGACCTTTCCTGGGGTCTGTTGGGCCTGGGCCTCCTGACGGTGGGTGTGGTGGCGCCCGTTCTCAGGCCCAGGCCGCGCCGGTTCAGATCGTGGTCTTGATCGCGTCAGACACTCTTGAGCGTAAACCGTTCTCAACCCCAGGTTGACCTGGGCGGGGTAGGCTAAAGCATGAATCTATTTGTGCAAGGGATTGTCCCACCCCTCAGCAGCTGACACTTCGTGCTTTTCCCTCTCCAGGAGAGGGAAAAGCTGTTTGCAAGAGGTCCAGGTAGGTCCAGAACGTGTCCAATCCCCAGCGCACCGCCTGACTGAGCAGCGTCCATCCGGTCCTCGCCGTACTTCTGGCTCTCCGCCCTCGGTTGTCCAGCGTCGGCGGATCTGACTCCTGCGCCGCTTCTCCGACTCGAACCATCCAGGCCAACACGATGCAGAGCAGACCGAACAGCCGGGAGAGCCGGTCAGGAGCCGTCATGGGGGTGTCTTCGAGTCCCAGCCCACGGGCCTTCATCGCGGAAAAGGTGCATTCCACTCCCCATCTTTTTTTGTAGGTGAACAGTGTGTCCAGCACGGACAAATCGGACGCGACGATGACCCTGTCTCCCGCAGGAGACAGGGTCACGACCACGCGCATCCATGTGCCGTACACCCATACTTTCTCGAACACCGAGCGGACCTCGCCAGGCTGGAGGTCCTGGAACTGATCTCTGGCCAGGAGGTCGTCAATACGGGTGTTTTCCTTGATCCGGAAACAACGCTTGATGCCCTTCCAGCGCAACCACACGCACCATTGCTTCCCTACGAATTCACGGTCAGCAATGAGCACGGCCCAGCGTTTCGCTGGGAGCACCTTCAGGAGCTGAGCGACCAGGAGGATGCGTGCGGCTCCACTGCTGTTGCCCTGATGGGGCAACACTGTCCAGATCAAGGGGAGTACCACCCCACCGAGGGCAACGCCGAGGACGAGGATATGGAGTGGGGTCTGTCCAGAGTGCCAGGTGGTGCGGTCCATCACCATAGTCAGGTTCCCGTCCGGAAGGAGAGGAAGCAGGACGTCCAAGACGTCCTGCGAGGTGAGCTGCAGATCGTGGAAGACCCGCGCCACGGCCCTCGTCTTCGATTCGAGGGACGCGGAACGCGGGAGGTGCAGCGCGATGTTGCGGTGCAGGGCTGACTCAGCCTGGAGGATCCCGAGGAGCACTTCGGCGAGGCGCTTCAAGGCGTCCGTTCGGCGATGCGGTAAGCGGTCGTTCAGGTACGCGGCGAGCGTGTCAGCATGAAGCAGGGCAGTTCTGGAGGTCGTTACAGACCCAGATACTGCCCTTTAAACTGCTTTTGTGCGTCTCAGACAGCATTTATCCCGAAGTGTCAGCTGCTGAGGGTTCTGACAAGGTGTAGGGGTAGGGTGAAGTCGCGCTGACCGACCAGAAGGTTCCAGGGTACCGATTCCCGCTTTCGGTGATCAGTCATGCAGCCTCTTCGCCGAAGGGCTGCCCCACCGGGCACTCCGACCCTGTTCCCGGAGGTCCCTGGACAAGGTGCGTACGAGCGTCGATGGCGTCCGCCACCGGCTGTCGACGAGCACGGGCTCGTGCTCGACATCCTGCGGCAACGCCACCGTGATATCGAGGCCGCAGGACTCTCTTGACGAGGCACTTGGGAAAATCCGACGTTCCAGAGCTCACCCTGCCGATCAGCTGCGAAGGTGTGGGGCTGCGATTCGGGAGTGTTCGGGCCGCGCTGACGTTGACCACCATTAGGTGATTTCAACGGCCCGCTGTCACAGTCTCATTGAGCAAGAACACCGATTCACACGGCGACCAGAGCGGAGCGGGCAGGCGTGGCCAGCCGCGTCCGTTCTGCCCAAGACGTCGGCAGGGGTTTAACCGACGGAAACGCGCCCAAGAGTTCCTGAAGCGGCACCCTCGGTCACGAATCTCTACCTTCACTCCCGCAGCAGGGGTGCCGCCGCCATCGGCCGAAGCCACCAGAGACGAGCGTTCCGGACGTGCGCAACCCTCGCAGCAGGGGTGGTCTGAGGGTCGGTCCGCCCCTGCCGCCCTCTGTTCTCAAGCCGATTCCGGCACCACCGCCCTCCCCCTCAGCGCTCCAGGTTCACGCCTTCTGCGGTCAGGACCAGGATCGTCAACTGGACCTCAAGTCCTTCTCGAACCAGTGGTGCGCGTACGGTTCCGCGTTGAACGCCGCCACTTCCCGGTAGCCTGCGCGCCGGTACAGCTCGATCGCCTCAGTCAGGGCCCGGTTCGTCTCCAGGTGAAGCGTTTTCACACCCGCCTCACACGCATACCGCTCGATCTCGCTCAGCAGCCGCCGCGCTACCCCCAGCCCACGCGCATCCGGCGCGACCCACATCCGTTTGACCTCCGATGGGGCGTCAACGTGCATCTTGAGGGCGCCCCACCCTACGAATTGATCGCGACAGCGGGCCAGGAACAAGGCGCCCCGGGGCAACGTGAGTTCGTGCACATCGGCGGAGAGGCTGAGCGATGCTTTGAAGCCGCCCTCGAAGCGCGCGTTCAACTCAGCGAAGTACTGTGCCAAGCACCACTGGGCGGCCGGCGAAGCCGGGTCTTCGAGACCGATGCGCACCTCGGAGGCCCTCAGCAGACGCTCAACTTCGGCCATCGCGGCCAGGAGGCGGGTTTGCGCGCCCTCGCTTAACGGCGTCAGAACAGAGCTGGCCAGATCGTTCGATCGCCGGTCGAGTTCGGCATGTTCGGTCAGCCCGGCCAGTGTGAGCTGAACGTGGCGCACGCGCCGATCGTGGTCGCTCGGCACGAGTTCGACGAGGCCCTGCCGTTCCAGCGACCGGAGCAGGCGGCTCGTGTACCCGGAGTCGAGGTCGAGCGTGGTGCGCAGGCGGCGAAGTTCGGTGCCCCTGGGCCCAATTTCCCACAACAGGCGCGCCTCGGCCATCGGTCGGTCTCGTCCGAGGAACGAGTCCTGAAGCGCGCCGAGACGCTGAGCGACCGTCCGGTTGAAGCGCCGGACGTGTTGCACTGCCTGTGTCTCCATATTGGCTGATCTTAGTCAGACGATTGCCCAAAGGCAAGGCGTTGTGGCCTCGGTCGCTCGGGCTCCTCCGTCAGTCGACGGCCAGTTTCAGACGACGGCCGCCTGGCACGACTTGGTGCATCTGGGGATCCTCCGTTCCGGCTTGCTCTTTGTCAACATTCAGAGGGAAATGGCAGACCGGATCATCGTGACGAAGACACCCGCCCCGGTGCTGGATCCTCACGAGGCTAGTTCGGCCGAGCTGCTGATGCTGGTCCGCTCGCGCCTCTTGGAAGACGCCACTCTCAGGCAGAGTGAGCGGCTCGAACTTGTCAAGCTGCTGAGAAGCATCTTGGAGCGCCTGGGTCAGTTGGTAGGGCGCCTGAGTCCACTGGCGTACGTACTTAGCGGGAAATTCGGTTCCTACTCTTGTACGACCCCTACCTGTCGCCAAGCCATCCGTCGTCCCGCCCTGTGGCCGTGGCCGCCTGCGACAGTTTGCCCGGATTGAGCAGCCCGACCGGGTTGTACAGCGCGCGCGTCGAGGACCGTCTGCCCGCTCCAGCGGGGGTCGGCTTCCAGGAAATAGGTGTGCGGGTTGGCCACCGTCACGCCCAGCCGCTCCCGCTCTGCGATGGCAGCTTCGATGGCCGGGCCGTTCTGCAGATAGATCAGGTCCAGCGCCGAGATGAAGGTCCGTTCGTCTGGCGTGCGGGGGGCCTGCCGCCCGATTTACAGGTGAAACGACACGCCGCCCTCGCCGTGATAGGTGCGCAGGGCCTCCAACTGCCCCAGCGCTTCCTCGACGTCGGTGCTGAGGTTGGACTGCAGCCGCCTCACGCCACACCCGGAGGTGCCGCGAGACGCCTGGACGGACGGTCCCGCTGGTGCAGGATGAAGCGTTCAGCGGCTGGGTCCGTGGGCGCACCCCCGCCGGACGATGGGGACAGCCAAAAGAACTGGCCGGGGCGGCGGTGTTCCTGGCGTCGCGGGCGTCAGATTTCGTCAACGGGCAGGTCATCTACGTGGACGGCGGGATGCTGGCGGTGCTCTAGTAGCCCTGACACGTGAGAGCCGGGGTGGGACCGAACTCGTCATAGGGCTGGACCTGGGCACCACTTCGGTGAAGACGCTGGCACTCGACGCCCGCGGTGAGGTGGTCGCCCGCTCAGAGCGCAGTTCCGCCCTGCACAGCGGTGAGCAGGGCTTGGCCACGCAGGACGCAGAGGAAGTGGTCCAGGCCGCGCTTACTGCTCTTTCAGAGCTGGAGCAGGCGCTCCACGGTCAGGTCGTCCGGGCGATCGTGCCGAGCGCCGCGATGCACAGCCTGGTGCTGATCGGGGGATCCGGCAAGGTGCTGGCCCCCGCCCTGACCTGGGCCGACACCCGCTCCTCCCACACACTGAGCAGCCTGCATGTCAGGGATCAATGCCGCCTTCGACGGAGTGGGCGGGGCGAGCTTCTCGAATTCCTACGCTGCCCTCGGCCGGGGCGGCCGGCTGGTCGTCTACGGCTTTGGCCCTGCCGTCTCCCGCGGAGGCCGGGGCGCACTGGTCTCGTCCTTCCTGCGGCTGGGCACGTTCATGGTCAGGCCGGACGGACGGCGGGCCGGATTCCACTTCGTCGACGTGGCGCGGCATCAGGACTGGATCCGCGAGGATCTCGGAGCGGTGTTCGCGCTCCTGGCGAGCGGGCGCCTTCAGCCACTTGTCTTCGCGCGCCTGCCCCTCCGCTCGGTTGTTGAGGCTCACCGGATGCTGGAAGCCGGAGAGGTGCGCGGCAAGATCGTTCTTGTCCCTGAAGGCCACTGGAGAAATGAGGGGGGACAGAAGAAGTCTTCCTGCGTTCATCGCCCTGGTTGTCCGGTCGACCTGACCATCCATCAGGAACAGGAGCGAGGCATGACCACCATTCGTTCGCGCAGCCACCGCTGTCTGTTCACCTGCTGGAGCAGGTGGTCATCGGTGGTCCGAGGCCAGACGGACTCCGCCTCAGCGGTCGGTTACGGTAATCGTGGCGGTCATGCCATCGTGGAACGAGCAGTAGTACGTGAACGTCCCGGGGGTCCTGAAGGTATAGCTGTATGTCTCGCCAGGGTGCAGGGTCGCAGAGTGAATCTCCGGCAATACCACCGAAGACACGTTGTGCGTCACCTTTCCGGTGTGGACCCAGGTGACCGTGGTGCCCGTCACCACGGTCATCGCAGGGGGAGCAAAGAAATCATCGCCGATCTTCACGGTCAGCTGCTTCACCACCTGTGTGGTTGGCTGCGCAGTGGTGGTCTGGACGGCCGTGGGTGCACCCGCTTTGAGAACGGAGGCGCAAATCGGAATGACGGACACATCGTCAGCGGTATGAACGTTAACGTAGGCCCCGGCGGTGCCACTGATCCTGGATGGAACGGCGCGCAGGGTCGTGATGGCTTGGCCCTGAGCGTCCGTTTTGAACGGTGGGAACACGAGGGAGATCGGGCCGTTGGAGGAGCAGGGATCGCTGCTGGCAGGTCCCAGCGCGTGGTAATGGGCCACGTATGGAGTGTTGGGGGTCAGGCCGCGCAGGGTCAGCACCGAGATGGAGTTCGTGGGGCTCAGGGTGCGGACGATCAGCTGCCCGGAGGCGCCGGCATTGGCCGGTCCCTGGACTTTGAACGGGTAGGTCATGGTGGGCGTGGGCGCCGCACCCGCGCTACTCAACAGGAGGGCCGAAGCAATGACTGAGCCTAGACGAAACAGACGAGACATAGAATTCCTCCACAACTGGGGCAGCTCAGGGCAGGACGGTGCGCCCTGATGATGCCAGCGGACGTCATGTGCGACTGTAGGATCAGATGGTGCACCTGGCTCTTCCTGGATGCCGGGGAGCGGATGACGGAAGTCAAAGTGGTGCACTATGAACTTACCGCGATAAGGGGTTGACGCCTCAGAGGATATCTGGTCAAGCAGCGAGGTTTCGGCATTTGAGGTTGTGGGCGAGAACCAGCCGAGCCACCTTGAGCCGCAGGCTCACCATGATGTTGGTGGCGAATCCGGCTCAGCGATACCTGTCAGCTCCGACTGGCACAGCGATGACGGCCCTGACGACTTCTTCTATGCCCCTGGTGGGGTAGCACAAGTTGGACACTTGGCTCCTGAGCCAGAATATGAGGGTGGCCCCTGCCCCTCGAACGATTCGACGATCAGATCCGTGCCAAACAGGGTAATGAGCGCGCTGGTAGGGTCAAAGGGTACTCCCGAGCCCGCTCCCGATTCCACTCTAGCCCTGCACCAAACCTGATTCAGAACCTGGAAACGGGGGCACGTCAGCTGGTGCAGGCGCGGCGATCCGTCTCACCATTTGGCCTCCATCAGACTTTCGATTCCAGATTTCGATTGCCTGTCAACCAGCCTTTAGGGCCCAATCGACGGCAGCTACTGCGTGCAGCGTCGTGGTGTCAAATATTGGAACGGGACTGTCGTCGGGACCGACCAGCAGCATGATCTCTGTACATCCCAAGATGATGCCTTGCGCGCCTCGATCTGCCAGACGCTGCATGACACGCATATACGCTGCCCTGGATTCAGGACGTACTTTTCCCTGTACAAGTTCGTGATAGATAATCCGATGCACCATGCGCCGATCCTCTTCATCAGGCGTCAAAACGTCCAGACCGTACTTTTCACGTAACCGTCCCTGGTAAAACGCTTCTTCCATCGTGTAGGCGGTGCCCAGCAGGCCCACGCGGCTGAGGCCCCGATCGAGGATTCGCTCTGCCGTCGGGTCAGCAATGTGCAGCAGCGGAATATCTACGCTCTGCTCGATCTCGGGGGCCATCCGGTGCATGGTGTTCGAGCAGATCAGCAGCACGTCTGCCCCGCCACGTTCCAGGCGCTGCGCGGCGTCTTGCAGGACCTGGGTGGCCTGATCCCACTCACCGGCATGCTGGTACTGCTCGATTTGCGCAAAGTTGACTGTATACATCAAGCTCTGGGCAGAAAAGAGGCCACCTAAACGGTCGCGAACGGTCTCATTGAGAAGACGGTAATACTGGGCGCTGGATTCCCAGGAGAGACCACCGATAAGGCCGATGGTCTTCATAGGAGTTCCAGGCATAGCCTGTAGACCGATTTCACGACTGCCCTCAGTTCGACAGCGCTACTGATTTTATTCACGTAGAAGGATAGCACTGAGCCTGGGTGTTAAGCCAGCAGTATCGAACTTCAGGCACCATTCGCGCAGCGTCTCGTGGCTGACTTCAATGCCGCGCTGGTGGAGCAATTCCTGCACGTCTCGGTAACTCAGCGGAAAGCGGTGGTACAGCCAGACAGCGTGCTGGATGATGGTCATAGGGAAACGGTGGCGGTAAGGCTTGGCGTCGGTCACGGCGGGTCAACCTACCCCTAAGGCAACACAACCGTCTGAACTTCAAATCGCTCCTGAGTAGAGGTGGCCTGCTCGAAAGTTAAATCGCCAGAACCGGATGGATCAGCGCCCGCTCCGTACCTCCGTTTCTCACCATCAGACACAGTCACACCCTCGAGCGGAAATTGAGGTGGCGTGTACTCATCTGAGCGATCGTCACCGTTCAGTGGACGTGACCGGTACATTCAGGCCGAGCAGGCGGTGAAGCAGACGCAGTAACTGCCCCTGTTCCTGATCGGAGAGTCGGGCAGTGACCTCCCGCTCGGCCTGACGGACCGCGCTCAGAGTCTGCTGTAGCAGCGTGGCCCCCGCGTCCGTCAGCGCCACGCTGTTCTTGCGGCGGTCCTTCGCGTCTGGATCCCTCCGCACCAGTCCACGGCTTTCAAGCAGATCCACCGTCCGCATCACCGCCGTGCGGTCGAGTCCCACCTGCTGACTCAGCACGATCTGCGCCTGTGGGCCTCTCGCCTCAAGCAGCAGCAGCAGGCCATACTGCGCCACGGTCAGGCGATGTGGCGCGATGACGAGCTCCACCTGCCCGTTGAGCTGCTCTGCAACTTTGTTCACGATGAAACCCATATGCTCCAAAAACTCCTCAGGGAAGGCCGGGGGCACCGGCGCGGCCATCAGACGACGTTCAGTCATGGCTGTGTTCTATCACACTTGAGATCGTCACATCTGTGATTATAATTGCTGAGGACGGAAGCTCAGTGCTCGCTTCCCGAACCGGGTCTGGTCGTTTCATCCCCGGATTGTCGCACCGTCAGGGTCAGGACCTGGCGTGCACGCCCCAGCCCCTTCGGGCCCTCAGCAAGACAGGAGGTTCACCATGACCCAAACGATTCTTCTGGTCGGTGCCACCGGCATGTTCGGCAGCCGCGTCGCCCATCACCTGCTCCAGCAGCCGGACACGAAGGTGCGCCTGCTGGTGCGTTCCGCCGAACAGCCGGACAAGCAGGCACTGCTGAAGCCCTTGATCGACGCGGGCGCTGAAGTGATGGAAGGTGACCTGGCGGATGAAGACGCCCTGGACCGCGCCACCACTGGAGTGGACGTCATCGTGTCTGCTGTGCAGGGCGGCCCGGACGTAATCGTGGCTGGACAGGTGGCGCTGGCAAAGAGCGGGGTGCGAAACGGTGTGCGCCGCATGCTGCCATCGGACTACGGACTCGACCTGTTCGAGGCGACGCCCGGCGAGCACCTGATGTTCGACCTGCGCCGCACCGCCGACGACCAGATCGCCGCCACCGGCATCGAGCAGGTCAACGTCCTGCAGGGCGCCTTCATGGAAATGTTCGGCCCCAAGGCCGGCACCTTCGATTACGACGCCGGCACCGTCAGCTTCTGGGGTGACGGTACCCAGATCATCGACGCGACCAGTGTGGAAGACACGGCCCGCATGGTGGCCCACATCGCGCTCGACCACACGGCGCAGGCTGGGAAGTTCGCCTTCGCCGGCGACCGCATCTCGATCCTCGACGCGGCGACGGTGATCGAGGCCCAGACCGGTCGAACCTTCCAGCCCCACTCGATGGGCACGGAAGCGGACTTGCGCGCCGCCCATGAAGACGCGCTCCAAGACACAGCCAACCCGTTCAAGTCGGTGATGCTGGCCTACCAGCTGTATATGCTGACCGGCCAGACCAACCTGACAGACCTCCAGAACGAGCGCTACGGAGACGTCAAGCTCGAAACCTTCGCCCAGTTCGCCGCCCGTGCCTTGCCCCACGGCGTCAAGAACTGATTCGTCGGGCCTGACCTGGCACCAGAGTCACGGCTGGTTCACCCTCAACAACTCGAACGGGAGATTACGATGTCGGATGCCAAACCTGCTGTTCTGCCGCCCCTGCCCGGTGCAGAAGGCTTCAACCACCCCACCAGTGACGGCCGTGCCTACTGGTGGCTGGATATCCTGTGGGTCATTCTGGCTGACGCCAAAGATACCGGTGGCCGTTTCTCGTTGATGGACGAGCTGATGCCCAGAGGCGCGGGGCCGGGGCCGCACAAGCACACCTGGTCGGACGAGACCTATTACATGCTCGACGGCGAGATCACCTTTCTGGTCGGTGACGAGATCATCGTGGCGCGCAAGGGCGATTTCCTGATGGTGCCGCGCGACACCCGCCACGCCTTCCGGGTCGACAGCGAGACCGCCCGGTTCCTGAACGGTTATACCCCGGCGAGCTTAGAAGCGGCGGTCATCGAGCTGGCGATGCCCGCCCCGGAGCGCATCATTCCGCCCAAAGGGACCGCCCCGATGCCCAGATTGACCCCGGAGCAGCTGCGCCGCTACGGCATGGACGTCGTGCCTGGCCCTGATCCACTGCGCCCCGACGGGCACTGATTGCTGGACCCTGGGGCAGGACCTTCACCTCAGACGGGAGCGGCATTTTCGACCTGTCGGTCATTCGGGGAGGATAGCCATGAAACCTTGTTCCACTGCTCCTCTCATCGTCAGTGCTGGAGCGCTGGGCAGCCTGGCGGCCGCGATGCCCTCCTGACGGTTGTGTTGCCTTAACTGGCTCAGGGTAGGCTGACCCGCTGTGACCGACGCCAAGCCCTACCGCCACCGTTTCCCCATGCTCATCATCCAGCACGCCGTTTGGCTGTACCACCGCTTCCCACTGAGCTACCGGGACCTCCAGGAAGTGCTGCACCAGCGCGGCATTGAGGTCAGTCACGAGACCCTCCGCGAGTGGTGCATTAAATTCGGTCCCCTCTTCGCTGAAGACCTGCGCCACCGGGAACCCCGTCGGGGTTCCCGGTGGCATCTCGACGAGGTGTGTACGAGCGTGGACGGTGTTCGACCCTGGCTTTGGCGGGCCGTGGACGAGTATGGGTTCGTGCAGGGCATCCTCCTTCAGCGGCATCGGGACACCGAAGCGGCGAAGACCTTCCTGACGCGGCTGCTGGGTGAATACGATGTCCCAGGGGTCATCCACACCGATCAGCTCCGCAGCTACGGGGCCGCGATCCGAGAGATCCCGAGCCTGGTCAACGTCGACCATCAGCAGGTGATCTCCACAGCCAGATGTAACAACGTCATTGAGCAAGAACACCGATCTACACGACGACACGAGCGATCTCAGCAGGGATTCAAACGGCGAAAACGCGCTCAAGAGTTCCTGAGTCTGCACGCCCGGATCACCAACCTTCACCATCATTCCCGCACCAGGGTCACCGCCGCCACCTGAAGAAACAACCAAAAGCATGCGTTCCAGACGTGGTCAACCGTCGCGGCCGGGGTGGCCTGAAGTTCAGGCCACCCCGGCCCTCAGCCTGCCGTGACGCCAGTTAAAGCAACACAACCTCCCGTATGTCTTCTCGACAGGTGTCTCGTCCAGCACGAGCACCTGTACTCCCTTTGCGCAGGCCTTGACGAGCGGACACGCTTCTCCCAGATTCGCCACGAGGGTCGCTGTGGTCACTGACGCTGGGGAGGCACTCGCGCCCAGCTACAGCATCACCCGAAGTCGGCCAGTATGCCCGGGAAATTGAGCCGGCCGAGCGCCGTTCGCGCTCGCACTGCCGCGAGCTCACTCCAGTTCCGCCAGTGCAGCCTGAACGAGACCGGGCCGTCGTCCTCAGCGAACCTCGTCCATAGCCATTCGAGTTCCTGCCCCTCCGCGCCCTTCAGCACGGCCTGGCCACCTTTCTGGGACGTCCTCCGATTCACTGCCAGGTCCAGAGGCTGCTGACGGGCAGGGCGTGCAAGCGATCACCAAAAGGGATGGCCCGCTCGCCCAGGTGCAGCACCACGCCGCGGTGGAAGCGCTCCGGGTATTCCGCCTGCAGCGCTTTCAGACCCCGGAAGTCACTGGCGGTCGGGCTGGCGCTGGCCTTGACCTCCACGCCCACCAGCCGCCCGTCCGGGTGCTCCAGCAGGAGGTCCACCTCCTGCCCGGTGTGGGTGCGGTAGTGATACAGGCCCGGCTGCGCTTCGCTCCAGCCGCGCGCCTTGAGGAGCTCCAGCGTCACGAAGCCTTCGAGCAGCGGGCCGAGGAGCGTGCGTTCGCGCTTCAGCCGGGCCTCGTCCAGCCCCAGCAGGTGGGCGCTCAGGCCAGTGTCGACGAGCTGCACCTTGGGGGCCTTGACGAGCCGTTTGGTGTGGTTGCTGGCCCAGGCGGGGACGGTCAGGGTCAGGTAGACGGTGTCCAGCAGCGTCAGGTAGCGCGAAAAGGTGCTGTGCGGCAGCCCAGCGGCGCGGGCCAGGTCGGCGGTGTTCAGCAGCCCGGAACTGCGGGCCGCCAGCAGGCTCAGCAGGTTCGGGAGTTGCGCCAGGCCCTCGATGTTCGCCAGGGCCTGCACGTCCCGGCTCAGGATGGTGTTCAGGTACGAGCGGAAAAACGCACTCCGGCGGACCGGAGTGCGGGCCTGCGCTTCCGGGTATCCGCCGCGCAGCAGCCGGGGCAGGAGTTCGCTCTCAGGCAGGCCAGGCAGGGTCAGCGGCGGACCGTCTTCCCCGAAGGCCAGGTCGATAAAGCGCTCCGGCTGCCCCTCAAGCTCCCCCTGGGACAGCGGCCAGAGGGTCAGCACCTCCAGCCGGCCGGCCAGTGAGTCCGCCACGGCGGGCAGGGTCAGCACGTTAGCGCTGCCGGTGAGCAGGAACTGGCCCGACTGCCCCGAGGCGCGCTGACGGCCCACATCGATGGCGGCCTTGATCGGCAGGAGCAAGCCCGGAGCGCGCTGAATCTCGTCGAGCGTCACCGTCTCCGGCAGACCCGCCACGAAGCCCTGTGGGTCGCCCTGGGCAGCGGAGAACACGCCGAGGTCGTCCAGGGTCAGGCTCACGCGGTCCGGCTGGGCCAGCCGGGTGAGGGTGCTCTTGCCCACCTGCCGCGCCCCGACCAGTAGCACGGCCGGCGTGTCGGCCAGAGCGTCCAGCAGGGCCGGCGTCAGGAAGCGGGGGAGCATAGCCTGATTATTCACCACTTGGTGGTGTAATTTCAACCTCATTGTGGGAAGTAATCAGCACTATTTGGTACGGGCATTGTTCTGATGACTGAGTCGCCCTGGACGTCGACCAGCTCAATGGCTCCTGGAGCAATCACCGTGGCACAACTCCGTAGAGGAAACGGCAGGTGGTATTTTTTGCGTCCACCTGCAGACCGTTGAGAGCATCACTCACAGGCCCCTGACGCATTTTTATGGTGGAGGATTCGATGGCTCTACCTTATCAGGACACCGTTCACAAGGCCCCCCGCTGAGTAGTCACCCTGGATCTATCATGGTGTTCTCGTGACGGGACCAGACCACCCCACCGGCCAAAACGTCCCTGAAATCAAACTTGACGCTGCCACCACGGCACGCATCCGGGCTGAGGAAGTCGAACGGCTGCGTATCCGGGCGGAGCTTGAGAAAGAGCAACGGCAGAGGACGATCAGGAGCGAGAACAGGGGGTGCCTCGGGCCGCTCAACCTGGTTCTGAAAATCATAGGATGGTGAACGAACGGCCCGCGTTGTCTGATGACCACACCCCGACATGTACATCTTCAGAACGACACGTTCAGTGCCTGTCTTGCTTCAATTGTTGCTTCACTTACCTCTCAGTGCCAGCTCAAACGCTCTATGCGGAGCGGCTGCCACGTTGAACGCTCCAGTTTTACCTGACTGCCAGTTTGAACGCGCATACTGCCAGCCCAAACGCTTTGGCATGCCCAGAAAACTGCGATTTCCGCTCCCTATTCAACCGCTACATGACACCTACCCCAAACTGTCCCCTGCTCAGCCCACCGCCTGACAGTGCGCACCCAGACACCCGTTCATCGCGGACGCTGATATCTACGGAGCTGAATCAGCTGTGTGGATGTTGCTGATCCAGAGTTCATCGTGTGACAGCCCGTCATCCGACCAGATCAGCGCCTGCACCTTACCGCGCACCGTGACCTGACGGCCGACCAGATCAGCGCCTGCACCTTACCGCGCACCGTGACCTGACGGCCGACAAAATCCGCCAGAACTTGAGGGCCTGACGGGGTTGGCAGCGGATACATTGCACTGGCGGTCATCAGCGTGTAATAGCGACCCATAATTTTGTTCGGGGTCGGTTCGCCCAGTTGACGCACTGTCACCGTTCCGTCGAAGCTCTGCTCCGGGCTTGGCAGCTGCGTATAAATCAGTTGCCCTTGGAACACGTTCTTCGCAATGGAAACAAGCGGCATGCCGCAGCTCGCCAAAACGAGGCTACACATTAAGACAAGGGGAACGAAACCAAATTTACGCAGACAGGCTCCTGTTGTTCATCAGCCGAATCATCATGTATTTCATGAGATTATTAGTCTCTTTGATTCCTCATCAACGAATGAAGGTCTCCTCAAAGCTCACCTTCGCTGCCCCTCAACGTCCTGCCGTCTCTGCTCAGCAGTTGCCTTCAGCGGACTTTGTTCTGAACGATCACACGGATGAGCGTGTAGTCGAGAGAGGACGCATCAGCAGGCGGATCGTTGACTTCTGGCGCGCGGACCAGGATCGTCGACTCGTAGCCTTCCTGATAGGTGAACCCTTTGACGGTCGTGATGCTGAAGGTGTCGTACGGGGCGTTTCCGGGCACGGTGTAGACCTTGAAGCAGTCACGGCCGAGAACAGTCCCTGATTGACCGTCGACGCAATTGATCTTCGTGGCATCGGTTCGCAGCGTCAGTTCGCGGGTGGCGGGGATCAGGAGAGACTGACAGGAGGTCAGGGCCAGCAGCGTCGCGGTGCAGAGCCTACGGTTCGTCATGGTGCTCCAGGAGTGCCGAGAGGGAGGAGGCTGAAGGCTTCGCTGAAGCCCAAATATACCAACGATCATTCCCTGCTGAGCAGTCAAGTTCGTTGGTGACTGCTCAGCGCGACGCCCGATGCGCTGAGCAGTGACTTCTGGCCAATGTCTAGCAAGGTTTAAGCTGACCGCGCTGAGCAGTCACGAAATCTCTTTTCGTGCTGAGCTGGTACCAGTGTTGGCTGAACAGACACCTAGGGGGAACGGTCTGGTATCCGGCAGGCGGCTTCCGGAACTCGGTAGGCCGCCAGGGGCGGAGACACCGTGGTGGTCAGCTCCGTCAGGAGGGGCAGCGCGTACCTGGTGGTCGCGGCAGTGGTGCTGAGCGGCAGAGGCGGTGCCCCGGGGGGCCGCGGTTGGTTGGGAGTGGTCTGGAACACACTCGCGACACAGAGACCGCCGCGGTCAAGCCAGAATCGGGTCACTTCAAACAGTGATGAGCGCATTCCAGGTTGGGGCGGCGGCGTCACGGACCGAACAGCACCCGACAGGTTCCAGAGTCGCACGGTACTGCGGTCGCGGTCTGCTCCGATCAGGTAGCGTCCGTCTGCGGTCCAGAACAAAGTCGCTACGTCGCTGTTTTCCAGCTCCTGAATCCCACCTGTCGGTCTTGCCAGATACACCACGCAGCCGGACTCCATCGCATGGTCAACACAGAACTGTACGGCTGCCACATCTTTGCGTGGAGGGTTCTGGCAAGTTAAGCGGCGGTAGGCTGACCGTCTGTGACTGACCGCAAACCCTACCGCCACCGCGTCTTGGCCAGAACGGACGCGCTTGAGCACGCCTGTCCGTTTTCCGCTGAGCATCATCCAGTACGCGCTCTGGCTTTATCACCGCTTCTGTTTGAGCCAGCGTGACATCCAGGAATTGCTTCGAGAGCGCGGAATTCAGGTCAGCCACGAGCCCCTCCGCCAGTGGAATATCAAGTTCGCCCCGCTCCTGACCGAAGAACTGCGGCACCGGGAACCCCGCCGGGGTTCCCGGTGGTTTCTGGATGAAGTCTGCATCGAGATCGGTGGCAAGAAACGCTGGTTATGGCGCGCCGTCGATGACTCTGGCGCAGTGCGATCTTCTTCTGCAAGATCGGAGGGACGCCCAGGCGGCAAAGGCCTTTCTCGGAAGGCTTTTGGCGAATTACAACGTCCCAGACGTGATCCACACTGACAAGCTCTGGAGGTACGGAGCGGCCATTCGAGCCCTTCCAGTGCTTCACAGCGTGGAGCACCTTCAGGTCATTTCAATTGCGCGCTGCAACAACCTCATCGAACAGTCGCATCGTCCCACGCGACAACAGGAACGAAGCGGGCAGGCGTCCTCATGGGCGTCCGTTCTGCCCAAGAAGCCAGAGTGGCTTCAAGAACCAAAGGCGAGCACAGGAATTCCTCGCCCTGCATGCCCGCGTCTCGAACCTTTGAGGTTCCCCCCGCGGTCGGTTCTGAGTCAAAGTTGATGCAGGGATGGAAACGGGAGCAAGCTTGGGAATGCCCCTTGACCCTACCAGTGTGCTCATTGCCCTGTTCGGCACGGACCTGAGTGTCGAGTCGTTCGAGGAGGGTGGGGCCACCCTCGACTTCTGGCTCCGGAGCCAGGTCCCCGAATCGTACTGCCCGCGTTGCGGGCAGCCGACAGGTCGCATTCACAGCCACTATCACCGGGTTCTGCGTGATGCCCCCATCGGGGGCACGCCCGTCATCCTCCACTTGAACCTTCGCCGCTTTCGGTGCTGTCAACCCACCTGTCCACAACAGATTTTTTGTGAACGTGTGCCCACACTGGCTACGCCGTACTTGCACCGTACCCGCCGAGTGTCCAGCGCGTTTGTTCATATCGCTTCGGCCCTCGGTGGTCGGGGAGGTGCGCGGCTCGGCGCGCACCTGGGTTTGCAGACCAGCGCCTCCACCCTCCTGCGGTGTATTCAAGGCAGTGACCTTCCAGCGATTGGCCCGCTGCGCTTCGTTGGAATCGATGATTTCGCCTTTCGGAAGGGACACCGATATGGCACGGTGATTGTGGATCTGGAAACACACCGCCCGGTCGATGTCCTTCCTGACCGAACGACCCCTGTGGTGGAAGCCTGGCTTAGACAACACCCTGAACTTACCCTGGTGACACGGGACCGCTCGACTGAGTTTGCTTGTGCCATCACCAGTGGCCTCCCCGAGGCCACCCAGGTACTGGACCGCTGGCACCTCCTGAAAAATCTCCGCGAGGTGCTGGAACGCTTTCTGGGTCGTCATCAACAGGTATTGCGCGACGCCACGCCCGACCCTAAACCGCGCTCTGCGGATGGCGAGAAGATTCGTGTTGAGTTGCTTGAGCGGCAACGAGCGGTGTTGCACCAGATGGTCGACTTGAAAGCCAGCGGGCTAGGGACACGGGTCATCGCCCGACAACTTGGGGTCAGCCGCTACTTGGTGAAGCGGTATCTACAGGCAGACGCGGTGCCCGCCCGGCGGGCGCACGTCCGGGTGAGGAGCATCCTTGATCCCTACCTGGAGGTGCTCAACCGGCGCTGGGACGAAGGCTGCCGGGTAGGTGCACACTTGCTGAAAGAACTGAAAGCACTGGAGTATGCCGGAACCCGTCGCCCTTTGGACGCGTGGTTGCGACCGAAGCGTGCTGGAACACCGCTGCCTTCACCAGCAGAGCAGCAGGACACGCTGAACGCCGACCGGGCCTTGGCGTTGGTCGATGTCGAAGCGGCGCTGCCGCTTCGCATCGCTCCTCAGGAACTGCTCTGGCTGCTCTGGAAGAAGGTCGAGGATCGTCAGGAAGACGAGCAACACATCGTCTCGACCCTGTTGGACCGATTGCCTGCGCTTCAGGGCGTGGTCTCCATGGTTCACGAGTTCATGGACCTGATGCACAGAAAACAGGCCACCGGCGTCTCGAGTTGGCTGGAACGAGCACACAAAAGTGAATCGGGAGAAGTGCGGTGGTTCGCCCGAAGTTTACGACGTGAGCAAGCCGCGCTGGAAGCAGCAATCTCCCTGCCCTGGTCCAATGGCCCGGTCAAGGGCATCATCAACAAGATCAAACTGATCAAACGGCAGATGTACGGCCGCGCCTCGTTTCAGACCCTACGGGCCCGCATCCTGACCGCGTTTCCACCCCTGCACCAACTTTGACTCAGAACCTGAAAACGGGGATCACGTCACACGCACGCCGTTCACGGTGAAGCGATCAGACGTGCCCGGCTTCGACGTAAGTATTCCATTCCTGCACGGTCTCCAAGCCGATCAAAGCAGCGGAGTGCTCCTTCGTACCCAGGGTCCGACAACGGATCGATGTGCAACATTCGCTGATAAAGCTCCACCGCCTGCAACGGTGCAGTGAGTTCCCGACCTTCCGCCAGACGTTGCAAATTCAGCAGTGCTGCGTCCTCGACCTGTGCGCGGTACACCACCACCCACTCCGACGTCAGCTCAGGCAGAAACGCTCCCCTGTACATATCCGTTGCAGCCTGCAGTGTGTCCTCACACGACGTCGTGCTGGCCTGAAGCACCTCGAGCACGTCCACTTGAACATCGAATGCTGGACTCAACTGGTAGACGCCGTCCTCAAACGGAAGCGGATTCACGCCGTGCGGAGCAACTGCGCTCAATGCTGCACGTACGCGCCGCACAAGCACTCGGAAGTACTCGGCGTGCGTGGGACGCCCGGAGCCATCCCATAATGCGTCGATCATGTCCGCGCGGCGACTCGGGCCGTGAAGGGCGAGCCACACCAGCAACTCCGAACCTTTCGCCAGAGGGAGGTGAACGGCCTGTCCATCGAGCTGGGCACGGCATGTGCGCAGTGTGGTTATACGCAGGCAAGATCGTGCCGGGACGGTGCTGACATTGGCACCTGTTGGAAAGAGACTTGCCCACCACGTCTGGCCCTTCAAAAGTGCAAAAATCTCCGGTAAATCCGGTTCACTCGCGAACAGCACGCCACGCGCCTGCGTCTGCGCCACGAGTTGCCCGATGATCTGTAGATTCTCCTGCAACGGCTGGGCGGCGCGGCGCTGCGCTTCAGCCAGGTAAAGGCGGGCGTGCAATTCGTACGTCGTGGGTGGGCCCAGCACCTGCTCAATCTGCCTCGCCACGTTCTCCATCGTGACGTGCTCCGGCTGATCAGTCAGGAGCGCCAACCGGGCCAGGGTGAACTGGGCGGTCGCTTGGGCGAACCGCCACATCGGAGGTGTGGGGTAAGGGATGTGCCTCAAGTACACGTCGATCTGCCGCGCTGCCTCCTCGCGCAGCACGGCGTCGTGCGTGCGTGCTGCACTGCTGAGCGCATGCAGCCAGAGTTCCGCGTGTTCCTGAGGGGTGATGGGAATATTGGAGGCCGCGACGAGTGCGTCCTTCACGACGCGGTGCGCTTCGCCGAACTCACGCCGCAGATGGTGAATCAGCACCACACTGATCCACACCCGTGCCAGCACCGGCGCGCCGTGTGTCTGCGCGTCATCGAGTGCGCGCCGCGCCTCCGACAGCCCCTCATCCAGCTGACCACAAAATGACAAACAGAGTGCCAAGTTAGTACGTGGTTTGATCGCGTTGAAGTGCGCGTCATGCGTCTCGCAGAACGCCACCTCACGCCGCAAGCTGCGGATGCCCAAGTCCGTTTGGCCAGTACTGAACAGCACGACCCCTTGGAGGGCCAGGCAGGCGCCCAACTCATACCCATCCCCCAACGTTTCTGCCTGTGTCACCAACGTCTCGAGCAATGGGAGCACCTGCTGGTACTGATGCTCACGGATCAAGCTCCATGCCCTGAACCGTCCAACCTGCACCCAGGAGCGCAGAGTGTCGACACACGCCTCTGCCAGTGCCAGGAGCGTGGCGGCTTCTGAGGTCTCACCGCTGAGAAGCGCATGGTCAGCGAGAACGAGCCAGGCCCCGACCGATAAGCGCTGCGAGCGTTGCAGGCCGCGTAAACAGGCGAGGCTTTGCAGGCGCTCCCCGGTTTCGTACCACGCGATCCCGAGCGCCTCCTGCAACTCAGTGGGCAGTACGTCAAACTCGAATGCTTCCAGCACGCTCCGTACCTGCTGAAATTCGCGGATTTCCATGAGCTGTTCGGTCACGCGGTCGGCCAACATCAACGCCTGGGGGAAATCTTTCCCCTCGCGCGCGCACCGCACCGCATGCCGCAACTGCCCCGCCTGTTCGTACACGCGAGCAGCCCGGAGCCAGCACGCCTGTGCACGTTGGGGACGTGTGTTCAGTTCGGTATTCAACCGGCGGATCAGCAGCGCGTGTGGACGGGCCCGGTCGTTCGCCAGAGGAGCGATAGGCAGCCCCACTTCCAGCGCGGCGTTGAGCCAGGCGGAGAGGGGTGCGGCGCCCAAATGGCGGGCTTCCGGCTCTCCCCACTCGTCCCACACACTCATCTCTTGCAGAACGTGACGCACGTCGAGTGAGAGGCGATCCAGCACCCAGCACGCGAGCATCTCGAACGACATCACACCGAGGGTGGAAGAAGAGCGCAACAACCCCACCGCAATCGGCCACCCTTCCAGGGCGTCAACCGGCGCGATGCCAACCCCGTCGGTCGGGTGTGCCACCAGCAACTGCTGCACCTCCTCTCGCGTGAACGACAGGTCGACCGCACTAAGGACGGCCGCTTGGCCTTGAGCGGCCAGCACCGCGAGAAATGGCAGGGTGGACGGGTCGTACACCGTGAGGACCACCTGATGTCCATCGGCGAGCAGATGCGTCAGGCGTTCGAGACACTGACGTGCGTGCACCCCAAGATGCTGCGCGCCGTCGATCAACAACAGCACACTGCCGGGAAACAGATTCAAGGCACGTGCACATTCGGTGACGCTCCGCGGGACGTCACTGTCGTTCAAGGCAGTGAGCGCAGCGTCGAGACTCAATTGGGGGTGGCGTTCGGGACACGCACTGAGCAACGCTCGCATAAAGGTAGTAGGCTCACTTTGTTCGTTTGAGAGGTTGACAGCGACCACCCCGCCGAATTCACGGCGTACGTGGGGGGAAGCAGCCCACTGGCTCAGTAAGGTGGATTTTCCGTAACCCGCGCCAGCAGCGAGGACGATGACCTTGGCATCCCGCGCGGCATCAAGCCGCGTCAGCAGGTGCACACGGCGTAGATCACCGGATCGCGCTACGGGCAGCGCCTGCACCGACTGGAAGAATTGCGCCATCAGCTCACTTCCTTGAAGAATTTGAGTTGAAAGACCACCAACTCATTTGAACCGGACAGATCTGCACCACCAGTTCAGCCGGTCGCCTTCCCAATGTCTCTCGCAACCTTACCAGAGATTGGTTGCCACTGATATGGAGGGGATGCCGCCGGGACGCAGACTCAATCGGGTGTCTATAGCGGTACAGCAGCACCTCATGTGGCCTTAGAAGAGCGATGTGAAGCATTTCCCACATTTGGCGCTGGGTTCCGCAGCCACCCAAAGCATCCAATCACCAGCGCAGATCCCACCGGGCAGATGCTCGTCCCTCAGCGGCATCAAGAACGTGCGCCCATTTGCCCTGGCCTGTTTTCCCTGTCCGGCTCGAGACGGTGACGCGGGACGGCGCGATGAGAATGACGTAAGGCGAGACCCACTTAGAATGCGCGTTCTGTTCGCGACATACTCCCGTCCCTGGAGATACCCACCCCCGGATGTACCATTCGGGCGTCACCACCTTTAGTCCAGCCAGAGAACCCGCATACAAACCGCGACACGTTGTCCTCACCTGGGGGCATTCTCTAGTCTCCCATTGTCCGACAGGAGCAGGTTATGAAGCGTTTTGTCCTTGGGTTATCTACCGTCGTTCTTAGCCTTTCATTGATGGCTTGCAGTTCATCCGGAATGACACCATCGCTCGACACAGCAAACAGCGATGAAGACAGCATTTCTGCTTTGCAAGCCGCACCTCTACTCGACACGGCGAGCGCAACTGCTGAAGTCGATGAGGTACTCCCGGACACCCCGGTAACAACACAATCGGTCCCCGGAGAGCCCCGGTACAACATTGACCGGAGCCAATGTGCATGGATCAAGAATGGGGGATCCAGAGAGTTCGAAACCTGCATCAGCCGTTTTCTCAAGTTGGACCCGCATGCAGGAATGTTCGTGAGCCTGGGCGGTAGCCGGCAAACGTTCGTGCCATTCGACAAGGTTCCGTCTTTTTGTCAAGGAAATTTGCAAGCATGCGTCAACGAAGCGAACTTTTACCTCAAGCGCGTCCTGAACGCCACACGGCTCAATGCCAAGTGCTCATTTAACCCGGGCCGTGAATTGAAAATGTCCGATACTCGGATGAAATCCATCAAGTTTGGCGTGGTCGTGGGCGGAAATGCCCTGATTGCGGCGGGTGGCACATACACCGCATTTAAGATCATTGACTGGCCAAACTGGCTCCGGGCAGGGGGGGCCGGGGGCGTTGCCGCGTTGGCAACGGCCTTTAATGAATGGGCATTCGCCTGGCTCTACACCTCGTCTTTCAAGGACTCGGGACCTTCAGTCGTCGCAACCATGATGGTCGCGTCCTACAAGATGGCGGCCAACCTCCCGGAGTACTTCAGGACGCTTGATTACGGCGGCGTGGTCCGCGAAGTTCAGATGACCTGCCCCCCGAATGCTCATTTCGTGGCGGACGAACTCTGAACCGCGGGTTCTGGCAAGTTAAGTGGGGAGGGGGCTGAAGTGGTCAGTGGCCGTCTGAAGTTCAGAGGGCCACTTCAACGGCGTTCCGCCATGCCAGGTGGGCACGGTCCTGATTCGATCTGCGGAGGGGGGCGGGAACGGTGGTGCGAGTGTGCTGCTGAAGGTTTGAAACGCGGGCATGTAGGGCCAGGAATTCCTGTGCTCGCCTTTGGTTTTTAAAGCCGATCTGGCTTCGTTCCTGCTGTCGGGTGGGGCGATGGGATTGTTCAATCAGATTGTTGCAGCGCGCAGTCGAGATGACCTGGACGTGC
>Ga0160427_10000347_pt1 | contig 28897 bp, 27 predicted proteins | sample SolpanmetagenomL_FD_108194 | JGI IMG/M metagenome (GOLD analysis project Ga0160427, IMG submission 108194) | Solar panel surface microbial communities from Lawrence Berkeley National Laboratory, California, USA - L | ecosystem: Engineered > Built environment > Solar panel > Unclassified ...
CGATATGCATGTCGACGCCGTGCACGGCGAGGCCCGGCAGGGCGGCCGCCGCCGCGTAGACCGCCGGCGCCCGGTTGATCGGGATGCCGAACTTGTTCTCGTACTTGCCGGTGGAGATCTTGGCGTGCGTGCCGGCGTCCACGTCGGGGTTCACCCGGATCGAGACCGGCGCCTTGAGGCCCAGGCTGATGGCCGTCTCGGACAGGGCCGTGAGTTCCGGCTCGCTCTCGACATTGAAGCAGAAGATGCCGGCCTTCAGCGCCGCCTCCATCTCGGCGCCGGTCTTTCCCACGCCCGAGAAGACGATCTTGGCGGGATCGACCCCGGCCGCCAACGCCCGGTGCAGCTCGCCCCCCGAGACGATGTCCATGCCGGCGCCCCGGGCCGCGAGGGTTCGCAGGACGGCCTGGTTCGAATTCGCCTTCATCGCGAAGCAGACCAGCGCGTCGTCGCCCGCGAACGCCTCGGCGAACACGCGGTAGTGCCGCTCCAAGGTGGCGGTGCTGTAGCAGTAGAACGGCGTGCCGACCTCCGCGGCGAGGCCGGTCAGGTCGACGTCCTCGGCGTGCAGGCGCCCGTCGCGGTACTGGAAGTGATGCATCTCGGCCGTGTCTCGTCTCGCGCCCGGGCGCGGGCTGCTGTCCCTGGAATGCCGGACCCCGCGCCGAAGGGGGCGCTCCGCGGTCCGGGTTCAACGGGCGGGCGCGGCGCCTCGCGGGCCTGCGGCGCCGGGCGGCCCTTCGTCCTGCCCTCTACAGCAGCGGGTCCAGAAGGAAAGGCTCCTTCGGGACGCGGTAGCCGCGTCGGGCGCCGCGGCTGGTCTCCACCGGCGCATCGGTGCCGCCCGGCGGCACCGCCGCCGCCGAGAGCTCGTCGCCCGCGCGGACCGCGGCGGCCTCCGGCTCGGATGCGCCGCCGCCCAGGCCGACTGAGACCGGCAGCGTCCTGCGGCCGCTCACCGTGCCGGAACCCGCCTGCGCAGCGACGGGTCCGACGGGGACCGACGCCTGGGGCGGCTCCAGCGCGCCGCGTCGCCCGCAAGCGGAGACCGCGAGGGCGACGAGGCCGGACGCGGCCAGGAGTTTCAGGGCAGGGGTCGACAGCATCGCACGAGGGTCCGGCGGGCACGGCGCCGGCCCGCGAGGGCCGGTGGAAGCGCTACCTTAGCGGTTGCCGCGCCCCGGCGCGAGCGCGTGCCCGCCACAGGACGGGCGCGGTCCTCAGCCCCGGCGTTCCCTGCCGCCCTGGGAGCCCTGCCGACCCTTGCTCGGGGCGTTCTGGTCCTGCTCGGCCTCGTAGGCATCGATCGCCCGGCGGCAATTCTCGCTGAGCTTCTTCCAGTTTTTCTGGAAGCACGCATCGGTCGCGGGGTCGTCGGGAGCCAGATTGCCGCAGTAAGTCAGGTAATCGCCGGTGCAGTACTTCTTCAGGGTCTCGTTACCCCGCTTCGACTGCTGGGCCGCTGCCGGCAGAGTCAGGGCGAAGGCCGCCGCGATGGCGAGGACGATCGGCTTCAGGCGCATGGGTATCCGTACCATCTTGGAAGTTGAAACGTGCGGGACGAGTCGGCGCTGCGATGATGCCTTTGCATGGTCGAAACAAGGCAGTCGGCGCGGACTTCCGGACCGGGCCGCCCGGCGACGGCCCGATTCCAGCCCGGAATGACGTCAGACCCGTTCGGGTTGCGCAACCGGATAGGTAGCCCGCGGCATCCGGCCGGGATTCGTGAGGGCGTCGGCGACCTCCGCGATTCGCCGGCGCAGATCCGCGTTCTCCCGCTCGATGCCCGCCTGTCCGTCCGCGCCGCGGTCCACGGCCTTGTCGGCCTGCCGGTCCGCCAGCGTCAGGGCCAGCGCCTCCTCGGCCGCCCGCAGGCTGGCCCGCAGGGCGTCGCGCTCGGCCGCCACGGCCGCGGCATCGAGGTCGGCCGTCGGCGGCGGCCCCCGCCGCATCGCCAGAAGGCTGTCGATCAGGTCGGCATGCGCCTCTTCGAGGGCCTGCAGCGTGGCGAAGCTCGCCGTGCCATCCTCGCGGGCGAGGGCGAGTTCGGTCTCAAGCTCCCGGGTCTTGGCTTGCGCCACGGCGATCTCGGCCTCGCGGGCCGCGAGGTCGCGGGCGAGGGCGGCGGCCCGCACCGTCCCGGCCCCGAGCGCTGCCATGTCGGCCTGCCGCTTGGCTTCCACCGTCTCCACTCGGCGCTCCAGACGGCGCTGCTGGACGGCGAACTGCGCGCGCAGGAAGTCGCGCTCGGCGGCGATCTCGGCCGGCGACAGGGGCAGGCGTGCCTCCGCCCGCCGCCGCTCCAGGCGCGCGGCGCGCGCGTTGACGGCCGGCAGCAGCAGCAGGCCGCACAGGCTCGCCGCCAGGAAGCCCAGCACGAAGATCATCACGGTTTCGATCACGAGGGAGCAGCCCGTGCATGCAGCCGGAAGACCCGGACGGCGTCCATTCTAGCCCAGGTCGGCCGCCAGGGTGAAATCAGATCCCGTAGATCAATCAGAAGGGGTTCCAGGTCGGCTCCCGGGTGAACTTGAGATAGCCGACATTGATGCCCAGCCGCGCGCCGACGCCGCTGCGGATCGGCACCACGATGATCCGGTCGTTCACCACCGCGGTCATGCCGAACCCGCCCACGAGGTAGGCCGAGCCGTCGACGCCCGCGAAGCGCCGATACAGCTCGCGCACGTTCGGCAGGTTGTAGACGAGCATCATGGTGCGCGCCCCGTCGCCGCCCACGTCGAAGCCGACCGACGGACCCTGCCAGTAGATGCGCTTCTGGCCGGCGTTGCGGGTGTACAGCGTACCCTCGCCGTAGCGGACGCCGGCCACCACCGCGCCGCCGCCCTCCTGGCCGAGGATGTAGCCGTTCGGCTCGCCCCAGCGCCGGCCCGCCTCCTCGACGGTGAGCGCGAGGCCGCGCGACACCGAGCCGAAGAACCTGTGGCCCGACTCGACGATCTCGCCGGGTCGGAAGGTCTCGGGGGTGTCGAGATCCTCGCCGCGCGCCAGGGCGGTGCCCGCGGCGCCGAGGCCCGCGAGGGGCGCGCCGAGCGCCAGGGCGAGGCCCGCGCGCAGCAGGTGGCGGCGGTCGGTGCCGCGATCGTCTGGTGCCGTCATCGTTGTCTCCTCGCCCGGTTCGATTAACGGTTCGCGCGATGGACCTGTGCCGCTCTCGTCCCCTCGGCCGGCCGCGACCGCGCCCGCGGCCCGGAGCGGCCTGGGCGCTGTCGTCCATCCGGGCCTTTGTCCAGCGTGGCCCGGGCGGATGAGTGGGACCAGCTTCCGAGGGAATCCGCAAGATGTGGTTAACGCGTCCCGACCCCGCACCCGATCTGCCGCGCCGGCTCGGGTCGGCGCGCGCCCTCGCCGTCGCCGTAGCCGTAGCCGCTACCCTCGCCGCTGCGTTCGGGATGATCCTGCCGGCGCATGCGGAGCCGGCCGGGACGCCGATCGCGCTGCTCACGCTCAACGGCTTCGATCCGGTCAGCTACTTCCTGGAGCGCGGACCGGCGGCCGGCTCCGCGCGGTTCGAGCTGTCCTGGGGCGGGCGGGTCTGGCGCTTCGCCAACGGCGCCAACCGCGAGGCCTTCCGCGACGATCCCCGGACCTACGCGCCGCGGCTCGGCGGCTACGACGCGGCCGGAATCCTGGAGGGGCGTCTGGTGGATTCCAATCCGCTGATCTTCGCGGTGATCGACGAGCGCCTCTACCTGTTCCGGGACGCCGGGCGTCGAGCCCGCTTCCTTGCCGACCCCGGTCTCGCCGGGCAGGCGGAGGCGGCCTGGCCCGGCCTGCGCGGGCTGCAGGACATCCCCTTCACGGATGCGCCGCGCTGACCTGCGACTCCGCAGGCGCATCCCTGCCGCGGGCAGGAAGGGCGAGGCGGGCTGCCAGGGCCGGATCGCCGAGGGCCGCGAAGGGCCCGTTGCGATGGTCGATCCCGCCCTGCCCGTAGCGGATCGGGCCGCCGCCCGGCACGACCACGCAGCCCCCGGCCGCCGACACGACGTGATCGCCGGCCGCCGTGTCCCATTCCATGGTCGGGCCGCAGCGCACGTAGATGTCCGCCTCGCCGGCGGCGATCAGGCCGAACTTGAGGGCGGAGCCGACCTGTCGCGTCTCGCGGATGGGCAGGGTGGCGAGGCAGGTGGCAGTCTCGGCATCGCCGTGCCGCCGGCTGCCGAGGGCGACGAGACCGGTCTCCGGAACGGCGCGCGCCCGCACGGGGCGCCCGGTGCCGGGACGCCCCGCAACCACCGGGGCCTCGACCGTCGTCGCGCCGGCCCACCAGACCCGGTCGAGCCCGGGAGCCGCGAGGGCTGCCGCCACGGGGCGCGCGCCCGCCACCAGGGCTATGTTGACCGAGTAGTCCGGCGTCCCGGCCAGGAAGTCGCGGGTGCCGTCCAGGGGGTCGACCAGGAAGAAGAGGTCCGCCGGACGCGTCGTGACGGACTGGGCGCGCTCCTCGGCAACCACGGCGATCCCGGGATACCGTGCTGCCAGGGCGGCGACGATCAGGTCCTCGGCCTCGACGTCGGCGGCACTCGACGGGGATCCGTCCGCCTTCAGGGCGTGAGGGCAGGGGCCTCGGTGGTAGCGGCGCAGCACCTCGCCGGCCGTGCAGGCGATCTCGGCCAGCACCGCGGCGATCCGCTCGCGCTCAGGCCCCGAGATCGTCGCCGCGCCCGTCATGGTTCCTCCCGAGATCGCTCTGAATGCCCGACGAAGCGCAGCATGTCGACGGTTTTCGATGCGGACCGAGGGTCGGACACGGGTTGACGGGATCCTGGCGTGCGCAGCGCGTAGGTATCCGTTCTTCCGGACTGCGCCGCAGGGCTCGTCATCGGGAGGCGGGACCTTTCCTCGTGATCCATGGCGCTGCGGCGTGCGTCCGCCGCCCGGTCTCCGTCAGGCTTCGGGGCGGAACGCCGGCTTTTCGCAAGTGCGAATGCTATAGAATCGCCAAATTTGACCGCATACGTTCGCGAGACCGCTTGTTTTGATCATGCACATGAACTGAAGATACCATGACCAGCACGATGCAGCAGGATCAGCTCGAGACCGTGAGCGCGCTGGCGGCGACCCTGGCCGACCGGATGCTGATGGAGCGCCTGACCCGCGGAACCCTCCCGCTGGCGAATGCCAGCCGGCTCTGGACCGCCTCGCTCCTGCTCGAGGAACACCAGCGCCCGATTCCCCGCATCGTGGCCGACGTCCTGGACGAGGTCCGGCACTGCGAGCCGGCGGAGGAAGCCCCCGGCCGGACGGACGAAGCTCCCGGGCAGGCGGAGGGAACCCCCGAGCCGGCCGCGGAAGCCCGCCCGGCCGCGGCACGTAGGCACGAGGCCGGGCCGCGCAAGGGCCGGCTCGTCCGGATCCTGCGTCCCTTCCAGCGTGCGGCAGGGGCCTGACGCCCGCCTCGCCGGCGGCTTGGCCTTGCCGGCGACTTGGCCTTGCCGGCGACTTGGCCTTGCCGGCGACTTGGCCTTACGGGCGGCGAGGCCTTGCGGCCGCGGAGGCTTTGCCGCGTGGATCCGGTGTTTCCCCCGCGCCCGAGGAACGCTAAGACCGTCGCCGATCGCGGCGGCGGGTCCCGTCCCGCGGCCGGGCTTCCGGGACACGTGTGATGAGCATCCCTGAACGGCGCGTCCGAACCCTGTTCGACGAGGCGGTGATCGCCAAGCGCAACGACGAGTTGGCCCAGGAGATCCTGGCCGCCCGGCCGGACAACCTCCTGGTCGTGGCGGTGCTCAAGGGCAGCTTCATGTTCGCGGCCGACCTGCTCCGGGCCCTGCACCGGGTCGGTCTCTCGCCGCAGGTCGAGTTCGTACATCTGTCGAGCTACCGCACCGGGACGGTCTCCACCGGGCAGGTGGAGATCCTGCGCGACGTGCAGAGCGAGGTGCGCGGCCGGGACGTCCTGCTCGTGGACGACATCCTGGAATCCGGCCGGACCGTCGTCTTCGCCAAGGACCTGCTGATGGCGCGCGGCGCGCGGCGGGTGCTGACCGCCGTGCTTCTCGAGAAGCCGGGCAAGCGCGCGGTGACGATCGACGCGGACTTCGTCGGCTTCACCTGCCCCGACGTGTTCGTGGTCGGCTACGGGATGGATGCGGCCCACGCCTTTCGCCAATTGCCCTTCGTGGGCGTCGTCGATTACGGCAGCGGCGACCCCGACCTGTTCGATCCGTGACCCGAATGCCCCGCGGCGCGGCATTTTCGCCCCTCATCCCCAGGAGGTGGCGGTTTCGCGGTGTGACATCTTGACAGGCGGCGGATCCGTCGGTGTCAGTCGTTCACCATGAGCCCGAAGCCGTGACGGCGGGACGCTCGCAGGATCGAGGACGTTTACGGGACCCCATGGCGCGCATCCTCCTGGTGGATGACGAAGAAACCGTCCGGGGCTTCCTCAAGCGGGGTCTCGAGATCGACGGCCACGCGGTCGTCACCGCCAACGATGGCAGCGACGGGCTCGACCGCCTCAACGAGGCGGGCGGCGGCTTCGACCTCATGCTCACCGACATCCGCATGCCGCTCATGGACGGCATCGCGCTGGCGCTCGCCGCCAAGCGCGATTTTCCGGACCTCACCATCCTGCTGATGACCGGCTTCGCCGACCAGCGTGAACGGGCCCGCGGGCTCGACGCCATCGTCACCGACGTGCTGACGAAGCCGTTCTCCTTGGCGGATCTGCGCGCCACGGTGAGGCGGGCGCTCGCCGCCTGAGGTTCGCGCCGCGATCGGGAACGTGCGGGCCGAACCCGGCCGACGCTCCGTGATCCTGGCGGCGGCCCCCTCGACGACGCACCGGTTCCGGACCGCCTCGCGCCCTCCGTGGCCTATTCCGGCACAACCGTAAGTCAGAATGCGTCACGGCCGGCTAATCTCATCCCGGCATCGTGGCAGGAGACCGCGTCGCGTATCGGCCTGCGGGTGGCGAGATCCGAGCCCTTCCGGGGCCGTGAGCCGGTCGGGACGGGGATGAGCGCTTCAGGAGGCATCCGATGACCGAACCGGATAAATCGAACCTGTCCGACGAGGATCTGGACCGGCTGGCGCGGGAGTTGTTTGCCGAGGTTCGGGGGGAGCACCCCGAGGCGCAGGCCGAGCGGGCCCTCAAGAGCGCCGGTGAGGTCGCCGGAGAGGTGATCCCCGGTCTGCCCGATTGGCTGCTCGACGCCGGCGACGATGACGGCTGAGTGGTCCGGCCGGCTAAGCCCGGCCGAAGTGCCGGACCATGAGGTGCTCTTCCCTGGGCAGCTTGATCCCGGCCGGATAGGACCGGGACGAGCGTCCCGCCAGCAGCGCCACGGCGACCAGCCCGGCCGACCCGACGAGGGCCACGGTCGCACACCACCAGAACGCGGCATCAAGCATGGCGGGTCACGGCACTCCGGTTTCCCGCCGATGCTGCGGGCGTAGGGTAAAGGCATCGTTAAGCCGGCTTCCCCGCATAGCCGGCCCTAGCGGGGTGAGACGGGCCGCAGTCACCCCGCCTGCGCCGGCCGGGGGGGGCGTCCCACGCGCTGGCCAGCGCGCGACCGGGCGGCGGCCGACAGGCTTCCGGAGCCCTGACGGATCGGGTGACCCCTCCGCGATCCCGATCCGCGGCTGGCCCCGCGCCACGGCCGAGGGGACCGATGGGCGCACCCGGTCGGCTCAGCGGCCGGCCCCCGCGCCGGCCTTGGTGGCGGCTCGTCGGGCCAGGGCCGCCTTCAGGCGGGCGGGATCGATCCGGGACACGCGCACGACCGGCTTGTCGCCGTATCCGAAGCTGGCGAAGTAGAAGCGCCCCGCGGCATCCCAGGCGTCGTATCCGGTGTGGACGTGGCTGTGCGCCAGGGCCGGATCGAGATCGGCCATGGCACAGAGCCGCCGTGTCTGCCCGCTGGCGAAGTCGAATTCGTAGAGCGCCGTGTCGTCGCTGGGCCGCGGGGACGTGCTGGTGGCGACGTAAGCCCTGGTGCGGTCGGGCGCCACGGCGAAGAGCCAGAACTCCACGCCGTTCCAGCCGGCCGCCTTACCGGTCTCCACCTGACCGAGATACGTCCAGGTGTGCGCGTCCTGATCGAAGCGATAGACATGGCCGCGGTCGTCCCCGAACACGCAGTGCCGGCCCCCGTCGAAACACTGGCCGGTCTCGAGGGCCATGCCGTCCTTCAGCACCCAGCCCGGTTCCTCGCCGAAGCCGGTCTGCGGGTCATAGAAGTGCACGTGGTCGTGCGCCGCGGGCGCGTCCCAGTTGCTGGCCGTGAAATAGAGCCGCCCGCGCGCGTCCACCCACATCACGCGCCCCGTGTAGACGTAGGGCTGCCCGTAGGAGGCCGGACGGCCGAGATCCTGGGTGCGACCGGTCGCGACGTCGTAGCGGTAGATCGCACCGGTGGGCACGCCCGCGCCGTAGATGACGTTGCGGACCGGGTCGGAGGCGAGGGTCACGAGATTGCCGTGCGGCACGGCGCTCCCGCCCGGCTCGGCGGCACTCAGATCCGTGAAGCGGTCGTGGGCCGGGTCGTAGGCATACCAATGGAAGCCGCGGCGGGCGAGGTACCCCTCGTCCAGGTCCGAGCGATCCATGGTGGCGACGTAGACCTTGCCGTGGTGCCAGAGGGGCCGGGTGTGGAATTTCTGCGCCGTCTCGCCGGGCAGCCAATTGTGGGCGGCCTCGGAGGCCGAGCGCGCATCCCCAGCGAGGCGCAGCGTGCCTGTCCGCGCCTCGATGCGGTAGAGGGCCGCGTTGGTCCGATGATCCATGCCGCCGACGTAGATGTCGCCGTCGGGCGTGGAGCCGGTGGCGTGCCAGCTCTGGGTCGGGTGCAGACCGTTCGGCGTATCGGGCAGCCGCCAGATCCACGTCCCGTCCAGCGCTCCCGCACGACCCGTCTCGCCCGTCGCGGATCGCGGATCCTGCGGGTCGACGGCTTCACCGACGGCCGGCAGGGCGCAGCAGACGAGCACCAGGCCGAGGCGAACGAGCTGACGCATCATGGTCTCCGCTCCCGAGGAGGGCGGCGCATCGTGCCGGCCGCGCCGCTCCAGGTCCGGCAGCCCAACATCCGCCGGGACGGGCCCGTTCCGGGCGGGGCCTCGGCATCGCGGATCCCGGTCCCGCCGCGACGCCGCCACGGCCGCCTCCGGGCCGGTCACCGGATGCAGGATCATCAGCGGAACGCCGGTGGCGGCGCCATTGCCCGGGCGCAGCGGCGAAGCGGGCCGCTCCGGTGCCAACCCGCGTCCGTCCCGTCACGGGAAGCGCCGGCCTCTGACCGGCCGAGCCTGGGCCGTCGACCCGGGGTCGACGCGTCCTCCGGGCGTGGGCCCGATCCCCGGTCGCGATCTGCAGGGGAGCCGGCCTGGGGCGCTCCCTCCACGAGGCATCCCGACCGGCAGGGCGCGGACCGGGCCGGATCTTGCGCCTTGACGAAGCGCCCCCAAACGTAGTCAAAAGCTCCTCGAAGCGCCGAAACCGCCAATTTCTTCAATGGTTTCAGAGCGCCTGCCGGTGTAGCACAGCGGTAGTGCAGCGGTTTTGTAAACCGAAGGTCGGGAGTTCGATCCTCTCCACCGGCACCAGAATGTCGCCGAGTCATGACAGGTGGGCGCACCCAGGTCCGAGGGCGAGAGCCGCGACTTCGTGCAGGGAACTCACAACCAGCGCTTGGTCCTACCGCCTGATCCTACGGCCCTTACCCGTTGCACGGGTATCGGAGCCGGCCGTGGTCGCCGCCCGCGGCCGGTAAAGCCGGACTGGGCCGAAGCCCCGGTTACCCGTTACCGAATCCCCGCCCTCTTCCTCATCCCTCGGGACGGATCCGTCGCCGCCGCTCGGGACAACCTCGCGGACGCAAGTCTCCCGCATGTCCCCAGCCGCGCGCGCCCTTCACGACCCTCGCACACGCCACCCTGCGCGATGGCTGTCCGAGCCGAGCAACGCGCCGAGACGTCGCGACGACACCCCGCACCGACCGCCAAGATCGCGCGCGACCTCTCTCTAGGCCGGCTCAGCCGTATCGAACTCTCATCGTCGGTTCCGGCTCCGACTCGGTCACATCGTAACACCACGCCTCGCCGTCGGGTCTGAAGCCGAGGGACGCGTAATGATCCCGCACGAGTTCGTTGCGGCCGGTGGGGATGAAGTAACCTGTCAGACGCGCGATGCCGCACGCGCGCGCGCGCGCGATGAGTTCCCGCAGGACCATGCGCTCCACGCCACGTCCCAGCACGCGACAACTCATCAGCCACGTGTCGATAGTCCAGACCGCGCGGTCGGCCCGACGGCAGATGACCACGCTGATCATCCCATTGTCGCCGAAAACGTCCGACAAGCGAATCTGCAGCGCAAGTACGTCGGAATCGCGTTCCAGCTGGGCGATCTCGGCCGGGGTGTAGCGCTTCGTGGTCAAATTGAACTGATTGGACTTGTTGATCAGCTGCGCGATCCGATCGCGGCCATAGGCATCGAAGGGTGAAAACGTGATCTCCATGTCCAACGATGCGAGGTACTCATCGAGACCGCCGAGCTCCTTCTGGAGGGCGACCCGCTTGGCATTGCGCTCGTAATAATCGGCACGCTGCCGATCCTCGGGCGAAAAAACAGTACTCTCGAAATATCCCGCGGCGGCCAGCGTGCGCGCATAATAAGCCGGATCCGCCGGCAGTTCCGGCACGGCGACGTCGGGCAGCATCTGCCGAACGATCCCTCGCTCGGCCGGGTTATCGTCAAGGAACACGAAGGCATCGAGACCGAGCGACAGCTCTTCGCTGATCGCCTTGATGTTCGAGGCCTTGTCCTTCCAGTTCGCTTGGAACACGGCGATGTGATTTTCGCGCAGGAGCATGTCGGGATGCTCGCGGAAGACCCGCCTCGCCACCGCGTCGTCGTTCTTCGACGAGACAGCCAGGACGACGCCCCGCTCCCGCAACTCCAAGGCAAAGCGCTGGACCGATCGGAAGGCTTCGCCGACCGCATCTCCCTCCGCGATCGCGATGTTCTCCATCCCGACGTCGCCGACCACGCCGCCCCAGACCGTGTTATCGAGATCCAGCACCAAGCAGCGTCGGGATTTGCCTTTGATCGCGCCGACGAGTCTCGCAACCTGGTCCGCGTAAACGGGGACGTACGCGTCCGCAAACGGCAACTTCGCCAAGTTCCACTGAGCCGGAGAATGCCAGCGGCCCAAGCCGACGGTTTCGGCCAGGGCCGCGCAGTCGAGCAGGACATCCGGCGATCCGGTCAGGCCCGCGATGAGGCGTTCGTTGAAGGCATCCACCAGATAGCGCGACGTGGTGGAGGTCCGCCGATCGGCGTTGCCGAACAGCGTCTCCGGAAAGGCCGCGAGTGTCTGAACGATGCATGTGGTGCCACTCCCGGCATGGAGAGCGCTCCGGAGGCCATCCAGGACGGCGACGGCCCCGTCGACGACGGTGCGCGCCTCTTCCCGATCCATCGCAGGTCCGTGCAACGGCAAGGCCCGGGCATCCAAGGCCAGAAGAACGGCGTCGCATCGTGCCCGGTGGATCAGGGACGCCGGATCATAGGCCTGCTGCGCGAAGGTACCGAACGGCACGGTCACGCATTCCATCGCGAAGCCATGGCGCAGGGAGCTTGCAACGATCGCCGGGGCGATCGCGTCCAACGTACCGTTGCCGAGCAAGCCCAAGCGGAAGGGTGCCAGTTGGGGCAACCGGTCCGACGGAGACGTCACGCGTTCGAACGCTGAGGCGAGGCGGTTGAGTTGCGGCGTGCTCAGCGCGTAGCTCGCGAGCGCCCGGAGCTCGCGCCCAGGATCGTCATTCTGCGCGACCAAGCGACAGCGCTCTCTGAAGTCCGGTGGTGCCGCCGGAAGCCACGCGAGGTCCTCATAGAGCGTGTCGATCATCGAAGTTCCGATCACTGACCCCGGCATAGGGCAGACCGACTAGGATTTCGATTTATCTACAATGAACGCGACAAGATCGCCAACATTATGGAATGATTGAATTTGTCCGGCAGAAAAATGTAACTTAAAAACTTGTCCGGTTCTCAACATAATTTGTATATTAGTCAAGCTATCCCAGCCGTCTATGTCCTTGGCAGTTGTGTCCCGCGTCAAGACTATGTTGTCATTATCAAGAACATCAGAGAAAATGTCGGTGAGGGCGCTATAGACCGAACTTTCCGTCAACATAAATATCTCCCGAGTTGCTGCGGCCGGATGATGCTGCCAGTGTCAGCGTTCACTCACGCCACGTGACGATGCTATGTGGACTCTGCTTGGGCCAACTGATCAACGGTGTAGGAGGTAAGGCGTTGCTGACAAGGTAAGAGATTTAATTAGTGAAGGTTGCTGCCGTCTGGTATCGATTGGGGTGTGGCCATGCCGCAAGACGCCTAAACACGCTTCGATTAAAAATTGAAGTAGATAAACTCCGCGGGCGCCGATGAGAACGCCTGCGCCAATGCGAAAAAACCGATCACCCCAACGATGACGGCAAAACTTGGCGATGGGCGCCAGCTCGTTGCAGATAGCAACAGATTGTGGCGTTCAAACCAAGCAGATCGTCGAACACTTCCGATTCCAGTGGGGAAAAGCCGTAGCCACTCCTGCGTATTCGGGCAGAGCCAGACGATCGCCAGCAGGCCTGCCAGGAGCATCGTTTGCCGCTTTGTGAAAAGGTACGAGTCTTCGTAAAGGACTCCGCTCTGACCGAACATCTGTTTCACTAAATGTACGGCGTCTGCCACGTTGTGAGAGCGGAAGAATACGAGGGCGATGACGACACAGGTCGTGGTCAACAAGATTGAAGGCACGGCGAATGCGCGGCCTGTCGGTGCCCCATCGCGTTTCGAGCGCGGGGCGACGGCGCGCCATCCGTGGTTTATTGCCAGGTAGATGCCATGTATCAATCCAAATGCTGCGAACTGCCAGCCGGCACCGTGCCAGATTCCAATAATGAGCATCGCCGTCATCGTGGGAGCCGCCACTAGAACGGCAAAGGTCTCCCCGTCCATCCGGCCCCGTTTCGGCATCGACTTGCCCTGGGCTAGGCGGCGTCGGGTCAGACGCAGTACGATGGGGTTATAGATATAAGCCGTCACGAAACGCGTTAACGTGATGTGCCATCGCGACCAGTACTCAATGATGCTGGACGCCTTCAGCGGGGAATCGAAGTTGAATGGAAGTCGGATGCCGAACAGCAGGCCAAGGCCTATAGCCATGTCCGAATATCCGGAGAAATCGAAATAGATTTGCAGCGTGTAGGAGAGTGCGCCAGCCCAGGATTGTGTGACCGTGAGGATCTGGCCCTGCGCGGCGGCATCAAAAATTTGGTTGGCATAGATGGCGATATTGTCTGCCAGAATGACTTTCTTGAAGAGCCCGATCAGGAACATGGTCAGACCGACCGATATCATGGTGCGCTGCGGTCGGAACGTCGCCGGTTCCTGGAATTGCGGGATCAACTCCTTGTGGTGCGTGATCGGGCCGGCAATGAGATGCGGGAAGAACGTGATGAACGCAAAGTAGTTGGGCGCACTCGTGTCGTCGGTCAGCCCGTCGTAGGTATCGCAGAGATACGCGATTTGCTGGAATGTGTAGAATGATATCGCCAGAGGCAGGACGATGTTGAGGTGCGGAAGGTCCCAGCCGAAGAGCTGGGCGACCGACGCCGCAGTGAATTCTGAATACTTGAAATAGAACAAGGCGCCGAGATTGAGCGCGATGCCGATGATCAGCAGCGCCTTCGAGGGGCGACGCGCCAGACGTCGACCGACGGTGAAGTTCACAGCGATCGATATCAGCAGCAAGGGGACGTTGTAGATGTCCCAGGCGGCGTAGAAGACCAAGGAGACGAGACCGAGCCACAGAATGGCCGATCGTCTCAAATCCAATCGGCCGAGCACGAAGAAGCCGATCAGGGCCACCGGCAGAAAGCCGAGAATGAACGCCGCGGAATTAAACAGCATGTCCGGATCTCACGAATCGCTGGAGCCGAATTGCGTCGCCTTGATGAGTTGCTGCGTGAAGGCCGGGACCGCACTCCAGCGCAGATGATAGGCATCTGTGTACGCCTTGGGGTCGATTTTCGCCTCGGCCCAGCCATCCCAGAACTGCGTTCCCGTGCCGTCCAAGGCGGTGCGCACCGTATCGGTGAATTTTTTCTGGACGACGGCATCCTGGTCGTATTTCTCCGACCAAGTTGAAGGCAATGGCATTGTCGCAACCGTGAGGCGCAGCTTCTTGGTCTTCGCGGCATTGGCCAGGGACCTCAGGGCATCGACGCACGCATTATCGATGGGGGGCGCCGTTCCATAGAACAGGCCGCGCTCCTGCGACGTATTGAGAGGGCCATCGGCATAGGCCGTGAACACGAGCGGATCCAGCTCGATCAAATTCTGCTTCCGTTCCTTCAGTTGCATGGCATTGCGGAGGAGCGAAATCGGAGAAAAATATTTGAAATAGAATTGTATATCGTTGGCCTTCGACAAATAGGAGGCGACATCATTCTCATTGAACAAGATCGTCTTGTTCTGCCGGCAAGCGGCCATGTCCTCGACATCGAGGACCAGTAACAGATCGGATACGGTCGGGTACCGCTTTATGAGGAAATCCGACACGAACGCGATTTGATTCATGTGTAAGCTGCAGAAGCCACCGTTGAGCGGCCGAGATTGCGGATGTCTGTCGACAATGGTGCTCGAGTCGATGTTCCTCCAACTGATGGATGAACCGATGACGAGATGGGTCGGATCCACGGGACTGTTTTGTCTGAGGAATTCAATCTTCCCGTCAATACAAAGGTTATTTGTGAATGCCGGCGGGGGTTTCCGATCGAGCGCCTGTAAAATAATAATCAGTATGACATATGCGAAAAAGCAGGATACGATGGTAGCAATCGTAAGTCCTACGTACGATTTCAAGCCTTCTCGGTCTGCGATTTGAGATTGTAACGCGGCATCGGGCGGGCCCATTTCACTCTTCCACTCTGCGACGCTGACGTCCGTATCCGGCTCCGCATCCCACAGACTCTCCGTGTCTGTGGACATCAAGATCTGCTTGTGCTGAATTACAACTATGAGCGATCATATATCTGATTGCTATCGCTGATCAATACTGAACAAGGGTAGGTTTTCCGTTCGGGCGCCGTCGACACGCTCCCGTGGTCTGGCTATCCGGCGGCACAGTTCGCCAGTAAAATTTTCGCCGCTTGGCTTAAGGTCGGATAGATCGGCGATGTCGGTATGTCTTGCGACCAATAAGAGACCGCCGATGTCTCAGTATGATCTGGGAATATGAGATCGAGTTTCAATCTTAAGCGATCGGTCGTCGGGCGCGTGAGAAATTATAGTTCATCGGCACTCCGACAAGTCGACCGGCATTGGCTCGGCGCGCATCGCGTCGGCGCAGGCGGCGATGATCGGCGCGGGTCGGCCTGACCGTGGCAGCCGCAAGCCAAGATCCGGGTGGGATGTCCGATCGGCGGTCTTGCGGCGGCCGAGATGCGCGTCCCGCCCGGTGGCGCCCAGGAGGCGGCCGCGGGGCGATGCAGCCCAGATGACGTCGGTCGCTCGCGTCCCGGGCTGGTTCGGCCACGTCGAACAATCCCTGTCGCGGCCCAAGGCACGAGCCCGGCGGGCGGCCCTGCGCCGGCCTGAACTCGGAAGGCTACGCGATACGCCTTGGCGGTGATCTCTCGTCGGCTCTGACAGCCCGAGCGCGCCCGCGCTGATCGCGCTCAGCCGTCGTTCAGGGAAGCGCGGCCATCGTCCGCACGGTCAAGCTCATACCAAGTATTTCTGAATTGTAACTCGTTTAACGTGCGTTAATTTATAGTCAAGCTCATATCTTCGTATATTAAAATTGCATGAATGCGTAATTCAGAACCGATTAAATCCACCCCGCATACCAGGGCCGCCAGAAGGCGATGAGGCGCGGTCACACCGTCACCGGCAGCGGGATCGGTGCAGCGGCCCGCCATGCCCTCAGGGGCCACATCGCGCACGGGACGGGGCGCGACGATGACCGGGAACGAGGACGAGCCGGCGACCATGACCCCCGCCGTCGCGGCGCAGGCGACCGGGCCGGCCAGGGCGCTCCGACCTCGACCAGGCGGCCGGCGACGTGCACCGGGCCGAACGATCGACGGCGCGGCGCGGGACCGTATCGGGCGGGGCCTGCGCCTCCACTACGCCGAGGTTCTGGCGCTGCCGATCCCGGATCAGTTCCGGAGGCTCCTCGACGACCTCGCGACCCGCTCGGACACGGAGGTCCAGCCATGACCCTGATGCTGCACGCCGCTCCCGCGGGGAGCGGATCGGAACCCGCCCCGATGAACGCGCCCGTGGATGTGCCCTCGGGCGCGGACGCCGAGATGCGCGACCTGCTGCTGGCGGCGATCCCGGCGCTGCGGGCCTTCGCGTTCTCGCTGACCTACGATCTCGACCGCTCGGACGACCTCGTGCAGGACACGCTGGTGCGCGCCTGGATCAACGCCGCGAGCTTCCGCCGGGGAAGCAACCTCACCGCCTGGCTGTTCACCATCCTGCGCAACCTGTTCTACTCGGAGCAGCGCAAGCGCAAGCGCGAGGTGGAGGATGCCGACGGCGTGCATGCCGGCCGGTTGACCACTCTGCCGGAGCAGGAGGTCCGGATGGAGATGGCGCAGTTCCAGAGCGCGCTGAACCGCCTGCCGGCCGCGCAGCGCGAGGCGCTGGTCCTGGTCGGCGCCCAGAGCTTCACCTACGAGGAAGCCGCCGCGATCTGCGGAGTCGCCGTCGGCACAATCAAGAGCCGGGTGAGCCGTGCACGCCTGCGCCTCATCGAGGTTCTGGGCATGAACGGGACCGACGATATCGGCCCCGACGCGCAGACCAGGGCGGCCCTCGACGGGACCTGAGGCCCGCACGTGCCGGCGCCGCTCACTTGATGAGCTTGACGACCTCGCGGAAGCGGGGATGCCGGGCGGTGCCGAGCCACTCGAACACCACCATCTCGGTGGTCACGATCTCGGCGCCGTGGGCCGCCATCCGGCCGAGCGCGGCCTCGCGGTTCTCGGCCCGGCGCGAGCCGACCGCGTCGCCGACCACGTAGACCCGGCAGCCGGCTTCCAGAAGCCCGACCACCGTCTGCAGCACGCAGATATGCGCCTCGCAACCGGTCACCACGAGGTCGCGGCCCCGGGGCAGCCGGTCGAGGAAGCCCGGCGCCCGCGCGGCCCCGAAGCTCATCTTCGGGAACGCCCTTCCGGGCTCCGGAGCGAGTTCCGGCACGGTGGTGCCGAGACCGCCGGCGTTCTGCTCGGTGACCAGGACCGGCACGTCGAGGAGCCGCGCTGCCGCGGTCAGGCGGCCGGTATTGGCGAGCACGTCCGCGCTCGCGGCGATGGCCGGCATCAGGCGGATTTGGAGATCGATGACGAGGAGGAGGGTGCGGGTCGGATCGATCAGCGGCATCGGCGTCAGTAAGTGTCGAACAGGCGCGCCACCGCCTCCCGGTCGTGCGTCACCGTCAGCGCCAGTGCGAGCAGGATCCGGGCCTTCTGCGGGGTCAGGTTGTCGGCGCTGAGGATTCCGCGGCTGCGCAGGCGGGTCGTGAGAGGCACGACGCCGCTGCCGGCCCGGGTCGACATCACCACCAGGAGCCCGGCCGCGGCCGCCGCCTCCAGGGCCTCGGCCTCGGCGGGCGGGGTCATGCCGGGGGCGAGGCCCGCCGAGACGAGGCCGCGGGCGCCCGCGGCCTGGAACGCCCGCACGGCCGTGCCGTCGGCATCGGCGTAGCCATAAGAGATGTCGACCCGCGGCAGGGCGGGGAGTGCGCGGATGTCGAAGGGCGTACCCGGCGCGGTCGCGCGCTCCGAGCGGCGGTAGTAGCGCACGCTGTCGCCGTCGACGTGACCGAGGACGCCGAAATCCGGCGTCCGGAAGGTCTGGAGCCTGGCCACGGAGGTCTTGGTCACCTCCCGGGCCGCCTGGATCTCGTCGTTGAGCACCACGAGGACGCCCCGACCCCGCGACGATGGCGCCGCCGCGGCGCGTACCGCCGCCACGAGGTTGAGCTTGGCATCGGTGGAGAGCGCGCTCAACGGCCGCTGCGAGCCGACCAGCACGACGGCCACGTCCACCGTCAGGGTGAGGCTCAGCGCGTAGGCGGTCTCCTCCAGGGTGGCGGTACCGTGGCCGATGACGATCCCGGCGAGGTCCGGATGCTCGGCCGCCAGGCGCTCGCACAGGAGCACGAGGTCGCGCCACTCGGAAAAGCCGATCGCCGGGCTCGGCACCGCCCGGAAGGGAACCGGCACCATGGTCGCCACCGTCGCCAGCTCCGGGACCACCTCCAGGATGCCGCCGGCTTCGAGGCGCCGATCGGTGGCCGTGTAGTCGAGGATGTCGAGGGCGTCGCGCCCGAGGGACGAGATCGTCCCGCCCGTTCCGATGAACGCAACCTTGGGCAACCCGGTCCCGGTGCCCGCCGCCGATCCTGCCGCCGATCCTGCCGCCATGCCCTGCCTCCCGGCCGTGCCCGGCCGCGCGAATGCGATGGCGCTGTGATGCCGTGTCGGGCCGGCAGGGTCGACCCCGCGGGACGCAGGTGGGCGATGCGTCCGGCTTCAAACGAGGCTTCGACCGGGCGTCGGATCAGACGCCCGCAGCCACGCGCAGCGGCGGTACCATCTCGGCGGGGCGCGCCGCCGCGGGACGGGCGTGGCCGTAGAGGCCGCGATGCTTCGGATGCGGGTTGAGCCGATCGGTCAGGCCGATCACCGTCTCGGCCGCCCCGAGCAGGAGCGCGCCCTCCGGCGTGAGCTGGGCGGCGAGCCGCGCCAGCACGTCCGACTTCGTGGGGGCGTCGAAATAGATCAGCACGTTGCGGCAGTAGATCACGTCGAACTGGCCGAGCGAGGCGAAGCTGTGCAGCAGGTTCAGCTGGCGGTAATCCACCATGGCGCGGAGGCTCGGGGCGATCTGCCACTGCTCGCCGACCTGGGTGAAGTACTTGATCAGCCACTGCACCGGGAGGCCGCGCTGGACCTCGAAATGGCTGTAGAGCCCGAGCTTCGCCTTCTCGATCACCTCGGTGGACAGGTCGGTGGCCACGATCTCCACCTGCCAGCCGGCGAGCCGGGGACCCGCCTCCTGAAGCAGCATGGCGAGTGAGTACGGCTCCTGCCCGGTGGAGGCCGCCGCGCACCAGATCCGCAGCCGGCGCCGGCCGGCGTTGCGCGCCAGCGCCTCCGGCAGGAGCGTGTCGCGGAACAGGTCGAAGGGGATCCGGTCGCGGAAGAAGAAGGTCTCGTTCGTGGTCATCGCCTCGACCACGGCCCGCTCGATCGCCCCGTTCTGGGCGAGCTTCAGGCTCCCGATCAGGTCCCCGAGGCTCGCGATCCCGAAGCGCCGGCAGACCGGCGTCAGCCGGCTCTCGGCCAGGTAGCGCTTCTCGGCCGTCAGCGCGAGGCCGGAGCGCTGCTTCAGGAAGTTGCGCAGGTATTCGAATTCGAGCTCGGTCATACCGGCTGCCCCGTGATCAGGGCGCGCACCGCCGACGCCAGTTCGGGGAGCGGCAGCACGGCCTCGGCGAGGCCGGCCCGCGCGACGCTGCCCGGCATGCCCCAGACGGTGCTGGTCGCCTCGTCCTGCGCCAGGACCGGCCCCCCGGCGTCGGTGAGCGCCCGGGCGCCGTTGGTGCCGTCCGAGCCCATGCCGGTGAGGATCACGGTCGCGGTGGCGGCCCCGAACACGACGGCGGCGTCCTTGAACAGCACGTCGACCGCCGGGCGGCAGAAATTCACCGGTGGTCCGTCCGTGAGCTTGATGATGGGGCCGCCCGGTCCGGCGGCGAGACCCATGTGGCGCCCGCCTGGCGCCACGTAGATGCGGCCCGGCTCGACCCGTTCCTCCGCCTTGCCCTCGGCCGCCTGAAGGCCGGTGCGGGTAGACAGGTGCTCGGCGAACACCGCCGTGAAGATCGGCGGCATGTGCTGGACGATCAGGACCGGCAGGCGGCGCAGGGCGGCCGCCCCGATCTTCTCCAGCATCTCGCCCACCGCCCGCGGGCCGCCCGTGGACGAGCCGATCAGCAGCGCGCGGGGCTGGATCCGGTTGCGAACCTTCGGACGCAGGGTGAAGGGCGTCGCGGGCCGCGGCGCGGCCGGCGCCAGATGGGCCGCCGACGCGGGGACGGGGGCGGCGGGCGTCCCGGCCGGGGCGGGGCGCCGGCTCCGGGCGCGGGCCGAGCCGAAGACGCGGACGCGCTCGATCAGGTCGGCCCGGAACGTATCCGAGGTGGTGACGCCCCGGCTGCTCTCGGGCTTGGCGATGTAGTCCACCGCCCCGAGGGCGAGGCATTTCAGCGAGATGTCGGCGTTGCGGGTCGTCAGGGTCGACATCATCACGACCTGGACGCTCGGGCTCATGGCGAGCATGCGCGGGAGCGCCGTCGTGCCGTCGAGCTCGGGCATCTCGATGTCCAGCAGGACCACGTCCGGGTCGTGCTTGGCCATCATCTCCAGGGCGATCCGGCCGTTCGAGGCCGTGCCGACCAGTTCGAAGCCGGCCTCGCCGATCCAGCGGGCGACGAGGCCGCGCACCACGGCGGAATCGTCGGCGACCAGCACCCGGATCGCGGCGGCGGACGCGGTCGTGCTCTGGGCAGGCGTGGTGCGCAGCGGGGCGACCGCGGGACTCAGGGCCATGGGGGTTGCCTCGGGGACAGGTCGCGGGTGTAGGGGGCGAGGTCGGAACGTGAGGTCAGGCCGCGTCGGCGACGAGGCCGACCTGCTCGAGCTTGGCCGTCAGGATGTCGCGGTCGAACGGTTTCATGATGTACTCGTCCGCCCCCGCCCGGAGTGCCCGGGCGATGGCACCGATATCGTTCTCGGTGGTGCAGAACAGGACCTTCGGCGCGTCGCCCCCCTCGCTGCGGCGCAGCGCCTGAAGGAAGGCGAAACCGTCCATGTTCGGCATGTTCCAGTCGAGCAGGATCGCGTCGGGCATGCTGACCGCGCAGGCTTCGAGGGCGGCGCTGCCGTCCTCGGCTTCGCTGACGTTCATCCCGAGATCCTCGATGATCCGCCGGGCGACCTTCCGGATCACCGCGGAATCGTCCACCACGAGGCAGGTCGTCTGATGCGGCGCCTTCATCGCCCCCTCCCTCAAGCCGCCTTGGCGCCGGCCGTCGTGAAGCCGAGGAGCGCGTCCACGTCGAGGATCACCAGCAGCCGCCCGTCGAGGCGGTGGACGCAGATGGCTAGGTCGCGGAAGCGCGGATCGAGGTTGATCGGCACCGCCTCGCGGCTGTCGGCGCCGAGCTTGAGCACCTCGCCGACGCCGTCGACCACGAGCGCGAAGGTCTCGCCGGCCTGCTCCAGGCCGATCGCCATCTTCGGGCTGGCCTTGGTGCCGTCCGCCTCGGCCTCGGCGTCGGGCAGGCCCAGGCGCCGGCGCAGGCTCATCGCCGTCACCACGCGGCCGCGCAGGTTCAGGAGGCCGACGATCTCGGCGGGCGCCAGGGGCACCGGCGTCACGCCCGAGGGCACGAACACGTCGTGGACCCGCTCGATCGCCAGCCCGAACAGGGTGTCGCCGACATAGACCGTGACGAAGTCGTTGGTGGCCCCGGTCTCGGTGGCGTTGGCGTTGGCAGCCTGCATCGGAACTCTCCGGCTTCGATCGTCGGTGTCGGCCGTCGGTGTCGACCGTCTTGGGGGCGGCGGCGTTCGGTTCAGGCGGCCTTCGAGACCGTCGCGGCGCCGATCTCGGCCAGGGCCGCGATCAGGCCGCTGCGGTCAAACTTCGCCACGAGGTCGGTGATGGCGAGCGCGCGGGCCCGCTCGACCGCGTCGGCGCCGATCGTCCCGGTGAGGCCGATCACCGGGAGGCCGGCGAGCCTCGGCTCCGCCCGGCGCAGGGCGGCGACGAGGTCGAAGCCGCTGCGGCCCGGCATCTCCAGGTCGGTGACCACCACCTCGATCTTCGGATCGGACTGGAGGGTCGCCAGCGCCGCGTCGGCGCTCGCCGCCGTGACCACCTGGTAGCCCGCCGCCTTCAGCACCGGGCTCAGCATGTCGCGGAAGAAGGCCGAATCGTCGACGAGCAGGACGGTGGAGATCTGCTCGGGCCGCTTCAGGCCGCGCGCCCAGTCGTCGTAGGCCAGCGGCAGGAAATGGGCGATGTTGATGATGTCGGTCGCCCGGCCCCGCAGCACCGCCGAGCCGATCAGGTCCGAACGGTCGGCCGCGATCTCGATGTCGAGGCGCTCCTCGACGATGTCGACGATCTCGTCGACCACGAGGCCCATGGCGCGCTCGCCGTCGGAGAACACCACCAGGGCCTGGGTTCCCTCCGCCTTGATGGTGATCCCCGCATCGGCCGGGACCAGGGGCATCAGGCGCCCGCGGTACTGGATGAGCGCGCGGCCGCCGAGCCACTCGACCTTGGCGCACTCGATCTCCTCGAGGCGGGTGACCAGCGACAGCGGCACCGCCTTGAAGCTGCCCTGGCCGCCCTTGAACACCAGCAGCGTGGTCTTGGTGTCCGTCACCTCCGCCGTCTCGTCGGTGTCGGCGTCGATGTGGCCGCCGCTGCCCTGGACGCCCTGCGCCACCTGACGGGCGACGCCGTTGGGATCGACGATCAGCACCACCGCGCCGTCGCCCAGGATTGTATTGCCGGCAAACATCGGGATGTGCCGCAGCTTCACCGACATCGGCTTCACGACGATCTCCTCCGTGTGGAAGACCTCGTCGACCAGAATGCCGAAGCGCTCGCGCCCGACCTGGGCCACCACCACGAAGCCCGCCTGCTCCGCCTCCGCGCCGGCGGCCGACTGCCCGAGCAGGCCGGTCAGCGACACGATCGGCAGCAGCCGCTCGCGCAGGCGCAGCACCGGCGCCCCGTTGATGTGCTCGACCCTCTGCGCCCCGGCATCGACCCGGACCAGTTCCAGCACGGCCACCTGCGGCAGCGCGAAGCGGTGCTCGCCGGCCCGCACGATCAGGGCGGCCACGATCGCCAGCGTCAGCGGGATCTTGATGGTGAAGGTGGTGCCGCGGCCCGCCGTGGTGGCGATGTCGATCAGGCCGCCGATGGTCTCGATGTTGGTCTTGACCACGTCCATGCCGACGCCGCGGCCCGAGACCGAGGTCACCGCCGCCGCCGTCGAGAACCCGGCGTGGAAGATGAACTTGGCGACCTGCGCGTCGGTCATTCGGTCGAGGTCGGCCTGGGCGACCAGCCCGCGCTCCACCGCCTTCCGGCGGATCGCCGCGAGGTTGAGGCCCTTGCCGTCGTCGGCGATCTCGATCGTGATCGTGCCGCCCTCATGGTAGGCGGCGAGCCGGATCGTGCCGCGGGCGGGCTTGCCCGCCGCCACGCGCTCGGCGGTCGATTCCAGGCCGTGATCGGCCGAGTTGCGGACCATGTGGGTCAGCGGGTCCTTGATGACCTCGAGGACCTGCCGGTCCAACTCGGTCTCGGCGCCGACCATCACCAGCTCGATCTGCTTGCCGAGTTCGGCCGAGAGGTCGCGCACCACGCGCGGCAGCTTCTGCCACGCGTTGCCGATCGGCTGCATGCGCGTCTTCATGACGCCTTCCTGCAGCTCGGCCGTGACGTGCGACAGGCGTTGCAGCGGGACCTTGTAGCTCGAATCCTCGTGGCGGCGGGCGATCTCGAGGAGCTGGTTGCGGGTCAGCACCAGCTCCGAGACCATCGTCATCAGGTGCTCGAGCGTGTCGACGTTCACCCGGATCGTCTGATTCTTGGCGGCGGCCGTCGTCTCACCCTCGACGCCCTCGGCCTTCTCGGCGCGGGCCGGCTCGGCCTTCTCGGTCTTCTCGGCCTCCACCGGCTCGACCCGCGCGGGCTCGGCCTTCGGGGCCTCGCGCGCGGCCGGCGGCGCGAGGACATCGGATTCGTCCGGTCCCGGCGCCGACAGGAACGCGGCCTCCAGATCCTCCAGGGACACTTCGCCGGGCTTCAACTCGCGGACGACCGGGGGCGGCAGCACCGGCTCGGGCGGCGGCAGCGAGGCTGCCTGCTCCTGTTCCGCCGGCCCCTCGGCCATGCGCTCCAGGGCGGAGATCAGGTCGTCATCCGATCCCGTGGGCTCCGTGCCGGTGGCCTCCAGATCGGCCAGGATCGCCTTGAGCCGGTCCAGCGTCAGGAGAATCAGCGTGACCGAGGCCGACGTGGCGGGCAGCCCGTCGCGGAAACGGCCCATCAAGGTTTCGGCGGCGTGCGCCAAGGCTTCGAGGCGCGGAAGACCGAGGAATCCGCAAGTTCCCTTGATCGTATGCACCAGGCGGAAGATGTTCCGCAGGATCGTCTCGTTATTCGGATCCTGCTCGAACCGAACAAGTTCTGCGTCAACCGTGTCGAGATGCTCCCCGCTCTCGGTCAGAAACTCGCGAAGCAGGTCGTCCATCGGCGGTACTCGTCACGCAGAGAAGGTCTCGCGCAACGTACTTACTCGCGCGGGGTTAGGGAAGCGTTTCCGTCCCGCCCCCGCGGCAGAGTTTTTCAGAACTTCACGCCAGCGCCGTGCCGGAAGCCTCTCCATCCGCGGAATCAGGTGTTGCGATCACTGCGGGGGCGCCGTGGATCGTCACTTCATCATCCTGGATGGAGAACCGAACATCCATCGCGGCGGCCCGCGCGACGAGGCCGGCGTAGAACGGCAGGATCCCGTGGGCATCGACGGTGCCGCTCTCGGGCCGGCCAGCCATCAGCTCCTCAACGTGGGGCGGGATGCGGGCGTGCGAGCCCTTGGCCTTGAACACGAAGGTGGGCGCCTCGGCCTCGCCCGAGACGACGACGTCGATCACGCCGCCCCGCGGGATCGCCGAGGTGGCGATCATCACGAGGTTCAGGAGCAGCTTGACCTTGTTCTTGGGGAACAGGGCCTGCGGCGCGCTCCAGGTCAGCTTGGTCTTCTCGTCGGAGAACATGCCCTTGGCGACGCCCTCGGCGTCGGCGAGGTCGATCGAGGCGCCGGCCGATCCCGCCGCCCCGAAGGCGATCCGGGCGAATTTCAGCCGCGCCGAGGCCTGCCGGGCGCTCTTGCCGATCAGTTCCAGCGCGAAGGTCCGCATCGATTCGTCCTGGTCGTCCTCCAGCACCTCGAGCCCGTTCACGATCGCGCCGACGGGGCTGATCACGTCGTGGCAGACGCGGGAGCAGAGCAGGGCGGCGAGGTCGAGGCCGTCGAGGTTCAGGGTCGGCGAGGTCGGGGAGGACATGGTGCGCTCCGGGCGGGCGGATCTGGATGGGGACGGGTGCGGGCGGGATTCCGGCTGGGGCCGCCGGTTCCCGGCTGCCCGATCCGGCGATGACGTCGCCCGGAGGGGTCCGCGCGGCCTGCAGGTCAGACCGGGGCGACGCCCGGTCCGCACGGATAAACGCCACGTTCGGCTTTGAAAAGCGTTACCGGAACCGAGGGAGGGCCCGGGACGGGGCCGCTCCAGGCGCGGTTGGCCGCCGTCGGTACGGGTTCGGACCGGATCGGGCGGGACCGCGTCGGGCGCCCGCACCCGTTGGCCAGGGAGGCTGCGGTGTCCAGCTCGGCGGCGATGGCGGCGATGACGGCGCGGGTCGGCGTGACCGCGCGCCTCGGGCTGAGACGGTCTCGCGGCGTTGGTCCGGCGGCACGATCATGCTCCACCGAGGTTTCCCCTGTCGACTGACGCGGAGGTCCGCCCCATGCTGCCCGACCCGACCCTGCGCGAACGCCTGTCCCCCCGCCTGAGGCTCGCCGACCCGGAGGCCGCGCGGGCCCGGCTCGCCGAGATCGAGGCGGGCTTCCCGGCGGGCTTCCTGACGCCCGCCTGCCGCGACCTGCTGCTCGGCCTCGCCGACCATTCGCCGTTCCTCTGGCAAGCGGTCACGCGCGCGCCGGACCGCCTCGTCGCCCTGCTGGAGCAGCCGCCGGACGCGGCCAGCCGGGACATCATCGCGCGGCAGCGCGCGGTCGGCGCGTCCTGCGGAGCCAACCCCGACCTCGCCGAGGTGGGCCGCCGGCTGCGGAGCAACCGGGAGGCGCACGCGCTGCTGGTCGCCCTGGCCGATCTCGGCGGCTGCTGGGACCTCGACGCGGTGACCCGGGCCCTGTCCGCCTTCGCCGACGCCTCGGTGAGCGCGGCGACCGAGGCGCTGCTCCGGCAGGGGATGGCGTCCGGGCGCTTCAGGGCGGCGGATCCGGACAGGCCGCAGGACGGGTCCGGCCTGATCGTCCTGGGCCTCGGCAAGCTCGGCGGCTGCGAACTGAACTATTCCAGCGACATCGATCTCGTGGTCTTCTACGAGGCCGCCCCCGCCGCGGCCGCGACGGGCGGGGACCCGAAGGCGTTCTTCGTCAAGCTCGCGCAGGGTCTGGTGAAGCTCCTGGCCGACCGGACCGCCGACGGCTACGTCCACCGCATCGACTACCGGCTGCGGCCGGACCCGGGCTCGACCGCGGTGGCGCTCTCCACCGACTTCGCCTTCGACTACTACCAGACGCTGGGCCAGAACTGGGAGCGCGCCGCCTTCATCAAGGCCCGGCCCATCGCCGGCGACACCCCGGCCGGGGAGGCCTTCCTCGCCGAACTCGCGCCGTTCATCTGGCGGCGGCACTTCGACTTCCCGGCCATCGCCGAGATCCACGCCCTGAAGCGGCAGATCCACATGGTCCGCGGCCACGAGACCATCGCGGTGGCCGGCCACGACATCAAGATCGGCCGCGGCGGGATCCGGGAGATCGAGTTCTTCGTGCAGACGCAGCAGCTCGTCTTCGGCGGCCGCAAGCCCGCCCTGCGGGGGCGGCGCACCGTCGCGATGCTGGCCGGCCTCGTCGCGGAGGGCTGGATCGACGGGCGGGCCCGGGACGAGCTGTCCGCGGCCTACGCCTTCCTGCGCACCCTCGAGCACCGGGTCCAGATGGTCCGGGACGAGCAGACCCAGCGCCTGCCCGCCGGCACGGAAGCGCTGACCGCGCTGGCCCTGTTCTCCGGGTTTCCCGACCTGGCGGCCTTCGAGGCGGCGCTGCTGCACCATGCCGGCCGGGTGCAGGCGCACTACGCCCTGCTGTTCGAATCGGCGGAGGCGGAGGACGACACCCTCGTCTTCGGCGAGACCGAGCCCGAGCCCGCCACCCTGGCGCGCCTCGGCGCCTTCGGGTTCCGGGACCCGGCGCTGGCCTGGGAGACCGTGCAGGGCTGGCATCTCGGACGCCGCCCGGCCCTGCGGACCGGCCGCGCCCGCGAGATCCTCGCCGAGATGCTCCCGGCGCTGCTGCGGGCGCTCGGCGGCACCGCCGACCCGGACGGGGCGCTGCTGGCCCTCGACCGGGCCTTCGCGCGGATGCCCGCCCTGGCCGAACTCCTGGCGATCCTGCGCTCGCACGAGCGCCTGCGCCTGCTCTTCGCCGACATCCTGGGCACCGCGCCGCGCCTCGCCGACACCGTCGGCCTCAGCCCGCACGTCCTCGACACGGTCCTCGACGCGGATTTCGTCACGCCGACCACGGATCCGGCCGCGGTCCGCGCCCAGTACCGGGCGCTGGTGGGCGAGCCGGCAAGCCATGAGGAGTTCCTCGACCGCTGCCGGGACGCCACGCGGCAGATGACCTTCGTCACGGGCGCGCGTCTCCTGTCGGGCATCCTCACGCCGCGGCAGGCCGGCGAGGCCTACACGGCGATCGCGGAGGCGACGGTGGCGTCGAGCCTGGAGGCGGAGGAGCGCCGGTTCGCCCAGGACCACGGCGCCGTGCCGAAGGGGCGGTGCTGCATCCTGGCGCTGGGCCGCCTCGGATCCCGGCAGCTCAGCGCCGAATCCGACCTCGACCTCGTGTTCCTCTACGATTTCGATCCCGAGAACCGCACCAGCGACGGCCGCCGGCCCCTCGACGCCGTGGTGGCCTATAACCGGCTGGCGCAGCGCCTGTTCGCGGCGCTCACCACCGCCACGCGGCGCGGGCGGCTCTACGCGGTCGACCTGCGGCTGCGGCCCCACGGCAGCCACAGCCCGCCCGCCGTGCAGCTCAGCGGCTTTTGCGCCTATCACCGGGACGAGGCGGAACTCTGGGAGCACATGGCGCTCGCCCGAGCCCGGATCGTGGCCGGCGACGCGACCCTGGGGGATGCCGTCACGGCGGAGATCGCCGGGATCCTCGGGCGACGCCGCGAACCGGCCGCGGTCTGCGCCGAGGCGGGCGCGATGCGGGCCCTGGTCGCCCGCGAGCGCGGCCATGGCGGCCCCGCCGACCTGAAGCTCGCGCCGGGCGCGCTGTTCGACCTCGACTTCCTGGCCCAGGCGATCGTGCTGAGCCACGCCCATGCCTGGCCCGCCTTCATCGGCCTGGGCGCGGACGCGGTCTTCCGCGAAGCCGGAGCGCGCAACCTGCTGCCCGTGGGGGCCGCGGAGTCGCTGTCCGAGATCTACGGGTTCCTCGACGCGGTCTATCAGTGGCAGCGGCTCGTGATGGCGGATCCGGCGGCGCCCTCCGACACCGCGGCCCGGCAGATCGCCAAGGCCGTGGGCCTGCCGGACGCCCGCAGCCTCGCGGCGGAGCTGCGCCGCCACCGGCGCCGGAGCCAGGCCCTGCTGGCGCGGATCCGGCGGCGCGTGGCCGACACGTCATTTCAAGGCGCAACCTGAGGCGTCACCCGCCCGAGCGAGCCGGCCCCGATCCGCGGGCGCGTCCCGGTGCGAGCCTGCGGGGCGGGCCCGGGCGTCCTTGGGACGGGATCGGCGAAGCGAGGCCGCCACGGCAGCCGTGAGCCAGTGCGGGGCGCCGGACAAGCGAAGAGGGGCCGGCGATCCGCCAACCCCTCGCGCTGTCCGGCTGAATGGATGGTACCACCGCCCCGGCTCGAACGGGGGACCCCCAGATCCACAATCTGGTGCTCTAACCAACTGAGCTACGGCGGCACTGGCGGGCGGTGTATC
>Ga0160427_10000350_pt1 | contig 28755 bp, 25 predicted proteins | sample SolpanmetagenomL_FD_108194 | JGI IMG/M metagenome (GOLD analysis project Ga0160427, IMG submission 108194) | Solar panel surface microbial communities from Lawrence Berkeley National Laboratory, California, USA - L | ecosystem: Engineered > Built environment > Solar panel > Unclassified ...
CGTGTTGAGAAGAGCGGGGCGAATTCGTCCAAGATCCGAGTGAACCACTTCGGAAGGAGTGTCATGCTCAAGTCTGACAGGGGAGCAGCATGCTGCTCCCCTGTCAATGGCCAAAGTCCAGCTCAGGTACCCTCAGACAACAGTGCCGCACAAGGAAGCCCATGATCCAACCCTCCTGTGGCTCGCTCCCCCCGGACCGGCCGAACACCCAGAAGACCCGCACCACCGGCGCACCGCGCCGAACACAAGGGTCTTCTTCCTGCGGGCCGGTCCCCAGGACTGAAGCATGAAACGCTCAGCGGATGACCGTCTGAACCCCCCCCTGTCCAGACGCTCTGCCGCGAAAGAAAACCAGCACAAAGAAGCCCCCCGCAGCCCGGAAGCGCAGCGCAACCTCTCCATCAACGCCGCCGCGCCCACCCACCAGCGCATCGAGCAGGCCATCACCACGCTCGGGCAGCTCGGCGGCGAACAAGCACTCGGCGACCTGAGCAAGTGGCCCAAGGCCAGTGAAATTCAGCTTCGCCGCAGCCTGGGGGTGATCATGCAGCAGCTCGGCTACAGTGACGACGCCGCGCAGCACGGCCTGCGCCTGCGGCAACTGACCGGGCAGGGGCTGCCCGGGCTCTTCGAGTGGCGCGGCGACCCGAACTTCTTCGATCAGCTCAGCGGGCTGCTCAGCGCCGTGCAGAGTGCCGGGCCGAACGCCAGCGACTTCCGCGTTCAGTTCGGCGCGCTGCTGGGCCTCGGGGTGATCCAGGCGCTGCAAGGCCAGGAGCGGGCCGCGCGGCGATCCCTCCAGAACGCCGAGCGCCTCGCCAAACGCCACCACGACTCCGCCGGGGAAACCGAAGCGCTGCTCGCGCAGGGCCGCATCGGACTGACCCTGCACGACCTGCCGTGGTCGTTCGAAACCGGCCAGCGCGCCCTGGGTCTGGCCAAGGACCATGAACGCCTCCAGCACGTCATCAGCGCGCACATGCTGCTCGCGTCGGTCCATGAAGACGGCGATCCGCGCCGCAGTGTCCACCATCTCCAGCAGGTGCTCAGCGCCCAGGAGAAAGCCCGCGTGACGGAACTCACCCGGCAAGCCAGTTTCCTGGGCGCCAACACCGAACTTCAACTCATGCGCCAGGAGATCGAGCACGAACGCGACGCCAGCGTCAACAGCGAAACGCAGCGCCAGAATGCCGAACGCGCCCTGGCGCGGCAATCGCAGCTGCTCGAGGAAGCACGTTTGCACGACCCGCTGTGCGGCCTGCCCAACCGCAAGCTGGCCGCGCAACTGATCGAAGCGGCCATCCAGCAGTTTCGACGCCAGGCCAAAACCTCAAGCACCCGCACCCTGGGCCTGGCGGTGCTCGACCTCGATCAGTTCAGCCAGGTCAACGACGCCTACGGGCAGGCCGTCGGTGACGCGCTGCTTCAGGAAGTCACCCGGCGCATCGGCGCGCAGCTCGGCCCGGATGACCAGGTGGCGCGCAGCGACGGCGACGAATTCATGCTGCTGCTGTGGGCGCACACGCCCGGCAGCGCCGAGCTGAAACTGCGTCAGGTCCTGAGCGAGATCCGGCGCGACGTCGTCGTCCACGACCAGACCCTGATCGTGACGGCCAGCGCCGGACTGGCCCTCTGCGGCCAGGACGGCCTGAGCGCCGAAGACCTCCAGCGCGCCGCGCACACCGCCCTGACGCACGCCAAAACCCAGCACAGCGGTCTGGAGTGCTACGCCGGCGAACACGCCGGGCACCACAACACCCTGCGCACCGAAATGGCGCTGGCGCGTGCCCTCGAACACCGCGAATTCCAGGTGTACTACCAGCCGCTGGTCGACGCCCACACCCACCAGATCGTGAAGGTCGAAGCGCTGCTGAGATGGAACAGCCCGACCTTCGGGCTCCTCAATCCCAGCGAATTCATTGCGCAGCTCGAACGCAGCGGCGACATCATCGCCGTCGGCGAGTGGATCCTTCAGGAAGCCTGCATGGCCGCCGCGGCGCACCCGCACTGGCACATCGCCGTGAACCTCTCGGTGCGGCAGTTCACCGCCCCGGACCTGCCCGGCAGCGTCGAGCGGGCCCTGAAGCGCAGCGGCCTGAACCCGCAGCGCCTGGAACTCGAGATCACCGAATCCATGATGATGCAAAGCTGCGGCGCATCCGCAACGCTGATCGAGCGCCTCAAAGACACCGGCGCGCGGGTGGTCATCGATGATTTCGGCACCGGGTACTCCAGCCTCAGTCACCTGGCCCGCTGCGCCTTCAACGGCCTGAAGATCGACAAGACCTTCGTGCAGGACATCACCAACCCCAGAAGCCAGGCCATCATCAGCGCCGTCGTGCAACTCGGGCACACCCTGAATCTCGACGTCACCGCCGAGGGCATCGAAACCGCCGCGCAGGCCAGCGAACTCAAGCAGCTCGGCGTGCCGATCTTGCAAGGCTACCTGTTCGGACTGCCCCAGCTGGACTTCCCCAGCGACAACCCATGAACAACCGTCGGCCGCAACGCCGGCGTCCCCAGGCACAACACGAGCAGGACACCAAGGCGCGCCCCGCCCGCTGCCGCCCACTGACCTCACGTGCCTGCCTGGTGGCGGAATGAACGACCACGCGCCGTGGCACACTGAGCCATGCTGACCCTCGCTGCTCAACTAACCGGACAAGGCCCCCAGGACATCGCGCAGGCCATGCAGCAGATGGCCGCAGACTTCCACCATCAGGTGCCGGCGCATCTGCTCATCGAGATCGACCGCCCGGTCGACGAGCTCGTCATCAGTGTCCGCGAACTGATGACGCCGCCCGACCACGGCGAGCAGCTGATGCTGCTGCTCAGCGGCGAGCATCCAGGCGCGCTGCAAGACGCCCTGAACTTTCTGGCGGACGAACTCCGCGGCGGTGAGGTCGACATGACCGGGCGGCAGGGACCGGACTGGGAAGCCCACCTGTGCGAATACGGCGAGTAACCACCCCCGCCAAACGTCTGTTCACCTCCCGCACGCGGGAGGTGAGAAGCAGGGCATGAACATTCAACGCTTGATGCAGCGCATCTCAGTGCAAGCCGGCCATCCCGTTTACCTGCTGGCCGACCAGACCCGGTGGCTGATGGCTGCTGTGGGCGCGGTGGCCGTCAGTCTGCACCTCGTCTCTCCTCCCACCGAGCAGGGCGGCGCGCTCAGCAACCTGATGATCGGCGGCTGGGTCTCCAGCCCCGCGGCGCGCGGCGTCATGGTCCACCGTCAGTTCCCCGGCGTGCTGCTGAGCACCCACGGCGGGAGCCTCACGAGCTGGCTGGCCCAAGCGCCGATTCCCGAGGACCGCTACGCCCTGGATCAGGCCGGGGCGGTGCACGATCAGCGCTGCACACTCACGCGTCAGCTGGGGCTGCCGGACGATCCGCTGTGGACCGGCTGCGTGCCCCGGCGCTTGTTCCGGACCGATCTGTGCCGCAGCACCAGCCCCCATCCACGCCGCGCCGCACTGCTCAAACTCACATCATCGCCACATCAGGAGTTCATGCTTCTCAGGGAGAGCCCCTACCTGATCGCCATCGACCCGCCCGCAAGCACCCACCAAGATGCACGTCCGTATCATAGGAGTCTATGAACATCAGTCAATTTCCCGGCAGCCTCAGCGACACGCAGCAGCTCCACGACGGCCACCTGGTCAGCTGGTCGCCCCTCAACGACTACCCGGCCATCATCTTCAACGCCCTGGTGGAATTCGATGTTCACGGCGACGGCCACTACTTCGGCGTCTCCGAAGGCATTGAGGCGCTGGTCTTCATCACCTGCGACTCGCACAACAGCATCGGCCTGACCCTCAGCGAAACCGCCCAGCACACCCCCGGCCTCACCGACACGCTCAGCGAAGCGCTGAAGGAAGGCGTGCAGCGCTTCGAGGACTACCAGGCCTACATTCGCCTCGCACCAGACCAGGCCGAAGCGCTGCGGGAGAAACTCAGCGCGCCGCCCAAGGTCAGCGCGAACATGCAGTGCTGACAAACAATGCGGAAGTCGTGCGCCGCACGCCAGCCGGTTCTCGGTCCGCCTGCGTCCGCTTCCTCATGACTGGCGCCGCCACTGCACACTGCACGCCACCCTGCTCCGGGCGCGCGCCATGACCCCACCCGGGCGGCAACCTGAACTCGACGCCCTGCGCGGCATCATGGCCTCCTTCGTGGTGCTGAGTCACGTGAGCGCCATGACGTACTTCCCCTGGCCCGCCGCCACCATGCCGACCCCCACGGAGTATCTGCTCTGGCACCTGGGCGCACCGGCCGTCGACTTCTTCCTGGTGCTCAGCGCCTACGTCGTGACCCTCAGCCTCCTTCACCGCCCGGCCTGGCGTCCGTACCTGATCAGCCGCGCCTGGCGGCTCGTACCGATGAGCCTGTGGGGCATCCTGCTGGGCCTGACCCTCGCGCGGCCCGGCGCGCTCCTCGCTCCCGACGCGAGCAGCAGCTTGATCACCACGTCGCTGCGCGCGGCCCTGAACCAGGCGGACTGGCACGGGCTGCTCAGCGCTGGACTGACACGCTTCGATGCCAATCACCTCAACCCGCCGCTGTGGACCCTGACGCTGGAGATGCAGTTCGCCCTGCTGATGCCGCTGCTCATCTGGCTGGCCCGCCTCGGCTGGTGGACCCTGCTGCCCGCCATGATCCTCGGACTGACCCTGGGGCTGAAGGTCAACCCGAACCTGTGGTACCTGCCGGTATTTTTGCTCGGAACCCTGCTGGCCGTGCATCCACCCCGGCTGCCGCGCCGCCTGCGGTACCCGGCCCTGCTGCTCGGCGGGCTGCTGCTCTTCGAGCGCCACCTCAGCGGCAGCGAAAGCGACTGGATTCGCTGGTGGGCCGCCCTCGGCGCAGCCCTGGTGATCCTCAGCGTGCAGCAGGGCAGCTTGCCGTGGCTGAACGCCGCCTGGCTGCGCGGCCTCGGCGAGCGGTCCTTCTCGCTGTACGCCACGCACTTCCCGGTGATGGTCGTCTTCGTCGCGCTGCTCGGCCATGACCTCGGCGTCACCTTTAGCGCCCTGCTCAGCCTCCCGGCCGTCGCGTTGATGGCCACCTTCACGCACCGCTTCATCGAGCAGCCCACCTTGAAGCGCAGCAAAGCCGCCCGCAAAGCGCAGGACCAACAGCCCTCACCGCCCGGGGGCGGCACTCAGGAGCCCCAATCCCCAGTCATTTCAGGAGGCCAAACATGAGTACAGGACAGCAGTGCGACATTATCGAAGAACACCCCGGCCGCTGGTACCTGTGGCTCGAATCCATGATCGAGTGGGGCGAGGACGAAGCGGGCCGCGGCGACGGCGAGATGATCCGCCAGGGCGGGCCTTTCAAGAGCAAAGACGAGACGCTCGCTCACCTGCACGCGTACCACGCCAACCCCGGCGGCTTCTCCACCTGGCCACACGATCCGCTTCGGCGCGAAATTCACGGTGAGCCCCTCTCCCCCATCACGCAAGGCTGGCAATCCGAGCGCCCCTTGAGGTACTGGTAATGCGTCCGTATCATCCGGACCTCGACACGCAAGATACCCGCCGCCAGGCCCTCAAGGCCCAGGGCGGCGCGTGGCTGTGGGCGCAGGCCCAGCTCGAACCGTACATGGCCCTTCAGCACGCCCTCAAAAAACTCAACAAGCTGCCCGGGGATGGCCTCAGCAAGACGATTCACTCGCTGCATATGCTCCTCACGCAGGCCCAGTGGTCCCGAACCAAGGGGCTCTACTCGTTTGACGAGACCCTGAAAGACGCCCTGGTGCAGACACCACTGAACAACCTGAGCGACACCATCTTCAATACCCTGCCGGAATGGAGCGTCTACATCCGCGCCGAAGAGCAGATCGGTGACGACTGGCTGCACGGCGGGTACGTCTGCCGGATCGCGTTTCCGGATGGCAGCTTCGGCCTCTTCCTGCTGACCATCCGCGCCGTGCTGGGGTCCACGGCAACCGATGCGGAGCGGTTTTACTTCGACAGCTTACAGCTCCCCATCAACCCGCAATTCCCGCAGACCTTCGCGGCGCGCATTCAGGATGGGCGGGCTCAGCAAGGCCGCCCGGGCGGCATCGAAGCTTCCCGCTTGTCAGCATGGCAGGAACGAATTTTGCTGTACGCGGCGTACCTGTGCTCCGCGGAGCCTGATCTGAGCTGCGCCGGAAGCGCGCAGCACGTCCCGCAGCGTCAGCAGCGCGTCGGGCCGGTCCGGGACTGGAACGTGGGGTTCCGCTTCGGCGCGGCCTTCCGGCGTCAACTCGAAGAGGCCACCAGGCAAGACGCGCAAAGGCCACCTCAGGAAGGTCAGGAGCGCCAGCGCCCCCGCATTCACGTGCGCCGTGGCCACTGGCATACCGTGCTCACCGGGCCGCGACATCAGGAACGCACGCGCGAGATCCGCTGGTTTGGTCCGGTCATCGTGAACGCCGAAGGCGATGAGATGCCCACCACCCTCTGGCGACAGTCGCCCGCCCCGCTGCCGGCGCAGGCGCAACCATGAAGCGGCGCGGACGCCACAGCACCGAGATTCACGCTCAGCCCCTCTCCCCCATCACGCCAGGCAGGCCATTCGAACGCCCCAGGAGGTCCTGATGATCCCCCCGTACCAGCCGGACCACGACACCAAGCAGCTCCGCCGCCTCGGCAACAAACACGGCCAAGGCATAGACGAGGTGTGGGAAGACTCAGCACTCCGACCGTATGCCACCCTGGAGAGCGCGCTCATCATGGCCAAGTGGCTCCCGAGCGAGGCCAGGCCCAGATTCATAAAAACAGCCCGCATCATGATCGCTCAGGCCCAGTGGAACCGTACCCGGAGCATTTACTGCTTTGACCCGACCCTGAAAGAAGCCCTGGCGCAGACCTCGCTCACTCACCTGACCGACAGCATCTTCGATTTCCTGCCGGAATGGAGCGTCTACATCCGCGCAGAAGAACAAATCGGGGACGTCTGGCTGCACGGTGGGTACGTCTGCCGGGTCCCGTTTCCAGATGGACGCTTCGGGATCATCTTCCACATGGTTCGCGCCGTGCCCAACGCCCCTGCAAACATCAACAACGCTTTTCTCTTCGACACCATGCAGATCCCGGTGGACCCGCAGCACCCGAAGCCCTTCGAATCACTCATTCAGGACATGAGGGACCGGCGGCGCAAGCAAGTGCAGGTCGGGGATTCCAACATCCCGGCGTGGCAGGAGCGGATTTTGCTGTACGCGGCGTACCTCTGCTCCACCGAGCCTGACCTGAGCGCCCCCGGAAACGCGCGCCTCGCACCGAAACGCAAGCAGCGCAGCGGCCCGGTGCTGACCTGGAACGTCGGCTTCCGGTTCGGAGCGGCCTTCCGGCGTCAACTCGAAGAAGCCACCCGCGCGCCTGCAACCCCGGGAGACGAGGAGGCTCAGGAACACCAGCGCCCCCACGTGGATGTTCGCCAAGGGCACTGGCACACTGGCCTCAGCGAGCCGGGTCAGGAGGAGCGCAAACGCGAGATCCGCTGGTTTCCGCCGGTCATCGTCAACGCGGCCGGCGATGAGCTGCCGAGCACCTTATGGCGGCAATCCGACGCACACAACCGTCTCCAGAAGCGCCAATGACCACCCCAATGGAGTGTTGACATGAACAAGCTCCGCCGCACCGCACATCCATCCCCCGTGAGGTCCTGGTGATCCGTCAGCTGACCTTCACCGCCAGCGAGATGCTGCGCGCCCTGAACGCCGTCCCCGAGCAGCACGACCCGGCAGTGAACACCAAGCGCGCCCATTTGATTCCCGCCAGGCTCAACCTCGACGAGACGTACTTCTTCAGCGGCGTCCACGTTCATCAGCAGCTCGGATCCAGCCAGTGGAGCAGCCGCACCCACCACGCCCCACCCACCCGGAACGGGTCGTTTCTGGCGTTGCGCGAACCGCTGCTGCCCAACGGCCAGCCGGCCGCCGAGCGGCTGAGCGGACCAGGGCTTGCCCCCGCTGCTCCCCTGGGCAAGACCCACCTGAATTCACTCGCGCAGGCGCGCTACAGCGTGCTGGTCAGCAGCGTGCAGCTGCGGCGGCTGCATGACCTGAGTGCCGACACCATCGGCACACTCGGCGTGCGCCAGGACGCCGGGCAGTGGACCTTTTCCCATACCGGGCCGAGCTCGCCTTCCCCCCAAGACGCCCTGATCGAGTGGTGGGACAGCACCGTGCGTGCCGAACTCAGCAGCGAGAACCCGTATGTGTGGGTCATCGGCTGGGAGGAGGTGGTCGCGCATCTGGGCAGCGCCGAGAAGCTGCGGACCATCGAGCAGCTGCTCAAGTGCATCCAGCCCCTCGACGTGCAGATCGCGGCACTCAGCAAAGAACTCGCCGTGCTGCAACGTCAGCGTCAGGTTCACGCCGTGCGCGCGGCGCTGCTGATGCGCCTGGAGGAGGACCCGTCACTCACCATCAATCTTGCCGGCTACACCGTCAGTGGCCACCACGTCCGCCCACATCAGCCGCTGCGCTGACACATCGATCACACCAACGTCTCATTACATTTTCACAGTCTCAGGAGTTTGTATGCAGCAGATCACCACCGAAACACTCATCGCCGGGCACTACACCACCCGCGGTCTTCTGTGTGGCATGGCTGCCCTGGCCGTCATCGACCTCGCCCTCGCCTTCAGCCACAGCAGCGACAACAGCGCCGTGATCCTCCCGGCCCTGATCACCGCACTGGCCTACGCCACCAGCCGCGGCACCCTGTGGAGCCGGATGCTGCTGCCACTCCTGCTCAGCGGCCTGGGCGCCGGAGACCTGATGTACACCCACCTGATGCACCCCCCAATGGGGGGAGTCATCACCCTGATGGGCCTGGCCAAACTGCTGATCGGCTGGGGCCTGTGGACCATCCCGAGCGTCAACGCATACCTCGAATACATCCAGGAAAACCACTGAGGGGCGCACAAAAAACCCGAGCGGCCCCCATACTGAACAGCAGTATGCCTCCCCTCACGCGCCGACAACGTCCACGTCTCCTGTCAACGGCACTCCTGTTGAGCGCGGCCATGCTCGGCGGCGCGGCTTCAGCGGGAAGCACCACCCTGCCCGGTGGAAGCACGGTCATCTTCACCTCATCATTGAGCGGCCGGATCGTCAATCCCGACTTCAGCGTGGGCGACCTGTTCGTCATTCAGGACGACAACATCACCGTCACGGTCACGCCCGTCACCAGCGTCTACTTCTACGACTCCACCGACCCCAGCACCAGCCTGCGCCTCAAAACCCCGGGGCACCTCTCGTTCCAGATTCAGAACAACGGCAACGTCCCGCTGGCGTACACCACCCACATCGAGAGCCTCAGCGGCGGGAGCTTCACCTACCAGTACGGCATCTACCGACCCCAGGAGTACGACCCGTTCGTCACCTTCAACGGACCGGATCTGCCCGAGCAGACGCAGACCCTCGCTGAATACAATAACAACGTCTCGATCGACGTCACCCCCGACCCGCAGACGCCCACCGGAACGTACCTTTTCAAGATCACCACCACCGTGAGCGGCCACCCGGAACTCACCCACGAATCCACCCAGCAAGTCACCGTCGTCGATTACCTGGCCTACCAGAGCGTCGTCATCGGCGAACCCAAACGGGCCGTGCCCAACGGCCCGACCCTGCACGCCATCTACTACGTGAATCTGGGCAGCACCGCCCTCGACCCGGTCACGCTGTCGTTCACGACCAGCGACCAGAGCAGCACCAGCCACGTCTACAGCTACGCCTTCGTGCGCACACCGTACCTCAAAGACGACCTGCTGCCCCCCGACAACGCCGATGGCGGCATGGGGACCGTGACCGCCCCGCCCGTCCCCACCGTCCCCGCCGGCACGCTGTTCTTCACGAACGTGCAGACCGCCTGGACGCAGGCCAACGCCCGCATCGAGCACAACGAAGTCTGGGCCCTGATCGTGCGTACCGACACCACCAACGTCGACCCGAACACCAGCGGCCTGCGGCTCACCGTCGACAGCACCGGACGGGACGACGCCCTGCACGAATCGTATTACGCCGTGAACTACTTCAGTCATAACGAACTCATCACGCTCCTGAGCGGCACAGACGACAGTGTGCTGGTGCTGCTGTCCACCCAAATCTGCAAGCAAACGAACTGCACGCTGATCCAGCGAGACAACACCCGCACCTTCCCCGGGAACGTCGTGCGCTACACCGCCAGCCTCGCCGCGCTGGGCGATCCCTTCGAGATCCTGCCTGCCGCCGTGCTGAAACTCGACATTCCCGCCGGCAGCGTCGCGCAGCAGCTCAACGCGGCGTACACCAGCGGGCAGTACGTGCCGAACTCCACCAACGTCATGTACCGCCTGAGCGCCCACACCCCGCAGAGTTACCCCGGCCCCAGCAGCGACCTCGGGCAGTGGACACCGTCCCTCGACATCCTCGGCACGACCGACGCGACCGTCGAAGTGGCGCTCGACACCAATCAGGACGGCACCATCGACGCGCAGGACACCACCGCCAGGAACACCAACCTCACCATGACGCTGGACGTGAAAATCAAATGAAAACCACTGCCGCCCGCCGCCTGGCGTTGCTGTGCCTGCTGCCCTGCCTGGGCTTCGCCGCCGCCCAGGATCAACCGCCGCCCTTCACGGGCACGCAGACCCTCGAGCGCTGCCTCGACGGCCCCAGTTGCCTTCAGGTCGCGCCGCTGCAAACCGGCGACGACGTCGCGCAAAACGAGTACGTCGTCCTGACCAAGGACGTGATCCTCACCGCCACCATCCGGGACCTGGCCATCGACATCAGCAGCACCGACGTTGACCAGGGCTACGCCGTCGGCAAACCGTACCTGTACCGCATCGAAGCGAACTACCGCGCGCCCGGCGACACCGCAGCCACGGACCTGGGCGTGTACTTTCCGAATTACCCCGGCTATCCTCCTTCATTTCACAGCGTCGAAATCAGTAACGCCATGTACCGCTTGTTTCAGACGTACAGCCTGCGCACCTACAACCACGACCTGCCGATCGGCACCCGCGTCTACGTCCGGGCCATCTACTTGATTCAGTGAAACCGGGGGGGGACGTGCAGCGGAAAACAGAAAAACCCTCGCGGCCCCTAGACTGGAAGGACGTATGAAGAGACCCCTGAATGCAAAGCGACGAATCTGGCAGGTCATGGCCGTACTGCTCACGGCGAGCGGCGTGAACGCGCAGGCGCAGGCACAAACCACCGTCGGTGACCGACTCCGGGCGGGCAGCACCCTGACGTTCGGCACGTCCTTCTCCGGAACGCCAATCAAACCCAACGGCGCGGGCTACGATAACCAAATCCAGGAAAACCACGTCGTCACCATCAACATCGCCGAAGTCGTGAGCTACGACGTCTTCCAGGCCAGCAGCCTCGACAGTCCCGCGGTCTTCGGGGACGCCTTTCTCACCACCACCGGAAATATCAGCTTCAACATCGCGAACACCGGAAACACCCCACTCACCTGGAATTTCCACGTCCGGCAGATCAGCGGCGGCACCGACTCGTTCACGTACTCCTACCCCGGACAAAACGACGTCTCCAGCCCCACAGGCGTCGACGGCGGACCGTACACGACGGCCATCGAAGGCCTGGCCAATCCCTTCGGACTCGACGTGCAGCTCAGAGCGAAACCCACCACCCCAGCGGGCACGTACCGCTTCGAGCTCACCTTCACGGTCCCGAACCGGCCTGACCTCACCACCGTCAGTTACGCGCAGGTGACCTTCCGAGACATCCTCACGTACCGCACCCTGACGCTGACGGAACCGAAAGTGGCCCTCAGTGGTCAGCCGACCCTGCACGCCGTGTACTACCTCAACAACGGCAGTTACCCGCTCGACACCACCAGCTTGAAATTCGATTACAACGACCTGAGTTCCACCACCGGCCTCTACAGCTACGCGTTCGTGCCGACCCCGTACGGCACCGGGGAATTTGACAGCCGCAGCGTTCCGGACGTGCCGAACATCCCGGCCGGAACCGTCTTCGCAAGTACCCCGCAGCAAGCCTGGATGCAGGCCAATCCGAATGTGCAGCGCAACCAGGTGTGGGCCTTGATTGTCAAGGTGAACACCGGCAGTGTCGACCCCAGCACCACCGGACTGGCCCTGAACGTCACCTCCACGCTGATCGGACCGTACAAGGACACCAACAACAACGGCTACGACAACAACGCCACCACCACCACCAAACTGGTGACCCTGTTCGGCGATGCGCAGGCCGACATCATCGTGTTGATGGGCAGCCAGATCTGCCAGGGCAACAACTGCCAGTTGCTTCAGCGCGACGGCACCCGGACGCTGCCCGGCAATCTCGTGCGGTACTCCGCCCAGGCCTACGCGCTGCACCCCAGCGCCACCGGCACGCTCCCGGCGATGATCCTCAAGCTCAGCATCCCCGCCAATACCCTCGGACGCAGCGTCAGCACCAGCTTCACCTCCAATCAGGCCAACTACCAAGACGCCATGTACCGGGTCGACGGTGGCCCCTGGCAGCGGTACGCCTACATTTACGACAGCGAAAACGCCACCATCGAAGCGGGCATCGACAGCAACGGCAACAACACCATCGACGCGGGCGACACCCTGGGCGAGAACGTCAACTTCACACTCAATCTGGAGGTGATCACCAAATGAACCGCCTGCCTCAACTGGCGCTCCTGATGCGCGTGCTGATGCTGAGCGTCCCGGCGACCCTGGGCAGCGTCTCGGCGCAGGTGTACGGGGAACCGTCCTCCTCGAACCTGCTCTCCGACGCCCGAAGTCTCCTGACGCCCACCTACAGCCGATCGGACCTGCTTCAGAACACCGGGGACCTGGCACTCGATGGCCTCGGGTACACCTTCACGGTGTACGGCGCCCCCACCGTACTGGCGAGCACGAGCTTCCAGAACCGGGTGGTCATCCGCAACAGCGGCAGCCAGGATCTCACGGGAGCGAACTTCGTTCTGAACAACACGCACGCCCTCGCGCCGTTCTACGGCATTGAGGAGATCGACGACAGCCTCCAGCCGGGCGGGCGGGGAGCGAATTACCTCTCCGGCTACCTCGACCGGATTCACGTCATCACGTACACCCTCAACTGGCCCGGCGGAAGCAGCGGCCCACAAGCGAGCGTGAGTGACGCCTGGCAGAGCTTCAAGAATCAGGGGCAGGCCCTGCACCCCGGCGATGAACTGGAGATTCTCAGCAGTTACGACGCGCAGGCCCCCGAGAACCTGACGCTCACCGACGTGGTGGAGTACGAGGACATCCAACTGGGGTTCTTGCGACCCGACGCCAGCCCCTACGGGACGCCCGCCAGCGCCGGCATGCGCACCGGCATATACATCCGGACCATCGACATCAGCGAGAAGCTCGAACTCTGCCTGGACGGACTGGACTGCACCCAGACCCGGCCATTGAGTGACGGAGAGAGCCTCCCGAGCCGTCAGTACGTGGCCCTCACCAAGGACCTGAACGCCGCGGTGGCCTTCCAGAACGCCTCGGTGAGCATCAGAAACTACGAAACCTACCAGGGGCGCAGTCAACGCACGGCCTTTCTCAAGTTCATGGAGGCCTTCGCAGTGTACGCCAGCGACCCGAACACGGCCGTGCCGCTCAACGTCCGGTTCGATATGGGGTATCAACTCGGCTACCAGACCTTCACGCTCGAGCAGACCAACGGCCTGGCCCATAACAACGACATCCACTCCGTGTACTACAGCTTCCCCTTGCCCGACGATGCCATCCCCGCAGGAACCCTCATTCACATCCGGGCGGTGTACTTTCTTCCATGAAAACATTCCTGAACCTCACCACCACCCTGCTGCTGTGCGGCATGCTCGGCGCGTCAGCCCAGGCGCAGACCTACGGGCCGCTCTACACCGCCGCCGGAACCGTCATTCACAATCAGGCGTCGCTGACGCTGCTGCAAAGTGACGGCACCCAAACCAGCAGCCTGAGCAACGTCAGCGACATCGTCATCCTGACCATCCCGGACGTCTACATGAGTCCGCACGGCTTCCCGGCCAGCCCGGACGACGATCCCGAGCAGGTGTTCTCGCAAGTGGTGCAGGCCAATGCGCTCGGCACGGGCGTGCTGACGTACCAGGTGAGCAACACCGGCAACGCCACCGACCAGTACGGCTTCAGCATCGAGAGTCTCAGCGGCGCGGCCAGCCGCTACGACGTGTACCGCGACAACGGCGACAACGTGTTCACGCCGGACGACACCCTGATGGCCCGCGACCTGCCGCGCCTGGTGGCCCAGAACCTGTCGGACTTTCCCTTTCCACCGCCGAATCCGAACAGCTACCCGCTGAGCCTCACCAGCGGTGAGAACACCCGCATCTTCGTGGTCGCCACGTACACCAGCCTGCCCGCCGAGCTGCACGAGGACCTGAATGTCGTCATTCAAGGCCAAAACCGCCGCCCGGACATCGCCTACATCGAACCGCTGTGCTCAAGCGGCGGCGGCGGCGCGGCACTCTCGGTGTTCAAACAGCCCTTCAGCGCGCAGGGCTACACCGCACAGGTCGTCGGTCCGCCCCCGGGCGGCTGCGGGGGAAACGTCGGGTCGTCGTCGGTCTTCAACCGCCCGAAAGCCCAGGGCAGCTACACCAAACAAGACGTCGATCAGTGCGGCCAGAAACTGCCCGACTACACCGGGCAAGGCCTGGCCGGCGCGCGGTTCAAAGCGCAGAACCTGCGCGACGGCGAGCCCGAACCCACGCCGCAGAATCTGGGCTGCGGAGCGTACCCGTACGCCCTGAGCACCGACCACTGGGCGCGCATCAACCTGATCCCCACCCTCCCCCCTTCGTCCGCGAGCGTTCTCAAGGAAGTCTTCAGCTGCGGCCTGGACCTGAGCTGCACGGCGCCCAGCGCCTTCCAGGGACCGCCGACCGCCATTCCCGGGGAAGTGCTGCTCTACCGCATCAGCGTCAACAGTGCCGGAGACATGCTGGCCAGCGAGCTGCGCGACGCCATTCCCAACGACACCCGGGGCGTGCGATTCGGCGGAGAGCTCAGCAGCGGCCAAGTCCTGTACGCTGTAGGCAATGACCCTTTCCAGAACACCCCACCGATCCTGACCGGCCTTCCCTCCCAGACCCTGCTGCGCGTCGGCGCGGACCGCAACGCCGACGGCGTGGTGGATCTGCAAGACGCCCTGCAACCCGGCGACGTGTTCGTCATGACCCTGATCGTCGTCGTCAAGTAAACCCACCCAACTGTCCTGTACAGTCAACAAGGAAAAACCATGAAAAAAATCCTGATCCTCCCCCTGACCCTGACCCTTGCCGCCGCCTCACTCACCAGCTCCGTCCTCGCCGCCGCGAGCACCCCACAGACCGTGACCCTGAGTATCCTGCATGCCGTCAAGGACGACGCTGGCAAGATCACCTGGGTGGCGGTCGACAAGGCCCTGCCCGGCGAGGTGCTGATGCAGCGCGTCGTCATCACGCCCACCAGCGACATTCGCGCCGGGAAGCTCAACATCCCGGTGCCGAAGAACACCACCTACCTCGGCGGCCTCAAGCTCAGCGACGGCGCGAGCGCCACCTACTCGCTGGACACCAAGACCTTCAGCAAGCAGCCGATGATCACCGTCACCGAGAACGGCAAGAGCGTGAGTAAACCCGCCCCCATCAACCTGTACCGCAACGTGCAGATCGACCTGCCGGACCTGAAGGCCGGCAGCGTCACCGAGCTGAGCTTCAACATCGCCGTGGACTGAAGTCCAGCGGGGGGGGGGGGTGCGAGAAAAACCCTCGCGCCACGTACCATCGAGTCAGCTGTACCGAGACCTGGTCTCAAGGAGTTCACATGAAAGGTTCATCACTGAAAGCTGTCCTGATCGTCACGGCCCTACTGGGCGCCTCCTCAGCCCTGGCGGACGGCACCCCTGCCGGCACCGCCATCAGCAACGTCGCCACCCTGACGTTCCAGCCACCCATGCCGCCCACCCCCCCTGGCACGCCCCCCGGACCGAACACCAACCCACCCACGGTGATTCCCTCCAACCCCATCAACGTGGTGGTCGACAAGGTCTACAACCTGCTGATCACCCCCGACGGCACCCCCGCCGCCCCCGGACAGACCGTGACCGGCGTCCCCGGTCAGACGGCGGTCCTCACGTACACCGTGAAGAACACCAGCAACACCGCCGACACCGTCAACCTCAGCAGCGCCGTGCAGAACTTCAGTGACCCGGTCACGCTGCGCAAAGACGACGGCGACAACGTCTTCGACGCCACCAAAGACACCGCCGCGACCAGCCTGAGCCTGGCCGCCGGTGAGAGCGTGCGGCTCTACGCCACCATCACCACCCCCAACAACGCGGCCGGCACCTCGAATCCCATCAACGTCATCGGCACCAGCCAGGGTGACGCCAGCAAGGTGGACAACAACAACTGGGGCAACGTCACGACCGGCAACGCCGCAGGCGGCACGGTGGACAAGAGTGCGTACAGTTACGGCACCGACGCCTCCTGCCTGGTGCCCACCGGACCGGGCGGCACGCCCGTCGCCGCACCCACCCCCCTCGCCCCGACCGGCACGCCCGCGCCTTCCGGCGGCACCTGCGCAGCGCCGGTCCTGCTGGCCGACAAGACCACCACCGGGCCGGTCAAGATCATCCCGAACGAACTCATCCAGTACCGCGTGGTGGCCACCAACACCGGCAACGGCCCGCTGAGCAACGCCATTCTGCGCGACCTGATCCCGGCCAACATGCGCGGCGTGAGCATCGGTGGCAGCTTCTCCGGAACGACGAAGGTGCTGTTCAGCCTCAACGGCACCACCTGGAGCGCCGCAGCACCCAGCATCTCCGGTCAGGAAGGTGTGACCGTGGCCATCGCGGTCGACAGCAACGGCGACAACACCATCACCGCCGAAGACTCACTTCCCGCTCAGGGCGTTCTCACGCTCCTGCTGAATACCCAGGTCAAGTAAGTGCGCGCCGCGGCCCTCACGACGCTGCTCGCGCTGGGGGCCGCGGCTCTTGCAGCAGGCTCCCCATCCGGCACCCAGATCGTCAACACCGCCAAACTCGACGGCCCCGGCATTCCCAGCAACCCCGTCACGCTCACCGTCGGGCCCATCTGCAGCATCAAACTCACCCCCACCTCCCCCACCAACCTCACCGGGCGACCCGGCGACACCTTCCGCTACAGCTTCGACCTCGAACAGACCGGCAACAACAGTGACCCGCTGATGCTCAGCGCCACCGAAGCCGGCGGCGCACCCGTCAGCGTCGACCCCCGCACCCTGCAACTCTCCCCCGGCGAGAAGCACGGCATCACCCTGGTGCTCAACACCGACGAGGCCCGCGAGTACCGCACGACCATCACCGCCAACTGCGGAGAGAGCGTCCAGACCGGCGGCACCGTCGGCAGCGGCACCCTGATCGTGCGCGTCAGCATCATCGTGACCGCCAAAACCACCCTGCTGCTCCCCATCACCCAGAAGATGATCGATGAGACCGGCCTGCTCGCCCCCGGCAGCCTGGTCCACTACACCGTCCGCGTCCAGAACCCCAACGACGACCCGCTGCCCGGCGTCAAGGTCGGCGACCTCCTCGATTCCCATCTGACACTCATTGAAGCGCCGGGTGCCCAGATCGACGGTCAGCAACTCAACTGGACCATCGACCTCGCCCCGCGCGAAGTGCGTGACCTGCGCGTCACCGCCCGCCTCCCCCTCGACGCCGACGAACTCAGCATCCCCAACATCGCCAGCGTCACCTTCCAGGATTTCGCCCCCATCCCCACCAACCCGGTCTACGCCAAACTCTGGGGCGGCAAGCTCAACCTCCAAAAAACCGCCAACCGCAGCAGCGCCGACGTCGGCGACACCGTCAACTACACCGTGACGCTCAAAAACGCCAGCCGCACGGCAAGCTTCGACACGACCACCATCACGGACGTGCTGCCCGCCGGCATGGACCTGATTCCCGGCAGCCTCAAGCTCAACGGCGTGGACACCGAGGACACCAACCCCGACCCGATGATCACCGAAGTCAACGGCGCAGAACTCCCGGCCGGCAAGGTCAACACCCTGACCTACAGCGCCCGCGTCCGCGCCGACGCCCTCAGCGGCACGGGCCTGCTGAAAAACGTCGTCAACGCCTTCGGCACCCGCGAGCAGCTCCGCGTCGACAGCAACGAAGCGCAGTACACCGTGCGGCTCGTTCCCCACGCCAGCAGCGACATCGTCGGGCAGGTCTTCCTCGACCAGGACGCCAACGGCAGCTTCAGCCCCGGCGACCGCCCGGTGATTGGCGCGCGGGTGATGCTCAGTGACGGCCCGAGCAGCATCAGCGACGCCCAGGGCCGCTACTCGATGCTCAACGTGCGCCCCGGCCGCTACGGCCTGCTGCTCGACCCGCGCAGCGTCATCGACCCGGCAACCCGCACCCCCGGCGACCTGGGCATTCCCGGCGCACGGCTGATCCAGGTGTACGGCCTGACCACCGCCAACTTCCCACTCCAGGCCCCCAGCGGCAGTGGCCAGGCCCAACGTCAGAACGTCACGCTGATCCTCGGTGACGTGAGCCTCGAGAAAACCCTCAGTCAACCCGTCCTAGACGCCAGCGGACCGGGCTACACCCTCAAGATCGACTACCGGCTCTCGAGCACCACCGCCAAACGCGTGCAGCTGCGCGACCCCCTCCCGCCCGGCGCGAAGCTCACTGCCGGGCAGCTCACCTGGAACGGCGTCCTGAGACCCGAGACGCCCGTGACCTTCCATGCGGAAATTCACACCAGCGGCCCCACCGAGCGCAGCACCACCGACCCTGAACTCACGGCAGGAGAACCATGAAACGCGAGATCACCGTCCTCACCACCCTGCTGTCGCTGGGCAGTGTCCACGCCATGGGCACGGGCACGCCGGTGCCGACCACGCTCATCACCGCGCAGCAACAAGGGGATCAGCGCATCATGCTCGGCACCCAGACCGAAACGCCGAAGCTCACCAGCGTCGGTGAGCAACTGCTGTGGCTCAGCGGCGACCAGACCCTCAACGTCACCGTCGCCCGCCGGCAACTTGTCAGCATCCTGCTCGAATCCCCCGCCCTCGATCCACGCGATTACCGCAACACCGACTACGGCGACGAGCGCTACACCCAGGCGGACACCCAGACCCAGTACACCCTGCTGGGCCCCACCGGAGCCGTCATCGCGCAGCGCACCTTCGCGCCCACCGACGCCCCCCAGAGCCCACACGCCAGCTTCCAGGTGGGCCTGCTCGACGCCGGAACGTACACCCTCAAGGTCCACACCACCGGCAAGGCCAAGAACACCTTCGCCGTGCGCACCAGCGGCGCGACCATCACCGCCACCAGCGTCAACGTCAACGTCCACAGCCGCGACTGGGTGACCGCCGCACAGCTCAGCAGCAACGGCCTGCAAAAAGAGCTGCTGCTGAGCCTGTACGACACCGACGGCCCCCAGGAACTCGAGGTGCGCCTCGTCGCCCCGGACGGACGCGTCACGCCCCTCACGGGCGGCGGGGACCGCACCAGCCTGGACGTCCTCAGACCCGACCAGGTGGGCCTGAGTCTGCTGCAAGTCCGCCAGCCCGAAACGGCCAAGCAGTACAGCAACACCATCCGCATCAGCGCGCCGGGAGTGATTCCCATCACCGTCGCCGCCGCGGAACCCAGCCTGACCATGGAAGAAGTCAAGCCGGTCCCGGTGAAGTCCGGTCAGCCCACCCTGACGGCCCCGCAAACCGTCACCATCAACGCTCCGCAGCCGCAGCTGACCTTTACGCCCGAAGCGCCGAGCAGCATCAATGCGCCGCAGCCGGAGATGACCTTCACGCCCGAACCCACCCCGGAAGTCACCCCGGCAGTCACACCGGAAGTCACCCCCGAACCCGCTCCCGCTCCCAGCCCCGAACCTGAACCGGCTCCGGTGACCGTGAACGTCCCGTCCGTTCCCCAGGCACCCGACGCTCCAGCGGTTGCCGAGCGCATCAGCCAGATCACGCTCACTGCCCGGGTCAGCAGCGGCGGCGACTTGCTGATCAGCCAGCTGCTCCCGGACGGTGGAGAACTCAGCAGCGCCCAGGGCGTCACCGACACCAACCAGAACGTGACGCTGCGCATCAACCAGCGCACCCTCTACGTCACCTTGCCCGCCGGGGCCAGCAGCGTCACGTACACCGTGCGTCACAGCGGCCCCCTCAGTGACCTGAAGCCCATCAGCGTCGCGCGGGTCCAGGGCACCCAGATCGACGTGCTGCAAGGCAAGATGGACACCGCTCAGGCCGTGCGGGCCACGGAAGTCAAACTCAAGACCAGCCTGGTCTTCCGCCCCGACCGCTTCATCCAGTCGCCCGCACCCGACACCCACGCCCTGAATAACGTCACGGACGTGACCATCTCCGGCCAGCAGCCGCTCCCACAGGCGACCCTCAACGGCGTTCCGCTGCCGGAAAACCGCATCGGCGAAACCCGCCGGCAGGGCAACTGGGTGGCGTACACGTTCATCGCGCTGCCGCTCCAGGCCGGGCAGAACATCCTGAAGGTCGGCGACGAGCAGGTCATCATCACCGCACCCGGCCGCGCCGCGCAGGTCAGCATCACACCGATCCGGATCGGCAAGGGGGCAGGCCAGAGCACGCTGCTGCAAGTGACGCTGCAAGACAAGGACGGCGAGACCGTCAGTAATCCCCTGGTGAACCTCAACGTCACTGGCGCGCAGGTCCTCAGCGCCGACGCGCAACCCACCACGCCCGGCCTTCAGCTCGCCCTCAAGGACGGCAGCGCCGTTCTCGAAGTACGCCCCGACAGTCCCACGGGCCTCACCATCACCTCCACGGACTTCAAGACGCAGGCCCCCTACCACCTGAACACCAGCCTGCGGGGCGTGGCGCTGGTGCAGGGCAGTGTCAGCGTGAGCTTCGCGCCCCTGCACTTCCGTGCCGACGGGCAGGCCAGCGTCGAGACGCCGCTCCTCGGCGGGCAACTCAGACTCAACGCCGATGCGAGGAACCTGCAACCCGCCACCCCAACCGGCGTGCCCCAGCGTGACCTGGGCGACGCCAGCGTGCGCCGCAACGACCTCACGGCCCGTGGACCGCTGGCCTTCAGCTACATCCACCCGGAAGTCCAGGCCCTGCTGAGCTCAGGTGCCGCGCACGACCCGGTCAGCGGCAAGACCCTGGCCGGTGACGGCTTCAGTGTCACGCTGCGCCCCAATGCGGCCCTGCGCGGCCTGGCGTACGTGCAGTTCAGCGGCGACGCGCCGCACGAAACCTTCGCGCTGGATCAGACCAACCTCACGACCGCCGTGCCGTTCGTGCCGGGCACCCAACTCGTGCGGGTCAAAGTCCGCACTGACAGCGGCCTGCAAGACCAGCTGCTGATCCCCGGTGAGGACTACGAGACCTTCCCGCAACTCAGCAAGATCAGTTTGATGCGCCCGGCGGCCAACCTCATCAAGGACGGCGTGGCTGTGGAACTGAGCGTGGAGTACGTGCCCGAGAATGCCCCGCTGTACGGCGCTCCGACGGGTTACGGCGTCGGCGCGGAGTACCGCAGCGGCGGAGAACTCAGCGGCGACCACGCCCAGGCAGGGACCCGGACGGTCTTCGGCCTCACCCGGCAGGGCACCCTGAGCGTGGCGTCCCTCACATCGCGCTACACCCGTGACCTGAACAACATCTCGGTGACCATCAGCCGCAGCGCTGCCCCCGGCGCGTCCGGTGAGGCCGCCGAGCTGCGCGGCCGGGCCGGCGACGACACCCGCTTCATCACCGGCGCAGTGACGTACCGCAGCAGCGACTACGCCGGGCAGACCGTGAACGCCGAAAACGGCCTGAGCGCCAACGTGCGCGTCCGCACGCCTGTCGTCGGGCAATTCGGCACCGAGATCGGCCTGAGCGCCCACACCGACCCAGACAGCACCACATTCGGCGGCGACGTGGCCGGCACGTACCGCAGCGGCGCGTTCCTCTACGGCCTCGGCGCGGAAGACCAGGTGCAGATCACCCGCCAGGAAGGCGTGGAGACTGCGCGCAGCAACGACGTCCGCGCCGTGATCCTCGTCGAGCACGACGCGCCGTTCAAAGTCCACTTCCGTCACGCGCAGAGCCTGACCGGGAAGCCCAGCAGCACCGAATTCAGCGCCGCCATCCCGCTCGGCAAGACCCTCAACGTCACCGCCCAGAATCAACTCAACTGGAGCGGCGCGGACGTCACCTCGCAGGGCAGCGTCAGTCTCGGCGCGCACCTCGGCGGCGGCGACTACGCCCTGACGTACGGCGTGAGCGGCACGGACGCCGGCACCACCACCCTCAGCGCCCGCCAGCAGTTCCCGCTCACCAAGGAACTCGTCTTCGGGGTGCGCGCCAGCATCAACGTGACCCCCAGTCTCGGCGGGCTGATCGGGGCGGACGTGAAGTACACCAGCCCGGACCAGAAATTCAGCGCCGGCCTGCAGACCGACACGGTCCTGGCCCAAACCGGCAGCTCGTTCAGTGTGCGCCCGCAGCTCAACTACCACCAGGGCGACTGGAACGTCACGCTCGACGGGCAGAGCAAATTCAACTTCAGCGCCGCGCAGGCCGCCACCCACGCGTACCTCCTGAGCAGCAGCTACCGGCAGGGCCCCTGGAACGCCGCCCTGAGCGCCCGCTACGCCGTGGGCAGCGCAGACGAACGCAGCGTCGTCGCTGACCTCGGCTACACCCAGCGGACCTACGAGGTGCGGCTCGGCGCGGCCATGCAGAGCACCACCCTCAACCCGCTCTTGACCACCCAGGCGTACGTCGGGACGACCGTGTGGCTGAATGACGTGTTCGGAGTGGGCGCGGCGGCGCGTGGCAGTTGGAGCGGCAACAGCAGCGCGTACGGCTTCGGCATCGAAGCGAGCTACCGCTTCACGCCCGGCTGGAGCGTCAGTGCCGGGTACAACTTCAGCGGCTTTGACGCCATCACCGGCATGCCCGGCTCGCAAAAAGGCGTGTACCTGCGCCTCAACGTGCTCCAGGGCGGCTTGATCGGCAAGTAACGCCGCCAACCGGCCACAGATCCTCACCCCGCCCTGGGGTGAGGGAAATGTGCCATGAAACCCTCCCCGCGCACCCTTCGGCCCGCAACAACCCCTCAAACGACGGATGATAGATTACCGGCACTGATGACTGAACTTCCCTTTGACTTCGCCCCGTATTGGACCATCCTGCAAGACGCCATGCAGCGGGACCCGACACTCGCTCAGCTGATGAACGATCCCAACGGCACGTTCACCGCGCAGGATTGGCAGGCCCCGGACGCGGCGGGCACCGACACGCCGAGCGGCCACGGCAGCGACAAAGGGGTGTACGCCGTCAAAGGACACCTCTCCGTGCTGATGATGGAAAATGACGAGACGGAGCAGTACGACCATCTCCCAACCCTCAGGAATTACTTCGTGTGCCTCGAGGACGAGACCCACCCTCAGGTGAGAGTGCGCGCCGTGAAGCTGGAAAACGGTGCCTTCGATCTCCTCATCGGGGAGCCCCCGAAGGCAGGCACAGTGTCAACGCCGGCCATAAAAGCTTTGATCGGCGTTCCCGAGTGACGATCAGTGCCAAGGCCACGCAGATCACCGCTGCGGTGGGGAAGCCCCAGATCGCTTCCAGGACGACGGTCGTGCTCTGGAACATGCTGAAGGTGGCGATCGGAAGGGCGAAGACCTCCAGTAGCAGGCAAACCCCTCCTGTGAGCAGCAACCCCTGAGCCAACCCTGAGGACACCCTGACCACCCAGATTCCCCAAACTATGATGAGGATCAGGGAAAGGAGCAGCCAGCCGAGACTTTCCAGCGTTGGGACATCCACACGGCACTTTACTGCGCGCCCTGCCGACCACCAACGCGATGAGATACGGGTGGTGGGCGTGTCAACGCACAATCGCGTTGCAGACCGCCTTGCCCTGACGCACCATCGTCAGGGATGGACCGTCAATCGATCGGGCCACGGTGCCAGGCGAGCAGGGCACGGCTGACGGCGATCACGCTGATGGGGCCTTGCTCGAAGGGTTGCCGGTCGGCGAAGGACGCGGCCCACTGATTCGGTGCGGGGTTGGCAAGCCGCAGCGAAGCGCCCATCGCTTGGGCCTGTTCCAGCAGATCACTGAGCAGAAAGGTCTGATCCAGACTGCTCAGCGGCGCACCCAGCGTCAAGGGATGGCCATAGGTCAATCGGAGGCAGTCCGGCGTGTCCAGCTGCCAATCGAGGATGATGCTCGCGAGTGTGCTCAGAGTGGTCGCCAGCTGGCTCCAGTGCGCCTGGGACGGTGCAGCAATGTGGTGTTCAATCATGATTGTCCGTTCACAGGGTACGGCAAGAGGAAGGGCAACCTTCTCGGCTGACAACGGGTTAAGCGAGGACGTCGGCGAGCCAGGCTTGGAGGGCTGGCCGATCACCGCGCTGACTGATGCCGCCCATCAGCCGCCGCCACACCCACACCTCACCCCGGCGTTGCACCGTGCCCACGGTGTTGTCGCTGAGCAGCACATGGTAGAGCTGCCCGTCCTCGACCAGATCGAGATCCGGCAGGGGCTGACCAGGAAGAAACGCAGAGCGCATCCCCCCTACCGTATCAGGCCTGGCCCTCACCCACGAACGCCTGCAATCCCAGCCGGGCCTGCGCAGCGCTCAGTTCCGGAAGCGCCGGAACTGCGACGGTCCTTCCAGCGGGTGGGGCGTATCGTACCCGACCTGCAGATCCACCCAGCGGGTACCGGAGCCATTCCGCATCTCCCCTTCCCGGTTGATATACGCCGGGGTGAACACCACGAACGGCCGCATCATCCTGAGCTTGCGGTGACCTTTCTTCTGCGTTTTCTGCTTTGACTGCTTCGGCTGGACCGGATCGTGAACGAACGCGGGGCGCTCGTGCGGGTTCACGACGCTGCTGAACCCGCCGAGCAGGAACAACTGCACCCGGGTGGTGGCGCTCATCTTGTTGTTCTTCGTCAATGACCCGCGACTAAAGTCGCAGGCTTGTGTCTGGACTCCACCGCAACTCGGCGTACCTTTGCAGGCGTACCGCTTTGGCTTCACCGCCCGACACATCAGGGGTCACTGACAAGGACCCCGTAGCCGCCCAGTCTTGCCGGACAGCCAACGTTCGCATATTAATATTTCTCGCGCCCAAGAGGTCTGAATGCACCCGATACTCGCAGCTCTCGCAGACAAACATCAGCCCGCTGTTCGGCCGGTTGGCTTTGCTGGTGTGGCCGCACTTGATACACATTTGGCTCGTGTAATTGGCGTCCACCCGAATCGCCATGCTGCCCCTCAGGGGGGCTTTATAGGCGATAAAGGTCTGCAATTCAGCAAAGCTCCACTGACTGCGCCGCCGACGGGCTTTCCTGGCCTTCTGACTGGCCTTAGGATTGCTGCGCCCTTCGGTGCGGGTGCGGATGTCTTTGAGGTTTTCCAGGCCGATGACGGCCTGCGGGTATAGGTTCAGAATCTCGGAAGCGAGGGAGTGATTGCGGGCAGCGATGAACCGTCTCTCCCGTCCCGACAGCAGAACAAGTCTGCGGGTCGCGGAACGGGTGCCTTTGCGCTGCAATGTTTTTCTGGCACGAGCAAATCCATTCTTCTTCTGGTTGGTTTCCTTGCCAGAAAAGAACTGGGAGCGGTTGTGGGTGTCGGTGGTCACGGCATGGAAACGCTGACCGACATCTACCCCGACGATGTTTTTATGGTCGGTGGGTTGAGCATCAGGCAGGCTGACTTCAAAGCTGACCAGCAGGTAATACTGCTTCTTCGGTTTGTCATACCAGAGCTTCCCGGCTCCGAACTCGGCACCCTGAGCGATGTAATCAAGATGCTTGCGGTAGCCCGCATAGGAGAGAACCAGTCGACCTTCCAGTGTCAAGACGCTGACTTGCCCCTCTTTCTTGAAGGAATAGTCTTTGTTGTACTGGTAGGTCAGCGTGCGGGAAACGAACTTCGGAGCAGTGTCCAGGCCCTTGAATGGCTTGGCTTTCTTGCCTTGCGCGATCCGGAATGCCTGACGCGTCTGGTGGTTTTTGAGCTTCGTCCACTGGGTCTTGTAGGCCGCCCCAACGTAGCGGGGGACGCTGCACGCCATCTGCGAACCCAGCCCGAACCGCTCCCGGATGGTTGCGTAGGCTTCCTTCTGAATCTTGGCCGCGTTGCTGGATTTTCCCAGCTCAAACGCCACGCCCGATGTGTAGTTGAGTGCGTCCCGGTACGCCAAAGTCACCCGGTCGAGCGCAGCCTTCTGGGTCGCGTCGTGGGCGAGTTTGAACTTAGCGGTCAGCGTAATCTTCACTCTTTAATAGTATCACATAGGAGACAAAATATGCAGTGATAATTCAGAAGCCTCAGCCTTGCCGCCCTTGCGGGCGGTTGGGGCTATCCCTCCCACGACTAAAGTCGCGGGCATCCCGCCCCAAACCCCGGTGAACCGTGCTGCACACCGCTTTCCTTTCGCAGGAAGTCGAACCAAGTGCGCCGCGCCGGTGTCTGATACGGAATCGAACTAAAGAGCAGGGATCAAGCGGCGGGCAGCCAGTGGAAGCTGGTGAGGTTCGAGACGAGAGCATATTGCTGCATCAGCCAAACGCAGCGCTGATCGAGTGGCTCGATCAGTGCCTGCAGCGAAAGCCAGGCTCGATTGACCAGGCCCGCTTTGAGGGGGAGCCAGAGGTGTTCTGCGGGCATCAGTTCCGGGGTGTAGGGGAGGCTGAAGACCAGCTGGACGCCCGGTGGCACCACCACCTTGGCACTGCGGTGCCAGCCTGCATTATCGACCACCACCACCAGCAGACGTTCGTCTGCTGGATCAAATCGAGCCTTGAACAGACTTAAGGCAGCACTGAACGACGCGATATCGACCGTGTCGAACCGGAGCAGATCCGTTCTCCCAGAGAACGGATGGACAAAGCCGTAGAGGTACGTCCATTCGAAGCCATTGGCGTGGGGCGCGGTGGGCCGCACCCCACGCTTGGCCCAGCAACGCCGCAACACGCTCTTGGTGCCGAGCCGGGCTTCGTCTTGAAACCACAACTCGACCGTACGCTCCGGGTGAGCGCTCTTCAGTTCGTCGACGAGCGTCTGGATTTTTTTTTGTACGCCGCTTGTTGTTCGGCCGTGGCCGCCTGAGGATGACGAGGACGCGGCTGCTGAACGGTATAGCTCAGGCGACGAAGGTAGTTCCAGCCGGTCGTGACATGGACTGGTTGCCCCAGCGTTGCCTCAATCCAGTCCGCGACCTTCTGGCTGGTCCAGTTTCCTCCGTCGTCGGGCGGTGACTGGAGACGCAGATCCAGCGCTCTGCGCTGGATCTCGTTGAGCAGAAAGGGATGGTGGGAGCGACCCGGACGACGGTCTGCCAGACCATCGGGCCCTTGAGTGTTGTACAGCGTGATGGTGCTGGCAAGCCATGCTGGACTTCGCTGGACAATGCGAGCCACGTCCCCGCGCGTCCGGCCTTCCGGCTCACTCAGAAGAAGCAGGGCGTGCCAGCGAGTGCGCTCATGATTGTTTGGGGCCGTCTTGTAGCGTTGTCGAAGTTCATCAACGCTCAAATGGGGCGTGATCGCTAAGGCTCTGATCGTTAGAGTTTAGCTCAGTTCCGTATGACCAGTGGCTCAGTACCCGACAGTTTGTCTCAAGGCGTCTGGGACAGCTCCAAGAGCTTGATCAGGGCCAGTACCTCTTTGTCATCGTGATCCGCCACTCGGCTGATCGACCGTACCAGGGTTCGTAGGCCAAGCGTGACGACACTCCAGGCCCGTCTCCCATGCCGTTTCAGCGGGCATTCCTGCAGAATGCCCGCCAGCACGCACCAAATGTACGTCAGGGTCAGCAGGCACAGGAGGCGCTCCACGTGGTCGTGGAGTGTCATATGGGTGCTTTCCAGCTTGAAACCTTTGGTCTTCAGGGCCCTGAAGAGGCACTCAATCCGGAAGCGTTTCCGGTATCCAGCCTGAATCCTCGTCACTGATCCAGCGTTGCTGGCGATGATCAGCGCCTCACCGTCCTGGGTGTACGTCAGCGTGACATTCATTGGCTGCCCGTAGACGTCGACCTGCTCGACCCAGATTCCCCTCTCGCCTGGCTGAAGATCCTGAAGCCAGTCTCTGGCGGGCACCTCGTCAATCACCGTATCCAAGCGGAGTCGAACACAGATCGGGATGCCTCTGCACGCCAGGCCCTGAATCCACGCGTGACCGATGAACTCTCGGTCGGCGTACAGAACCTGGATGTCCGCAGGCTCCAGCAGACACAGCGCGTTATCCATCAGGGTATGTCGCAGTTCGGTGTTACTGCTGCCCCCGTGGGGCAGCAGCTCAAACAGGATGGGGATAGCGACGCCTCGCCAGAGCACAGCGAGCAGCAAGACGTTGACGTCTGTCGTTCCGTACTTCCAGTTCGTGCGGTCAAGGATAAATTCGCGCGGACGCTTGTCTGGGAGGAGGGTCAGCACGACGCGGGCGACATCAGCCTGGCAGAGTGGGTGGCGATCGAAAAAACGCTCAATACGACGGATGACAGACGACGTCTGAGCGCTTCCCGGGAAGCGCGCTGCCAGTTCAGCATGCCGGACGTCTTTTGCCTGAAGGAGCGCGAAAACGACCAGGGTGAGCAACTCCACCTGGTTCTTGCGGTAGTCCGGAAAGTGAGCGGTGAAGCAACGAGCCAGTTGGGTTAGAGCAATGGAAGACGCGTTCTGTTCTCGCGTGTCAGACGAGGATTTTCAAGCCCCTCGAAAAACTGTCGGGTATTGAG
>Ga0160427_10000351_pt1 | contig 28720 bp, 16 predicted proteins | sample SolpanmetagenomL_FD_108194 | JGI IMG/M metagenome (GOLD analysis project Ga0160427, IMG submission 108194) | Solar panel surface microbial communities from Lawrence Berkeley National Laboratory, California, USA - L | ecosystem: Engineered > Built environment > Solar panel > Unclassified ...
GCCTATGTCAGCCGCCATTCGGATTAAGCTGTCCATCATGATGTTCCTGGAGTTTTTTATCTGGGGCGCGTGGTTTGTGACGCTCGGCACCTACCTGCTGCACAACCTGCACGCCACCGGCACGCAGGTGGGCGTGGCCTTTCTTACGCAGTCCATCGGGGCCATCGTGGCGCCGTTTATCATCGGGCTCATTGCCGACCGCTTTTTCTCGGCCCAAAAGATTTTGGGAGTGCTGCACCTAGCCGGCGCGCTGCTACTGTGGCGCGCCTCCTCAGCCCCCGACTTTGGCAGCTTCTACCCCAACATCCTCACCTACATGGTGCTGTACATGCCCACGCTGGCGCTGGTCAATTCCATTGCCTTCCGGCAGATGAAAGACCCGCAGAAGGAGTTTGCGCCCATCCGGGTGCTGGGCACGCTGGGCTGGATTGTAGCCGGCCTCACCATCGGCTGGCTCAACTGGGAGCAGAATAACGCGCTGCAAACCACCTTCTTAATGGCGGCCGGGGCCGCCGCGCTACTGGGCGTGTTCAGCTTCACGCTACCTGCCACGCCGCCCGTGAAGAGCGGGCAGTCCAGCTCGCTCGGCGACCTGCTGGGCCTCGAAGCCATCGGCCTGCTCAAAAACCGCTCGTACCTGATTTTCTTCTTGGCCTCCATTGCCATCTGCATTCCGCTGGCTTTTTACTATGGCTTCACCAACCCCTTCCTCAACGAAGTGGGCATGAAAGCCGCCGCCGGCGTGCAAAGCCTGGGGCAGGTATCGGAGCTGCTGTTTATGCTAGCTATTCCGCTGTTTTTCAGCAAGCTGGGCGTGAAGAAGATGTTAGCTATCGGTATGGCGGCCTGGGTATTACGCTACGTATTCTTTGCTTACGGCAACGGAGCCAGCAACTACTGGATGCTGATTGCCGGCATTGTGCTGCACGGTGTGTGCTACGACTTTTTCTTCGTTACGGGCCAGATTTATACCGACAACCTGGCTGGCGAGCGCTTCAAAAGCTCGGCGCAGGGCTTCATCACCCTGGCCACCTATGGCGTGGGCATGCTCATCGGCACGCTACTTTCGGGCGATATTTTTGATAAGAACACCCTGGCCGGTGGCACCCACGACTGGCGCATGATTTGGCTGATTCCGGCCGGCATTGCGGCCGTAGTGCTGGCGTTGTTCCTGCTGTTTTTCCGCGAGCGCGCCGGGGTGCCCGCCGTAGCCGAGGCTACGGTGCCCTACGGCGAAGCCTCGGCCGTGGCGCCCAGCTAGGTTGCTAACTCTTCTTTATTATGCCTCCTCTAAATCGCCGCGCTGCGCTCAAAGGGCTGCTCACAACCACCGCTGCCGTGGGCGCGCTGGGTGTGGCCGGTGCCTACCCAATGGACGAAAAACATGCCCCTGCCGCCACCCCGCTGCTCAACAACATCAAGCAGTCAGTGTGCCGCTGGTGCTTCCAGAATATGCCGCTGGAGCAGCTTTGCGTAGCGGCCAAGGGCATGGGCATCAAAGGCATCGACCTGGTGGGGCCGGCCGACTGGCCCACGCTTAAAAAGCACGGCCTTGACTCGCCCATGTGCAACGGTGCCGAAATCAACCTCACCGACGGATTCAACGACCCGCGCTTTCATGCGCAATTGCAGAAGCAATACGCGGAGATGATTCCACGCGTGGCGCAGGCCGGCTACACCAACCTCATTTGCTTTAGCGGCAGCCGCCGGGGCATGAGCGATGAGGTGGGCTTGGCCAACTCGGTACGCGGCTTGCAACCGCTGCTGGCCCTGGCCGAAAAGCACAACGTAGTGCTCGTAATGGAGCTGCTCAACAGCAAGGTCAACCACCCCGATTACCAGTGCGACCGCACCAGTTGGGGCGTGGCGCTGGCTAAAAAGCTGGGCTCCGAGCACTTCAAATTGCTCTACGACATCTACCACATGCAGATTGACGAAGGCAATGTCATCCAGACCATTACCGATAACCATGCCTACCTGGCGCACTACCACACGGCTGGCGTGCCCGGCCGCCACGAGCTCGACGATAACCAGGAGCTGAACTACCCGGCCATTATGCGCGCCATCAAGGCTACCGGCTTTCAGGGCTACGTGGCCCAGGAGTTCATGCCGAAGCAAACTGATAAGCTGGCTTCACTACGCCAGGCGGTGCGCCTGTGCGATGTGTAGCTGGCTCAGCTAGAAGCTATTATCAGCCATTTCTTTTTCCCCAACGCTGCTCCCTATGAAATTCCCACTGCTTTCCGCTGCCTTGGTCCTAGGCGTTTCCTCCATGGCCTGCGCGCAGCAAGCCGGCAAGCCCGAAGACACCGAAGTGTACGAACCCGTGCCGAAAGCCGTGGTGGCCAGCCCCAACCTGGCCGCGCCACCCTCCGATGCATTCATCCTCTTTGATGGCAAAGACCTGAGCCAGTGGACAATGGCCGACGACCACAACGCGCCCGCCAAGTGGAAGGTAGCCGGCGGTATCCTCACCGTGGATAAGGCTACCGGCAACATCGAGACGAAGAAGGCTTTTACCAACTACCAACTGCACCTGGAATGGCGCATTCCGGCCAACATCAGCGGCACGGGGCAGGCGCGGGGCAACAGTGGCGTGTTTCTGGCCTCGCTGGGCAAAAGCGACCTGGGCTACGAGTTACAAATCGTGGACTCGTACGACAACAAAACCTACGTCAATGGCATGGCGGGCAGCATCTACAAGCAGCGCGTGCCGCTGGCCAACCCCGCCCGCAAGCCCGGCGAGTGGCAGTCATACGACGTGGTGTGGATGGCGCCCACCTTCAAAGCTGACGGCACCGTGCAAACCCCAGCCCGGGTAACGGTTTTCTTCAACAACGTGCTGGTGCAAAACAACGTGGAGCTGGCTGGCCCCACCCGCTACATCGGCCCGGCCAGCTACGAAGGCCAGAAAGCCGGCCCCGCGCCCATCAAGCTGCAAGCCCACGGCGATAAGAGCGAGCCCGATAGCTTCCGCAACATCTGGGTGCGCGAGCTGTAAAAAGAGCGGCAAGCCCGGTTGCCCAAACCTAAAGCGCCCCGGTAACCTACCCATTAGCGTAGGTTACCGGGGCGCTTTAGCTTGAAGACGGATTATTTCAGCTCCAGCACGACTACCGACTTGGCCGGCAGGGTCACGGCCAGCTTATCGCCCTGCTTTTTAGCGCCCGAGAAGGCGGCGAGCGTCACCGTATTGGGCTTATCGAAGGTGTTGTAGTCGCCCACTTTGGCCGAGGTCAGCACGCGGCCAGTCACGGTTTTCCAGCTCACACCGGGCAGCGCGGTTTCCAGGGTAAGGGCCTTGGTGGGATCGAGGTTGACGAGCGAGATGTGCACGGCGCCGTTTTTGTCTTTGGAGGCCGAAGCATTCAGGGCCGGGATTTTCTCGCCGCCGAAGGCATAGTCGGGGCTGCTGAACTGCATGGGCAAAAATTCGGCATCCTGGTGCACCTGGTAGAGGTCGAAGACGTGGTAGGTGGGCGTGAGCAGCATCTTTTCCTTGTCGGTCAGCACCAAGGCTTGCAGCACGTTCACGGCCTGGGCCAGGTTAGCGCCTTTCACCCGGTCGCAATGGTTGTTGAAGATGTTGAGCGTAGTGCCAGCCACGAGCGCATCGCGCAGCGTGTTTTGCTGATACAGAAAGCCTGGGTTGGTACCGGGCTCCACGTCGGTCCACACGCCCCACTCATCTACAAGTAAGGCTACCTTTTTGTCCTTGTCGTACTTATCCATAATGGCCGCGTGCTTGGCGACTATGGCGTCCATTTTCAGGCAGTTGCGCAACGTGCTGAAGTACTGGTCCTCGCCAAAGCCGGTGGCCTTGCCCTTGCTGCCGGTCCAACTGCCAGTGGGCAGCGTGTACTGATGCAGGGTGAGGCCCCACATCTGATTGAGCGGGATGTTTTTCATGCACGTTTCCGTCCAGTTGGCGTCGTCGCCGTTAGCGCCGCTCACAATGCGCCGAAGCTTGGTGCCGGGGTAGTCGTGGGCGAAGGTGGCGTAGCGCTTGTACACATTGGTGTAGTAGTCGGCCGTCATGTTGCCGCCGCAGCCCCAGCTTTCGTTGCCGATGCCCCACCAGCTCACTTTGTAGGGCTCAGGATGGCCGTTTTTACGGCGTTCCTGCACCATGGGGGTGTCCTCATTCGAGTTGAGATACTCCATCCAGTTGCTCATCTCTTGCACCGTACCGCTGCCCACATTGGCAGCCAAGTAAGGCTCGGTGCCCAGCAATTGGCACAGCTCCAAAAATTCGTGCGTACCAAAGCTGTTGTCTTCGAGGGTATTACCCCACCAAAGATTCAGCATTTTGGGGCGTTGGGCGGCGGGGCCTACGCCATCGTGCCAATGGTAGGTATCGGCAAAGCAGCCGCCGGGCCAGCGCAGATTGGGTACGTGAATCTTCTGGAGCGCGGCCACGATATCCAGCCGGATGCGGCCCTGCTTGGGCACGTTCAACCCCGGCTCGACCCAAAAGCCGCCGTAGATGCAGCGCCCCAGGTGCTCGGCAAACTGCCCCTGAATATGCTTGCTAATGAGCAGGTTATGGTTGCCGGGCTGCACAGTCAGCTGCACGTTTTGGGCCGGGGCCAGCCAGGCCGTTAGGTTGAGGGAAGCAGCCAGCGCGAGGCGGCGGAGCGGGTTTTGCATGGGCGTAACGGGGTGGGATAATGTTGATAGAAAAGTGGTTAGAACGACCAGCAGAAAAGCCTATTTCACCTGCACCGGCTGGATGCCGGCGTGGGTAGGCACCACGGGCCGGATGCTGCCATCGGCGTTAAACTCCAGCTTATCCAGACATACTTCGCGGTGGAAGCCCGCCTCGCCGCCCATCGTGATGCCCTCGGGGTAGGTAAAGCGGTGGTACACCAGGTACCACTCGTCGCGGCCTGGCACCTGAATAGTGGCGTTGTGGCCCGTGCCGTAGATGCCAGCCGCCGGATTTTTACTAATTACCAGGTTGTTGGCCGGCACCGTGATGGGCCCCAGCGGCGTGGTGGCCGTGCCGTAGCGCACGCGGTAGTCGGCGTCGCGGGTGTCGTTTTCGCTCCACATCACGTAGTACATTCCTTGACGATAGAGCACATGGGCACCTTCGCGAAAGGTGGCATCGGGCGTCAGCACCCGCGTAGTGCCGGGCTTCAGGGAAATGAGGTCGTCGCCCAGCTCGGCGCCGGCCAGGTAGCCATTGCCCCAGTAGAGGTAGTTTTTGCCGGTTTTCGGGTCGTGAAACACGGCCGGGTCAATTTGCTGGCCGCCCTTCACGCCCTCGGGCAACTTGTCGAGCAGCGGGTGGCCGGTGTCCTTAAAAGGGCCGGTGGGGCTGTCTGACAGAGCGACGCCGATTTTAGCGCCCGCGCAGAAATAGTAGGCGTACTTGTAGCCGGTGGCCGTTTTTTGCTCAATAATGCAGGGCGCCCAGGCGTTTTTCTTGGCCCACGACACATCGCGCGGCAGGTCCAGGATGACGCCCTCATCCTGCCAATTCACCAAGTCGGTAGAAGAAAAAGTCTTGAAATAGGTGCCTGACCACCCCGTGAAGCCGTCACTGGTGGGGTAAATATAGAATTTACCTGTTTTCTCGGCGTACAGGATGGCGGGGTCGGCGTAGTAGCCGGGGAGGGCAGGGTTATGGGTTTCGGTCACGCTTACCGCGCAAAGCTGCTGCCGGCTGCCCACACGTACGCGGTAGCGCACGGGCCCCTTCGTAAAGTCCTGCAGGCCAGCCGGCTGCACCACCGCACCGGCAAAGGGCAAAAACGTGGGGTCAAAGGCGTTGAGGCGAGTACCGGGCCGGGCCAGAAAGGCAATTTTGCCGGCGGCCGTGTCCACCACCGTGTTTTGCGGCCGGATGGCGGGGTTTCGGGCCGACAGCAGCACCTCGGCCGGGGCCAGCCAGCGAGCAGCCAGGCGGGCCGCTTCGGGGGCAGTGATGGGTAGCACGGTGCCGTGGCGCGGGTGAAAATTCATGCTCACCTCGCCGTCTACCGCCGTAAAATTTTGCAGGTCGTGGGTGCGGGTAAACTGGTACTTGCCCTGGGTGTACCGGTCGTACATCAGGATGTAATCACCTGAATTATTGAGCTTAAACGTGCCTGCGCCCTCCACTGGGTCGGTAGTTTGCTGCACGTACTGGTCGCGCAGCACGTAGCCGCTGGTAAGCTGGTCCGACACCGCGATTTTGATGCCGTTGCCCTGCCCTTCAGTCTTGAAAAACAGGTAAAATTTGCCCTCCTTGGCCACAATATCACCGTCGATGCACGAGCCGTTGGTGGGGCTGACAAACAGCTGTTTTGGCTCACCTTCCAGGTCGGTGAAATCTTTATTCGCGTAGGCGTAGTAGATTTTATCAGGCTCCGTGCCGTATTGCAACGAGAAGTAGACCATGTACTTGCCGGCCTTGGCATCGTAGATGGTCTGCGGGGCCCACACCCGCTTCAACTGCTCCTGGCCGGGGTAGCGCTTTTGAAAATTGAGGGCGCTGGCTTGCCAATGAAGCAGGTCAGTAGAGCGCAGCAGCACCATGCCCCGGTTCGAGTCCCAGCCCTTGGCCGACACCATGTCGGTGGCCACCAGGTAGAAGGTTTTGCCATCGGCCCCGCGCAAAATGTGCGGGTCGCGCACGCCGCCCGTTTCGCTGATGGCCGCTGAGCTGATGACCGGCCGGGTGCCATGCAAGGCTTGGTAATGGTAGCCATCGGGGCTGAGGGCGAAGCGGATAGCTTCCTCCTGCTTGTCATTGCCAGTAAAGTAGACGAACAGGTAGGCGCTCGGTTTTTCTGACCCGGTAACCTGGGCTACGGCGGCTGGCGCGGCCAGCCAGCCCAGCACCAGGGCCCAAAAAAGCAGGAGGCGGCCGGGTGGGGCGGCTGCCGAAAGCGGAGTCAGCGCGGTTTGCATGAGGGGGTTGGTAGGCGTGGGGCGGCGGGCCCGCCGCCGGGGCAACCCGGCGGCTGCAAAGATGGTAGCTTTCGCACAATCGATTGTGTGCCCCAGCCAAAAAAACAAGCTGAAACCTGGCCGCCGGCCGCTTATCAGCCGCTTTTCCTTGCGCAGGCACCCGTGGTTTCACCTAGCGATTTAAAAAAATGAGGCTCTTGCTGGCCGCGCCTGGTAGCATGGGCCCAAAGGGACTTCAGCCTTGGGCAGGCGCACGGCAATTAGTAGCGGGCGCACTGGCTTTTAGGGCCTGGCAGGGTACGTACTTTGCTCCCATGTCCGATTTTAGACTGCGCGTTTTTGCCGCCGTGGCGCGGCACCTGAGCTTTACCAAGGCCGGCCAGGAGCTATTTGTGAGCCAGCCCGCCGTGACCAAGCACATTCGCGAGCTGGAAGCCCACTACGGCCAGCGCTTGCTAGAGCGGCGCGGCAACCGCGTGAGCCTCACCGAGGCCGGCCGTTTGCTGCACGCCCACGCCGAGGCGGTGGCCGCCGCCGGCCAGCAGCTTACGGAGCAATTGGCCAGCCTGCGCGACCCCGAGGAGGCGGCCGGCCGCCTGCGCCTCGGGGCCAGCACCACCCTCAGCCAGTACGTGCTGCCGGCCTGGCTACCCGCTTTCCAAGCCCGTTACCCGCAGGTGCAGCTTACATTGTTCAGTGCCAATTCGGAGCGCATTGCCGACGCGCTGCTGCGCGGCGAGCTGGATTTGGGCTTTGTAGAAGGTCGCACCAAAAGCCGTGACCTGCACTACGAACTGCTCTTGCCCGATGAGCTGGTAGCCGTGCGCCGGGCCACGCCCGCCGGCCCCCCGGCCCGGCCCCTGCCGCTGGCCGAGGCGCTGGCCAGCCCCCTGGTACTGCGCGAGCGCGGCTCGGGCACCCTCGAAGTGCTCGAAATGGCTTTGCGCGAGCGCAAAATCAAGCTCAGCGACTTGGCCGTGGCTATTTACCTCGATAGCACGGAGGCCATAAAAAGCTACCTCGAAGCGGCACCGGCAGCCCTGGGCTTCGTGTCGCGGCAGGCCCTGGCGCGCGAGCTGGCGGCGGGCCTGCTCGAAGTGGTGCCCCTGCAAGGCCTGCCGCTGCCCCGGCAGTTTGAGGCCGTGTGGGTGCAGGGCCAGCCGCTGCCCCGCCCGGCCCAACGCTTCCTGAGCTTTGCGCAGGCGCAGGCCAAGCCGGCACCTGCGCGCTCTCCAAAGTGACCACAGCACGAGCCGCCGGACGGGCCGAAAAAAGATATTGTTCCAGCTTTAGCCCCGCGAAGGTCAGGCCAGCAATGGCTACGTACTTATTAAACTTTCACTTATAAATTTCAACCGGACTGGCTGACGCTGGGGGCGCGGCACCTTGGGAGAGCAACCACCGATTTTGAACGCAAACCCTTGACTTTTAGCTTTGACTGGGCGCAAAGCTTCTTAGGCGCAACGAGTTGGTGAGCACCGACACCGAGCTGAGGGCCATAGCACCCGCCGCCAGCATGGGCGAGAGCAGGATGCCGAAAAACGGGTACAGCAGCCCGGCCGCGATGGGAATACCGAGTGTGTTGTAGAGAAAGGCGAAAAACAGGTTTTGCCGGATGGTGCGGATGGTTTGGCGGCTCAGCTCAATGGCCGTGACGACGCCGTGCAAGTCGGAGCGCATGAGGGTGATGCCGGCGGCCTCCAGCGCCACATCGGTGCCCGAGCCGATGGCCAGGCCGATGTCGGCCTGGGCCAGCGCCGGCGCGTCGTTGATGCCGTCGCCCACCATTGCTACGGTGCGGCCTTCGGCTTGCAGCTCCTGCACCTTGCCGGCCTTCCCAGCGGGCAGCACCTCGGCAAAGTAGCGCGTGATGCCCACCTGCTCGGCTACCTCAGCGGCCGTGGCGGGGTTATCGCCGGTCATCATCACCACTTCTAGGCCCAGGGCTTGCAGCTTTTTGATGGCGGCGGCCGAGGTGTCGCGCACGGTATCGGCCACGCCCAGCAGGGCCACGGCCTGGCCCGCCACGGCTACGTAGAGCACAGTTTTGGCCTGGCTTAGCAGCTGCTCAGCCTGGGCGGCCAACTCCGGCGAAAGGCCGATAGTTTCATCAGCCAGCAGCTGGCGGTTGCCGATGAGCACGGCCTGGCCGCGCACGGTAGCGGCGGCGCCTTTGCCCGCCACAGCCCGAAAACCGGTGGCGGCCAGGCGGTCGCCGCCCAGCGCCTCGGCGTGGCGCACCACGGCCGCCGCCAGCGGGTGCTCGCTTTGGCGCTCCACGGCGGCCACCGCTTGCAGCAGCGGGCCGACCGCCTGGCCGGGCAGCACCCAAAAATCAGTTACGGCGGGCTCGCCCCGGGTGATGGTACCGGTTTTGTCGAGCAGCACGGTATCTACTTGGTAGGCTTTTTCGAGCGCTTCGGCGTGACGAATGAGCACGCCGTGCTCGGCCCCTTTGCCGGTGCCTACCATGATGGCCGTAGGCGTGGCTAGCCCCAGCGCACAGGGGCAGGCAATGATAAGCACGGCCACAAAATTGACCAGCGCCAGCGGCAGCCGTGTGCCGGCTGGGGCCAAGCTAAACCACAAAGCAAAAGTAATCAACGCGATAACGACCACCGTGGGTACAAAAACGGCGCTCACTTTGTCGGCCAAGCGCTGAATGGGGGCGCGGCTACCTTGGGCATCTTCCACCAGTTGCACAATCTGGGCGAGCAGGGTGTCGGCCCCTACTTTAGTGACGCGAAAGCGGAAAGAGCCCGTTTTATTGAGCGTGGCCCCAAACACCGGGTCACCGGCCTGCTTGGCCACGGGCAGGCTCTCGCCGGTGAGCATGGCTTCATTTAGCGACGACTGGCCTTCGGTAATAATGCCATCGGTAGCCACCTTTTCGCCGGGGCGCACCACTACAATATCGCCTAGCTGCACCTGCTCGATGGGCACGTCTACCTCCACGCCCTCGGCGCTGGCCGGGCGCACTACGCGGGCAGTTTTGGCTTGCAGGCCCAAAAGCGCCTTCATGGCGGCCGAGGTCTGCGTCTTGGCTCGCATTTCCAGCACCTTACCCAGCAGAATTAGGGCAATGATGGTGGCCGTAGTGTCGTAATACACCTCGGCCGCTAGGCCCTGGCTGGTGAAAAAGCCGGGCGCCACAGTAGCGGCGAGGCTGTAAAGGAAGGCCGCGCCGGTGCCCAAGGCAATGAGCGTATCCATGTTGGCGGCCCGGTGCCGCACGCCGTTCCAGGCCGACACGTAAAACTCGCGCCCACTGTAGCCGATGACTGGCAGCGTAAGCAACAGAAGCAAGTAGTTGAGCACCTGACCGTTGATACGCCCCATTACGGCGGGCCAGAGCATCAGCATACTCAGCGCCATAATGACGCTGGCCAGCCCCGCTGCCACCCCAAAGCGGCGCCTAAGCTGCTGGTAAGTCTGGGCCTTTTGGCGGTCGATGTCAGCGCTGCGCTCGGCGGCGCTGGTATCGGGTGCGCGCGCCGCCACGCCGTAGCCGGCATCGAGCACGGCCTGCCGGAGCGTGGCCGGCGAAGCTTGGCCGGGCAAGTAGTCTACGGTGGCCTTTTCGGTGGCATAGTTGACCAGCGCCCGCTGCACGCCGGGCGTGCGGCTGAGCGACTTCTCCACGAAGGCCGCGCATGAAGCACACGTCATGCCTTCGATGTCGAGAGTTTCGGTTTTAGGAGCGGGTTGCATAATACTTTTTCTAAAAGCCCACTAAATGAGCCGGTTAGCCCGGCCATAAGCGTCCGTCAGCAGTTTACAAAGAAACGACGTGCCCTGCCCGAAGTTGGTACTAAATCCCGCCGCCAACCTACATCATTCGCCCCAGGCCTGGCTGCGTCGTCCGGTACTAGGCCCATCTTGACCAGCGAATATGGGGGCGGCCCGGTCACAGAGCTAGCCCAAAAGGCAGGCGCTTGCTTCTGCCGTACGCCAGTTATCAAAATCTTGAACGGCTTGGCGTCGATAGGCAAGCAGCTGCCGCGCACGGCGTAGGCCTTGCCGATGGCCGCGTAATGCCGCTGCATGGTAGCCACTTTTTTGCTCGCCTCAACCGGGCTCGTCATGAAGCCTACCAGCACGACGGGCACAATCGGCAGCAGCGGGGCCGCGCACCAAGCGGCAGAGTGGCGGACGCCTGCTTAGTAAGCGCGGCGAGTGTTGGCCGCCCCGTACAACCCGGCCTCCACGTAGCGCCCAGCACTGCCAGCGTAGTGGAGCAGCCGGGCGTTCGTAGGAAGCAAGGTGGGAAACACTTGGGTTGAACTGCCGCGTAGGCAACGGGTGGTAGTATAAGGGAGCAGATAATAGGGTCCGATAAGTAAGATTTATCGGACCTTACTGCGTAATTAGCACAGCTGCCCCTGCCTTACCAGCTACGGCCAGGCTAGGGGCAAGTATGGGGGGCCAGTGACCAGGCGAGCCACACTAAGGCTCGTGGCGTTACCTCAGCGGGGTCCCTTACTCTGCAACAGAATGCGCAAGTCGGCCAGGCGCCGTAACACCAGATGCAGTACTTCTTCATGAACGGGAACCAGCGTGCCGTAGCGGATGAGCAGGTAGCGCACCAGGGCCTCCAGCGCCTGCACCTCGTCGTGCAGCTGTGTATGCAGGCGCTGCCAATGGCTGTCGCCCAACTCGGGCGTAGTGCGGCAGTGATAACGCACCACGATGGCCTGGCTCACCGTGTCGGCCAAGGTTTGCAGCACGTGCTGTTCCCGGGTGCTAAAGTCGCGCGGCTGCCGGTCGAGCAGGCACAGGGCCCCCAGACTGTGCTGGGTGGTCAGGCGCACGGGGGCCGCCGCGTAAAAGCGAATTTGGGTGGCCAGGGCAGTTTGAATGCCGGCGGCATCCGCCGCCGTCTGGGGCGACGCTGCCAGGTCGTGGTACACGACGACTTGATTTTGCGCAACTACTGTGGAGCAAAGCGCTTCGGCCCGGGGCTGCGACGTTGTGATGGGCGTTCCGTAGTAGGCCTCGGTGCGCACGTAGTCCGCATCAACCAGGTTGAAGAGCGAAATAGGCAAGCTGAAGATGCGCGCCGTCAGGCTCACAATTTCGCCAAATACGTCTTCGTGAAAGAAAGGCAGCACCTCATAATGCTGCAAATAAGCAAGCCGTTGCTCTTCAGCTTCTTGCATAGTGGGTGCGAATGACATTTAGTGCGGTTTCATAATCAGAGTATCTATTGTGGCTTGGGTGCCTGGACCCAGGGTGGGGTAGCCGAAAAAGCTAGGCCAGCGGCCAGCGCTGGGCCAGCTTACCCGGCTGCCCAAACAACTTGGCCGCCAGCGAGGTGAGCCGGCTGCCCCAAGGCTCAGAGGTGGGGCGGGGCGGCTGGCAAAAAAACGGCCACGGCCCACGGATAGGCCGGCTGGGGCTGTGGGGCAGCCGGGGCCACGGGCGCGCTGGCAATAGCCAGCGCCTGCGGCCGCAGGCTATTGCCGGCCAGTAGCAGGCCGACGAGTACGCTCAGCAGCAGCCACCACGCGGACGAATCGGGGAGCTTGGCCGGAACAGGAATAGTAGTAACAGTTGGGGGCATAAGGGTGGGTTTTTAGCCCTACGCCCCCAGCGTCGTGCCAGGCAATTTTAACGAAATAAATCTACTGAAAACGTGCTACTTATGACTTAGAACAAGACCCAGAAACTCCGGTTTTCGGACGGGCTGTCCGGAAACCGGACAGCCGGTTAGGCCACCAGCGTGCGGCGGGTTTCCAGCTCGGCGGCCATATTCACCAGCACCCGGCGCAGCAGTTGGTCGGTGGCCTCTACCAGGGGCTGCAAGTCGTCGTAGCTGAAGGGCCCCGCCCAGCTTTCGAGGCTGTCCAGGAGCGCCACGGCAGGCTGAATCTGCAAGTGCACCAAGCTGGGGCGCAGCTTGTGGGCGGTGGCCTGAAGGGCCTGCACGTTGCCCACCTGCAAGGCGTGGCCCAGGTCGCGCAGGGCGGCGTAGGTGCCATCGAGGAAGGTTTGCAGCATCATGACCACAAACTTTTGGTTGCCGCGCGCCGTGTCCAGCAAGATATCGAGCTTGTAGAGGGCCGCAGTCGAGGTTGGCGCACTATGGGCGGCGGCCACTTCCAACACGCTAACCTCGGTAGTGCTGTGGGCACCCAGCACCCAGTCGTGCACCAGCGTTAGTAGCTCTTCCTCGTAAAAGGGCTTGGTGAGGTAGTCGTTCATGCCGGCGGCCAGGCACTTCTGCTTTTCGCCGTTGATGGCCGAGGCCGTGAGGGCGATGATGGGCGTGACCAGCCCCAACTGCTGGCGCATCACATCGGTAGCCTCAAAGCCATCCATCACGGGCATCTGCACATCCATCAAAATGAGGTCGAAGGCTTGGCGGCGCACCCGCTCCACAGCCTCGGCTCCATGCACGGCCTCGGTCACGCCGAGGCCGGCATTGGTGAGGAATGTTTTGGCCAGCAGACGGTTATACTCGTTGTCTTCAACCAGCAGCACCTGCTTGCCGTGCAGCTCGGGGTGGCGGCCTAGCTCCACATTGGTCGATTTACGCTGCGGCAGGTCGTGCACCGTGCCAATGGGCATGAACAGGCTAAAGTGGCTCACGGTGCCCTTGTTCTTCTCGCTCTCGATGTAGATTTCGCCCCCCATGAGGCGCGCCAGGCTGCGGCAAATGCTCAGGCCCAGGCCCGTGCCCCCAAACTTGCGGGTGATGGAAGAGTCTTCCTGGCTGAACTCCTGAAAAATGTGCTCCAAGTACGCCGGGTCGATGCCAATACCCGTGTCGCGCACCACAAAGGCCACAATAACCTCACCGTGGAGGTAGCCAGCCACCTCGCACTCGATGGTGACTTCGCCCTTGGGCGTAAACTTGATGGAGTTACCGGCCAGGTTGAGCAAAATCTGGGTGATGCGGTAGGGGTCGCCGAGCACCACGTCCGGGATGAGCGGGCTCACGTGGATGACGAGGCGCAGGCCCTTTTCCTCGGCCTTGTAGAGCAGCGTCTTTTCGACCTGCGCGCAGAGGCGGGCCACGTTGAAGCCCACCCGCTCGATGGCCATCTTGCTCGCGTCGAGCTTCGAGAGGTCGAGGATGTCGTTGATAATCACCAGCAGGTTTTGGGCCGAAGTGGTGATGGCGTGCAGGTAGTTGCTTTGCTTGCTGGCCAGCGGCGTTTTGGCCAGCAGCTGGCTCATACCCATAATGGCGTTCATGGGCGTGCGAATCTCGTGGCTCATGTTGGCCAGAAACAGCTCCTTGGCGCGGGCCGAGTTTTCGGCCTGCTGCTTGGCCTCGCGTAGGCTTTGTTCCAGCGCTTTCTGATGAGTAATGTCGAGGTTGATGCCGATGGTACCCACCGGCTGCTTGGCTTCGTCGAAGAGCGGGGCTGCCCCGATGAAGAGCCACTTGGCCTCGCCCTGTTTGGTGCGCACCTCCAGCTCGTAGGAGCCCGTAATGCCCCGGTGGCGCTCACTGAGGCGCTCGCGCAGGGCCGGCATGTCTTCGGGCCGGATGATGAGCGGATGCAGGTGCTGGCCCAGCAGCTCGGCGGCCGAGTAGCCCACCATCTGGCAGTAGCTCTGGTTGGCGTAGAGCACGCGGTGGTCGAGGTCCATCTCGACCAGGCCCAGCTGCATGTTGTCGATGATGTTGCGGTATTTTTCTTCCTGCCGCTTGAGCACCTGTTCGGCATTGTGGCGCTCGGTGATGTCCTCAAACTTCCAGAGGTGGCCGATATCGACGGCCCCATCGCGCACAGGCACAAAGGAGTGCTGCAAAATGCGGCCATTGCGCAGCTTCACCAGGTTGTTGAGGCGCGGCTCCTGGCCCCGGATGCTTTCGGCGATATACTGCGGAAAGCGGTCCTGCTCTTCGAAATAATGCTTTATCTGCTCGACCACCGCGTGGTGCGACACGCCAATCAGGGCTTCGGGCAGGGTGGGCAGGCCGAAAATGCGGCAGAAAGACTTGTTGGTGAGTACTACGCGCAGGTTTTCATCAACCAGCAAGATGCCACGCTGCAAGCTGGCGATGGTAGTGGAGAGGCGCAGGGCCGACACCGAGAGCGCCGCCGCCACCTGCTTGCTAGCCGTGATGTCGGTGTTGATGCCCGTGATGAGCAGCGGCTCGCCCGCCGCGTCGCGCCGGGTAATCAAGGCACGGCTCAGCACCCACTTGGGGGTACCCGTGCGGGTAAGCAGGCGGTGCTCGCAGCTAAACGTGGCGGCTTCGCCCCGCTGGTAGGCTTGCCAGGCTTCGTTGAGCAGCCCCAGGTCGTCGGGATGTATATACTGGCGCCAACCGTCATACTCACTGGGGCACTCGTGGGCGGCGTAGCCCAGCATGGCCTGGTACTCGGGCGAGATGCTGAGCAGCTGCCGCTGGCAGTCGTATTCCCAGCCGCCATCGCCCAGGCCATCTACGGCTAGGTGCTGGCGCAGCTGGCCGTGGCGGGTGGCTTCTTCGGCCTGCTTGAGGGGGGTTATATCCTGAAAAATGCCGCTGTACACGTCGCCTAGCGCATCGGAGTAAGAAAGCGACACGTTGCCGCGCCACCAGCGCAGAGGCTGGCCCGGCACGACCAGCCGGCTCTCAAAGCTCCAGGGCGCGGCGTTGCCGGCCGCCGTGGCGGCCACCACCGACTTGTACCAACTGGCGCGGTCGTCGGGGTGCACAAACTCGGTCATGCGCGCGGCATCGGCGCTCGTCAGGCCAAACGTTTCGTAGAGCTTGGGGCTGGCGTAGAGGGCCGTGAGCGTGCCGTCGGGGTGCCGGCGCCAGCGGTACAGCACGCCAGGCACGTTTTCGGCCAGCTCGCGGTAGCGGCGCTCGCTTTCGGCCAGGGCCAGTTGGTTGTGCTTTTCCTGGGTAATATCTTCTAGCAGGCCCACGAATAGCAGCCCCGCCGCCGCTGGCAGCCGCAGGGGCTGCATGCGCACGCGCAGCCAGCCGCCCTCGTAGCCGGGGCAGGGGTCGGGCAGGTCAAACTGAAAGGAGAAGCCGCCGGCCATGCCCATTGCCATCAGCGTCTGGGTAGCGTCGTCGAGGGGCTCACTGGACAGCAGGTGGCTCAGCGGCTGGCCCAGCAGCTTGGGCAGCCGGCAGCGGCAGCGAGCCAGAAACCGGGAGTTGGCCCAGTTGAGGTTGCCCTGCTGGTCGGTGGTCACGACGCCCACAAACAGGCCCTGCATCTGGGCCACAAAATTGGGCAAGTCGCCCAGGTACGGGCTGGTAGCCGCCAGCTGGGCCGCCCCAAGCTGCACCCGCAGCTGGGCTATCTCGGCATCGCGTTCGGCCAGCGTGTGGCGCAACGCCGCAGCCGTCAACTCTTCAGCAGCCATAAAAACACCGAAAAAGGGGGAAAGAAAACGACGGGCTACACCTCGCCGTCCTGTATCATCTTATAAATCGTGGACTTCCCTACGTCGAGCTTTTGGGCCACCAGCGGCACGTTGCCGGGGTACTTGTCCAGGTAGTGGCGCACAATGGTGCGGGTGTAGTCGCGCAGCGTTTTTTCCGAGGCCAGAAAGCCCGCGTCGCGGCCGGCGGGGGCAAAGAGAATGTCGGCCGGCTCAATCTCGTGGCCGTTGCTGAGCACGGCGGCCAGCTCCACAATGGTCTTGAGCTCGCGCACGTTGCCGGGGTAGTCGTAGGCGCGCAGCTTGTCGAGGGCGGCCGGGGCCAGCGCAAGCGGCGGCTTGCCATACTCGCGGCAAAACTCATCCACGAAGTGCTTGGCCAGGTACAGGGCGTCCTGGCCGCGCTCGCGCAGGGGCGGCAGCACCAGCGGCAGCCCAATGATGCGGTAGTACAGGTCTTCGCGGAAGTTGTTGTTCTTCACCTCCTCCGCCAGGTTTTTGTGGGTGGCCGTGATGAGACGCACGTCGAGCTTGATGCGCTCATTGCCCCCCACGCGTTGCAATTCGCGCTCTTGCAGCACCCGCAGCAGCTTGCTCTGGATGGCCAGGTTCAAATCACCAATTTCGTCCAGAAACAGGGTGCCGCCGTTGGCTTCCTCAAACTTGCCAATCTTGCGGGCCACTGCGCTTGTAAAGGCGCCCTTTTCGTGCCCAAACAGCTCGCTTTCGAGCAGCTCGGCCGGGATGGCGGCCATGTTGACGGCTACAAACGGCTTTTTGTGCCGCCCCGATTTCATGTGAATTGCTTTGGCCACCAGCTCTTTGCCAGTGCCCGTCTCACCCGTCACCGACACCGTGACCGGGGTTTGGGCGGCCTTCTCCATCAGCCCAAACAGCTGGTGGATGACCGGGCTGTTGCCCTTCAGAATCTTGCTGAAATCGTACTTGTCCTGGAGCTGGCTTTCGAGGCGCTTCACCTGGGCCCGCAGGTCGGTGGTCACGCGCAGCTTCTGGATGGTATTCCAGAGCAAGTCCTTGGTGTTGTCATCCTTCACCAGGTAGTCGGCCGCCCCCAGTTTGAGCAGCTGCACGGCGGTGGCAATCTTGTTCTGGGCGCTGATAACGACCACCGGCACTTCGGGCCAGCGTTGCTTGAGTTGCAGCAGCAGCTTGTCGCCGCTCACATCGGGCAGTGAAAAGTCGATGGTTACCACGTCGGGCTGCAAGTGCATGTGTTGCAGGCATTCCTGCCCCGACGTCCACAGGTGTACCTGGTCGGTGGGGTTCAGGGAGAGGTGGTAGTGCAGCAGTTGCCCATACCAGGGGTCGTCTTCAACGATGAAAATAGTAAAAGGTATCTCCATTCTGGCACTAAATCGTAAGAGTAAAAGAACTGCCTAGCCCTGGGCAAGCCCTGGAAGCTACTGCGCCCCCCGGCCCAGCCCCCCGCAAAGGCGACCCGACCGGGGGGCAGCTTACAACCAGCGCAGGCGCTACCTCCTTAGCACCGAAATGCTACGAAAGCCTGGCCACTAGGCACGAGAAATGATAAAAAAAGGAGGATAAGGTGCCAAACGTGAAGTAGGATAATGGACAGGTACGCACGCGTTGAGCAACCCGTCGGTCAATAGTTGGCTCAGGTAAGATAATACCCAGGTAACAGCATACCATGAAAACAATCTTTTCCTTCAAAAAGTACTATTTTTTCTTATGTTATTCTCTTCACCGCCAGGCTACCAAGTGGTGCACCGGTGTAAAGCACTAAAAAATATGGCGGGTTTAGAATTGTATTTTAAGGCAATACTGAATTTTCGAGGTCATCTTCGTAAAACATAGTGGGCGCCGCATACTGCCCTAGCTGATGCTGCAATAGCTCTGATTGGTGCAGGTGGCTGAGCTGCGGATGCAGCTCCCTGGTAGGAGAAGCCTCATTGGGCCGTAACACCTTTTCGATAAGATAGTTGTACTTTTTGGCGATAACGGCCCAGTTATAGCGGCGCTCGGCGATAGCCTGCATTTGCTGGCCCAGGGCCATCCAGGTGCCAAAGCGGGTGTGCGTGATGTGGTGCTGCAAAGCGGCGCGATTGGCGAAGTACACCGCTTTGTGCTCGGTGGTTGCTTTGTTGAACGAAACATCGAAGGCCAGCACCGGCAGGCCCAGGCTCATGGCCTCGACCAGCGAGGGGTTGGTGCCGCCCGCGCTGTGGCCGTGGATGTACACGTAGCAGTTGCTGCGCAGCACGTCGAGGTGCGTCTGGTCGTAGATGGGGTCGAGCAGGTGCAGGTTGCGGTGCTGGCCGTACTCGGCCCGCAGGTCGCGGCCGTAGGGGCTATTAGCCCAGTTGCCGACGAGCACAAAGTTGTAGCTGGGCAGTTCGGCAAAGGCGGCCAGCACGAGGTGCACGTTGTTTTCGGGCTCGATGCGGCACACCTTAAAGGCGTAGGGCTGGGCCAGGAAGGGGTACTGAGCGCGGTAGTCGTCGGTGATGGGCTGCTTGCGGGCGTGGTCGCCGCCGTACTCAATAACGCGGCTGCGGGTGCTGTAGGCGCGGGCCGTGTAGTTCTGGATGGCGTCGTTGTCGGAAATATCGGCGTGGGCAAAGCGCACGGCCACGTTCTCGGACCAGCGCAGAAACCACTTGGCGTAGCGGTTCCACTTGTCGCGGCGCCACTCGATGCCATCGATGGAGATGATAACTTTTTTGTTGGTAAACCAGCGCACGAAGGGCAGCAGCAGGCTACCCGGCACACCCAGAATAAGCAGCACATCGGCAAAAAACAGCGCGTGCAGAATCGACATGCAGTCGTAGATGATACTCTGCGCGCCGTTGGCCTGAAAAGGCAGGTACACCAGCCGGGCGCTTTCGTAGTGGGTGCGGCGCTCGGCTTTGGGGTATTTTTTGCCGCTGCAATACACCGTCAGGTCGTGCTCGCGGTGCAGGTGCTTGACGAGGTAGGCGGTGAGGGTTTCGAAGCCGCCGTAGCAGGCCGGTAACCCCACGGTGCCGATGATGGCTACTTTTTTAGGAATGGACATGGGTGTGAAGAATGGCTACAGCGCGAAAGAGTAGGTATAAAGGTGATTTTTAACGGGTTTTCAGGCCGCCGCCAGCGTAGCGGGCTGGGCCTGGCGGGCTACGGACCCAGCCGCCGCGGGCACCGGGCCCGTGGCCCGCCAGGCCCCGCGCTGGGGGGTGGGCTGCACTTCGGCAAACACCTGGCGCACCTGCTCGGCAAAGTGCTCGGGGGCGAAGGCGGTGGCCCGCCGCCGGGCCGCGGCGGCCAGGCGACCATACAGGGCCTCGTGGCCGTGCAGCAGCCGCAGGGCCTGCACCACGCACGGCAGGTTGCGGCCGTCGATGGCAAAGCCGGTGCGGGTGTGCACGTTCACCTCGGCCACGCCACCCACGGGGGGCACAATGACGGGCCGGCCGTAGCTGAGCGCCTCCAGAATGGTCATGCCGAAGGTTTCGACCCACTCGTCGGGCCGCGAGAGGTTCACGACTACGGCCGCGCGCTGGTAGTGGGGGTGCATGTCGGCGGTGGCCGGGAAGAGGCGCAGGTTGGCCGGCACCGGGTGCTGGGCTGCGTAGGCGGCCACGGCCGCGGGTGAGGCATTGAGCACCAGCTCGAAGGCAAACTCGGGCAGGGCCTGCGCCAGGGCCCAAAATTCGGGCACGCCCTTGTAGTCGCGCAGCGAGCAGGCCATGAACACCGTGAAGGGATGCATCGTGTGCTGATACAAAAATGCCCGGCTGGCCTGCTGCATAAAGCTGGGCGGCAGTGAATTGTATACTACCGGCTGCTGCGCGGCGGGCAGCGGCAGGGCCAGGGCCGTGCGCACATGCTCCGATACGCAAACCGTGCGGTGGGCCGTGTGCCGGGCTACCTGCCACAGTAACCAGCGCAGCGCGGCCGGCCGCAACGACACCTCGTGCAGGTGGTACACTACCTGCGCACCCCGGCAACGGGCGGCCAGCGCCGCCCCGGCGGGCAGCAGCGAGTTGACGTACACCACGCTGTCGGCGGTGGCCAGCTGCCACACCTTCCAGAAAATAACCCACTGCACCAGGGCAAAATTGAGTAGCGTGCGCCACTGGCTCGGCGACCAGGTGTAGGCCAGCGGGTGCGTCGTGACGCCGGGCAGGTCGCTGAGAAAGCCCGGGGCGCCCGGCGTGGCCGTGAGTAGCTCAATGGCGTAGCCGGCCTGCGCCAGCACGGCCAGCGACTGGCGGAGCACCAGCGGGCTGCCGCTCCGGTCGTTAAGTAAGTGAACGGCAATAATGCGGGACATGGGTAATTAATGAACAATTAATAATGAGTAGTGAGCAATGGGTAATCGACGAGATGAGCGATAATTGCTCACTGTTCATTACTCATTGTTCACTGATAATCACGCGGCCAGGGCCTGCTGGTAAATGCGCTGGAGCTGGCGGCCACGCCGCTCCCAGGTGTGGTGCTGGGCCACGTGGCGGCGGCAGAGGGCGGCCTCGGCGGCCAGCAGCGGCGGGGAGGTGTGCAGCCAGGCCAGGCGCTCGGCAAAGTCGTGCACGTTTTGGCCGAAGGCGCGGTAGGGTACTTTGAGGCCGGAGGCGGCGGGCGTCAGCTCGCCGGGGCCCTCGTTTTCGTAGCAGAGCACGGGCACGCCGTAGCTCATGGCCTCGGCCACCACCATGCCGGCCCCTTCGTGCGAAGGAAAGAAGAAGACCGACGCCTCGGCGTAGAGGGCCAGCAGCTCGGGGCGGTCGAGCCAGGGGCGGTGCACCGTGCAGCCGCTGAGGCCGTTGGCGTGCAGCAGGTCGGTGAGGCGGCGCTTTTCGGGGCCGCTGCCAATGAGCAACAGCCGCACGCCGGCCTGCTCGGCGGCCGGCAGGGCGTGGTAAAATTTGGCGAAGGCCAGAATGACCATGTCGAAGCCCTTGAGCGGCACCATGCGGGCGGCTATCATCACGGTGAAGCCGGCCTTGGGGGCCGTGGCGCCCAGATTTTCGAGGGGCAAATCGACGGCCACCGAGGGCACTATCTGGTAGCGGGCAGCGGGCAGGCCCAGGCGCGGGGCCACCGCCGAATTCATGCACAGCACCTGCCCGGCGGCCCGCCGCGTAACGCGCAAAAACGGGTCGAAGGCCCAGAAAACGTGCTTCAGGCTGCCAATGGCCCGGTCTTTGGCAAACGCGGCGGCGCCGTAGCGGGCCAGGTGGCTGGCCGGAATGGGCGGGTGGTGCCCGATGGGCCCCCACACCAGCGGCCGGCCCAGCAGCCACAGGAAGGTGGGCGTCCAGTCGTTGTGAAAGTTGAGGTTGTGCACCAAGTCGATGGCCAGCTTCTGGCGGCGCAGCCACACGGCCAGCCCTACCTGCCACAGGTAGAAGTAGATGAGCGAGAGCAGCGGGCCCTTCTTCCACCAGCGCGTCCAGGCGGGCAAGTCGAAGTAGCGAAACTCGACGCCGGCGGCCAGGGCCGCCACGGCCGGGTTATCGGCCAGGTAGCGGGCAATGTGGGGGCCGTTATTTTCGCGCGTTACGGCAATAACCTTCTGAAAGCGAGCGGCCTGTAGAATAAAATTCCAGCCCATGCCATCTTCCGAGCCTTTGTAAGGGTTGACGGCGTAGGCCGTGATGAGTACCGTTTTCATGCGAGTTCGGGCAAGAGGTGGGCGTAGGCTTCGGGGCGCACGGCGGCCGGCACGCGGCTCGAAAGAAGGCGGGCCGGCACGCCGGCCACCACGCTGCCGGCCGGCACCGAGCGCGTAACCACGGCCCCGGCTGCCACCACGCAGCCTGCCCCGATGGTGACGCCGTCGAGCACGGTCACCTTGCTGCCAATCCAGCAGTTGGGGCCGATGGTAATGCCCTCGCGCGTGACGCCTTGCAGGCGAATGGGAGTGGCGTAGTCGGCGTGGTGGTGGTTTTCGGGGTGGCAGCTAAAGTATTGGCCAATAATGCAGTCGTCGCCGATGCGCAGGCCGCCGCCGCCGCCCAGGTAAGCAAATTCGCCGATGCCTACCCGGCTGCCCAGCTCGATAAACCGGCCCGGCTCGTGCAGCGACGTAGACACGATAACCTGGCTGAAAGCCCCGATGCTCACGCGGTCGCCCAGGGTGAGCCCCCCTGTGCCCAGGCCGCTAAAGCGCACATAGTCGCCTACCTTCAGCCACCGCCCAAAGCGGATGAGGCTCAGGTATTGAAACCGCACGCCCCGCCCCAGCATGGCGCCGCCCGAGGCCCGGCCGCGCAGCCACAGCCGGCTGCCGCGCAGCAGGCTGCCGGCCGTGCGCAGGCCAAAGCTCAGCAGCACCCCGGTGCCCACGGCCGGGTGCAGGGCAAACTCGGGGTTGCGGCGGCGCACCCAGCTTTCGAGTAAAGATTTCATGAATAGGCGACTGGCGGTTGAGCTTGAAGAAGAAGGGCACAGCTACTTGATTTCCTGCTGGATGTAGCGGCCGATGAGCGCCAGCGTGGTGTCCAGGTGCTGGTTTTCGATGGGCACGTAGCGCGAGCGCCGGTAGCGCTGGCCGAGCTGGCCAAACAGCGCCTGGTACTGCTGCGTGAGCTGGGTGATGGTGCCGGCCGACAGCTCTTGCTTGCGGCGCAAAATCTCCTGCGGGTCGGCGTAGAGAAAGAAGTTGAGCCGGGGCTTGTTGACGAGCGCGTAGAGGGCCTGCGTGAAGCGGGGGGGCAGGTGAATGTTGCTGCGCCGGCCGTCGTTGATGAAGTCGAAATAATAGCGGTCGTAGAGCACCACGTGGCCGCGCCGCGTGTGCCGCAGCCAGATAACCACCTGGCCCAGCACGTAATCGGCGTAGTAATACCCGAAGCGGGCCAGCGACGATACCAGGCTGTGGTTCTGGCCCTGGCGGGGCAGGCTTTGCACGCTGCGGGCCTCGGCGCCGGCCTTACCATACTGCCACGCGCTGAGGATGGGCAGCACCGAGGGCCGGTGCCGGATGACCACCACGCGCTTGCGCCACTTCTTTTCGAGCCCTTCTTTCACGTGCTCGATAACCGTGGACTTGCCCGCGCCATCAACCCCACTGAAGGTGATGATGAGCCCGCCGGGCCGCACAAACTCGGCCGCCGTGTGCAGCAGATAGCGCAGGCCGCGCCACTTGCGGGCCAGGCGGCCGTTGGCCGGCGCCTGGCGCAGGGCAAAGTGCAGGTGCCCGGCCTTGGCCGAGCTATACACGCTGGCGCAGCCCAGGCAGCTAAACTTAATGCCGTAGGCTTCCTGCAAGTGCGCCAGCATGGCGGCTTGCTGCTCCGGCGCCTGGCGCTGGAAGTAGTGCAGGTGCGTGAGGGGCATGTCGCTCTGGTTGAGCCAGTAAAACAGCCAGGTGTAGGCAAAATCGTGCAGCAGCGTGGGCACCGGCACGCCAGCTACGGCGCGCTCGGCCTGGCTGAGCACCTCGCGGGCATCGAGCAGACGCAGGGCCTTGCGGTGCAGCGCGTGCAGCAAATCGACGGAAAGCAGCGAGCCGTCCTTAAACAGGCAATCGACCGATACCATGTGCGCCGCCGGCCGCACGGCGGCCGACTGCACCAGCGGAAAATCTTGCAGAAAGCGCACCGCTGCCTGGCCCTCGGCCTGGCCCAGCAGCAGGTCGAGGTCGGAAGTGGGGGCCGGGTAGTAGGCATTGGCCGCGCGCGGCTTGAGCACCACGCCGGGCTGCGGCAAAAGCTGAATGCGGTCGAGCAAATCGTAGAGCGCCAGCTGGCGGTGGGCCACGGCGGCAGCCAATTCCAGGGTTAGCAGGTCGTTCCAGCCCGTGAGCAGCCAGCTTACCTGCGTGTGCCAGGCCGGCTGCGCATGGTAGAGCAACGCCCCAGTTGAGGCCTGATGCAACAGGTACAGCTGCCAGGCCAGCGTTAGCTCGGCGGGCGGCACGGTAGCAAAGTGCTCGCCAGCCAGCGCCAGCGCCCGCGCTTTGGTGGCCGTCGCCGGCTCCCGCGTCACCAACAGGGCCTGCTGCACCTCAAAGTGAAAGAGGTCGTAGAGCAGCGAGGCTTCGGGCTGGGCCAGCTCTACGTCGTAGAGGGCCAGGCCAGCGGGGCCCACCCAGCAGTTCCAGGGCGTGAAGTCGCCGTGGGCAAAGCCGAAGGTGAGCAGGCGCTCGGGGGCAATGGCTTGGTGCAGGTGGTGCAGCTTGGTGCGCAGGCCGAAGGGCACGCGGGTGTCTTCCAGGGCTTGCAGGCTGGCTACCTGGCTGGTAATGGTGCGCCAGGTGGCGCTGGCGGTTACCGGCTGCCGCACCTGGGTGGCGGCCAGCAGCTCGGCCAGGCAAGCGGCGTGGGCCGGGCCGAAGTGGGCGGCACGGCGGGCGCCGGGGGCCTTCACGCCACTTTGCAGCAGGTAGCCGGCGGCGTAGTCGAGCACCCGGGGCCGGCCGAAGCTGCCATCGACCCCGGCCAGGCGGCCCAGGTTTTCGGCCTCGGCGAGCAGGTTGGTGGGGGCAGCGGGGCCGAGCGGCAGCTTGGCAAACACGCGCTGGCCGGGGGCGGCGTCGTAGCAGCACACGGCCTTGCGGTTGGGCCCCGGCGTGCCGGTGAAGAGCGCAAAATCGGCGGTAGGCCACGCCTGCTGCCCGGTAGCAGCAAAGCGCCCCGGCAGCAGGCGGAAAAACAGCCCCTGCAACCGGCAAAAAAACACCAGCCGCACCAGGGTGCTGAACAGCCGCGCCTTGGGCGAGGCCGCGCTGTAGAACTCCAGAAACAGCGGCTGCCGCAGCGTGGCGGGCCAGGCCCAGCGCAGGCTACCGTCGGGGTTGCGGCAGCCGCGCAGGCGCACCCCGCCGCTGGCTACCGGTGCGTAGCCCAAGCGGGCCAACAGCGGGAGCAGGCCGGCTGGGTCCGCGCCGGGGAGCAGGGAAGTAGTAGGTAGTGAATGCGTCATGCCAGCCCTAAGGCCAAGCGGGTGCCAAAGATTACGCTTACATTAATTTACTGATAATCAGCAGTCAACTTGAGCGGTTTCCAGCTTTTTTTCCAGGCAGTAGAATGGGTTTCCAGTATCTGGAATGGGTAGCGGGGTGGCGGCGCCCCTTATTTAGGCCTGCGACAGTGGCGCTGCGGCGGGTAATTGCCACCTGACGACGCAGCACGACGCCCGCCCCCGTCTTAAAAGGTGCGGCCAATCTCGCCGGACTGGCCGCGCCTTTTAAGACGGGGGCGGGCGTCATATACCCTGCGCTCGCGGGGCAACTCACTCCAAAAACACGCGCTAAGCAGGCCACGCAGCCGGCAGCCTTAGCGCGGCTGCGCGGCCAGCGCGGCGCCGGCCGCCGGTGCCGGGTGGGGCTTGGCCCAGGCATCGCGCAGGCGCATGAAGGGCTGCTCGACGTAGGTATAAAGCAGCAGCGCACCTCCCAGCAGCAAGGCCCAATACAAGGCGTAGGCCACCAGCCAGCCGGCCGCCCCGAGCCGGGGCGTGAGCACCGCCTGCGTGAGGGGCAGCAGCACCAGCTTGATGAGCACCGACTTGTTGAGCAGGTACATAGAATAGGAAATGAGGCTCAGCAGCGTGAGGCCGCGCATGGCCGGCGTGTAGTGCGCGTATCGCAGCTGCGCGCAAAAGGGCAGCACCAGCAGCACGGTGAGGCCTTCGAGCAGCGGGCGCAGCCACACGTTGTAAAACAGCACGTTGGGCCCCAGCTTGGGGTAGAGAAACGTGATGGCCAGCAGCCCGGCCGCCAGCCATAGGCCGGGCCGGCGCAGCCCCCGCCACAGCCCGGCGTGGTAGTGCTGCACGTAGCAGGCCAGCACGCCCAGGGCAATGGCATCGAGGCGGGCCGCCACCACGCGGCGGTAGTAGGCATCCCAGAGGGCCGCATCCAGGCCCTTGCCCTGCTGATACTGCGCGTACTTAAACACCAGCGGCAGCACTAGAAACAGCCCGATGGTACCCGCTAGCGCCAGCCGGCGGTTGCGCAGCAAGGCCACCAGCAGCAACACCGTGAGCGGAAACAGCAAGTAAAACCACTCCTCCACGGCCAGGCTCCAGCCCTCGGGGAAGAAGGCGGGGTGCGGCGTGCTCAGGTTTTGGCTGAAGCAGAAGTAGCGCCACACCTCGGCTGGCAGCCGGTGCTGCGCGGCGGCCACGGCCACCACGCTGCCCAGCACCACCAGGTAGGCGGGCAGCGTGCGCAGCCAGCGCCGCAGCCAGAAGTGGCTGATGGAAAACGGCTTGCGCTCGTCGAGCAGCGCCCTCAGCAAAATGCCGCCGATGAGGTAGCCGCTGAGCACGAAGAATATGTTGACTCCGTCGATGGCCGAGGCAGGCAGGTTGTGCCACGACCGGTAGGCGGGCGGCACCAGCATGGCCGCGTGGCCATACACGGTGATTAGGATGGCCACGGCCCGCAGCAAATCGAGCCCAAAAATGCGGGAATGCGGGCTGCCCAGCGCGCGGGTGGCCAGGGTAGAAAGGGTAGGCATGGGCGTGGTGGCTGGCAGGTGGGGCCTTCTCAATAAGTAGTCTGGAGCGCGCTATGAGGGGCGCCGGAGATGGCAATTAAAAAGTATGCATGAAAAATTGAGTGCGGCCAGCCAATGCTAACATTCTGACCTTTAATTCTTCATGCATCATTCTTACTTCTCTCCCCCCCTACTCCTTGGCCAGGCTGACGCTGTAGTGGCGCAGGCTTTTCTTGGCTTCGGGGTTGATTTTGACGGCCTTTTCGAGGTCGCGACGGGCTTCCTTGTGGTGGTCGAAGCTGGCGTAGCTGATGCCTCGATACTCGAGGGCGTCGGCGTAGAGTGAGTCGATGGCCAGCGCACGGGTAAAGTCGGCCACGGCGGCCCGGTATTGGTACATCTGGAGCTTGGCCACGCCGCGTCCGAAGAAGGCCTCCTTATCGTCGGGGCGCAGGCGCACGGTGCTGCTAAAGTCAAGCGCGGCTAGCTTAAACTCCGTCATCATCAAGTGATTAACGGCCTTGTTGTAGTACAGGTCGGGGTTGCCGTGCATGGTGCGCAGGGCGGCTACGTAGTCGGGCTTGGCGGCCTTGTAGTTCTTGAGGCTCGAATAGGCCTTGGCCCGCTCCAGCAGGGCGCGGGCATCGTGGGGCTTGGTTTTGAGCACGAGGTTGGCGCGGGCCAACTGGTAGCGGTAGTCGGCGGCGGTGAGGGCGCTCTCGGCGGTGCGGGCGGCGCTGGCGGCCGCCGCCGAGAGGGCGGTGGGGTCGAGGGTAGCCGTGGCGGCTTCGGGGGCCGGGGTATCGAGGGGGTCGGTGCTGGGCGCCGTAGTGGTGGCAATGACCGACGAGGCGCGCATGGCCGTGGATGTGGGGCGCTTGGTTTCGTTGCTGGAAGCGCACCCGCTGGCAAGCGTCAGCACGGCCAGGGCGGCCGGCACGAGGGAGGGAAGTAATAGCTTCATGCGGCAGAAATAGAAAGTAAGGAAAGGGAAAAGGTGGTCGCGGGGCGGCCGGTTTTGACAGGCAGTTGAAAGCGCATTCGGAAAAACGGGCCGCCGGCGGCCCACCACTGGCTTAGGCCAGCGCCAGCTCGGGGCGGCGGTGGTGCAGCCAGCGCTGCTCGGGCGTGGTGAGGCGGGCGTGGTAGCGCAGGCTCACGAAGAAGAGCAAAAACTGGTAGAAGAGGATGCCGTAATTGGTCATACCGAAAATGCCGAACTCCGTGAACGAGTTGATAAGCAACGGGATGAGCAGGCCCACCCCCAGCAGGCGCAGCTGCGGGTCGGTGGTGCGCACAAAGCCCCGGATGGTGAACACCAGCTGGAGCACGGCCAGCGTGAACCCTACCAACCCCAGGTTGAGCAGCACCTGGATGAAGGTGTTGTGGGCCATTTGGGCGGCGTAAGTGTGCACGCTCTGGAAATACTCGCCGTAGCTGATGCGCATGAAGCCGTAGCCGAGCAGCGGCTCGCGGGGCAGCGCCTCGGTGAGCAGGGCGCGCCAGAAGGGCAGGCGGCCGGTCATGCTCAGCACTTCCTCTACCCCCCCCTGCTTGATGAAGACTAGCGGCACCAGCACGGGCACGGCCAGCAGCGCCGCCAGGTTGGCGCCCAGCTTCAGGCGGGCGTTGCTGGACTGCTGAATGTGGAAGAACACCACCAGCACAAAGCCCACCAGCGACGAGCGGGACCCGGTGAGCACCAGGGCCAGCAGCAACAGCCCGATTTTGAGCGTGGTACGCCCCGGCCGGTGCTGCCAGTAGTAGTTAAACATGAGGCAGGCAATGCCCACCACGCAGAGCATACCCAGCTCGTTGGGGTTCATGAGGTAGCCGCCCAGCCGGGCCTCGGCGCCGGCGTGGGTGAGGCGGTAAAACACATCGGGCGCCACGAGCAGCCCCCCCAGAAAGATGAGCAGAATGGTGAACGCCGCATTGCCCAGCACCTGCGAAAAGCGCACCGGCCGCTCGGGGAAAAACACCGCCAGCAGCAAAAAGCACTTCACGAAGTAGAAGGCAAATACCAGCGTTTCGAGGTCCATCAGCCACTGCAAGAGCGAGTAAGC
>Ga0160427_10000352_pt1 | contig 28715 bp, 18 predicted proteins | sample SolpanmetagenomL_FD_108194 | JGI IMG/M metagenome (GOLD analysis project Ga0160427, IMG submission 108194) | Solar panel surface microbial communities from Lawrence Berkeley National Laboratory, California, USA - L | ecosystem: Engineered > Built environment > Solar panel > Unclassified ...
ATATGGCCTCTTATGCTTCTCAATCCTTCTAGTCAAAAATCGTCCCTTGTTGTACTGTACAGCCATGCTCGTATTCGTTGACATGGAATCGGAGCGAGCTTTGAATGAAACATTTGTTTTGTTTTGTATTTTCCCAAAGTAAACGTCGACGTCATTGATCAAAACGTGCTCAATTATTTTTTTCCATTCTCCAAAACATAAAGATCCATATCACAATCGTAGTCATGATATAACATTCTCATGACAATGCCCGACAATGCGCTCAAAAATAGTAAAGCTCAGATATCTTCAAGTCCATCCATTACAGAAATAGCTGATGCGACTGACTCTTCCTCCAATACAAAAAAGCCAGCATCATGGACACATTTGATTGCCGGAGCGTAAGTCTTTTCTATTCAATTCCACACGTCGTCGGTCCACTTACTAAAAAGATGTACAGTGCCGGCGGAATGGCTACCGCGATCGTCACTTCACCTCTTGACGTCCTCCGAACCCGTCTACAAGGAGACTTCTACTCTAGCGCATCCAACTCCTCCAATTCCCCACTCCACAATATTCGTCGCGGGTTATTCTCCTCCATCACAACTCCCATTTTGGAAACCCTCTCCATTCTCCGCAGTATAGTCGTTACAGAATCCTACTCTGGTTTATTCCGCGGCCTGGGACCGTCTATAACCGGCGTGGTTCCTGCAAGTGCAATAAAATTCTACACGTACGGCAACTCGAAACGACTTTTAGAGACCGAGCTGGGATGGGAACGAGATAGCATTCTCCTCAACGGCACGGCGGCCGGGATGGCGGGGATAGCGACGGGGACGGCGACAAATCCAATCTGGCTCGTCAAGACGCGCTTACAGCTCGATAAAACGTATTCGACCGCCGCGACTGCAGAAAAGAAGACAGAGGGCGTGGAGAGGAAGTATAAAAGCTCGATGGATTGTGTGAAACAAGTCTATAGACAAGAAGGAATAAAGGGTTTTTATAAAGGTCTGACGGCGAGTTATTTGGGAGCGGCGGAGACGACGTTACATTTGGGTCTTTACGAGCAGATGAAAATATGGGCAAAAAGGAGGAAAGAAAGGGGGAGGGATACGGTGATGGATAAAGTGGCGGAATGGACTGGGTCGAGTGGAGCGGCGGGGTTGAGTAAATTACTGGTTGGACTGGTCGCTTATCCTCACGAGGTATTATTTGCATCCTTTATAAAAAAACCCGTGGTTGGAATTGTGAAATACTAATTTGTCAAATAGGTAATAAGGACGAGGTTACGACAAGCTCCAGTCGATGGTAAATCTAAATATACTGGTCTTTTACAATGTTTTAGAGCTGTATGGTTAGAAGGTGGTATAAAAGCTCTATATGGTGGTTTGACACCGCATCTTTTACGATCAGTCCCCTCGGCTGCTATATCATTGGGAGTTTACGAGTTTGTAGTCAAGGTTTTGACATGAATATTGAAATGATGGTTTAGAGACAAATTGTATATAGTGTATATATGTATGTATATTTCTAATTATGACTGGAGCGATACGTGTACGAGGATTAACGTTTTTATTAACAATGGGAATGCCTTCTAGAAATCTTAAAAGGATACATCTACCATAACAAAACAAAAACATTTCATATTTTCATGTCAACTCTATTAATTGGTGTATGATATCATAAATACTTGGACATTCTTCCGTGATTTTTAGAGATATATATTTCCTCATTTCTCTTGCTTTTTGACCGTTTATGTTTTCTGTTCGAGTTCAATCATCGACATCTTGAGCATTGATATATTCGGTATCTCCACGGATAAACTTTTTCACGACTAGTTTCCAATCCTCATTTGAACCAGTCAACACAGGCCGTGAGATATTACCGATGATTTGGTCCGCCAATGTGATTCCCGCAAGCTCTATAAAATGGTCTTTTCGATCCAGTTTTGACGAACTGGGAGTATCAAGCGAACTCGTTATTTCGATGGCGGGTACTTCGTTCCATAGTCGCTCAAATCTTGGGACAGCAGAGCGCACATATGCCTTTACAGTAGGCTCGATATCTTGCTCCAGGCGTCTGACAAATCGGTCTTTCTCGGCGTGTGACGCGTCGAGCGGTTTCAATATGCGATCCACGTCCTCACCCAGTCCTTCTTGAATGTCTTCGTTTTGGAAAAACTTCTTCGTTAGAAGTGCGATTTGATCCGTTCGAATTTTCTGACCAACCCGTTTCCAATGATCCTTGATGACATAGACCGCGTGCTGCACGATCCGCTGTCCCTCCTCTGAATGCACAAACGCAGTGCCGCCTCCTCTACCCTCTACCTCACGTACAATGTTTTCGTCAACATTGCTTTCTCTCATTTTTGCGACAATTCTGTTTTGTACGGCAGTTTCGGTCACCTCATGGAGACGTTGGCCAGGGCTAACTGTCGAGTTTGCCGCGTTATCGGCTGCATGTGGCCTTTGTGCAATTAAATCCAGTATGGGCTTTTCCATAGCCAGAATCTCTCCATCTGTGAGCGTCCCGTACCAAGTCGCAATCTTCGTGATATCAGAGGACGGTTCGGTGTGATGGACAGTAGATTTCCAATCTCCTGCGTCATATTCTGATCCGCCACAAGACCCGATAATATCCTGGACGTGTTTCATCACTTGACCAGAAGTCGCAACAGGGTGCAAAGATTTAATTACGGGATGGTGTCCGTGATGATTTGTTAGTGCACCGCCGTTGTAGTACGGATGCACTACAGCAGAAAGGTTCAGGCGTGACATATGTGACAACATTTTTGTATAACAATTTTTGTGAATGGAAGACAATTAGAATTTATGAAAGGATAGAACAATGAAAAGGACGGATGCGAAAGATATATGTAACAAATTGGCCAGCATTCAGCAGGAGTCGATAATCCTTCCGTACGGGAATCCCCACAATGAGGAAGCCCATATCATCCTGAAGGATTCGCTGCGGGTATTTAGACTTTTTGGGATTCTCCAGGATTTCAAGGCCCAGCAGCAGTTGGTCGAGGATGCAGCTTGGCGAAGGATGTAGCTCGGAGGATTCGACTTCAAAGTTTGCTCCTCCGGAAAATGTGGGAAACCCCCGAACCAAATGAACTGAATATTTTGTCGTGTGTCTGACAATGAAGAAAGGGTATATTTTTGTTTCGTATTCGTAAAACTAGATCATGTCGTCGTGAAATAAAATCGTAACCAGAAATCACAATAGAAATAAGAAATGATCAAAACAAGCTTGTATAAAAATCGATAACCACCATCAGCGCAAGTTCCGATCCTCCTAAGAACCACATCAAAGCCATGTCTCCGTGCTTTTTACTCGATTTATGCAAATCCCGCAGTATTATCCAGATGAGCACACTGATTAGAACCAAGGTCCCGATGAATGATCCATAGATAGAGTCCAGAGTATACTCTGTCCTGAGAATCGATTTATTAACCCTCCGTTGAGAGTCCAGTTTCTCCCCTGGAATATCCATCTGCGTCAACAATAATGCCATGATCAATCGTGTAAATGGTGAGTTGCAACGTCTTGTCACATGCAGCATAAAACGACAGTAGAAAAGTCAATGGAAAAGAAAAAAGAAAAGGGAGAAATCGAGATTATATACCCGCGTTGATGTCTTGATCTCAACCCTCGCAAGATTACTCAAGACCCCCACTTTCATCAACAAAGATAAAAGACCACGCATTCTGGTGATTAAAATGAATAAAAAGACAAGGAAAAAAAACCCGATCAACGGTCGGTTTTCTTGACAGACTCCTTACTTACCGTACCGTTCGTGAACCAAAGTTAGTCAGAAAAAGAGGACAATGGACAATATTCGTTACAGAACATTATTGCCGAATTCTGTACCGTACAAGCAGTCAGGTGAAAAGAAAGATAGAGACGCGTCGAGAAAATGTTTCTGCAAAAACGGAAACTGTCATAACGGTTTCGGAACGCGTGGGATAAAGAATAATATTACAGCACCGGTTAGAACGAGCTCACTGCATGATAAGATTGATTTCGAAACCCGACAGTTTGGTTTCGGCATTTGATAGATCAGCTCTTGATGACGAATCATCTGAAGATGTTGAAATAAATATACAAATGATTAATGATATATCCATGGGACAATATCGAGGAAATTATCAGTTATATTCGACCAGATTGTAGACATTTAACCACGTCTATAAAAGCCGTCGCCGTAACCCGAGATGTTTGAAATAAAAATCTAGCTTACGTGTCACAGCAGTACGAATCATGATCAGTCATTTTTCGGATGACTTATGCATGACCGTTGCATATTCATGTCCCACCAGATTGATGGACTAATTATTACTGTATATTTTGTTGAGAAATCGGAGATTCTAGGCATGTGCTAACTTTCGGAAACCCCAAGATTAGGGCAAAATATCACGGTAAACCCGCCAAGAGAGAACAACAAGTTTGGATATCAACAAGTTTTATGTTATATTGTACAGAATTATCATGCGGGGTATCTATTGATATATTTACAAATATTTATACACATCATGCCAATTAAATTGGTGTAATTCATCATTAGCGCCAAGTCGTGAGATGGACTTTTTCAATAAAAATAAAATGGTCAAAATTAACGCTTGACAGACTTTAGTAATGATCGAATCCTTTGTTTCTTGTTTAGACCAACACGAAAAGCGGTCGTAGAAGTCTTGATTGGAGAATGCATTGGTTTTTCGGTGGGTTTGGTGGATTCGACCTCTGTTACATCAGTTAATTCAGTCAAATCTGTTTGGTTCGTCATTATTGTCTGATCAATCACTTTCACGGTGGCTATATGTTGGTTAGTATCTTCAGGAGTGCTTAGCTTTGGTTGTGATGGCTCAACGGGAAGCTGTGGTGTTTCTTTGTGTGAATCTTCAAACGTTTCCACTTCTGCTGCTTCCTCAACTTCATTTCCCACTTGTTCTACTTCTGCAGCTTGTAATTCATCTACGGTTTCAACCGGTTTCGCCATCTTTCCCTTCTTTCTTCCACGTTTAGTCGGTACAACAACTTCCTGTTCTATCTCTGACTCTACCTCTGTCACTTCTTCATCAATAGAGACTTTTTGTTTTTTAGGCCTGCCTCTACCTTTTTTACGAGAAGCTTGTTGTTGTTTAAGGTTCAACTCTGTATCTGGTCTTTCATCCATTCCTACGTGGTCTTCAAAGATGGTTGTATGTGACCTTCTTGACTTTTTGATCGAATTTGTAGATGATGGAGCAGGAGGAGCAGGAGAAGGCAACATTGGTTCAAGAAATTCAAAGTCTGGCGGTTCAATTCGAGGGATCGAAACTTCGATAATCGAACGAGGTTTTGGGGTAGGTGGATGTATATCTTCAATGACAGTATCTTCTTGGACGAGATTGCCAACAGGATCGTTGACAGGGTCCTCCATTGTAATGTCAGGTACTTCCTCAAGCTCTAGTTGTGTAGTGACAGGTTCATCAGGACCGCTAGAATCATTTTTATCTTGTACAAATGCATGTTCTGTATTTGTAGAAATGACTGCTATTTCTTCCTGTATTATAGTCCGGCCTTTGTTAGATTCTCCGGTAAGAGTGTTTTTCGTAGCTGAAGAATCTTCGTCTCTAGCAGCATTGGCTTTTTCAAGTAAGATTTCAGTCATGTCAATATTATTGTCATTAATCTCAGTATTTGTCCGGCGTTTTCTTTTTTTATTTGCCTTTTCAGGAGCAACAGACCAATCAATATTGTTAAAATCGATCTGTACTGTTTTTGCTCGGCCAATCTGACATTGAGATTGATCCACTACTGAAGATAGTCTGTGTTTGGTTGTAGATATGTCTTTTCTAGAATGGGGATGGTCCGATTGATTATTGCTTGACTGATTTTGGTGGATTGGAGTTTGTGTAGAAGTATTTTCATCGCTACTCGTCTTCCCACTGACTGATTTATGACTTGGGGGTGTGATTGAAGTGAGGCTTGGTTCGATCGACCAGGGAATCGATGAATTTGTGGAATTATGTGCGAGTGCATCTCCAAGTGAAATATTTTGATGAAGAGGCTCTTGATTTTCTTGAAGAACTTGTTCTACTAACTGTTCACGTTCTGCAGTAGCGATTCTTATTGTATTATCTGATGCAGTTGTGAGAGGGTGTTGTAAAGTAGTTTTTGTATTTGGTGACGGAACTGCCGTTTGACTTCGAATCAACCGACTATTCGTCATGTAATTATCGGTCTTGTCAGCAAGAACATTATCATGGCCAGTCTTTCTCCTCTTCCGACTTCCATCTCCTGTCAAACTAAAGACGTTTGGACCAAAAGTAGATGAAATATCGAACAAATCATGATGAGCAGTTTTCAATTGTGTTGCTGTGGACATTACGTTGAGATGAGCATTAACGTGTCTTTTATCTCGTAGTGGTGTCACTGCGGTGAGCTCATCTTCCGAGTCGTCAATTACTGCTCCACGCATAGTGAAGTCTATTATAATCCATTGATTACTTGTAAAATACTGTCAACAATCATCTCTACTAGAAGAATGACGAACTACTCTATACAAATAGAGAACCATAACTGGACCATGACGCGAAGTCACATGATGTGTTTGTTATCGATAAGAGAGCATACTAAGATTGCCAGCATCGCACGTTACATATGCACTTGATTTGAACTTGATCTGAATTTAACTATGGAGAATTGGTGTCGGTCTTTCGCAATTGAACGATTATTAGTCCTATTAATGTCAGCCGACTCTCGCCGACAAAAAAACCTCAGTGCCATGACATGCATTGCTGACTTCATGCTGACGTCATCGCAAAACATTTTCCGACACGAAACTCTGTCAACGATGACGAAACTTCTTATTTATTATTGGTCGTGGGTGGCATATATTGACTTGCAATTGTCTTTAGTTCTTTTGTAGCCCTTGGTAGCATATTCTTATTATAATGAAGTCATTGGATATGATAATAACCGCCTTGATGGCTGGTTTTTTACATGTCACCACTGGTATGAAGATCTTATTGCAATTATATTTCGGAGACACCTTTACTAAGTCGATTGAATAGCATCAAATTACCGCCAGTTATCTCCAGACATATTTTCGTCAATAATAAACGCCCGTTCACTTCCAGATGCACCAGATGGATATACACCAACGGCCGAGCAATGTCCGGAGAATATTCCAACCCTTCGACAAGCTTCTGGTCTTTCCGAGAATGAAACAGCATGGCTTTCAGTACGAAGACCACAAACAATACAATCCATGAGAACATTATTCCAGAAATTGAATATAACAGGCTTGGATACGAATTCTTATTTTGATAATCACATGAGTAATATGAGTCAATTACCAAATATCGGTCTTGCATTTTCAGGTGGCGGTTATAGAGCAATGTTGAACGGCGCAGGCGTCGTAGCTGCATTCGATGATAGATCAAGAGCAAATAGTTCTACATCTGGAACTTTAGGAGGTCTTTTACAATCTTCGACGTACATGGCTGGTTTATCTGGTGGATCTTGGCTTGTAGGATCATTATTTGTCAATAATTTCACGTCAGTTCAAACTATATTAGACGATAATCAAAATGTATCAAGATCAGGATCATTATGGAAATTCGGAAATTCAATATTTCAAGGACCGGCTTCTAATGGAATTCAATTATTAAATACTGCAAATTATTATCAAACAATTGTAGATCAAGTTCAAGGGAAAGATAATGCTGGATTTGATACTACAGTAACGGATTATTGGGGTAGAGCTTTGAGTTTTCAATTGATAAATGCAACAGGTGGCGGACCATCATTTACTTTTTCTAGTATTTCTGAACAAGATTGGTATACTGGCGGTCAAACACCAATGCCCTTGATTGTTGCTGACGCCCGTGGTTCTGGACAATACATAGTCAGTACTAACTCTACCATTTATGAATTTAATCCTTGGGAATTGGGTTCTTGGGATCCGACAACATATGCATTTGCTCCGATGAGATATATCGGTTCAAATTTCTCTGCTGGCACTATTAACGATAGTAGTCAATGTGTAAGAGGATTTGATAGTGCATCTTTTGTCATGGGAACATCTTCATCATTATTTAATTCTGTCATTCTGTCTATCAATTCTTCTGTTGCCTCAAGTGCTGTATTGGCAACATATGTTGATCGAGCTCTCGAGGGTATAGGAAAGGATGATGAAGATATTGCAGATTATCCCAATCCATTCCTCGGTTATAATACTGATATATCAACCATCTCCACTCAGTCAAGTCTGACACTCGTTGACGGTGGGACAGATTTACAAAACATTCCCCTTTATCCATTAATCCAACCCGTTCGAAACGTCGATGTTATATTTGCGGTTGATTCAAGTGCTGATACTAATGCCTCTTCAATTGCTCCAAACTGGCCTAATGGGACAAGTTTGGTGGCAACATATCAACGACAATTCTTGCCAATTGGGAATGGAACGGTGTTTCCTTCAATTCCAGATCAGGAAACTTTTGTCAACCTTGGTCTTAATTCTCGACCGACTTTCTTTGGATGTGATGCTGAAAATATGACTGGTCCAAGTCCTATCATTGTATATATTCCAAATGCACCTTATGTACGTGTTTCATCTTCTTTTATCATGATTAGAAAAAACTAATGATTGATGATAGGTATTTAATTCCAACATTTCTACTTTTGTGGATACATATACCGACGAGGTCAGAAATGCAGTCATACAGAATGGATACAATACTGCTACGTTGGGTAATGGTACTTTGGATGCTCAATGGCCGACTTGTGTAGGTTGTGCCATACTCAGTAGAAGTCTAGATAGAACGGGTACTGCTGTTCCTAGTGTTTGTCAAGACTGTTTTAAGAAATACTGTTGGGATGGAACCAGAAATAGTACTTATACAAATTATGATCCTACAATGAAGTTGGATGGTGTCAATATCAAGAGCGCTGGGCATAGATTAAGTGTTGGACAAAGTACTGTAACGTTGAGTTTCACGCTAGTGGTTATTGGGTGGATCATGCTATAATTCTTATAGAAATTTGTATATATTCATCAATCATTAATTATCATTGGATATGTAACATATACTCATGACACTTTTTATGTTGTGGAATGGATTTCAAATAGAATGTTCCTTACCTTTGTGATGCTCAGTACAAAGCGAGTCGTGTAGGCTGTCCGTGGTTCTGCGGTATTAAGATAATATAGTCTGCTGCGCTTTACCCCGAATTCCAGGTCTCATAGGTCCGAATAAAGATCCAAAGATTGAAATTACCCAACCTCTACGATTATCATGACGATTGTTACATGGGGGAATTTTCTGCAGCTTTTTAGGAGGCCCGGCTTGCTTATCACCAGTCTTCATATTGATTTGACCTTTGGAAACTGGTAATCTCCTCGGATCTGTGCTATTCGAAGCTTGTAGAGGGGGTTGATATGCTACCAATCGTTCATGGTTGGCAACGTATGCTGGTCCGAGTCGTTGAGGAACTTGGTTCCCCGGGGAAAAACTGGTCTGTACTGTGAGTGCAGCACCCCTGTTCTTGATAATTGGATAAACAGGTTTTTGCAGCGCCCTCCTGAGAATGGGTGACACCACTGCGTTACGAAATTGAGTCGGGATCATCATTTCCATAGGCGATACCAACCCCAGGGCCAATTGCTTCCTTCCATTTGGTGACAAGGCTGATCTTGTCGTTGCGACGAAAGGCATACCACTCAGGGTACTAAAAGGTTCATGTAACCTGTGTGCTTCTTCAAAACTTTTTACCTGGCTTAGTCTTCTTCCATGTGCATTTGTAATTGGATAGTTGTGAAGAACCTTACGGTCATGTTCATCTAGCCTCGGAAACCGTCCAATGCTAAACATATCCCCTGTAGGGTCATAATAATTTGATGGGCTCAGCAAGGGTCCGACAGCTAGTGGATGAACTTGCAAAGGGGGACCCATCGATATTAGAGAAAACGGCATTTTTAAAGTTTCGGTTGCGATGCGTCGACGCGGTTACAAACTCGTTTGATAGACCAAACAACGAATGATATTCACGACAAGTACCAAGAGAGGGACATGCTCCAATTTATGGGGGGAAAAGAAAAAAAGGATGGAGGAATTTAAAATTTCCAAGGGGTGTGGTGGTCCTGTAGGAATAAATGCGTCTCGGGCCGCAAAGTCCTCCCGCGACGAATCCCATTTTTTCCGAAAGGAGATGCATCGCACCACAACTTCAGAGAGGGTACAGTGTTTCTGCAGAATAGATGTATAGAGTCAAGCGGTTGGAATAGAATATACTACTTTCACAACTTGGGAGCAATATGAGTTATACTAGTCTATGTTATATCATTTTGATTCAAGGCTAGTCATGGGAGGACGGCTTAGCTCTAGAAGATTATGGATTTGGCGCAGCATAATAATTAAATACTAGTTGTCATGACGAGATAGTCATCGTGTTATCAAAGAGACGTGCAGCTCAACTCAGGATCTTTAACGTACTACTCACCAAGACTAAGCATCCTTTCTGCCAGTCATGAAAGGCATCGCAATCTTCGTACTCGGGTCTGATGTATTTGTCCTAGGGCAATCAGCATCGGCATTCTCATCAATGATCGAAATCATGGTAGCACTCATATAAGCTCAGGAATGCGTCTATGGGGGTGAATCCAGTTTTATTGCTCCATGACCGTGATTGCCGTTTCGCTGGGCATGTTTACTTTTGGTAGTGACAAGACTTTGACCCCGTTGTGCGGATTGAACACCCATACTGGTCAGCAATGTGACATGTTTGTGGTATCAATGGCCCGATGTCATTTCAGCGGACAAAGTCCGGTTCTCAAGTCATCACGCGACGTTTGCTTATTTTATGCTCTTCCTCAAATCTTCCCTGATGATATTGCATATCATACTAGAGAAATCCCATACTAGAGAAATTCCAGAACTTCATTCCAGTAGTGGTAGTCTCGTCCCCTGTTGATACAATTTCCCTTCCTAAGCCCTTCCAAAACAAGTCACTCCTTTTCTTGTCTTCTCGAAACAGCTTCCACGAATAATCTACCAATGTGAAATTTGCACTCGTGACCATATGCGTCAATCTGTTACATACCTTCAAACCTCTCGTATGAAGGTTCTTTTCAAGCCACTGTTTTATCGGTCGGACAACGATGGTGAAACTAGTGATAGAACAACTCCAAAAATTAGGGGGTCCCGAAGTTTCGGACGGCGGAAATGAAGAGGAAATGCGGAGCCATGAAACAAACTTTGCCCGAAAATCCTTCCCGACACGGATGCAATTCGCAAGACTTACCCACTAAGTCATGCAAAGCTGGATTTCGGTCGGACGGATTGATCGAATTTGACGATGATCGTGCAATAGTATAGACTGATCACACAGTGGTTGACATTAATAAGGGGAAGATTTAAGAACTCATTTGACCTTTCAAAAGCAAGTGTCTAAACGGTGCCTGACCTATGTTCCCCATAGAGCCTGTTTACCCCGCCGGTACTTCAATAAATTGTGGGCATGACGCAATTGCGGGGTAGCATCCTTACCCGTTGCGGGAAGGATTTCTAGACCAGGGCTCGCCAAACGAAGTGGAAAAATGACTGCATGAGCGCTACGACGAAACCCTCTTCTTGTGCTTAATATCAAGACCACAGTCCAAGGCTTGGTTTCGCCTGTTGTTTTTCTGCGATTTGTGTCAGAAGTGCACGAATAGGTTGCATGGTCCTTCAATCCTTACCTTTATATCTCCCACTTTTGCTCCAATCCTCATTGCAACTACCTTCTGTCTTCCCTTGGAATTAATTTCTCCTATATTCTTCAGCTCAGGCCCTGACACATCAGCGAAATTTGTTTGACACTCAGGCCTGATATTAGATCAACATACCGTAGAAATCGTTTCCACGATCATTACAGAAGACCAGCAATCAAGTCGCCGAAAATCATATTTCAGATCCACAGCTGTCAAAGACACGCATTCTGGTGGTGGCACAGACACAGACTAATGTCGAACCTCACAAAGACATCCAGATTTACAGAGTGTGACGTTGACGGATCAACCATAGATCCACCACCAGACGATGTATTTATTCCACAACTGCAAAGTGGGATGTCGGGACAGGCCAGGTCTTCCCCGCAGGGAAATACAAATCAACTTCGTAACGGCGTAGGTACTGCAAATGGGACTGAATCCTCTAGCCATAATGAATCGCGATCTAGCCAAAACCTTTCGTCACAACCGTCGAGCGCTAGTTTGCAACGTCACGGATCAACAATCTTCTCTCGCTTTTCGATCAATTCTAGCAACTATGACGCTGATTCAGACGCGGAGAATTCCTCAGTGCGGGTGTCATTCGGGAAAGGAGAAGGAAAACTGAGGCATTTAATAGTTCTTAAGAAAAGAGACGTTCCTGAAAGAAATACGATTTCTGAAGAAGTCATTCGTGATTCCGAGGCCATGCTTAGTAACAAAGTAATTCCTGATGAAAAAAGAATTGCTGAAAAAATCGACGTTACCAGGGAAAAAGTCATTCGTAATGTAAACAAGAAACCTATGGGAAAAATAATTCCTAGTGTAAACGCCATTGCTAGTAAAAAAGTCATTCGCGAACAAAAAGTCGATCGCAACTCCACAACAATCGAACGGGAAGTAGATATACCACCAGTGAATCAAGAACTTGATGAGATTCGTCACCAACCCGACAAAAACGCTGCCCGTCAAAATGCTGACCCGCATCGGGGGGGGGTCCCCCTGGATGAAAAGATGGAAGAGCCGAGATGGGTGGATAAATATGGGAATGAATGCACCATCATGAAAGGTACCATCTGGATAATAAAGCCGAATGGTGAGCATAGCCAGCGCAAGGGAGAGTGGCTGGGAAGGAGGTCGTTAGGAATGACAATGAAAATGCTCGACATTTTCAGGCGCAGAAAAGATCGAAAGCAGGATCACGAGGTATTGAGAAATTATTACAACGCAATGAGTGCTCTGACAAAGAGAAAACATGCTGCCCATACGCGGATCATGCGTGAAATCTCTTAGTTCGTGGCTCTCGCTCAAATAGAGTCAACCTCAGAATCGACCGTTCGATACGAGGTAAACGTCTAATGTGGCCGACAGTATTTGTTCAAACAAACCCGAAACTATGCCAGAAAGGCTGCTAATTAATATCAATGGGTATAGAATTGCGGTCGAAACATGTAAGAATAACATAGGCTTTTTACGCTACAAGTACGTCGTCTCCTCGAATCCACGCGTAGGTTATCAGAAAAGATATTGCTTTTTACATTGACCTTTTCTTTTACTATCCATCACGCCTCGTGTTCACAGTTATCTTGTAGTCACTATCTCATTTAGATAATCTTTGCTATTGTATAGAATTCGTAAACAAGCTGCTAAGGTAAGGAACATATTCTGATCTCAGGAGCTCGATACCCCGATAGAAAATCACAATAAGTAGTCTCAATTGTAAGCCATTATAATGTAAATTTAGTACATACATCATAGTCATTATAGTTTAATAGTAGTATATTACATCTTATCATAAGTAAACTGCATACAGGTGTGGTTTCCATTACTATCTCAATCGTGCATACATGCTGCCAACGTCCATAGTATATCTCGGTCTGCTGCCTTACACGTCCAATATTATTCTTTCACGAACATATGACTTGGACCTGCAGAAGCACTCTTTCTCCACAATCTTTATATATGTCTGCTTCACCTGTAATGTTTACCTTAGCTAGAGAAGATTTCGTAGATCAGGGTAACCCGCCGAGACATACATCTAACTTACGCTTACAAGACTATAAATTTCAGTGCGTCACATCTAAAGTGCTAAAATGCAAGTAGAGGTTTATGATAGTCTAAATGAATATCTATATATACTTGAAAACATAGGAAGGAAAACATTCTATGTACAAAACAAGAGCAAAAATTATAATAATGTTATCTTGCATTTGTTACGGTACTTACTATTTATCTCTACTTACCTTTTTATAGCATATTTATACTAAAAATAGTAGCGAAAGTATACTAACTTACTAAATATAATATACTTATAAAGTAAGAATCACACGTAACTTAAAACGTCGAAAACACCTCCCTAGGTCATCTGTTTATATTTCTGCTCTTTCGTGATTTGCTGTAGCTACTTAGAGAATTTTTGCTACTTTGAGAGCGTCCTCTAATGTTTTTAAGTTTATATGTCTAGCAAATAAAGTAGAGCTACTATTATAAGAACTAAAGGCAGTTTATATTAAGGCACATATCTTTCTAGAATCTGCGCTACCTAAGAAACTCACACTAGCTAGACTACTAATACTATTAGATCTCGACATGATGTATGTTTATTTACTACAACTACAAGAAAAAAAAGGAGGGAGTAGATGCATATTTATGTTCCAAAAAGAAAACCCTCGGCGCAAACCTGATTTCGAGAGATTCAAACAAATCCTGTCCCGGGAGGACGTGGAGGATCTGGTGGCCACCCACCACGCGACTCATGATTTATAAGCAATCAGGGCCTCAGAATATAAATGCCTGTGGACAGATTCTTGATAACGACGGATACTCATATTTCGTGATTTCACTTCATGGAAAAAAAGTACGGATTCTTGTTGAAGGCTTTTACTGCCTGGAGCTTGTCTGGCACAATAACCTCGACGAAACCCTTGGAAATCCTCTACCCGCTGTGCCGCGACCCGCGTAGGATTCCCGCCCCCGCACTCCGCCAAGTTGCCCTATGATTTTCCATCCGGCCGAAAGTTTATTAACCTTGCGAGCAGTCTTGAAACCAGAATAATTATTGACGTCAAAGTGGAGGAATTAATAGTTCGTTACTGATTGTCTGCAACTCACCTCATCTTGATCATGGAAGTATTTCGGAGCTGTACGGTATTGCGGATAGAACCACATGACTCATAGTACAAATATCCACCATAAACACAAAAAGGTGATCATTACATTTTATACATGTTTACACGATATCTATCATACAATTTTATCATTACTCTCGAAGGTCCCAATATCAATGTTTTTTTGTAATATCATTTCATCTCTCATCTAACTAGTGGAATATATAACGCAAATGACCGAACACGCATCTACGGACAGCTAAGGCTCAGTGCGTGAACGTTCTACTGGAAGAGTAATATTTTCGCAAAATCAGTGTTCTCCCAAACACAGGTAACTTGTCTTACTCCATATGACTTGCTGCGAGACTGTCGGACCCAAATCGCGAGCTTCATTACTTACATAATACACATGAGATGTTCACATGATTCATAGACGCATTGCCTCTTTTTGCTCAAAATCCTTTGTGGAGCTCTCACGTTGCAAGTATCAGCAACGTGTGGCTCATTGAAAGTGACTTTGTTTGCTAAAAAGCTTGCCCAATTTCAAATCTTCTTCATTCCGCATTGTCTTACATTGTTGTGTACTTCAAATGTAATGGGTAAAGAACATGAAACAACCATGACAGCCAGTTTGCCTAACAAGCACTTACAGAAATCGAAATGACTAATGACAAGTTGGAAATACTTACCGAATCTTAGATGGAATCATCTATCAGATGTAGATGATGATGACCTACCATTGCTTACAGTTGGATTATATGTATCGCCTGCTCATGGCTTTTAGTCGTGACCATTGCCACTGAAATTGCAAGTCCCCCCCCCACCTTGGAGCCCATGTCGTCTGATATGCTGTACGGCAACCCCTGCAAAACCCCATGGCAAAAACAATATGCCACGTTCATCCCATGAGACTTAGACTCTGCTTTTGGTCTAATCAGATCTGCTACGATACCTATGATAAGTTAATTCAGGAAAATGTTAGCATCATAGAGGACATACTTTTGGTATCAGCCTGCTCCGGTTGATGAATTCAAGAGATTTCCGTCTTTTTACTAGACGGCGCTTTCTTTTTCTTCTCATTCGTGGCGTATTCATGATCGTATTTATACGCTGCCCTGGGTTTTGAAAATCCCCGCCCCAGCCAATCTGGCTTGTACTTTCTTATTGCTGGATGTTTCATGCCTTTCCCGATTGACGTCCTAATAGCGCTCTTCCAATGAGTGGATTCATCCTCTCTGATTGTATCTTTCGGAGTGGTGAACTCTAACTTTTTAATTTCTGTCGCTTTCTGAAAGCCCGACAATCTCCGTTCCAGGATATTCTTGATACCCTTTAAGAGCGCTGGAAATGTGACCTCTCGAACTTTATCCTGATTACAAACCTGCAAAATGCGCTCGATGATCTTAGCATGATCGAAGTCCGGTGATTTATTAAATTGATGTATTTGATCCGCTACAAGATACATGGCAACGTACATTATCGGCCGGCCAAGTTCAAAAGCGAGCTCCTCTAGTTCTGTCGTGTCAGTCGACCACCAGGGAGTCGAGACAGACCATCCCAAGGCGCGTTTATCGTCCTCGCAAACAAGTTTCTCATACTCAAGCCAGTGTATCTTTTCGTCAGCTTTAAATAATGCTCCCACATTTTTCCGATCACGAAAACCAGATTTTGCATATCTTCTTCCGGGTCCGATAGAGAACTGAAGGTAGCGCGCTGCTTGGTGCGCTACGTTGTCTATGTTCCGGTATAGCGCCTCGTATTCTTTTCGCAATTTATCGTCACTCTCCCGCAGAAAGTTTGATCTAACAAGCCAGCGACCAAATCTTTTTGCCTCGAGATTCATTTTGTCATTCTCGGCTATCCTATATAACGGGATATTGTGGCAGTATTTTCTACAAACCTTCAACGTGCCGCGAGCTTGAAGCATATGCATGCGCTTTATCTGGGTTCTATAGCCCTTCATCTCAGCCATGTCGGCTAAAGCGGCGGCATTGCTTTTCTCGACTAACCGTCGGGCTGAATCTGACACGGCCATCAAGTGTTTAAGCCCATCTGGCCCTTCAACATCAGCCTTGCAATTGAATGAGATTGTCCGATTCTTATGCTCATATATCCTGAAATACACACCTTTGTATCGCCAACTCAAACAATTGTCATATGTGTAGTAGGGCTGTCCATCCATAAATCCACCGGTTAAAACTGACTCTTTACGAGCGATCATTTCTTGCACCTCCATAGGCATGCGCAAATCTGGCAGGATCCGAGTTTCGGACGTATCCGTAAGTCGCTCATGCTTATCAAGCACGAAATTTATGGCCGAGAGAGTTCCATCCTGCTGTGCATGATGAGTTGGAGTGTGATCTATTGGAAGGGCGTTTTGATTACGGAGCGGAGATGACGAACGCGGTTGGGATTCTTGAAAAGGTGAAAAGGTAATTCGTATCGGACGATCATCATCTCCAAATCGATTAGGTATACCTATCTTATCATCGCGAAAAGACTTCAAAGCTTGCTGATCAATAGGATGACGGGCATTAACCGATTCAGCCGTAGCCGGTAAGTTGTTGACAGTGTGCTGGGAACTTGAAGGTAGCACGTATCGCAGCCTAAAACTATCGGCACTATCTGGAGTTAATAGGGACTCACGTGTATGTGTACTACTAGGACTCGTTATGATTTATTTTTGCTAAACATGCAGGAAAAAGCGAAGAGCGAGCAGGGGAATATTTATAAACCCAAAAAAAAAACCCCACTGTGCAGATAGGATTTTGAGAGATTCGAACAGGGTTTGTTTCATGTGTGACTAGCCGAGATTATTTGCTTTACCCCGCAGAGAAATCCCGACTCCCGCAGTGAAACGGATGCAGCTCGCCCGGAAAATGTGGGGAATGTTCTGAAAGAGGTAGTATAAACAAACACTACATATATAGAGGTGATCAATATAATTCCATAATCAAAGTTGTATCATTTCATGATTAAAAAACGACTACTAGATTTATGTCACTTCCTAACTATGAGTCCTGAAATCACATAATGATATCATACTTATTTACTCTTCTTAGCGTACATTAGGCTATAGGTAGACACGAAATACTATATCTATTACTTTTGAAAATCAAGCTGTACTGCCCAAATTATCTGAGATATTCTCAAAGCTACTAGTAGGCCTCTATTTTTTCGCTTGATCTATCCTAGGGTACATAAGAGGCCTTTCTAGTCTCTACAAGCTCAATAAATCTAGCTCAAAAAGGCCAATCAGATGTACATCTAACTTACGCTTACAAGACTAGAAAGTTCAATTCGTCATATTTGAGGTACTAGAAGGCAAGTAGAGGTTTATGATAGGTTAAAAAGCTTTTTATACAAACTTGAAAACATAGGAAGGCAAACATTCTATGTACAAAACTAGAGCAAAAGTCACATTTATGCTATCTCGAATTATGTTAAGGCACTTACTATTCATCCCTACTCACCTTTTCACAACATGTTCTACCAAATATGGTGAAGCAAATTACTAATTTACCGAATGTGATATACTTGTAAAGTAAGAATTATACGCAAATTAAAACGTCGAAAACACGTCCTCCGGGTCATCTGTCTATATTTCTACTCTTTCGTGATTCGCTGTAGCCGTTCAGAGAATCTCCGCCACTGTTCGATGTCTGTTCGAACGAGATTGACCACCTTTGCACTCGCAGGTCCGATGCTACCGAGAGGCATTTCACGCTCTGCTGATGCTACGTCTGGCTTTATGTCAGAGTATACCGCAGTGTAAACGGTGAACGCATGGGTGCCCAGACTATCTGACAGTGTGGCGTACTTTGCCTTTTACGATCAGCCTTTCGAGGTTGGATTTAGTGACCTGTCAGGCTTTTTTTTCTTCGCATCTTCCACAGGAGACGTACCAAAGCGTTTACCGATCACGCGAGATATAAGCTTGTTAGGCACTGCAGACTGGATACCGGCTTTACATCGGGTGACTAACGTTTTACGTTTGTCGTTCAAATATTGCAAGGGAGGTCGATGAGTCTTTTTCTCACGATCTGTTTGAGTTTCCGAATGTTCGCCTCGGGTGTCTGGCTTGAACTTCTTGTAGTGTCTTTCTCCAATAACAGAATCTCCAGCTTCCTGAACTTTGTGTGAACGTATCCCAGTTCCAGTTTGGCTAACTTGCATGGACGGAACGGAGGCGGACAAATTGTTCCCAGGTTTCACGAATGACGGACGTCTACCTATGTCAGATACTTTGTTGTTAGAAGGAACTGGACGCCTCGAAACGACTGGGGGAGGTTTAGTGTTTCTGTGATGAGCCAAATTGTTGCGATCGTGTGATAAGGCATTAGTTGGCTCTGTAATCCGGATGACGGTAGCATTCGAGATCCCGTCTTCCTCTCCATATACATCTGTACAGATCTCTTTTATAATCGGATGGATGTGTCTCTTGTCAATAGCATACTCAAAATCGAATATTTGCCTCGCTACAACACGAGTAGCAAGGCACAAGACCGAATGTTTATGGACTTCGGCATAAAGTTTCAGCTGTTTGACTAAGCTCGGCATCTCATCAGAAGGATCTACCTTTTTCCTAAGCGATATCGTGCTTTCTTCGTACGCTAGCCATTTGTCCCTCATGCCGATTTCCCATATCTCGCGTGCATGATCCATTTCCTTCGTCGAATACTTGCCAAGATCTATATGGTAATCAAGTACAGATTTGAGAAAGTAGACGGTCGCATGCGTCTGGGGAATAATCTTACTATAGACCGCGGAATATAAATCTCGCATATCATCACTTAGCTCGGGAAATGAATTGAGCCACAGCCGGAATCGAGAAGACTTATTGTTCGCAAGATTCTTCTCCGTCAAGCCTGTAGAAGATTCTCTAGTCGAGCTAGTAAGTCCAGAGGACAGGGGATTAGCTTGGTGTTTGCTGTGTTTGTCGAGTCGGAATTTTCCTCCTTGAGATGTGCTGTGGAGCGATAGTGATGATCCATCCCGCGACTCTTTAGCTTCTAGTATGGCATCCAAAGGTTCGCCCGATTGATAAGTTAGTTTTCCCAGCGTTGAATTTGGCGGAAGGGCGATTGCCATGTTCTCCCCACTTGTATGTTCGAAAGCTGCTGAGAAATGGCTGTAGCGGTCATGCAACCCGAATGGGTGGAAATCATGTTTCCCCAACGTTGTCACCGGAGTAGAGCCAAGTAGGGGCTGATGAAGTTGACTTGACCCATCACCATGGGTACTAAAGGCAGTTTGTATTGAGGCACGTGTCTCTTCAGAATGTACGCTACCTAAATCACTCTCACTAGCTATACTGCTGATGCTACTGGGTCTCGACATGATGTATATCCACTTCAATTACAGGAAAAAAAAAGGAGAGAGCAGGTGCATATTTATGTTCCAAAAAGAAAGTCCTCGGCGCAAATATGATTTCAAGAGATTCTAGCAGAGTTTGTTTCAGAGGCGGTAAACTTAGACTTTACATCCTTTCCGAAAGGTAATTGCTTCTTATTAAGCCGAGGACGACTACCGACTCCTTCATCTTACAAAGCAGTCAAAGAGCCCGACTCTCAAGGAGGATTATATTGTCTTTTTCCAGTTACGTAAGCTCGCGTTGCGTATTTCCCTGAAATCCGAATGTTGTATAGAAATCCATTTTATATCATTTATCAAAGTTTGGTTTTTCTTGGCAAGTGACTGATCTCACACAACATGGAATCGCACTCGATGATGATTATAACAGTCTATCACAAGCAAAATGTAGATACGAGATTGTAATTATTTTACTTGCTGTCATTATTGGTAATCCTTTGTTCTTTGGACTAGATATTAGATTTTAGTGGTCACATTCCGTCATCGAAAGACTGAACAAAGCCGAATATGTACGTAGGCAGAGTATCTTGGAGAGAATCGTGCGGCGGACAAACGCCACGCCATGCTCGATAGATTTTACCTCACCAATAATTTTGGGGAAAATATCACCTCAGAAAAGGAGCCAAGGGCACGTATTTGTTGTATTCATAGCTGTGTGATACGTTAAACGGTTCACCATCATCGACTCGATTTTGATGCGAACAATAAATATCAACACCGCCCTCGTCAGTGTCTCCCAATAACAGAGACATATATAAACTCGAACAAATATTGATATACCAGTCATTACTGCGCATTGATTCATGAAAGAGTCTGTATAGTTTAGTGCTATGAGTTTTGTTGGGCATTGAAATGCCTACTACCTCCTCGTTGTCTGTAGCCGCCCCCTCGACCACGACCTCTACCCCGACCTCTGCCTCCGTGACTATTATGATTTGATCTATTATACACACTTCCCGTATCATTTTTATAACGTTCCATCCTCGCATCTCTTTCTTCTTCACTTGTGTCAAACTTGTATTCGATCCCTAGCCATTCACAGAAACTTTTGGTATGTGGATTTGTGTATTCTCGCGGCATTTGAATATTATTTATCCCTCTGACTTCATCATATACCGGTGCTGTAATCTCAAAGTCTTCTGGGATGTAAAGATCCTGTTCAAGATTATCCTCGACCCATTTTTCTTCCTTTTCGATTAGTGGACGGTAATATTCATCGCCTTTATTTGGCGGGGTTATGGCATTGATATCACCAAGAACCAACTCCGAGGAGAACACCCGAGTGATAGCGAGCCACTCCTTATCGTACTGTAGTCGTAAAGGGTCAGACACGGCAGAATAGCTTTTACCATAAGCAGGGACTGTCAAAAGTTGAAGGAAATGACGATTTGGTAAACACTTGTCCAATGCCAAGAAATTCGTTGACACATTCTTGATATTCTCAGGAAAAGGTAGAGTCGGTGGATGTCGTAATGTATGAACTGGCACAAGAGGCTGGGTAAAAGCTATAGGTAATTGCGAACGGAGAATATCTGGTACTGAGCCTTTATTGTCATCCGTTATAGGTTCGGGAGCCCCATTCATGCCAGTAAGTTTATCGACGTGAACATCTGATATGTCTAGATCAATCTCATCGTCGTTCACAGCCGGCGGATTAGCCCCTTTCGTGGCATTATCCTCCCCAGCAGCATTGTCTATATTTTCATCCATGTCTAAATCTATTTCATCGGTGTTTTGTATGACAATCTCCTCCTCAGTATTACTTTTTGATTTCTGTCCATGTGCTTCATCCGCTTCCTCATGATTTATAACGGCAGCGAATTTGACATGAAGGTGCGCACTGAACCAGTAAGGTGGCCTTAATCTTTCCAACACATATTTTGCCGCTACATTTCCCAATTTATTCTCCCTTGAATCTCTTTCGAACCCATTCTTCTGTCGAAATAGTCGACGATGATCACCAGACCATTCTACACCTCTTGGCCAGTCGTGACTTACAACAACATCTACTTGCGATCGGACATTGAGTAGTTTTCGGATATCTAGTTCTCTGACATGATAAACGGATTTTACATCATCTTGACTGTACGGCAGTCGTTCGTGGTGTGCTTTCTGGTAATCGTAGCCTTTCCATATCCCACTCATACCAGCTATTCTTAGCGGTCCAAAACGAATGACGTTGGCTGCACCCATGTAGTAAATATTTGGAGCAACCCATCCTCCATAATATAATTCGAAAAGATAATTTGATGCTTCGTGATTACCGCCGACGAATATGGTAAGATATGGTGCTATTCGCTTGCCAGAATAATATTCATGAAAGTCCTGCATTGACCAGTATTTGGATGGCATAGAAACACATGCTAGATCGTCGGCGTTTCGGACTGCCTACTAGCATTAGTTCTGACATTTGATTAAAAGCATTACGACAAGTGGATACCTGAAAGTCTCCTCCAATGATTAAAATATCAACTCCTGGCCAATTTGCCTCTCCACAGGCCTGCCCAACTGATGCATATATAGAATGGAGTACTCCATGTCCCTATCTTTTTATCAATACAAGTCAAAAATTGTCGACATAATAAATACATACACATCCTTCTACAGCAACTCTGACACCTTTTTTCTCCAACAATTCGGTGGTCATGATACTGCCCAGAACCTGAAAACAAAATGATCCTGGCTAATAATTAGCTGCCGGTACTGCACCTCCTAGCGATATAATAACTAATTAATGAGTGAAGCTTTCGGAGATCGATTAGGCTTTCCGCTTAGTCAGCGAGCGTAAGTTAACTGATCGATTTGCATCGTTCGGATTTTCCACATTTCACCGAAGAATCGTCCCAACATCGGTTCACCGACTGAATGACTGACTAGGGATTGAACTCGTCCATACAATGACTGTATATATCCCAGGCGTAACTTTATTTGTTACTCGACCCCACCTTGACAGTTATGAAACACATCACTTTCCAAAGCGGAAATTTCCCCACATTTCTTCGGGCCGACACGTCATTCATGATGGATGCGACCGGGACGGGATTCCTGCAGGATTCTCAGGCTGAATTGGCGGTCAACCATATGAATATGAGTTGAGTTCCCTTGCCCATGTGTGATCCTTCCTCTTCCTCATTCCTATTTTCTGACTGCGGATCCCTGTCATCTCGTTATACATATTTCATATTGCTTGCAAGAAATCAGTCAGTGGTCTGTCAAGCGAACTCATCACAGTAAACATGTATTGCAGGAATGTTTCTTTTTCTTCTTTGCTTTTCCTGATTGCGCCCTTTCTTCAGTTGACATCACAAGTCGCTATCAGTTCGCCGCCATCGAGCAGCCTTTTGACTGCATCTGTTTCAGCGAATCCGATAGTGGCCAACAAAGCAGTTGCTGCTGCTGCCGCCGGAACTGCTGTAAATGGTGTTCCATCACCACCCGTATCAACTCGGACTGACGTCACCACTTGGGCAGCACAAGACACTGTAGCTACGCCAGGACCTGTCGCAACTATACTTGACCAAACACCGCCATCAGCTGGGGAAATTGTTATTTGTAATGGATCACGGTTTCTTTGTCAAAAGAGTTATGGCAACGTAACATTCATGGCTGCTGCAAACAGTTCATCGGGTATGGGATTTCATCCATTTGATGGACAATTTCTTTCAGTAGGAGCAATACTCAATGGTGGGGTTCGAGCTCTTCATGTAGAGATATATCCTCCTGCATCTGGAAGTAGCGGTAATGGTACTGGACAACTTCGTACATGTGTAGGTGATTGTGTATATCGCGATACAGGTTTCTTCTTGACATATATGGCAACAATCGTCAATTGGATGTTGTTAGAAACAAACAAAAATGAAGTCGTTACTTTATTTCTGGTTGACAAATTTGATGTTGATATTTCGTTGATATCCTCGGCACTTGATCAAGCTGGAGCCAGTAAGTTATCATGGCGACCAACTACGCCTGGACGTCCAAGTAGAGCTGCTATGCCGATATTATATGACATGATCGTCACATTGAATCAACGACTTGTTGTTTTCTTAGACACAAAACCTTCATATCAGGATGGTGTGGTGGATAATACACCATGTATCCTCAGTAAACGTGACTACTTTATCGAAACTCAAGAAGTAGTTACAAGTGTGACGGAATTTGCGACCTGTGCCTTACCCGGTCCCACAATTTCGAACTCGCAAATGACAATCGCTTACCATATTTTGACCGTCACTCTTTCTACGACTGTTCAATCAAGTTTTGTCAATAATTGGAACAGTAAAGTATTATCTGAAGAGCAAATTATCTCAAGCAAAGCTACAAGTATAAATGCATATCCTTATTGTACAATTTTTGACAGATGGAATGCAGCAACAACCAATTGTGAGACTGACCCAACGCAGGGTCTACTTTTACATGCAAATGCCTGTGCGGATCAATCTTCAAGATTAAGTACAATCCAAGCTCCATTATATCCCAATATAATCATGGTTAATTGGGTTGAAAAGGGTGCAGTCTTGGAAACACAGGATAAGTTGAACGGAATACCGCCAAGATCTTGTAACTGGAGTAAGGCGACGGGAACTTTAGACGAGACACAAGTGGATTGTGTAGCTTCGGCAGTCAAGGCAATTGTTTTGCCGTCTGCGCTTTGATTTTCTTTTGTTTCTTTATCAGTCTAGTGTTTGTAAATCTAGTGACTTGTTTATTATTTGTATGACTATGACTTTTTTTCGACTGAACCATAAGTAAATAATTCATCCATCTGCCAGGTGATATCCGAGAGAGGAGGTTCGGGAGTTTGACTTTCCTTCCACTGATAAGTTTCTCGAGAGAGTTCGACCTGGCAACATGTTCAAGAGCATACAGTTGTTCAATGCAGTCAAAGACTTTTAGGGCTTGTCTTTCACTTTCCGGGAAAGGCATTTCGGCCGAAGCTAATTCAGACAAACAAAATCCTACAACGTCACTGTGCATGATCCCGGAAAAATGCTTGGCCTTGTCTACCCTTCCTTTCCTTGCCTTACACTTCGGTGACTTTCCCATGCTCCTTTTCTTGCTTCTCTGTTGCTCCTTCTTTCCTGCACGACTCAGCAAAATTTGTCAGTTACACATTTATATTTGTATAATTGAAAAAAGTCGTTCCAGGAAGTTGTAACTCAACGTCGCAACAAAGTGTTTTCTTCTGCCAAATCTTCGTAACTACGAGCTTGCAGCTTAGCAGCCGTGAGACGCAAATGTCTCTTTAGAGCATCCTTTAGCTCATCTTTGTATAGACAAGTCAACCGAACGCGCCTGTGTCAATGACACCGATTCTGGACGAAAAATCTCGAACGAATGTTGCAGGCGCCACCAGCCTCACCTCCAATTCACCCGTCCTTGTAACGGGGATAAAACTGAGATATGAATTAAGCAAGAAGTAAGCTGTTATACATTCCGTGTACTCTACGGTTTGGTACACCATATGGCAATCTCATGTGGCCGTTGGAATATAATTTTTGTTTTTGAACGTTTTCTATATTCAACGGTCGTATTTGGCTTTTGAACATCGCAACACACCGTTGTTTGTCGAACAGATCCCACATACAGTATATTTTTCATGTACCCTAAAGTAAAGCATATTACTATTACCGGTAGGTTTCAGCGGTTGAACCATGTACAGTCCATATAATATGTTATGTCTTTCACTTTCCACTCTCACTCTTCTCTGACCTCTCCATCGCTTTGGCTATCCTCTTTGATCGAATATATATTGTGCCGTGTAACACGGGTCGCAATTTGTCGGTCTTGCCACGATAATAAAAAGTCTGCGGCGATGGTTTCAATCCAGCGTCATGCTCGGAATGTCACATTCGCAGAGGTACTAAAAGAATTGGGCCAGTTACAAGCTTTGACGATTGCATTCATGGTGTTCATGACTGTTACATTCGTTCTAAGAATGTTTACTCGCCGGAAAATAGTAAAGGTCTTTAGAAGAGAAGATTGGACTATGATAATAGCATATGTAAGATCATATATCCTCTCAACCAAGTAGCCAATAATCTAACAGACTGGAACTTAGTCCACTGCACTGGCTACAACAACCATAACACTTGTAAATGTATTGATGACAAGAAGAGCATTGAATGGAGATTTAGATGTATTAGCCTTGACTGGAAAGGTATATCATATCCATACTAGAGAATCAGAAAACCAGTCTGACGCATATATGAATAGCTGTCTATGGCACTAACAATTCTTGGCATAGCCAGCATCGTATTCACCAGAATCTCCTTCGGGTTCTTCTTTCTCAACATATTCACGGTGAACAAGAGATTTGAGAGGATATTCATCTGGACGACCATGTTATCAGTTGCCATTGCCAGCTCTATATACATTCCTATCCTACTATGGCGAGATATAGGATTATCATCTCTTGACCTGACGGCAGCAGTATATGCTTATAAACCAGCATTCGTCCTTTCAAAATTAATTAGTGCCTTTTCAATAATCAGTGATTTTGGCCTGACATTAATGTCTTTCATCGCTTTAAGACATATCCAGCTTACAAAAGTAGCAAAATTATCAGCAGCTTTTCTTCTTGGACTTGGTTCATTTGCAGGAGCTGCTTCTACTGTTAGGCTGGCTATTATAATAAGAATAGGCAAAACTAAAAGCGATACGACCATGGACACTATACATTTGGCTGAATGGGCATTGATCGAAGTAGGCATCTGTGTTGGAGTGTCAAATATGGCATTGATAAGACCTTTTTTCACTTGGGTTTGGGAGAAATTTAACCTCGGCAGTAATGCTGCGACCACGGCAAATGCTAGTGCTGGTATCGTTACTGTCAAGCATGGTGATGATTATGGTAAAATGCAAGGCATGAGAATGTTGGTCGATGATGAGGCTCTGCTCGTCAAAGTAGTCACCTGAAATTTTTGAAATTTGATTATTGTGGACAAAATGAGGACAGTGTGTAGCATTATGATGAGGCTTTGTGACTGTGTATTTGTACTAGAAGGTTTGTATCTTGTAAAATATGGATTCGTCTGGATTAAATATTGTACAGTAATGCATGTAGGGTGAAATGTAATAAAATTAAATTATTCATAAAGAAAACAAAACTTCTTCTTTCCTACTACTATCGATCAGTATTGCTTACCAAGGAGTCATGGATTCAATTAATGATGTAGGATATGAAGACTATGCCATGACTGAGTTGGAAGCGAATGAGTTATTACAATCTGTAAGTCGTATGAGTTCATTTTGATCATAACATCTCTTTTACGCAACGCGTATATCGTTTCATATTAATATTCCTGAAGATATAAAGTCTCGGACCTTCTCCCTTGGATCTGCGCATGTATACAACTATAAAGATGAGATGTCACCACACTGGAATGACTCGTACAATCATCGATTCGTTCTCATTCGTCATTCCGCTTGTTTCATCTCTAATCCTTCACTCTGCGCTCGACTATCTTACGTTTTCATTTCGTCATGATTCTATTTATTCAAATCGCTTCACATTCCGTTTATTCGTCTTGACAATGTCTCCTATTCTTTCCGGTCGTTCATGATATGGAGATCCCTCTTGTCCATTTTCTCAAACGTTACTTTGAGCACCGCCATCTCTCTCACTCTTTCCACACTTTCGCTTTGGATGGCTACATTCTCCAAGCGCGCCGGGTATCTTGTAATATCCATACCCCAGTCGGCTACGCGAACGTTGGATATATACTTTCGTTCTACTCTTCTCACCACCTCCCTGTCATCATCTAAATTTTGTTTCTATTTCACGTCACTCTGTTCGTCATTCTATGTAAGAAGTGTTCTAACTGAGATAGTTACTGCGTAATCTCCACAATACCGTTCAGACTCTTGGTTTCGTGTCTTCTAATAAAGCATACGAGACCACGACGGGGATGATAGAGGGCTTTGTGAAAGATATGAGATCAAAGGGATACACAATCAGGGAAGAGAAAGACGTCCTTCTCGCTGTGAAGAGGGAAGGCATGCACGACGGTGGAAGAGCGATGGATACTGGAGAATTGGACGGAAAAGAGAAGGCGAAGAAGACTGATGATGAGGAGGAGGAGGAGGTGATGAAGGCTGTGGAGAGGATTATGGGGAAGTTGAAATTATAACAACCATAGTAGAATGTAGAGGGGGTTGATTATCTCGGGTTGGTCATGAGGAGTCTTGAAGAACTGTAATTCTGAGTATGAACTGGTGAGCACAGTTCTCTACGACCATGTTCAAGGGATCGAAGAAACGAAATTGTGATATTACGACGTCGATACATGTTCCATCATGTCGAATCATATATTTATACCGAGAAATGGGAAGCTCAAAATGTGATATTCTCTTTGGAGTGCTGGGTAATCCTTACTTACTAGACTGTTCATACTTCTTTTTTTTCCTACTCGTCATAATTTTACAAGTCTACATATACTACATATCCATATGGCCTCTTATGCTTCTCAATCCTTCTAGTCAAAAATCGTCCCTTGTTGTACTGTACAGCCATGCTC
>Ga0160427_10000353_pt1 | contig 28651 bp, 32 predicted proteins | sample SolpanmetagenomL_FD_108194 | JGI IMG/M metagenome (GOLD analysis project Ga0160427, IMG submission 108194) | Solar panel surface microbial communities from Lawrence Berkeley National Laboratory, California, USA - L | ecosystem: Engineered > Built environment > Solar panel > Unclassified ...
ATCGGGAGATACATCGATTATATCATCACTGGTTGCAAAAAATCAGCTGGTCCTGCTTATGTTGGTGCAGGACGAAGATACAGCGCTGGAAACGGAAAACTACAGGCTTACCTAAGCCACGCATAACTAGACTCTTGTATCTCTTAGAGCACCATACATTGTACATCCATAGAGGGGCGCTTGAGTTTTTTCCTTCCTTTTGAATTGTAATCTTAGACTATTGTTAGACCGTTGCTACTGCGTTTCAAGGACATTTGTTCTAATTTGTATCATGTTATAAAAAAAAATAAGAATGGATACGAGTATCGTATCATTTTTCAGAAACACGCTTTATCCAAAGAAAATGAATCCTGACGGTTTAATCGATTAATCAACTGCTTGGATAATGGAAGTCGGTATCAACACCAAATATGGGGTTTAATCATCAGAGAGGCGAAAACAACCTATGATGTATAACAATATTCAGTGGAAGTTGGTAATTGAACGAGTGTTATACCATACAAGAACAGACTACCGTATATTAAGCCCCAATCTGTTTTCAAGCTTATTTGCAGTACATATGTATAAAATGAGAGCAAGTTTTAGCTAGTCCTATCTCCCATTTAAAAAAAGGTGATGAATAGAAAAACTATTAGATTAAACTAAGAGTTATTCTCTCATTTACAATCGCCGATTGTTATTCTTAGCAGATAGATTACAATTATATAAGCTTAATTATGTCTTCTATAGTGGACTGGTATCGAAGATTTGGCTCGTTTACTGGGTCGAACTTGTTGTTGCACGCACCTGAACTCTTATACGAAATGTGATTAAAGTACGCCTTATCATACTTATGTATGCTACTTCAAGCTATTAATTAGCATACCTTCTCTGGTCCTATCCAACAGATATTATATTAATATTTCAAATATTTCTCTTCTCAATTAGTCGGGTTATCGAAGGCAATATAGTCCATAATTTTAAGTAAAGGGATCCATAAAAGCTATAGAATTGAAGATTTCTATAAGATAGATACGAAAAGTATTTGAAATTTGAACTTTAAAAGTACATTCGTAGCACTTCGGACTGTCTTCCAATATTTGACCGTTACGACAGCACGACACCCATGATACAATTAAAACAATGATAAGAGAAAAGAGGTGACAAATCGAAACATGGTGTCAAAAAATGAAAAAAAAAAAAGAATTTTTGAAACTAGAAAAAATCTAACAAGATTCGAACTCCAATCCAACTAAAAAATCAAAAAGAACAACAATCGGGATTCCCCAATCGTCACCGACTTGAGTACTGATCGATCGATAACAGGCTTGAATATGGCAGAGCGGACGGGATGCCTTATGTTCCTGATTCTGTGGTCGTTCCTGTAAGATAACATAATACAATCATATATAATATATTGAATTTCATCGTATCAAGTACAGGTAGTTTGGCTCTACTTCCATTTCGTGCAGCATTCGATTCATGTCTCGGACTCATACAGGTCTATAAGAGTGGTTTTTGCACGGTCCGCATTCTCGACAGTGTGCGGAGGGCCCGATTCTATCCATAGGTACTGTTATGTCCATATAATATCAACTAGAAAACCTTTATGGTAGAATACTACAGTCGACGTTGACTCTCCTATACTGTTTAATTCGATCTAATCAATCCAGCGCTAAGTCTGGATGTCAATAATTTGCTGCTGTCATCCACAAACACGTCAAATGAAAACATCCTGCTTTATTTGCGTCATACAATTTACGACGCGAGGAGGATCAATTATACTAGACAGCTAAAAAAATTATGGTCCGCAATTGATCAACATTAAGAAGCCTCCCCCGAGAGCTTATAGCCATTATCTTCTCGTATCTGTCACCCACAGAGTTGAAGACCATCCGGCCCATCAGCCACAAATTCGACAGTATAGTAAAGCCAATACTTTTCTCGCATCTACGTCTCCAAGGTGCGTGGAATGAGAATGAGAAGAGAACAACTACATTAGTACAATTTTCCGATTTGGAAGAAGTAGTTGACAAATTATCGTCAATGTCAATCTTACCGATAGTGAAGACCCTTGATTTCATTCCGGCATTCTATAAACAAGGTCTGGTCAATGAAACACTTCTTATAACTGAGGTTATTGATTTATTAAAATTGAAGCTCATGAAATGAAATGTAGATTTCTGGCGAGAATACGAACAAGATAGTGTTGGATATCAAATGAGTCGTGAGCTTGATGGGCCAGACGAGGTGCTATATTCAGGAGACGAAGAGTTCGGATTTGGAGTGTCAGTTGACGAACACATTACTCCAGAAGATACTGCAATACTAGCAGAGAGAAGTTTGGACAGGCTTCAGGTTGCTCAAGAGATATGGAACGAAGCTTTAAAATGCCAAAATGAGAGAATCTCACAAAGTCGTGCAGCAATTACAAAACTTTTGAAGCAAATGGTTGAACTCAAAACTATCAAGTTATCCCAATGGGATTTTGAAAGCTTTGGTGAGGTGAAAATGAGACTTGGATCAAGGTAAGTACTGATCACCATTCATCCATGTGGAAAAGGGCAAGTTTTGGAGACCATATCTATGATATCGCTTGAGAATTCCAAGACGACTATAAAATCATTGGAGGCAGGCTTAAGTAGCCATCAATGTCATGGATTTGTCCCTCTAAAACCTGCTCTTTTTGCATACGGTAAACATGTTAGTATTAACTACCACTGACTAATTTCAATATTTTCTTCTAAACATCAAAGCGCCCGTATCCATGCACCTTGCCTAAACAGTGTTCATGAAATGTTTCAATACATCGCAGAAGAACTCTATTCTAGCAATAAACATATAACCAGTCTTATTCTAGAGCGTCTCAATCCCCTTTTGTATGATCAATCAATACTAAGCTCTATAGCTATAGTTCATGCCTTTACGTGTCTTACCGATTTGAGCTTACAATTGACTCATTCCCATGAATTCTTAAAAGATCAAGATACCTCAGATGGGCATTACTATCGTCTCATGGAAGCGACTGCACCTACATTGAAAAGCCTTTTTTTAAGCTTCTCAGCTAATTACGGGATATAAAGTCTTGGCGTTCATACATTGAACCCTTTCTACATCTCCTCAGCCAGTCCTCTGATATTTGAAAAGTTGACAAGTTTCCGGTCAGAAGGTGTAATTATTGATGCATTATCACTTATGCAATTTATCAAGAAGCAACCAAGTTTACAAGTGTTTAAGTTTCGGGGGGGTCTGTTTAGGCACTGATGGATATAGATGGAATGAAGAATTTATACGAGATCTACCGCCTGGAATACAACAATGGTTTGCATATGATGTGCGACATGATCCTCTTTCAGGATATGAGGTCCCTTTGGGTGATAACTGGATGAGATCATGGCACGGCGAGGACATTCCAGAAGATTGGACTTTTGAAGACGTTGCAGATTATAGGGATGGAGTTCTTAAAAGAAGGGGAGACATATGTCCAATTGAAATGACATGGGCATGAACAAATCCAAGAGAATATGTGTATATATATAAACAATATATCCTTATTCCGCCTCTTCATTAAATACAATCGTGCGAACAGGTGTTGGGAACAATGTTCTTCTAAGTGCTTGTTACCGAAAGCTCACCAATCTTTCTGAGGGCCAAAAGGACTTCGAGTTGGATGCTATACTAAACAGTAGACTCTGTAAATGTTCGCTCCTAAAATACTATAGAATATAAAAAATTATGAAGTGCGTCCTTGACATTCGTCCTCATTTCCCTCCTAAGAGGCGATTTTCTGGTAAATGTCTTTTTCATAATGGCATCCAAGTTACCTTCTATACCACATAAAATCCTATCAACATAGTAGCAGGAATCGCTCGGTAGGATACAATATACCTCGATTTTCCAAGTAAGTACTAATCACGATTTTGAGACTGTGTTGGAGTTTTAATGCGAAAAAAGAGTTTATTGATCCGCAAATAAGAGCTTAGTACACGCATATTTATAGGTCCTATCTTATACTCAAGATACAACGTGTCTGTTCTCGTGAACGACGGACTATCATGACGAACACTGGTAGATTCAAAGATCTAATTATGTCATATTTTTACTTAGATTCGTGGAGCGAAACTTAGTGGTAAATTTACACTTCACCTTTGAGCAAGGTAAAAGGAACCAAAATCTTATGACTATGACAAAAGGTATAACCCTATACATGATCGTATCATAGTACTAAAACATGCAAACCTCTAGTCAACGCTTGATTTATATAGAAGGCCTAATGATAGTAATAATTGGTCATCTTGTAAAGATTTTTTGTTTCAGAAACAGACAAAAGAAGACCCTATATTGAAGGAAAGTGATCAACTCCAAAAACGCCCCAGTAAAAAAGCAATCCAGGCCCAGAAGACTAATCTCGACAACCCATTCAAGGATGTGCTAGCAAAAAAACACAAATACATGTACAAAACAACTGCAACACGGTGAAACCATGTAAAAGGAAAAACTCTCAAGAGGATACTCGCACGTTTGCCCCTGCCCTCAACCAGCAGTGTCAGTGTAAACACATTGGACAATTTACACTCAAGAGCTCAAGAGCAACGACTCCCAGCACATCAGAACATTGTCCCAAAGTCCTCATCCGACCTCTGTCCTTTCTCCGGACTCTCCCTCCCATGCGCCGCTTTAGCTCCACCAGGTCCAATACCATCCACCACATTCTCTTTTCGATGTCTAAACGTGAATCCCACAAACGCCGTCCTCTCCAACGCATCGTCACGATCTTCTAGTTTCTCCAGCGCAGCTTGTTTGTCGTGCACCTCTTTATACTTTGCCATATCCGCTTCATTGCTAAAATCATCGAAATAGCCAGCATCAGTCTCTGAATCGAGTTCAGGGACAAAAGGTGCACGGGTGGTTCGAATGTTAACAAAATCGATTTCGGAAAAGTAGGCGTGTTTGTAGACTTCTTTAATGGAGGAGAATCGGATAGGTGCGACGGAAATGCAGCTACAATTCACATTTCAATAAAAGTCAGTAAAAGTAAAGATCATAATTTGATGGACGGATTTTGTGAATGATATTGAGAAGCAGACGGTGGGTGTCAGAGTAACAAAAATGTAGTAAAATAAAACTAACCGTGTGATCAGATCCCATGTCCTGGTAGATAGGAAGTAATTTGGATCCTCGTATTCTGGTTTCTTCAACACCTTTCGCCAGTGCTTAAGGTTGTGCCATGTCTCCTCAACAGTGCCTCCAGCAAATGGTGGATATCCAGCCAATGCTTCAAACAACATGCATCCTAGCGACCAATAGTCTACAGAGAAATCGTATTCTTCACCTTTGAGTACTTCTGGTGCCATGTAATCCGGTGAGCCTACAATTGATTTGGCCTGGACATAAACTTATCAGCAGGGAGGTAAACAACTTGTTGGGGACCCTTACGTAGTTGACGTCGCTATCCCGCAGACTTCTGTATGCCTTACGTCTTTCCAAAGTTGATCTTTCTATGATCTTCATGTCCTTCACTTGATCAAGCTTGAGTTTCATACTCTCCAATTTCTGCGGGCTGAGCATACCAGCACTCAGTCCGAAATCTGTCAATTTTACATGACCTGATGAGTCAATCAAGAAATTTTCCGGTTTGAGATCCCGGTGGATGTAGCCAAGTCTGTGTAGTGAGTCAACACAAGCAAACATCTCCGCGATATAGAAGCGAGCATGCTTGTTGTGTAAAACACCAGTGTTGTTGAGAAGTGTCCTAAAATCACCTCCAGCAACATATTCCTACAGAGTGTAAGTAGTGTAGCCAGCATTCCGAAATCAATGTACAAGACATACCATAGCAAGAAAGATACTCTCATCGTCCTGAAATGCGTACAACAATTTAACCAACCACGGGCTGTTAGCGGCCGTCAGGATATCTCGTTCTGTCAGAACATGTCGTATCTCATCCAATTTGAAGAGCAACTTCTTGCTCATAACTTTTAGAGCACACACTTCTTTCGTATCTTTCTTCTGCGCTAAGAAAACCTGGCCATATCCGCCTTGACCAACCTGCGTCAGGACCTGGAAATCCTGCTGTCGGAGCTTAGTCCGCCTTTTCCGCAGTGCAGCTCGTTCACGGCCAGTGTATTTCTTCCAGTTCGCCGAATACTCTTCTGGATTCTCATCGTAGGAGTTTTCTTGTTTGAAAGCATCTAGGCGTTGTTTTCGAGTATGTACATAGGTGAGGAGATCGAAATAGTAGTCCAGGAAATCTAAGTAGCATTAGCATTGTGTTTCAGAACTGACAGCAGCAAGTCATACAGAGTTGAGCAACATTGGCCAAACGTTTGACTTTTGGATCCGCTAGTTTTTGTAGCTCTTCTGGTGTCAGAGGTCTTGTGGGATCATAGCCTCTGCTCCTCATTGTGCTTCGATCTATCGGTCTCATGTGTCGTGGCTGCAAGCTTGTCAATTTACCTGCTGTAGACGGTGTATTTTCTTTGTTGTCTCTTTGGGGTGTCCCATCATCGTGTAGTACAGATGAGTCTGGTGTAGCGCCATAATGTTTCTCATCCTCCGCGATAGCAAGTAGTCGCTTAGAGGGAGTTGCTTGGGGCTTGGGTGGTGACATTGACGGTGACAGCTTTAGAGCATCGAGCGATTCAACTAATTGTAGCTTGGTGGGCGAGCCACTTTTTGGCTGAATCGACTCGTCATTTTGCGAAAGTGTGCTTTGAGCTAGAGGCCTTCTTGGAGTGGAGGATGGAATATCCATGATGGCAATGTAGAATTGTGTCGGAGGTGGTTGAAGATGAACCTATGTCTGCTATAGCTTGGAGATGCAGTCGCTCTTTACAGGGAAGGTTTGTAAAGGATCTGAATGAATGATGAAGATTCCAAATTGATAGGTACGAAAAAGAGTCTTGATTATAGCATTTGTGTCGAAGAAGGAAGCTGGATAATTTTATTTATTGATTGATTGATTTGAGCAATCTGGGCGAAACAAAGCTCAAGTCAGTAAACAAAAGTAAATATAGCTAAGTTAGATACCCGCTATATGACGATATGCTGAAATTGAATGGAGGATGGTTATCGTTGGAGGGGTTGTTGGCATGTGTGTTTACTTTGGCCCCGTTTCTGCGACAACCACATCCCCGGGGACAAACAAGATGCAAATGAGGCAGGGTGACAAACAATGTAGTTGTTTGTTCTTCTCATGCGACAGACGAGTGACACGCCCTGATACCCAGCGTCAAAATGGACAATCAATTGTCTTCACAAAGATGATTCTGTTGGACTACTCTGTAGAATTCGTCTTCTAGGTCTCTCATTCAACTCACAACCAGCAAATTCACTTCCCACCAACACTTGTCCACCGGTAGACATTATCCAGTTGCGTATATATCATCTCCGACTTTGATGTCGCTAGACTTCAAATGTTTTACCATTACAGCACTCTCACCGAAAAGAAGTATGGCGTGGCAACAGTGTGGTATGTGAATCATTATCTGAAACATGATGTGTGATATGCTTTAAAGCCTCATGCTTCAAAAAACACCCCTCCTCAGATACAAGGATGTGGGGAATTAAACGGAACTATTTGCTGATGATTATCACAGGCTCGTTGCAACATTGGGATCCAAGACCACCATCTCGAAGAAGCTTCAAAAGAAGGACATACTCGAAGTAAACCTACCCAAAGCATGCGAGACAATTATCCATCCTGAAGCTCCTTTGGCTCTACGTCTACAATCAAACCTTCTATATGGTGTCTCTAGAGTATTCCGCGAACAATATCAATACTTCTATAGTGATGTCAGCAATGCTCATCTACGCATCACACGCGAGCTTCTCACTATGAATGTGCAGAATGTTACGCTAGACACAAATTTCGCGAATATAAAGTAAAGTGGTTCAGATTATGGAGCTTACATAGTAGAGCTGACGACGAGACTATAGACCTGCCAATTTGATGCTTCAAGAAGATCCGGCGTTTATACCAGGCCTCGCTTTGTCATCTTTGGCTTTCGATTTCGATGAAGGTGCAGATGTACCAGACCAAGCATACGATGTGCTTTCTACCCATACACGATCCTCAAGAGCAAGATCAATCTCACTCCCAGATGAATCGCCACAGCGTTCCAGAATAAACATCCCAAGTTCCTCATCACGAGGCATAAACGTTCAGTCTCCGTTCGATGAAGGCGACTATAAAGGACGTACGGAGGACCTCTTCGATCCTGATCCCGGCTTTGTCTTTGATGAAAATGGAGAACTTGGTGAAGTCTTACCTCAACAAAATGATGATTTTGAGAATGATCCATATGATTTTGACCTTGCGGATCGAGGATCTCCAAGTCGTGGTTACCAGCCTGGGAAGGAGCAAAAAAGATGGGAAAGTGAATCTGCTGTGTCGGATCAAGTCCGAAAGGACCATGCAGAGGCTATGCAAGACATTCAGGTAGCTTATCCTCCTTTAATGAGATACTCCGACAGCTAATATAGTAATTGTTTTAAAAAAGATTGAGCCATATGATCCTAATGATGATCTGGATAACCTACCACAAATAGATTTGATGCAGCTGGATGAAGACCCTATTCCTGGGGGGAAACATGTTGAGGAGAGTGAATACTCAACCCAAAGCAGTGTTCCCACCTCACCTGAACCCAAAGCTCAGCCTCGCAAGCGTGTCTTGAAAATTAAACACGACGAAGTTATAGAGATTCGAAGGACAGCAATGAGTGAGCAGAGCACAAGCTATATAGAAGACATGAAGAAGCTTTGTGGCAAGAAACATCAACAGAAGAATCTTCTCAAAGCAAAATCAGTTGCAGAAGAAATGATATACGGATGGTCTAAGGACAACAAGAATTCAACAATTGCCAAAAGATTTAACGGTCAACGAGTGCTTGAATTGCTCAATAACAAGCATAAAGGCTTGAGCAAGAAACAGAGCCATAAGGGAAAGAAAAGGACTTCCTTCGCAGACACTGACTTACTTGCAGACAAACGAGCACGAACGGCCAGCCCTATGAGAGACGATAATGAAATTGGCTTGAACCTCGCACCAAATGATGCCAATGATGCTTATGAACCAAACTTTATGGAGTTCGATGACGAGCAATACGCAGACCCAAGCTTGGTATGTGTTGACTATCATTATAACTTTCCATTATGATGCTAAGATTAGTAGAACATCGAGATTGGTCGTAGAGCGTCATCACAACCAGATTCAACTATTATGCCCTGGAATATTTCAGGTCGAAATTCTCGTGCTGGTTCAGTCTTTGGTGCGGGAGGCTATGCTACCAGCTCTGTGGTTGGCTTACCTAGCAGTGCTCTTCGAGGATCAGGCATGCAACCTTTGCTGCATAGCCATATATCTACTCCAATTGCTGGACCATCCCGTCTCAAGGACAAATTAGCATCAAACACAAAGGAAAGCATAATGGAGAATGCAAGAACATATCCGGACAGTTTCGATGGTGAAGACGACCTTGATTTACTTCCTGAAAATGAGCAAGACATGGCAATTTTAGGTGAAGAATACAATGATGAGGCTTTTGCACCAGGTTAGTTCCTTTCCTCCATGCTCTTTTCGCGAATACTACTGACAAAAGCCACTAGACGATCAACTATTATACGAGCAAAACGAACAAACAGAAACCAATGAGATGGAGCTGGAAAGTGGCAATTTTCTCGAGTAAGTACTTTCATTTAGGAAAGAAAAGTGTTTTCGTGTTCAAACATATGAGCCTGAGTATGCTAAAAAAACATTAAATATTATCATGCACTTAGATTTCTCAAACACCATCTGATTGAACATCAAGAAAAGGAAGACGAAATAAAAGACTTGACCTTTGAGCAGCTTCTTGATCCAAAGACTTGCACGAGCATGATGGCTGCCCAAGGTCTACATCATGTTTTATTGCTTGCAACTCGGAATTTCATATCTGTATCTCAGCCAGATCACTTTGGTCAGATCAGCCTTGCTCTTTCTAATAGCTTATAAGTGTGTTTGTTCAATTCGACGTCCAACCAAAAGCTGATTAGCTAAAATTAAGGAAAAGGGTTGAAAAGAGCATATGAGAGAGCTTTCGTTAGGATGGTTGTCGACTCTCGCTGCTTCCAGTTTTTCGTGCTAGAAGCCGTAATACCAATTATTTTAAAGATCTATCCGGAACTATCCAGAAATCTTTGACACGTTCAAAAGCTTAATATAGTTATCTCATCATTCTCTGCCAAAGTATAGCATCGAAAATGTCGTTGTTTTAGTCAAGTACGTTTTTAGAACAATTAATTTATCATGGTATGACTTGATTCCAGAGCTAAACTCTTGATATTTGTTCACATGTGCTATTGTCCTTTAAAACAACAAGGTCATAATAAACCCCGTGACGAGCTCTATTTATTGGCCCGACAACCCTTCTCAGCAATCTAATGATCTCCAGAGTGAATATATCTGCCAAATACAACTTCGCCAAGGAAAATTCCAGCCAATGCGCCTATTAAATATCCTACATTGAACGTCATTACTGCCAACATCCTATTATATATAGTTAGTACATCACTTTTGGTCCTTTCAAAACTGTAGTTATATAAAAGAAGAATTGATGGATGAGGTCAAGGGGGAAACAAAAGAGATGAATGAACGGGAACGAATGAAACTTACAATAAATACCCCACCAACGCAATACAAAGTTGCAAAAACCCCCTCACCATATCTACCCTCCATCTCCAAGGCGCAACGCCCGCTTTTCTCCTCTCCTTTCTCGTCATGTTCAAACCCGTACCATTTCCATTTACCCCAACATCATTCACCGCAGTTTCTGAACTTGTCGACGCTCCAGAAGAAGATAATGTGCTATTCCCCGTAATCGTCGTCGCTGTTCCCATACCTTTTTCACTTATAGCAGTAGCAGTAGTAGTAGCTGCTCTATTACTTCCCTCCGTGCCATTGATGCCGTTGCTGTTATTATCATTGTCCAGATCACTGCTCTTACTAATCACCACCTTTCTCACCGCCTGCTCTTCTCGCCATCGGTGTTCAGTTTGGACTTTGACGGCTGCGAGAAGTCGGAATATAATGCCGAGAATGATGAGGAATAGTATAGCTCCGGTGTATTGTCCGGCAGTTTGGGGAGTGAAGGCGGTGGTGTAGAGAGGGGTGGAGATTTTGGTGTGAAAGGTTGTTTCCATGATGGACATGGCAATGGCGGAGTTGTTGATGGATGACGATGAGGAGGAGGAGTCCATGCCGGACATGCCTGACATATCGTGGTTCATTTTTATTTTTGGATTCTTTCGAGTTTCTTTTGGTTTGCGATGGAAAAGCTGCTGAGTGGTGGTTGTTGAATACGCACTGGTGCTTTTTGTATGGAGTCGTCTGTTGCGAGTTGAGGTGTTGTTTTGAGGGCTGGCGAAAGAGGAGAGGTTGTTCAATTGGCAAAACGGTTGACAATCAACGAGATGACAATGATACAAAAGATGTAGAAATAAAGGAACGAACGAACGATGGGACAGTGAGAGAGAAAGCAAGAAAGAGCGTTCAAGTTTCAGAACCAGGAAGCCAAGCCATGATGACACACGATGCTGATGCTACTCTACTCCTGATCCTGTCAGCTAGCTAAGAGAGAAGTCGAGAGTGTGGGTGAGAGTGCATGGATTTGGGGGGGTGCTTCGAGGTTGAGAATTTCCTGATTAGAATAGAGAATGCCTTTTAATTTTCGTCTTTTCCTTTTTTTGCAAGCTAAGGGAAAAACAAACTCGCTCATATTGTCGCACACCTCGAGATATCTCGGAGGTTTTGGGGCATTCACATCCGAAAACTGGCTCAATTGCGCTCATCCATTCATTTCGACTTACAAATATTCTTTTATGGAAACATGGATTGATACTTGAGTAGACAGCGCTGAAAAGTAAAGACTGGGAAGTAAACTGGGTATGCGCTCAAGCGACAAAGTTCAATGAATGACCAGTTTAACACCAAATTCTCTTTTTGAAGTATAAGAGAATGGAAGCTACCCAGACGACAATAGTCTAATTTTGAGCTGGTTGCCAAATTTAACGCAATACTCATGTATGGCCACAAACCACTTTTTGAAAGATAAAAATTAAGCTTAAATCACAGCTGCCAACCATTCAGCACCGATGTATTCTGTATCAAAAACATCAATCGATCGTTCGAGAAATAAAATCAAGCAGCAAGGGCTAGCACTCACGACAAATTAAAGACATATTCTGTCTATCAATGGCATAACCCATTCCTGATATGAGTCCGAATCCATAAGCATGAAGGACGACTTCAAGTTGTGAACCTGGCATGGATTAATTGTCAATTATCATAATATCAAAAGGGCCTAAAAAGACAAATAGGGTTATGATACTTGTCCATACTCTTCATTTCTCTCATAGCAAAGCCAAATACCTTGGACTAAAGATTAGCTAATTCTGTACTAAATAGATGCGCGTATCATACTGGGAACCTGACTAACCGGAAATCCCTCTGGTATTTGACCATTTAAACCAACAATCGGAAACAGAGGGTCAAACATGCTCTGAATAGCTGCATTTGCTGTAATTTTTTACAAAAGCAAAAGTCAGATTCATCTTGATTAGACACCTTTAAAATGTGATAAACATGTTTTCCATTACCTGCTCGTCGTGATTGTTCACTCATTGCATACAATGGCGAGTCCTCGGTTTCAAAGTACGCTGGACGCGAAATGTAGTTATGTGGGTTTATATGCTTGCTTCCTCCTACCGGCAGACTCATACCCGTCTCCACCGTCCGCTCTGGCGCTATGTCTGGTATTTTTGGTAGTCTTGACACCAAGTCTTGATTAAAAGAACATTCCGATGTTGCAGAAGCTAGTGACATTCTGCTAGCTGTACGGTGAGATGCTGATAAGGGTTCTGAAGGCTCAGCCTGTGATTTTGCAGCAGCAGCACCGTTGGTCCGTAGTTCATCCGTACACCTATTACTCTCGATATGTTTGTCGTTTTCCTTGTTGTTCAAGTTATATTCTTGCAAGATGGATGGTCTTCTCAAACTTGAACTCTTTGTGCAGACTCTACCTGAGGGCTCAGAATGTGTATGACTGTGCTGAGAAGAATCGCTGCTGTCAGAGCGTGCATAGGATGCAAAGTAGGAGAATTTGTGAAGAGATCGCGAGTTCATGCGTCTTGCTAATGTTTCTGTGGTCGGCGTCAGGACTAATTGTGATGATGAAGCGATTCGTGGAAGGTTGTGAAATATTGAATCAGAATGTGACGATATGGGCCGTTCCGTCTCCAATGTATTTGAGAATGATCGTATCCAAGGATGTCCAGTGTTTAAAGAATTGTGATTTTTTGTTTCATCTGCGTGTATAGGACCGATGGGTGTTGGACTAGGGTCTGTATTTGACCTGTGATGGGTGCCAATCAGGGGACATGGCTCTGCTTGCATGTTGGATCCCAAAGAGTCTGAACCGCTTGCTAAATCATGCTTAAAAGCAGATGGCCAGAGAATGTTTGAGGATCTTGATGATATTTGAGCCTCTTTTTGCTCATATACAGGTCGCAATGATGATGGTGCTTTCCCGTCTTCCGACATGCTTCAGTCAAGATCAATGGAAGCCTTAGACCTGTGATATGCTTTGTATGACACTGAAGAACTGTAGATTGTTGAAGTGATTGGTAAATCAAGGAGGGTTTCTTGGGTATTTTATTTGGTCGATAGGTTGATCACTTAGCACCCGTCTACTATTCAAGCTGGCATCATTTGAGAGAATGTTTGCATGTATGGTTCCCAAAAGCGTAACATGAATTGTCGTCCTTTGAAAGATGACGTTCACAAACTCCAGTCTGCACGTTCACCGATATCACTTAGACCTTTGTCACAATTAATCCCCCCCCCCTTTGATCTTGATGCTCGCAAACAACCAAAAAGAGAACTCTCTAGACGCTCTTTATATCTGCATCTTCTTAAACAATTTCGCTCATGTATAGTATGATTCACAACGATCATGCACAGACTGTCCTTCAACCACAGTATCATGATATCAATATATCAAGCTTAAAATGTTTTTGGATTATCTTTTGTCTGCATGAAAGAAATGGAAGGGAAAAAAGACATTGCTGGACATATGCATCTCCTTAGTAGACACTAAATGCTAAAGATACTTGTCAATCCACAATTGTACAACCAATGTCTAGGTATCTTTGTCGTACGATTCTTTTCCAGATTTTTGTACTATTTTCTCATAATTGTTATCCCCATCTTTACTCCAAATATCTATTTCCACTCAAAAGAAAAGTCATCTACATCGACCAAAACACAAATTTAACAAGAGAGAAGGGGAAAAAAAAGCTCAAAAAACTCCATACAAGCAAACACTATATACAAGAAAAAGATTTCCAAAAGAAACCCCCAAAGGGAAGAATTGAGGGAGAAAAGCCTAGGTAAATAGATTGGCATGGAACCAAATGTCAGAAAGCAAGCTAGATTGTTTATGTAGTCCAGCTTTTTTTCTCTTCTCTCAAGCTGATTACTATCATACCGTCTACATTTCAAGCAAAAATATCCTTCACCATCATCAACCAAGATCAAACCTTGACCCGCCCTCTCAATTCATCGACCTCCCTCTGCAATTTGGTTAAATCATCCAATATATTGATATTAATATCTGCTTCTCTTAATCTTTCATTTTCCCTTCCAGACTCCCTCTCACCATCCTCGTCGTCCGCTTCAGGAACTACTACCGCACTACTGACCAACTGACTCCTTCTCCTACTTGGCGGAGGTGGCGGCCTCAACGGTGGTGTTAATGCAGGAATGCTGCCTGTAGGTATTGGTGGACCTGTAGATGCTGTGGACAACGGACTTGTCGACGACGTTGTGGCAGAAAGCCTCGGTGACGGCTGTGATGATATTCGTTTACTCCCCCTTCTTGCAGGTGGTACAGATGGGACAAACTTTTTAGGAGTTGTGGTTGTTTGTATCGTCGTAACGTCATTCGTCCCTCCTGCTCCGGATATTGCTGGTGTGGAAAGCGGTGGTGGGGGCGGTAGTGGCGGAGAAGATGATGGAGAATGTTGATGAGGGCCACTAGCATCGACAGCTCGTAATGCATTAGCTAGCGAGCTGGGTTTCACAGGCGTATCAGTTCCTTGTGTCGTAGGCGTGGCTATTCCAGCACCACCCCGTCGGGTAGGCGGTGGCGGTGGTGGTATGGGCGATTGTGTTTGCGAGTGTGGTTGTGTTATTGAAGGTGATGGTGAATCAGATATTGAGGTGTGGTGATCCATAGATGATGAGGATGGTACCCTAGTGGATACACGTCTTGTGACAGGTGGTGTTGGTGGGATTTTTCTTGGTAAGGGTGTTGTAGTCCGCGGCTCACTATAAGAGTCTGGTTCTTCCGAAGTTTCCAAATCTGAGGATTGAAATGATGATCGTCGGCGAGCGGGAGAAATTGTAGCTGAAGAAGCTGAATTTTTCCTGCTGGGTGGCCTTGGGGGCGTGTCTGACATTGCGGCATCGATTGACGGTCGTTTACTTTGAGAAGGTGATACATCTGCACTAGCAGCTTCATTAACACGAGTGGATGCTTGTCGTCTTGGCCTAGGCGGTAAAGGCTTGCTTTTAGATTGTATAGAGTTATGCCTTTCGAGCGAACCATCTTCCTCTCCGGCGCTTATTTCATGACTTGTCCTCGGTGTATCTTGACTCGTCCTGGGTGTCCAACTAGCATTCTTGTCTGATGTCGCATCCAGGAGGCTTTGTCTGGATTGATTGCTCGTATCCGTACTTGGACCATCGGATGCTGAGAATCCTTGTCCAGTGAGCATCAACCTCTTGAAGGCATCAACATCCAGTGTGTGCCTAGCTGCTCTGCGATCTGAATTTGGTTGAACGTTGCCCGTAAATTTTGGTGCATCAGTCTCAAGAGAACGCCGGCGACCTGGGTTGTTTTCAACATCGTCCTTCCGTCGGAATGGGTTCATTGGCAAAACAATGTCATGACCTGGTGAGGGAGATTTTCCAGGCACTTTGTCAATATCATTAGAAACCTCCATTGTGCCCGGTGATTTCCTAGTCTTCTCCACCCTTATTTCATCTTCGTTCAAAATACTTTCTTCATCACTTTCCTCCACACTGTAATTCTTTACATCAACCTCCTCGCTCGCCGCTACTTCAGAGAACGGGTCTGTTGGTGTTGGTGGTATCACTTCAACTTCTGATGGATATCCAGCTGTAGACATTGTAGATGAATCAAGGGGTACTGGTCTCGTAGTTTTTCGGAGTATTCCTCGAGGAGGCGGAGGTGCCGGCGGTACTGATGCTCGAGGCTGAACGGATAGTGGTCTTGATTTAGGCGCTGGTGGGGGTGTAGAAGCTGTTATTGTTTTCTGTTCGACCTTATCTACGACAATATTGAAAGATTATAAGCTTCATGATAAAACATACACATTGCTGATTCAGGAGTGGTAATCGTAACACACCTTCATACTCATTTGTCTTTACTGGTACATCTGGCACAATCTCCACGTTCTCCTCTCCTATTCTGACTTGTAAGGTTTCTCTCTCTGTTAAGCTGTCAATATTTGTGTTTGTCTCCACTTCCTGCTCATCGTTCCCATTGACATTTTTGACCGCCTTGATGCTATCATTCTCAGGCTCTTCCTTAATTTCATTCTTGTCAAAAGAATCTACCATTGGGCTAAACGCCTGCTCAGCAGCATGTTGTATCCTTGCTTCATCGAGGTCGAATGATGGCCGAGTGGAGGTGTTCGGCGCTCCATCGCTACTAAGCTTCCGCCGAAAAGGGTTTGACATTCTCGAAATCGCAATCCCTTCTACTTTCCTGCTCCCAGAATATTTTCGTAATCTGAAAGCAAGGCTTAAAAGAACGACAATCAAGTCGGACAAGACAATGCAGATACTAAAGTTTGGACTAAGTACTGGTCCTGGACAGGGCAGACTAAGTCTGGATGGATCTGTAGATGCGACACTTTTCGGGATGGGAAAATGATGAGTAGCTTAAGCAAGTAAGTAAGTAGTTGTGAGCTGTATCGCAAGAAGAGCCAGTAAGCTGAAGATCTGTCTATGTACAGTAGCTCTGCTGTCCGCTTTTTATTTTCTTCGAATCAGAAGCTCAGTAGGTAATTTGTGATGGAATGAATTTGACCGACTGGAAACAAGACCGAATGGACGGTGATGACTGTTGTGCCTGTCTTTCCGTCTGTCTATCTGTTGAGTACTTTACCTCTACCTTGACTTACTTACGTATCACCATGCCCCTGCCTGCCTGTCCCATGTCAAGTCATGTCTCATGTCTCACAAGTAAAGCAGCTGTCACGAACCCCATCTCTCTCTTTGTGGTGCTAAGTACTTAATTCCTCGTCATCAGCTTCTTGTCCGGCATTGGGTAAGCTCCGGCTACCTAGTATTTGCTTGCTCGACTTGGGCTTAGTTTGGTGGCACATGAAAACAAACAAATCATCTCGTATGGGCATGTTGGGCTGTTTGTCTGGCTGTTTAACAATACTTGAGTGGTCCTTGTAATGTCCAGAAATGTCTCTAGGCATAAAAGTTTGACAAGCATACTAAGTAGAAGGAGGTACAATGGGCTCATGAGACAGACACATGCAACACATGTCACATTCAACTTCACAAACTTACTTCATTCTATAACTGTGGTCTAATGATTTACTATGGGGGAGAGCTCAAGCTTTGCTAGCGCTCAAACACCAACACAATGCATTGGTACATATTATTGAGAAAGTGGATGAAAAGAGTAGACAAGTCGAGATGAATCGCTCAAGACAACATGTTTAGCAGACTGGGCACTAAAATTACAATTTTTTTCCGAATGGGAAAAGCAATACAAGTCAGGTAAAATCTATGATTGGAGAGATTCGTAACAGAACAAAGACCATTTGTGTTTTAGAAGAAGAACGCCTGATCGCCTTTGGGGAAGAAGATAAATGATGAAAACAACAACAGCATAGATCAAAAACCAAACTAAGCATGTATGTATGTGTATATGTAAAGAAACGCAAAATGTAAAAGAACGTAAACGCATGAAATGTATGACGACGACATAAACAGTGGATCTAGCATTGTACACGTATTAAAAGTATTGTAGGAGGGAGAAAAGAGTTGTACAAAAGTTAAAGTGAAGGTATATAATTCACAACAAACCATTAGCCTTCTTGAGCTTCACCTCAGCATCATAAGCACCAAGCATATTGCTAACTTTGTCCAACTTGCCACAAAGCTCCTCAATGGATTCCTTGGTGATGACCTCGCGCGGATTAAACGTTTTGATAGGATTGATCTTGTCAACAAAGATGCTAAAATCATTCTTCTGTGTACGTCCAACAGATTTGTGTTTCTTGACTGGCGTTTGGAACGTGCCTTCCTCCATCTCCGACCAAGTTTTCTCGGCTCGGTATTTGATCCACTGTGATAGTTGTTGGATGTCCTTAGAACCATCGACAGCGTACCACGTGTGATCCTTCTCGTGAACATCTGACGGAGAAGAAGAGCTATCGTCAGACGGAGGCGAAGGCGCTTGTTTACGTTTTGGTGTTTTGGCTGTTGGAGGAAGATGGCCTAAAGGATGAACAAGGTTTTCGGCTTTGCAACAAACGACCCAATTACCCCATCCATCAGCGCCATCAATAAGAGGCGTATACACAGAGTAGGTATTGCCAAGAATGTCCATGCCTAAAGGCTCTGCGTGACGATAATCGATTTTGCGAACTGCGAGCCTGCTAGTCTTTTAGTATTGTCTCATATACATAGGTGAAAAGCTTAAAACACACCAGTTTTGGAGCTCCATGGTTTGCAGTGATCGAAAATGATGTTCCGTGTCTCGACTAAATTTTATTTGCAAGGCCTCGATATCATCAAAGCTTGGTTTCTTGATGTCTTCTTTGTGACGCTCTGCAGCTTCGATATATCCTGCTCAAATTAGTAAAGTGATAAAGGAAGAAGAAAATATATTGTCTCAACTCACGTCTTTGTTCTTCTTTGATTTCCGCCTTTGAATGATCAACCAAATGTTTAACACGTTTGTCTGTATCTTTCAAGTGCTGGCGGAATATTTCTCCTGTGATCAAAATTCCAATCACACCCTCAAACAACTTGACACGATCTGCAGAACTTTCGACATTGATACTGTGCCAATCGTGCTTAATTGGAATTTTGGTAAATTTGGACACATGCTCAAGCATGTCTCTTAGCTCGATCCACATCTTGGGACTGTCAGCGGGGTGTTTCTTGACGTTCTGAAGGCACAGCTTGACACAGTCCGTAATTTGATCATCATCAAACCATGCGTCCTCATTGACATACTCCAAAAGATGCGTTATGGCGGTCTTGAAGAATGATGGCTTCCAATTTTGATTTGGGTTATCTGCAGCTTTTAGGTGAGTCTGTTGTATACCAAAAATACTCTTGCCAAATTTCACGATGAACTCTCGAATGATTCTATAGAAATTAGCTGTTGTCTTCTGGCGTTTGTGGTGGCTGGTTAATGAAACCAATGTGTAGGGGTGCGACACTATACGTACAGTCGACTATTGAATTCATCATCTGTGAAATCGACTTGAATGAACTGAAAGTTTGGATCCCTCATGAAAGCTGGAGCACCCTTCCCGTTCATTGCTGCAAGCTCCCTCAAACCTGTCAAGGACGATCTCTTCTTGATCGATGGCTGACCCTCAATATTGTTAGGGTTGAGTGATGACCTCTTACGAGGTTTAGTCGAATCTTTGTCTTTTATTGTCTTGTCCTCTTTCAAGGTAGCTGCTTTTCGTTTTATGCCTTGTTTCTTCGCACTCGCTGTAGTTATGTCGGACTTGGCATCCGGATCATCATTCTCGTTGTTCTTTCCTTTTGTCTTGTTACCAACAGCCAATGCCGAAAGTCCAGTTGAGAGTGAAGGAGCTGGTGAAGGTGAAGGTGTGGTGTTGGATAAATTAAGAGCTTGGATTTGTGGTGATCCAGAAGTTGAAGACTCAAAGGGTGTTGCAATGGGTAATGTTATGGTCTACCAATTCATCAGCTTATCTTCATAACATGAGTCCGAAATGTTGCTTCGGAGAAATTTTCAAATCGAACATACGTTTGATGTGTCCTTCCCTAGTGCCTTGTCGGAGCTGGTGTCTGATTGAGCTGCTGCCTTTGTTCTTTTCATGATGCACCGCGATTCTTTGCAAATATCGCGACAAATAGGACATGCCCATTGAACATTTTCAGGTTCCAACATTTTAAAAGGTCCATCATTGGCGGGATTAGGTTCTGTGCATCTCATCTCATCGTCCGAATACTTTTCCGGTCCAAGGCATATCCTCTCGGCACTATACACGACGACTTTTCAGCTACTATCATCAAGATTTAAATGTATGTATATCAAGTCGACTCGCCTCTCGAGATACAACAGAAGAAGGACGAGATCAAACTTACTGCCATGTTGAGTTGCATTTTTTATCTCTATCATTTGAAGCAACAGTGCATCGTACATATCTTTCATTAGCCTCGACTCTTCGACGACAGCTATGGCAGTTCAATCTGTCATTTCCAGTCGACTTGAACACGAGATCGGCACCAATGAGTTTCGTAACGCGATTGAGGTAGTCTTGTCGAGTCGTTGGCGTTCTTGTTGACTTTTCCACCATTTCGTATCCCTGTTTCCTCTCCACCAAGATTACGATTCTGATAAGGAAGTTAGCAACGCAGGATCTTTTACGTTTTGTACCATTACTTGACGATGATGATGATGAAGTCTAGGAGTCGTACTTGAGTCGTCGGTATTAGCAAGTTGACGAAGATTACTAAGTAGTCAAGTCCTCCGTACTACCAAAGTAGTAGATAGTGATAGCAGCTTAGATCTGAAGTGACAGTAATAAGAGCGATAAAGAGCTCGATCGATTTAAAAGAATGAGTGAGTTAGAAGCAAAAAGGATACTTGAACAAGATGAAGAGAACGGGTGAAGCAGAAGCAAACGGCAATGAAGGAGTGTGAGTGACAAAAGAGTGTGTTAAGACTTGGGCAGTCAAAGAATGGTCGACATTGTTATTTTTTTATTTTTATTTTTTTCTATTTTTCGTTTCGTGTCCTTGGCCTTGATATGATGGAAGCAAGATGTCGGGAGAGGACGGTCAGCCAAGTCAGTCAGTCGGTCGGCCAAACGAAACCAGATCAGATCAGGTCAGGTCCAAGTTCAAATCAGTCAGGTCGACACCGTAAATGAGCGAAAACTACCTAGATCTAAGAAAACGAGTGGACTCAAAGGTACGATGGCCTTTGTCTTGGTGGATGTGACTGGCTGGATGATTGGGCTCTAGCTTGATGGGCATGACACAAGATAATCTCGGAAGGACGCTGGCTCAGTCGAACGAAAAATGCAAATCAGCGAGTGTGACCGGTTGGGTGAAATTGGGACTCCTGTCTGTCGACCATGAGGAATTGGATGGGGGGTCCTGTCTGTTGTTGTTTGTATCAGATCGAGAGATGTCAAGCATGGCCTCCTCCCTCATTTCACTTGCTGCATGCATGTATGTATGTCAAAAAGGTACAGTACCATACTGTATCTGAGCAACTTGAGCAACTGGCATGATATGATACAACGGCGGCAGGACATGACACGAGGACACATTTTGGATATAGAAAAAGGCTGCGCAGTAAGTAAGAGCTTACGCATCATGTCTTCTCTTATATATGTGTACTAACCAAGTAAGCAAGCATGAGCATGCAAAGGTCGAAACGTATTATTATTATTCATAGACACTCGTTCTTTTTGTGTGAGCGGCGACGAGATATCGTCTCCTGCAGCGCTTTGCCAAGTTCTTGTGCGAAAGAAGGTAGGTGGAAGGAAGGCAGGGAGAAAAAATATTCCTACTGCGCGTCTTTCTCCCTTCGCCTTTCTCCGACCCTCATTTCTACTTACTTTTCTGTAGCTTCTTCTCCTCGTTCCTTTGTCGGACTTGTACCATCCTCACGGTGAACTAGCTAGCTAATCAGGGGGGTAGTAGCGCTCAACCAGGTCTGTTGGCAGGCAAGCTGGATCTGTCGACCAAATGCAATTTGCAAAGGACCACTACTTACTCTCTTGTTTTATCTAGTCGCACCGCATTTGACCACCCAACTGCAAAAACTCAAAACATACTGAACGAGGAAAAAAGCAAAGAACCAGAAACGTTTATTTATATTAAGCTGAAGTGACTTCTAGCAGGTCTATCACTCACCAAAGCCATGCGCCTCTTCTTCGAAAGCTAAAGCATGCCTAAATTACGGCACTCCGGCTGGAGATCTCAATTCCTGCTACGCTAATGCTGTCCACAAGCACTTTAAGGTTAGACTTTTTTCCCTTCTTTCTCAGTACATATACTCGTATACTCCTTGAAAAAACCAACGCAACAAGAAAAGAAAAAGAAATAGAAGGACCCATAAAATGATCCAGTGCCGGGAGGCAAGGAAATCCGAAGATGAAGATTATGATGATGATGCATGCCTCTTGTTGAGTAATGCTCTAAGCTAGATCACGCTTAGCGTCAGGCACAGATCCCCTGATGATCATCATCCATAGCCGATTTCGTCTTTCGAAATAAAGGCGTAAACAGGCGATATTCCTTGATGGAGATGTATACACTAACTTACAGAGTCCGGTTGTACACAAAGGTACCCTACTTAATACATACTACGCTTGTGTAATACAACACTTTTATTTGTAGCAAAATAGGGCTGATTCTCAAGGAAAATCTTTAGCAATTCGAACACATTTTTAAATGTTTTTCCTAAAATTGAACTCAAGCACGGGTAAGCCATTAGCGTACTTTACTTTGGCATGCAATTTATGGAATCTCGACTCTATCCTCAAATTGGGTGTTGCAACCCAAATATCTTGTTTCCAAAGTTGATATTGTTTTTCCCTGCCCCCTTCGGAACAAACGACAAAGAAAAAAAGGCTTTCTATTCTCTATTGACGCTCTTATCGTAGTCGTAGCATCTGTTTGTATCATCGTAGACGCATAATGCATACATAACACAAATGTCTATATGGATCAGAGTAGGTAAGAATATTATGATGGTAGTTGAAACTTATAATTTGCCTTAATTGGTTGGCAAGACGGGTAGCGTATGGACTTACAATTGTGACAAATAGCTCTGTACTCCTGGGTATCAGTTGTTGTGTCTCATGTTATAGCCCAACTTTCCTACCTACTGTATTAATATATTGCACGTGGATTCATGGATTCACGTCACGACCATCACAATTTGTACAAGTATCACCATACTTGGTGTAAAATACATGTCGTATGTTAAAGAACATGTGCACAAATTAATTAGAATATACAAACTATACAAACTCTACAAATATGATAGTATATCAGTCTAATTTTAGTGTAAGATATTTTTTTCGATACGTCAAAAGTACTGCAATTATTCTATCCTATCCTATGACAATTGAAGATCTAGCTTTTTCCCCATACAACCATTTTAGTCTAAACACGCTCTAAGGATAAATAGGGTCGCTGGAATTTTATTAAGCATAGAATCCGTAACATTCATACCATTTATACAATCTCATAAGGATCTTTGTCCACACCACTAACCACTACCTCCCATCCGTCAATCTCTGTCTCTACTTCATTCTCACCTTCCATATTCATCCACTCTTCTGGCAGAACTTCTTCTAGCTTGCCCTTCATAACTGCAGCAAGATATCCACGTTCAGTATTTGAGTGGAAGCCTGTTTAAATAATACGTTGTCAACATTTGCGATGCAAAAGAATTACATATACAGACATAAGATGCAGGAGTAGTCCAAGCATAAAGAATGGAAATAGTTGAAGGACAAAACTTACAAGCAAGAACACTGATACCATTCTCAACTGACGATAACGCTTCATGGTGGGATAATTCGCCAGTGAACAAAAGATCTGCTTTGACGTTACGGAGTAGAGAACCTCCAGAGCCAGCGCAAATTCCAATCGTGCTTATTCTAAGATGCTCGGAAGGGATTACATCAGCATAAAATGCTATATTGATGGTTAGGAGATGAACTCTGCTTACTTTGAAACGGATTTCTTATGGTCGTTTGTAAGTGCTACTTGTACTGCAGAATTTAAGAAAATTTTGTGTTAGTGTTGGGTACAGTTTATCTATCAAAAAAGAAAATGGGAGACTGTGGAAGGAAAGACAAACAGTGTTTTAGCCCTAAGAATCCCTTGACACGCTCGACAAGTACATCCACATCCGTTGGTTCCTTCAATGTGACCATCCTTCCCATCCCAGCACCCTCAATTCCTGTAGTTGATAACAACAAAAATCTAGACGTTAGCATTTATATAACCCTTCTCTATTAATACAACGCTCAACATGGACAACAATGTATGACATGCAGGAATAAGCCATACCACTTCCATTAGACTTCTCAACATATGTTCTCTCACTCTCATTCTCCTTCCCGCCTGAAATACCATCTGCCAACCAATCATTGACACCCCCAACGGAAGCATCAACAGCGGTGTGAGGAGAGTACACAGATATACCCGCTTGGACCAGTCTTAGTAGTGATCGTTGTTGAGTATTTGAGAGCGTAAGTGACTTGAGCGGACGGAAAATGATAGGATCTATGTTGGAGCAACGTCCGTCAGTCATTTGAAAAAGGCTTTTTCCTTTTCCGCCCATTTCTTGAGCATCTCCGCAAGGTCAATGTAAGAGAGCTTCGAGGCGTAAGAAGTATCAACAGAAGAACAACGTACGGTAAGCAACGATGACTGAAGTTCCCAACTTGATCGCCTCATCAACTACCGGTGTCGTGAGGTCAATGGCGAGGAGTACTTTCGGAGTGGTTGAACGACGAATGGGTGGTGCTTCGAGCAACACTAAGCAATATTTCTTGTATCAGTTATGTCTCTAGCTTTAAAAGAGCAGGTTGAGTTTGTAATCTGCAGAGAGTACTGAGGTTAGGTGTATTGCGAAGAATTTAGAAGAAAAAAACGTACAGCCGGTATTATCCCAGGATTTATCCGCGAGAACTTCTGGGTAACTTGCAGGTCAGAATAATGTTTAAACAGCTCAATTGATCAGAAATTAGGAATAGAGAATTCTCAGTGGTTGATTTTATGTTTCAATTTTGTGATGTTTTGGCTCAAGGAAGCAAGCAAACAAGCAAAACCTACAGTCTTCTCATTGCGTTCACGACCGTCCTCACGACTGGTCCAGCAGTGACAGTTGTCATCTTGACTCTTTTGAATCGTGATCTTTGGTATGATTTGTTGTTGCTGCTGCTGACAGTGTGTAGTGCCAATTGATCTCCGGGCTGAATCTTGAGCTTGATATGCATAAAAGGGCGGTGGTGTTGCTGTTGTTTGTAGAGTCGTGAAAGCATGCAATAAAATGTCCCATCATCATCATGTCATAAAACAGACGAAGAAGACAGGCATCTTCATTTCATTGACAAGGATGGAGGTGTCTCGTCTTATCGATAAACAAAACCAGCATCGTCAGCGTCAGTCATGTTCGTCATAGTCTAGTCCAGTCTAGTTTAATCAAAATGTAGAGCTAAGCTACAGGTCTGCAGAAATACTTAGTAATAAAGGGACCTGACCTTCAATCAGTTGAACTTCCCCAATATATCTTGGGTGGCATGAGGTACAGTGTTTATACAAGTACTTGTTAGACAAGTCTAATTGATCAATCAAAGTTAGCAGGGGGAGCAACTCTAAGCAAATATGTTATATACTGTGCTTTAGCAGCAGATTAGCTAAAGCATTGAGGTTTTTGAAGTAAAAGTCATCATTACCCATGTATTCTATTCAAAGCTTTAGTAACCTCCAAGAAACCAAAGCAAGAGACCCCACTATTCCATCGAGACTCCAATCCACCGACACCAACAACAACAACAACAACCCTTCTTGCACAAATTGCACAGACAACACAAAGAGACACCTCATTGCGCTTCCTCACATCGTCTATATATCTCACGATAAAGCGCTCTTTCCCTCCGCTATATACAAGTACCGCAACAAACAAACTCCCGTCCAGCTACACCACGACCGGCCAACACAAGTGACAAATGGCCGAAACTGCCGCCGGCGGTCAAACCTGCGACACTCTCGAGGCTATTATTCGACAAAGACTTGATGCTACCCACGTCGACGTCCTCGACAACTCTGGCGGTTGCGGCCAGATATTTGAAGCGGTCATTGTGTAAATCATTCCCCCTCTCCTCCTCTCCAATTTTTTTTTTTTAGAAAATCTTACTTTTTGATGTTTTCTTGATGATAATAATGAAAAATAAAAACAAAAAAACAGTTCACCACAATTTGCCAACCTCACAACTCTTGCTCGAAATCGTCTTGTCAATACAAAACTAAAGGAAGAAATTGCTCAAGTACACGCCTGGTCACAGAAATGCTATACACCAGAACAGTGGGAGAAGATACGGCCGAAGACGGATGATGAGGAGTAGGAAAGAAGAAAAAAAGAAAAAACATAATAGAAGATATACATAAATAAACGGATTCATAGGCAGTAAGGATACAAAAGAAGGGAGAAGAGGGAGAGGAGTAATTCTACGTTGATTTATACGAACGTTCAAAATCATAAAGACGGGCTGGAGAGTCAGCTTGAAAGCAAACACTCCAGATTTTCGATACTGAATAATACATCCATTTCGACAAATCTTCTTTTTTTGTTTACGAGAGTCGCACCCTTTTAGAAAGGAGAAGGAAAGGCATTCATCAATAATTTTACTTGTGTTGGTCTAAATATGAGATTACTCCTGCGTTTTTATGTATTTTTGCACAGGAATGGTAAGAAGAAGAAAAATAATAATATAAAAAAATGAAATTCGTATTTGCTAAGAGGATCGCTGTATACTGGGTATATGTCTTTTTTTTGTTTCCCCAACCCTTTATAATTCAAGAAAATCTATATACTTTTTATTGTGAGGTTTTGGATGATGAAGGCGTCCACTGACTTTTAAGATATTCGTACACTCCCCACTATATTTTTGAAACATGCTAGTTAGTACTCAGTTTTCTGATGACTGTATATTTAAACCAAAAAAGGAGGATAAAACCGATATGTAGGAAGGTATAGAAAGAGTCATTGTTTGATATTGAATTCCACGAAGGACGGAGTTATCATACTTGCACACTAAAATTATGAAGAGACGTTATAAGATTAGCATAGTTTCTGACATCAGTGATTTATCGAAAAAAGGACACAAAAACGTAAGAGCATTGTTGATCGCACTAATACTCCGCTGGAGAGAGAAGAAGAGATAATGAACAGAGTACTGACCTATTCACCACAAACGCCCTGGCCATACATGCCCAAAATCCATTAAAGAACACTCGTACACCACCTTCCCGATAAGCCACTTTTGTATGTTCCCATGCGCCCATACGGTATGCTTGCAGAGTAGAGGTGGAGGAGATTGAAGATGATCGTGAGGTGGGTATAGTAGAGTAGGATCGTGCAGCTGTATGTGTTGTCGGAGAAGTACTTGATGGGAGCAGCGGATCGAACAACGGAGTGGTCTGTAGCTGGACACGAGTTTTGATCAAATCTTTATTGCAAAGTGTCCTGTTAGTGGTTGTGGGATGAAATATCATTCGTCGCTTGCTCGTCGGTCGAGGGATATCAAATTACCTAATGGATATATACTAGTTTGAGTATATACAGTCAGTTTTTGTATCATGACAATTAGAGAGTTGATATAACACTTAGGGGTGATTTACCTCGCCCATGTCGCACAACCTGCGATACCACCAGCTATAAACGTTGCAAGTGTTTCGTTTCTCATGTTGAGGAGTGATTTTGTTCCTTCGTATGACCAGAAGCTAATTAGGTGATGTGAGCCATTATCCCTACAAAACTGAGTATTTTTGGGGTATCATACTAGAAACCATATCCTACAGCATCTCGAATAGATGTCACTAATAGCTATTAGTTCTGACCTATCAACTCAACTTAGTTATCATTAGTTCCTTACCTCCTCCACCAAGATACAACCCTTTAATTCCCTGGTGCTGCCAGATATCCTTGGCAATCGCCCAAGTCGTACGCTCTCCATTACCAATCTGAGCTTTACATTTGATCAGTTCTGTTGGTGTTGAGACAACAAAACATGCAAGGCCACCTACAGCGCCGGCTGTCCAGATGTGTAGCAGCGACGGCGATGATGGTCCTGGCGAAGAAGAGAAGCCATTGTGTTGAAGAACGGAAAGCGTTCGGTTGTATGTATAGAAGAGAATGGCATTCAGACCGCCGTAACCAATGACTGGTGGGCCAACTCCTGTTGTTTATAGAGGATTGATGTTAGAATAAACCGTTTCTTAAGAATTGTAGCAGACAGAGCAATAATACCTCTAAGAAGCGATCCAAAATTTGTGAATGCTGTAAATGAACCGGCCGCGATGGGTGCAGCAGCTATATGGGCCGCGGATGAGGAAGGCGCACTGGGGCTACGGGGATGGTGATTCTGCGATTGAAAGCGAACTTTGATGACTGTATTCGTGTAACCATGATACCGATTCTATGCATTAGCCATTGGTTCGCCTTGTCTCTTTTGCAATTCCTGAGAATGTAGCTTGCATAATGAGAGCACACGATTGTGAGATTAGATAGATAGAGAGAGGATAAGAAAGTAGCGGCTGTAAAAAACTGACCATCTAAAGGA
>Ga0160427_10000354_pt1 | contig 28587 bp, 15 predicted proteins | sample SolpanmetagenomL_FD_108194 | JGI IMG/M metagenome (GOLD analysis project Ga0160427, IMG submission 108194) | Solar panel surface microbial communities from Lawrence Berkeley National Laboratory, California, USA - L | ecosystem: Engineered > Built environment > Solar panel > Unclassified ...
AATGTTGGGTAATTACGAACTAAGTCGATGCTGTAGAGCTTTTATACTCTAAACTATACGTGATTATGGAGCCACTATTTTAATATCTGTAAAACGCGTTTTTTAGCCAACTATTTTTATTTTTTACTCTTTCCTCATCTTTAACAAGGCTCCAATACTCCTAAACGGTACGTATCAAGAATGACTCGATGAGAATAAGGTCAACTAAGAATAAGATGAACTGTAGGGTCCGAGATAGACATAACAGACAATTGTGGATGATTTTAAGCTTACTATACTAATCTTTAATTCTATAGTTCTATAATCGGTCAAAGAGCTACGACTGGTTCCATCATCTTTGTCAAAGCTTTAATGACTCGGACCAATGTATAACAAGAACGACCTACTACGGATTAAGCTAGCGGAGTATAAAACGGGTCGTTCGTGTAGAGATAAAATAAATAAACAACTCGAAACTAGTCTTGGGCTTACTATAATGATATTCAATTCCACAGTTCTGTAATTATATGAAGAACCACGACCAACTTAATCATCCTCGTTGAAGCTCTATAATGACTCGAATTGATTGATGACAAGGATAACCTGATACGGATAGGGTCATATGAGTATGGATCGAGCCTACAGCGTAGAAGTTAAGAAACGGAAGAAGTTTCAAGATCGCGGCCTTAGCTACGAATAAAGGAGGAGTTGGAAATTTGTGAAGTGTTCATAACAGAAAGAGGAGTACGACCGAATGCGTTCCGGATGAAGTTGCCTGACGAGGTTGTGCTGCGTGTAACACGGCCATACCCGTGAACAGTAGGTGTTGTTGATTGTTGATCTGCTGAAGTGTTAACGTGAAATTCCCCACGGACTGACGGAACAGCAATCGAAAGACGAGGAGGAGGTGGATGATTTCCTATATATCAACAGGAAAAACCATTTCAATCTCAAGTTTCAAAAGGATCAGTGTCTAAATAATGTCAACTGTGTTTGACGACGTGTAACGAAGAAAAAGAAAAGAAGAAGCGTAGATGAAACGAGAGTTATAAAGACCTATCCATGGATGTTTCCCAGTTGTACCGCGTTTTCCTGTGGAAGAAGATGCGGCCAGAGCCTATACCGAGTCCCACTCAGCTTGCTACTCAGACCTGACATGTACGCCGAAGGGAATTTTGAAGCTTGATATGGCGCACTTCACAAAAGGGCAAATTTATATCTTTTGCGATATTGCCCAATGATTCTAGAACATCAAAAAGGATTGCAAGATACTATCTGTATTCAGATAGCAAATTGACAAGAAACTGCATTCATAAATACCTAGAACCAGACTTACCGTCACCAAGTACGACACCATTGATATAGTTATGCTTCTCCGTCGAATTTGGTCGAGCGTCGTAGCATGATTTCAGTTCTGGGTTGGTAGTCTATTCGGTTTGACACAAATGAAGAACCTATGTATTCGACTGACTTGAATTGCTTGTAGAGTAAATCCATATTCTCACGGTCAAATACCCAAATATGAGGGTTTTTGCTTTTAATTTATAATGTCGCTACTGTAATTGGTGAAATGTTCTATAAAGCGAATCGTATTAGAATCATAATATTAAAGAATATGTTTATAGTCATTTTCAGAGCGATCTACATTTCCTACAGATAGATGGAAGAAATTGAAAGACCAAAAACCCCTTTAAACGTAGCACAGTAGCTAGAAGTATCGTAGAGTCATGTTTATCTCTATAAGCCTCATCGGTGCCTACGTAAATATCCAGAGATAGACTATATAAAGAATTGGCCATCACTATATATCAATTTCAACTACATATCTAGACATCAACTCGCAATTAAACCTCATTAATTAATCTTCAATTCGGTTCAATCAATAAGTGAAGCAACTGTTCCCGTGATACATATAAGTACTATGCTATATTTCAAAATTAAGTGGAAAATATTTTTCAATTGTGGCAATTGTGGGTGGTGGAGTGAAGTGAAAAGAAATGTATATAGATAGATTGAGGTCAAATCCAAGAAACGCTAAGCCACAACCTCACATTTGGGTGGAAATATGACGTAGACTTTTTCATATTTTGTGATTACTTCTTGAACTATACGGTGTCGCACGCACAATCAAGGGGCTGTCGTAATTTCAGTAGTAGGAATTTGTGAAACCAGCTTTCGTGAAGGTGTCACGAACCATATTGAAAGGTTCCATAATCTTGTTTTAGTTTTCACTTTATTTTGCAAAAGTTTATATCGGAATATTGCATCCGCCTTCCGGTCCAACCAAATAGCTTGCCGCTCAAGGATGATGACGTTGAAAGTGGATTCTGTGGTTTGTTATGCGTTGTTTGTCTTTTTCGTTGTTATTGTTCTCTTGTTTCGAACGTGGAACTTTCGAGAAGCCTGTTATCTTTCGCTTATTTTATTCGGTACGTTGAGAGGTGTTACGCGCATTGGGTTTTTGCTGTGAAAAATGAGGAGAGAAATTTTCTGAAACAGACAACAATATTGTCTGGGTAACGATTCGTATGACAGAAGTGGCCATGAATTTCGTGTCTTCCACATCTTTTCTTCTCTCTTCATACCTTTTCATTCTATCCTTTCGAATCATTCGACACGTTTATTTTTCCCCCCAAAAAGTGCTGTCATCAAGATGGAGCAACCACCTGTAGAATGGTCACTTGAGCATCGTTTCACTCCAATTCGTGACAAATACAACAGATCTCTCTACGACCGTCAGCGTATACTGTCTACAGAAATTAAATGCGCAATTCAACTTGGCGATACTGTACTGCAAAGTAATGAAGATGGCACATATCTCTTCACCATGAATGTATCTCCACTCGAGCATAAATTCAAACTCGAATTAAGCTTGGCATCCTCACTTGAAAACAGAATGGCCCAACAGACAACAAATCCTATAAGATATCGTATTAGTGCACAATTCTCCGCTCATGGCACATATCCAGCATCTGCCGCTCCTCGTGAGCCTACAACATATGAGGGAAAAGACACAACACCTTCTGCCCTGCTTCATACCTTTTCAGAACAATTACAGAATGTATCATGTAGAACTCGTGATCTACATAACGATCCAAACTTGTTTACCTCTCCAGACAAACCTCCTTCCAACATGATAGTCGTAGCTTGGGTCAGTAGCAGTTGTCAAAAGTTCGACTTCGATCGAGATATAAGTATGTTAAACGATACCGGGAAGGATATGGCTATCAAGTTCCGGATGTTGGTCAATGAATTTGTAAGCAGTGGAAAAAGGTTATATGTCCATACGACAAAGATAAAATCGATGTGGGAAGCTTGGGCTCGTTTTACTTCTCTACCATTTCCCGCTCCCCTTCCCTATTGGCCATGGCTTCGTCAAAAGAACGATATGCATCCGATCAAGATGCTGGCATTAGATGGTCCATATCGCATTGAAGCAGACCCTGAATGGATTGAAAAAGCTTTGACACCATATTCTCGAGTTGTCAAAAACAGTCTAGCACCGTTGGAAGTCGTTCGCAAATTTGCTAATCCTCGCGAATATTTGGCCGTCGTTCTCGGAGCTTTTTCATACGAGGAAGCGTTTTCAAAAGGACAAAGAAAATGTCACTTGGATAGATTTCATGTTTGCGATGTTCTGCCTTCCAGTTGGGACAAGAACCAACTTTTGATTCTTTTGAACGTTCGTCCGACAATCACTCCAGGCGAAAGCGTCGATCAGGAGGCCAATACACTCTCGAGACAAGAATTGGTCGACATTGGTGAACAGGCTCGTATAGAAATCGTCATGCAAGAAATAACTGGAAGAGAGACCTGGTTTGGTAAAGTAGTCGAGGTACCATCTTTACTAAGAAAGACTGGTTTCAATGTAGCAGTATTAGCTGTTCGCCCACCACAGCCAAGAGATCCAAATCCGGCACCCCGTCGTCTCGAAGCATATTTTGAATTCGGACAATCTGGTGGATCATCTAGAGGTCTACGAGAAACCGTATTAGACTTTATGGTTGGAGCCAATTGTCAAAATCCTAAACTCAAAGACTTCATCTTTGCGAGGGATAACAATGAAATAAACCTCCAATGTGAACCTGAGACGACAAGACAGACTTGGCGACGTGATGTTATGGATAAATATATCACTCCGAGACAATTCAATACGGAACAAACCAGTGCTGTGATGAATCATCTCACACATCGTGTCACTTTATTGGCAGGTCCACCAGGAACTGGAAAAACTACCGTCATTGATGCTCTTGTGCAGATTGAAGTGGAATATTTCAAACTTAGAGTCTGGGTTGTGGCGGAAAGTAATGCAGCAGTCGATGTGCTTGCTGCTGAGTTTGTGAAACGGACCGGCCTTTCCCAGGCAAGTCAAGTATATCGAATATATCCAGCCTATAAAGAAACCTTTGAAGAAGAAGATAAATCAGGTGGATGTTCTGGTCTTTCTAATCTCCCGAGTTATAAATCCATCATGTCAAATGTCTCACAAGCAGATATTGATAAAATGATGAAGACATCGGGTGGCATTCGTAAAGATCTATCGCTTGGGGTAGATATCATGAGGCGTTATAAAATGATGCTTTCCGACAAACTTGTAAATCTGTATTATCCTTCAGAACTTGATGATCTGAAACTATACCATGCTGCACGTTTGAACATGCAATCTCCAAGATATGAGCCTGATGCAACAAATAAAGAACGCATTGCTTTTGAACAAAGCCTTCGCAGAAAAGAGATGCTTGCTTTGAGGACCGTCCAGAAAAATTATATTCGACATGCAAAGTGTATATTCTCGACAGCTTCGGCGGCATCTAATGATCTCATGGTGAGAATTAGACCTAATATAGTCATTATTGATGAGGCATCTCAAATGATAGAGGCCAGATCCGCACATATCCTAACATTTGCTGCCAGTAGAGCCTCTATACATCGAATGCTTTTAGTTGGTGATCATTTACAGCTTCCTCCAACAGTCATAGCTGACAGAAATCCTTTCAAGAAAAATGCAGAAGTGTCTCAGTTTGAAAGATTGATTGATGCTGGAACAAAACATGTGTTGTTAAAGGAGCAATTTCGCTCACATCCACAGATCTCGGCGACCTGGAATAAATTGATATATGGCGGACAGTTGAGGGACGCCGTCTCTACACGTAGACTTGCACAGTCGATAAAGTTTACGAATTTCGTCAGACAGAAGCTGCATCCGACTTTTCCCACGGGAGAGCCATGTTGTTCGGTATTCCTGAGTATGGTCAAATCATCAGCTTTTCACTGGGGATCGGAACTACGTCCAGGTAGTACGTCGAGACTCAATTTCCAAACAGCAGCGACCATTATGATTGTCGTGGATGAGTTATGTAAGAATGGATATAAAATGGAGGATATCTTGATCACTTGTTTCTATACTGACCAAGTACACTTGCTCCAAGCCCTGTTCAGTCATGCAAGCTTTTCGAAATTGAAAATCAAGACAGTCGACGAAGCGCAAGGGTGTGAGGCTCGGATCCACATTGTGGATTGTGTTGTACTTGGAGGTCGTCGTGGTGGCGCTGGTGATACACTTGGGTTTCTAGCAAGGGAAAAACGAAGATATAACGTTGCCATGAGCCGTGCTCAGGAAGGTAGAATCGTGATTGGTCATGAACGTATGACGGCAGGTTATTCAAACACAATCTGGGATTATTTCCTCGACGACGAATCTAGATTAGGCCACGTTGTAGACTTTCCAATCGTATGGTCAGATGATCAAATGCACGAGTTTTTCAATTCTGTTCGAGACACTTACAACATTCCTGGACCATCCGCACCGGGAAGATCAACACTGACCAACAGCGTTGCACTTCGAGAGCAGCAACTACTCGACCAAACAAAACCGTTACCAGAGCGCTCACAAGGTTTGATCACAGCATTGGTTGAAGAGACTGGTTTGGACGACAATGCCGCCATGGCACGACTGGTGGAATGTAAACTCAATCTCGAGACTGCAGTTGAAACAACACCACTCGATTGGGCATATTGGTATGATATGGTACTTTAGATTCGCATTCCTTTTATTACAGTGTCTATACTTTTCGAGTCGCGACCCGTTTGATCTCATAATTTCCATATTTTCTTTTGTACATATTTTAGAATCCAGATAATTTAGACTGTTCCAATCCACAAAGAAAGTATCTTATATTCAATGTCTCTAGACAATTGTCGCATCCGATATACATCGTGAATACCATTCAAGGCAACCGAAATATGAAGAGCCGGATTTGGGTATAAATGACTGTCATCAAAAAAACATTGTTCAATAAAGTTTAGCTTCAACTCACGCGACTTGTTCACATTACTTTGACGTTATATTCATAATCATGATGGAGTTACGAGCAACAATGGCTGTAAATATATTCAAAAAAAGGTATTTTATAATGAATATAATACATTACGTTAAACTTATCTATTTCATAAGAACTATTAATCACATTACTATTCACTAACATCACTATCATCATCATCCGTCATCAGGTCTAAATCAACACTGTTATGATCATCAAGTAATTGCCCAGTCACTTCTTTATAAATATTATCAAAGTAATACTTTAACGATCTTAATCCTCTCAAATATCCTTTATCGATATCATTTGGGTATTTTGGGGGACATGATGCTTTTAATAAATCATCATGATCTTCTGCAGTAACACAATTTGCAAAATCGACCAACTTTACTTGAACACCATGTTTACGTTTTTTATTTCTAGTAAAAGGGTATAAAGTCGACTCACTTTCGCTCTCTGAAGGATAATTTGAATAATCACCTTTGCGATCATAAATGAGGAGTAGAGAAGTTCCATAAAATCGATAAGCAGGAAGTCGTAGAATAATATCTTCAAGTTCATGTAGACGTTTCAATATTCCAGGAATAAACTGTATAGCGGAAGAATGATCAAACCCGTCATAAAAATAATCCTTTAAAGATCGTTGTAATTCTTGTCCAGCTTGTATTTTACGACCAAAGTATTTATCCGCAAAGATATTCTGTTCAGTCTTGACGTTCCATACTTGCATACCACAAACGCGAAAACCTAATTTACGAGAAGTAGTTGAAGCACATTTACGACGTTGAGACTGTTGTTTCCTTTCATCAGCATGTATACCATATTGTCTCGTACCCATTTTAAGATCCAAAACACATGGGTGAGACATTCCAGCAGTCAGATCTTCCAATAGAATAAAATGTTCAATTCTATCAGCATGATCCTTTTGATCTGGTGAATGAACACGAGTAACGGTAGGAGAAGTTGATATAGGAGACGTCAAATCATCCGAAGTAAATACAGATTCTTCCAAATCAACTCGATATGCATCTTCATCATGATATTCGAGATCACCACGAATGCCATCAAAGTCTGGCTTTTTAGTAGTCAAACCACCACCAGAACGTCTTCTTCGTCTAGACTGTGATGTATCATCTACAGATTCATTCAATTCTTCTTTAGATTTCTCTTTGTTGATCATTGCAGCCTCGTTTAGTATTCTTTTATTTGACATTGCAAACTTTCTCGTATCATCAGAATCACATTTTTGGTGAATAGAATCCCTCAACATGGCTACATCAGCACTTCCCCTCCTATTAAGTTTTGCAGTGCCGGTAACATCAGACTCTTTTATTTCCGAATTTACCGACCTTTTTAATGATCTAAATTGTTTGTCACGATGACGTCGAACATGACGATGTATAATAGGAGCATTAAATACATCACGAAATACCTGTTTTTGTAGTTCAAGATTTACAGTCGTTGACCCACGACTTGATGAAGTTCTTGAAAGAAGGGGTGGAGGTTGATTAGAAATGGATGATGATGATTCAATTTGTTGCTCATAAATGTTTGTCCATGCGGGACGATGATTACCAAACAAATCATCTGGCAATAAATGTGTATTGTTTGTTAGTTTAACTTGAGGTACAACAAGTGTATCAAATATAGAAGGGGTAGATGTTATAATATTCTCGTGGTTCAAAGAATGAAGAGCATTCTCAGATAATCGATCATCATGTCGTTTTAAAGTTTTAGTATAAGTTACATTTAATACACCAATATAACGTGGAAGATATGCCAGAATTTCAGGATGCAATGATTCTACAGTCTCGTAAAACTCATTTTCACGACTATTCAACTGTTTACATACAGCCTGTCTTGAAAAAGAATAGACAGTACTATGACCACCGACTTGATGATCAAAAGGTTGTAATTCAACTGCCGGAGCTAAAGATCCATGTGATGTAGGATATTCTGTCCCATCATTAGCAAAAGAGGATCGTATTTGTTGTGATATACGTCTTGGTGTCGCTTTTGGAGTACTTTCTTCGTCCCCTGTCAGGGAAGATTCATATCCCGAACTTGATTCACTTTCAGACAATTCTGACACTTTGATAGGAGAATCAGTATCAGATGGAATATGTCCTTGAAGATATTGCTTGTCATCTTTGGATATGATAGATATTTCAACATTATCTCCTTTTTTAATTTGTTCTTGCATGATAAAGGGTGTCGCTCGTCGTAAAACTGGTGTTGGCATATCATCTTCTTCTGATTCATCATCTCCATCAACAGACCGACTAGAACAACCTGGATGTGGATAATATAATGCAGAACTTATATGTTCTTGGTCATGTGTTTTATCATCCACTTTTTCTTTATCATTTGATTGAGTTGGATAATTATCTTTCCTCACGTCATCCACCTCTTTGTTATTTGCAGAATGCGCACGAGATTGATTGATGATTACTCGATGATGATTTCGAATATCTTCGAGTAGACTTGAAGGCATATTTTGTGGTTTCGAATTGTATACTTTTGGCTGAGAAACTCGAGATATTTGACCAGTCTCTGATTTCTTGGACAAAGGTGTAGCGCGACATGTTATAGTAGTGGACTGTACTGACTTTTCTCGTGCTTCCTTCTCCATGTGTATGTTTGAAACATCCTGATCTTTCGAATCTTTAACAGAACCGGCGGATTGTGTAATTTCATCATCCTTGAAAATACCCAAGTAATGACTAGTTTTTCTACTTCTAACTCCCAATCCAATCTCTTGTTTCGGTAAACGTGCATCAACATGTTTATCAATCTCTGATTTATTATTATTTTGGATAAATGTACCACGAGATATTGGAATTGTTTTATATTTTGCATTTCCTTGCCTCCATAACCGATATCTTGATCGCGCATCACTATTATCACTCCTATCAGCTGTATGATCCGACGTCTGTCTTGATGATGTATCATCGATAGATTCTGGTTCTTCGGAGATGGGAGATGTTATTGTTGATGCGACAGGATGTGAATATTCGTCGCAGAGTCCATGAATATCCTGTCCCGTACCGCCGAAAAGATTCAGTCTTTGTAATGGAAATGGTCCGAGTAGATCCGATCGTTGTAATGGAAATGGTAATGCAGCACCAAAGCCTAACATATTTGGTGGTGAAAAATCAACGACAGCCATTGATTTGTTGTTATTATTTGTAGATGATTTGGTTGTTGATGAATTGGACAATCGTTCAATGTCTTGTGATGTAAGGGAGATTGGGGATAATGATGGTTTATTGTTGTTAAAGTCATTGTATGACATGAAGCTGACATTTCATCAAAACATAGTCAGGGTAATGATAATTTACTTGATGTAGTGGTAGTTAAAGAATAAAGTATGAGATGCACCATTAATAAATTACGTTTACGTTTCGTATAAACACAAGCAGATAACAAAACTCCAATCTCCACAATACTGAGATAAGCGTAAAAACAACCCTTTTTGATTATGCAGGTTATCCTTATGGTGTCAGAACTATCTGTACTGGACTTGTACAACTTATGATGAGCAGGTTATCCGCATCGTTTCAAAACTACAATTTTTTGATAAAGTACTTGAAATTTTGGATTATTCCGGCAAATTTTTCAATTGGTGGAAGGATATCTTTTTTTTCCATGGTTGAATCGAACCATTGATAAAAATACTCGTCAGTTATAATAAAACGGGAAGGTTCACTCGATGGTCAGCACCTTGTGATATACTGTATATGTTAACAAACTATTAGTCGATTCTCACTTTCAACGGACAGAAATTATGATGGAAAAAAAGGTCATTTTATCAAAGAGGGTAGACTGTCATGTGTAAAGTCAATTATAACCACGTGGAACACAATAACATTATCGAATATAATCATCAAACAAACGCACTAATTCCTGTCCAATCTGCTACATACTTTCATCCGACTGAACAAAACTTCAGAGTAATAAAATACTAGATATCAATCAAGAGATCATAAAAGAGTGACCAGCTTGAAACATGGCTGGGGGCGACTTTTTTTTCTCCCTTCAAAAGTATGGTGTTCAGATGGCTGGGGAGCTGTCAGCCAATCGCGTTTCATCTTGACATGTTTTGACCATAATAAAAAACGTTAAAAAAAATGTACAGTATGTGTTGTTAATTAATGACTCGTGGGACACATCTTACACCTCTATCTCTCATACTGCATGATCCATAAACGTTAGAAGTTGATCATCGACCAGCGAATCAAAACATCTCATCATTCCTTCTGGAAGAAAGGGATCGTTTGTTCGCGGCAAAAGTCTCAAAGAAACACCTGAAACTTTAATTCATCTTAAAAATGTTGGTTACAGCCTTTTTCAATGGTTACCCACGAATTTCCCCAGTTTTACATATGCGACAAAACCCAAGATGAATTTGTTAGAGAAATATATAATATCTTTGGTTCAAACAAGGTCACAAAGGGGCTAGGAAAAAAAGAAGATGGAAATGTTTTACGGACTATCAAAGAAAGGAGATGTTCAACTTCTTCTATCATTATTACGGATAGAGTAATTAATAATAGCATTTCTGTTCCAATCGAATGATCTAATCATCAATCATGTCTACATTATTTACACCATCAACTCCACCGATTGTGAGAGCGCCACTTCAAAAAAGACCTCTATCAGCTGCTATACTACGTACGCCTCGAACAAATAGTCGTATGAGTATGATAGGAGGTAAAATAGAAAAAACATTATCAAACACATCCTCGGAAGAAGAGAATGCTGCACGTACGGCCGTTAAAGTGGGTATGTGGAGTTATTTTTATTTAAATGTCATCGCATCCTTTTTATCAAAACAATAACTAATATATTATTTTAATACAATAGTTATAAGAGTTAGACCACCTTTACAACCTACAGATCCAGGATATGATTTGATTCCACAACGATTTCGAGGTTCGACATGTGAAATATCAAATGCGACAACATTAACAATTCAATCAACACAAGGAAATAAAATATTTACTTTTGACAAAGTATTCGATCAAAATGTTAATCAACAAGGAGTATGGGAAGATATTAGTGATAGTATTGAATCATTTATTCAAGGATATAATGTATCAGTCATGGCTTATGGTCAATCCGGTGCTGGAAAATCATATACGATGGGTACAACAAAGGAAAATCAAGAAGATGATAATATACGTGGAATAATACCAAGAGCGGCTATATCAATCTTTTCCCAATTAAATACATCAACATCACCATCATCATCATTATCATCGTCATCATCTTCATCTACAAAAAGTGGTATGCGACAACCACAGAGATATTCAATGAATATATCCGATAATAAAGAAAAGAATTGGAAATTAAAGGCTACATATATTGAAATATATAATGAACAATTGAGAGATTTGTTGATACCAGAAAATATACCCTTATCGAACCGACCACAAGTTATAATAAGAGAAGATCCAAAAGGAAGGATATTATTGACGGGTTTAACACAAATAGAAATTAATACGGTACAAGATTTATTAGATGCGCTTGATTTTGGGTCTAAAATACGTCAGACAGATTCGACAACGATAAATGCACAATCATCAAGAAGTCATGCTGTGTTTAGTCTAAATCTCGTACAAACAAGGACATTACCAATTGATAAACGTAGATCTGTACCTGCTGATTCAAAATTGTCGTCTGAAAATACTATGACAATTGATAGTAAATTACATTTTGTTGATTTGGCAGGTAGTGAAAGATTAAAAAATACAGGTGCTCAAGGTGATAGAGTAAAAGAAGGTATATCCATTAACGCTGGACTTGCTAGTCTTGGTAAAGTTATATCACAATTATCTTCAAAAACACCGTCGACACATATTTCTTATCGAGATTCTAGATTGACACGTTTGTTACAAGATTCTTTAGGTGGAAATGCTTATACTTATATGATTGCATGTATAAATCCTGCAGAATTCCATCTAAGTGAAACATTAAACACGGTACAATATGCGCAAAGAGCTAGATCAATACAAATCAAACCAGAAATACAGCAACATTTCAGTGAAGCAAATAAAAGTGCACAAATCGAGAAATTAAAAGCAGAAGTTGCATTTTTACGTCAACAAATGACTGTAGATAGATCATCTATATTCCCTGAAACTTCTGATGAAGCTAAAAGGGTCGCAGAGTTACAAAATCAACTATTGGATATGCAAGAAAACTTTACATCATTAAATAAAAGACATGAAAGTTTAATACTTGATATTGGTAATAATTCTGCATACAGAAATGAACATGAAAGCTCTGATGATCGATTAAAAAGATCGAGTTCGTTTGCAGAAGCCGTAGAAAAGGTTGTTTTGGAATATGAAAAGACAATTCAAAGTTTAGAATCATCCTTGACAAATACAAGATCAACTTTATCAAATACTGAATCAAGTTTAATGGAAAAAGAAAGTAGAGTTGCATTTCTTGAAGGAACAACCGACAAAGCACAACAAAAGATTGAAAAATTAATTCAACAAGAAGCACAAACTGAAAATTATCTTTTACAACTACAAAATCAAATGGAAAATGTAGCAACAAATGAAGAATCTGCTTCTACATTGATACAAAGTCTGAGAGCAGAACTTGTGCGAGCAAAAGACAATCAATCATCAACAGAAGGATATATAAGTGCTTTGGAAGGTAGATTAGTAGAAGCAGAACAAGATCAAAACGTCTTGAAAAGAGAATTAGGAAAATTAGAACAAGTCGTTGAAAGACAAAGAAATTTGGGGTTTTTTGAGGAAAAGACTATAATCACAAATGGACATTCTTCTGATGATGAGAATAATGATATGCAAATCACATTCATGTCTGATAAAGTCGACACTTTGACGCAAGAACTGATCGATGTGCGTGAAGAAAGAGAAGCTACAGCGAGTGAATTGGCAGAATTGCAAAGAAAATATACTATTGCATTACAATCACTTGTTGCCCAATCATCAGAAGAATCTCCCACAACAATAACATCAACAACAAGAGAATCTTCCACGGGAAGTATGAACGATTCATCAACAACTAACGTCAATGATCGATCAATAATTAATTTGAATGATCCATCAACTCCTCCACCAAGAAGATCAGATTCTTTTTTAGTGGAAAGCCTCCCGACCATATCAACAACGACAACAAGACCAAACAACAAATTGAGACGTGGAGAATCATCACGATCATTACCATCGGATTGTTCTTCGCCACGACAGTCAAGTATCTTTTCGACGCCCGGTCCACATATGACGACATCTGTCGTTTCATCTGCGCTTGATACGTCATTTACAACCGAAGACAATGACGAAATGAAATTACAACATGATCAATTATTAAAAGTCCATCGGGAGGCTTTACAAGAGATTGACAATCTCAAAACAGAATTAAATAGACAACAGTTATCACCAATTAAATCTTCTCCTTTGGCTAGAAGAAAACCTAGTCAAGATTTGATTGGAAGTATAACAATGTCTGCCAATGTTGATCGTGTAAATAGATCGTTTGCTTCTTTGAGAAATGTTGGACTTGATCTGTTCGAATCGAAACCTGATATACGTCAACAATTTGATTTACATTTGAATGCAATAATGACCGAATTGCTTACAAAAACGGAAAGAGCACAACAAGTCGAAGTTGAATCATTTGCGTTACGTAAACAATTGGATGAAAAAACTACCATCATATCTGGATTGACACGAGAAAGATCTATCAATAAAGTATCACCAAACGTTGATTTTTCTGCAGTAACCCACATGAGAGATCAATTATTATCAAGTCAACAACAAATACAAGATTTAGAACAATCTCATCACGATGAAATTCATCAATTACAATCAGAATTGACATTATTAAAGGATGAAATACAACAACATTCGACAAGAAAAAGTCAAAATGATAATGATGATAATCAAAATATGACGATTGATAAATTACAACAAGATATCCAAGATCATCTATCTTCTCATCAAGAACAAAGTGAAAATATTAATAACTTACGTGATGCTTATGAAGAAGCTTTGGGTGATTTGAGTAAAAGTTCAATCGAAAGAGAATTACTTCAACAAGATTTAAAAAGACATCAAGATTTAGTTGCTGATTTACAAGAACAAATGAATTCACAACATGAAGTCATCAGACATCATGAAGATGGTATACAAATGTTGAAAGATATTCATGCTGCTGAATTAGAAAATAGACAAGAAGAGAATTCTTCTGCTGATTTATTAAATAACATGTCCAAAATATTAGGTCAACCAGTCGATCATGACAATTATGCCACTTATTTTCAATCATTTGTCAAATCTAAAAGAGATCTCGAACTTGATCATCAACAAATATTAAATCATCATTCTGATTTGAAAGATCAATTAAAGAATGGACAGATCGAAACTGATGAATTAAAATCTCATTTAAAAAGTGAACAAACTGAAAAGGATGAATTAAATATAAAAATCGAAGAATTAGAAGAATCTTTTGATAAAATGGTTGCTGAACATGAAGCAATTGTACAGAAAGAAGCAAAGAGTTCTAGACTTGTACAAGAATTGGAAGATCAATTAAATTCTAATTTTGATCATAGTCAGGCACAAACAAAAAGGTTATCTAACATGCAGAATGAACAAAATACTCAATTACAAGAAGCTCTTCGATCAAAGATTGATTTGGAAAAATTACTTGAAGAAGCAAGACTTCGTATAACAGGTCTTGAGAATCGTCCTGGATCTGTCGCGGATAATCGACAGGCGTCGTCTATAATACTTGGTCCTGTTAGAGATTCATCTGCAGGGATGATTCATGAATTAATGGGTACTGATGTCCCTCCAAATCGTGTTCAACCAAAAGCAATTGATACTTCTAATCTTGGAGGTAGAAGAACACCTTCCATTGATCATTCTACTCCGTTATCTCCTCCACCAACTTTACCATTACCAGCAATACCTGGATCTTCTTCTAATCCTGGAACTCCTCTTCAACCTAGATCATTCTCTCCTTTTGCTCCAGCTAGTTCTTCTTCCGCTCCAAACCCTCTTCAAGTAAATCGTCCCATCACTCCTCTTACCACTTCAAACCTTCCTACACCACCAGTTTCTCCACCACAACGTGACCCTGTTCTAATAAAACAACTCGAAGATCAAGAAACTCGTTTGAGATCGATTGAAAAACACCTCGCCGCTGAAAAACAATTGACTGCTACTTTAGAAGAAGCCTTGGTAGATTTGGAAAATGCTCAAACTAGATCGCGACAAGAATTGGATAATTGGAAGAAAAAGGCATCGGTTTTGACGGACGAAGTGGGTGAATTGAAAAGACAAGATGGCCAGAGTAGAGCGAGTTTACAACAATTTGAAGAAGAAAGAGAAATGAGAATGAAGGCTGAAAAGGCAAGAGTTGTGTTGGAGGAAAGAATGAGGGGTTTGGAAGCCGAGAGGAAGAAGAAGAAGAAAGGAACTTTTAACTGTTTTTGATTCTTTGATTTTATTTCATGTGTATATGTAGAACGAACTTGAATGCATGATTATCATTTTATAAGTTTCCTTGTTCAACATGTGGGCGTATACAACCGCTGTCGATGGAGAGTGGGTCATTAGTGATGAGACTCCAGTATATCAAATATTCTAGATATCCTAAGTAGTCAAATTGAAGAATTTTCTTACGAATCTAACATCAACTATTTTATACAAATTCATGCGATTTATTACTAAATACAGATAGTGTATGCTACTATGCAATGAATATTATGGCTCTGTAGCTAATACCGTACCATCTCCTTTCAGAATCTCCCAAAACTTGAAAAATTCCTCGCGCGAAAGCATTGTGATTAGTTCCTGGTTTGAGAGGTAGGTACGTTTCAGAACTTTGCTGTCGATCAAGTTCGATCTATGCTTAGTGCTACAATTAGCAATCCAGATTTCAGTATCTATATTTCCCAGCCTCGTTGAAGATCGTGTGACTTTAATCGTATCAAAGTACAACAAGAGGAGCTTATGCGATGGTGAATACCCATAGCGATAATCTTTGTAATCGTCTTTGTAATCGTATTTGTAATCGGCTTTGTAAACGTCTTTGTGAACGTCTTTTTTTAAGTGTTTGTAAACGTCATAAGATTTCTTGTCGTCGATGTGCTCAACGAATAAAATCTGTTTGTGTTCCCCGGGCTGTCGGCGTAATGCGAGCATCTCCTTCCAGATTATGGAAAAAGCGTCGCCATGGTCATAGTGTATAACAGATCCGATTACATCACTTGTGAAATTTATTGGTGGCTTTTTGGAAAAAGAAATTTGGTTTCCACTCTGTAGGGATTTGGCAGTTTCAAACCTCCTCAGATACTCAAAGAGTTCGCAATGTACGAGACGTTGAGAGCGAACCGGTCCTCTTTTTAAAGGTCCGTCCTCTTTACTGACGTCGATCTATCAAGTTACGAGATTAGTCACTAGAGACAAAATAACGCTAAGATTTACTTCACAAGTACGAAATCGACTTCCACCTCAGTGGCAGAATATCCTTCCTCGGCTACAGACATTTCTGTGAATCTACGATCGGCACATTTGAAGACTTCTATAGTTTTCCCAAAGCCCGCTTCAACAACGGCATCGGCAATAACGCCTCCAGCTTTTCCTATCGAAGCGGGCGTCGAGGGACCAGCTTTCGTAACTAAGCCCTCGCGGACTGAGGGTTTCATAACAAGTATGGCTCTAATCTTCGATAGGCACGACTCCGATCCTTCATGCTTACCTGCACAACCATGGTAACCTGCACAAAAGTCAATCGAATAACTTCCATGCTGGTAAGCCCCAAGACGTTTTCGGATGAGCTCGAATTGATCTTTTGGAATGCCTTTACCGTACCGATGGTCGCAGTATTTCGGTACCAGATTCAGTTCAGCTTGCTGCTCCTCCGGAGACATCTTGGCGAGCCGGCAATGAGAAGCATGTGAAGCATGAGGATACGTAGTATGTTCTCCATCCTGGAGATGAAGTTCGCTCATTCTATGGCCGATTGGAGATACTGAAGTGTTTCTAGTGGGCTCTGATGTTCCAGTAGTAGTAGAGGACGACGTGACACACGAAGCCAGTCTTTTAGGGTCGGGCGCTCCTCCGAATCCGTCAGCTCTTCGTTTGGACATGAGGTTTAAATCTTGTGAGAGATAAGTAGCGTTGATAAGTTTGTTAGGAGTGGTAAAAGGTACAATATTTTACAAGGTTCAATTGAAAAGTTTGAAGGTCAAGCGCAGCTATCAAGAACAGTAGAACTAATATGCTCGAATAATCTACTCGAAACACCAACAAGTTAGCTAGCAGGTTAAGATTAAAAATCCTAAATATAGAATTATGGGGAACATATGACGTCGTAGAAAAAATCATGTTATTTTTTGCCGCTAGCGTGATCAGTCGAGCCAATTTTTTAGCATATCTCAGGCCTCCCACATTATTCTTCAGTCTCACATTGGAACCAGAGTTCAGATTTGGCGAAGCCCTGGAATTCTTAGATTCCACATTTTGAAATTAAGAAACCCTGAATCTGGGGTTGAAATGATGGACATCTTAGATTGCCCAGCTTACTTTTCACAAAATCGTCAAAATTGTTTTTTATACTGTGACTTTTATATAGAATCTATGAATATAAGTTATGAAAATCTAGGAAGTGCTTATAATATTCTAGTAGGGAAGAAACTTCTAGTTTTAAAAAATACTAGGAGCTGATATCTATCCTATTGAAGAGACATATAAATAGATATATAAAGAGTAAACTCCTATTATTATAAATGTAAGTTACATCTCGAAAGGATCTTTAATATAACCTTGTTATTTTTTTGAATAAATTGCTTAAAAGAACTCAAAAAACAGAAGACTAATAAAAATAATGATATATTATCTAAGACTTAAAAACTAAATCCCCTAGCGTGTTCGTGAGTGGAGATCGGCATACTATAGCGGCGTATCGCTCCCTTGTAGTCAGGTGGTGAACTTCCACTTCAATCTCAGAGAAATGCTTTCCACAGTAATTTGGTAGAAATTGCTTAGCTAATATGAAATGATCATAGAAAACGAAGCATTCCAATTGTGTTGTAATTAGAACGATTCCTTCTGGCTTAAGTGACCAAGCACAAGTCTGCCAAAATACAGGGGACTCGTTAAGTGCAGAAAAATTAAATACTTCTAAGGCAGTAATTATTAGATATTCTGATTCTAATATACCCTCGCCTCCTAGTCGCTCCCTCGTGGCGCATAGCGCATCTTTATTGGTAGGAGGAGGAGTCAAGAATAGCCCATAGCTCGTCGGAAATTCGGCTTTCAATCCTTCAGAACTCTCTGGCTTATGGGTACTCATACTAAAATTGTTTTCATATTCTGGCTTTAGGAGCCTGCTGATCCGTTTCCAACGACCTTCCGAAACAATCTTCTTAGGAATCACTTGATTAAGCAGATTTAATCTGCTCCCAACATCAAGTATCTTGCCTGTATGGAATCCAGGTACTCGGTGCATTTGCGTCGATATATTTGCATAGCTAGATATGACCTCTCTATCCCACTTTTCGAAATTGGTGTCGTCTATTTCAGTTTGCGGTAGCTGGAGCATTGAATTAGCTTCATTATTTTATAGTAAAGGAGGATTACACACTGACTGTGATAAATTGATGATGAGACACCTGTCGAATAATTGTGCCGGTGTTGGCATATTTGTAAATTATTTTCACTAGCACTATTTTTTTACGTGTCGAATCTGTGAGTATTTCGTCGGGGTGAAGAGCCTTTCCGAGAATTAATTGAAACTCTTCCTCCGAGTTCCATTTTAAGGTGCAAGAAGCGTTATCTATCATATGATGGGCTTTATTGTAATCCGCGACTGCTTTAACGATATATTCGCGTTGCTCAACGGATACTTCAAGCGGAACAGGAGATGCCATATTTCGACGAATTATTGTGTTGATACACGTTTTGCCGGAAAAGGGTAGGACATTAGCGCCTTTTTATATACGCGCGCTAGCTAGCCTCGTACCACGTTTGAAACCAACTCCACGCTAATTAAGTACAACTGATTTTTGGAATAAATGACTTCCCCACCATGTGCTAAAAATAAAGCTTGCAAAAAAAAGTCTCTCACATTATGGACCCCTGGAACGCTGACGTACTCAACCAATGAAGTCAACAACAAGGATCTAAATAAAAGAGGTCGTCCGTCGAAGCTACGACTTTTTTGATTGGATCAGATTGAACAGCTCCGGTGTCCTTCTAATTCTGGGGGTGAAAAGATGGAGAGGGCCGCGGCCACAATGTGATGAGTTTCGAGGCTTCGGCCGAAAATGTGCTGTGATTAATGCTCACATAAATACTATCATATAGTGTAAATCCTATCATAATAACTATTGAGTAGTTATATACTACCTAGAATTTGATACTAAGACTACTATACTGGATTCATATTGAACCTCTGTGAATGAAAGTAGGGCTATTAGTATAGTAGCTAGATATATGTATAACTAAGATATAGCTAAGTAACTATTGACCTATATAATAGGATCTTAAATTACACTAAGGCTTTACGTACTTTAATATCATCAATTTATGTTTGGATCTAGAAAGCTTTCTTTAAGAGATTGGAGTTCATAGTTTATCTGCTTCCTAATTTTGTGAAGTATATAGTTAGGCTATTATGTTTATTGCTCCAAAAGTTCAAAGTTTTAACTCGATACGTTCCTAGATATCTGAAAATCAAATTGAAACATGATAAAATCAAGCCTTTGGCATGAATCTGAACAAAACTTAGAAAATTATCTCGAATCTGGCATAATACTATAGACGAATCACAATTCCACCCTCCGGTTTCGCCAGGGATCAGATACACTAGGTTACGAATAGATCAAGGAGTAGGGGAAGAAGGTCATAACAAAATTCTAAAGTCTTTTGAAATCGAAGACATGACGTAAATAATAAAGGAAACTTCCAGCTGGAGAATATCCATCATCATAACAACCATTCATCAATCAGGATCAGTGAAGTGCTGGACGGATACAGTGTTTTCACTATTTTCCAGCATGACATTCATCATCTTCGTTAACGTCCTGAACTCTTCGAAAGTGTCTTGGATATTATAGTCTATGATATATGTTTCTATTTTGGGCCTGAAAACATTCCCTTAGCGATCGCGAGGAGTAAAGATGGAATCTTTCGATTCGCGTACCTCGACAAATTCAGTCGTTCCGAGACTTTGCTGATAGTCAGGCGATTCGAGAATTTTCAAACGGTTATCCTCATTCGTCGAAGCCCTCCCATTTCTTGCAAGTCTGTTTCAGTCCCTGTAAGATAAAACAATGCTGGCTTTTACGTTACAAACTATCAGAATAATGAAGCAGCTGTGATTGAAACGAGCTTATAACTATGATCCACACCTCGTGGAGATAAGAGTTGTAACGAAGATTTATACCCTTGAGGTCGCGCATCGTATGGGCGAACCACTACGGTTATTCCCGATATTCTAAGAGGTTTCGGTTTCTATATTCTGAACGGATGCGGATGACGCGAGTCATTAGGTTTACTAATGACACCTAAATACACGATGTAGTTTAGAGTAGTGCTATGTTATATCAGCATTACTTGATTTTCGCCAGTTGACAATAGCAAGAGTGCTCAAGACTCCATGGTCTAACAAGGCAGAGTCTAAAAGTAGTAAGCGTAAAGGGCAGAGGAGGTAAAAAAAGCCAGGGAACATGGGGGGTGGGGGTGATGGTGCGGACCCGAAATGCGGGCGACCGTGTAGAAAGTCGATTATTTCGAGACTTACCCCGCTTCTAAGACTGGTTCAGGCGTCGGTAGAAAGTCGTTCATTTCATCACCACAACCTCCGGTGCCGTGACGGGTCCGGGCGTCGATGAAAGTCACTCATTTCAGCCTGATCTACCCCGCTGTTGGGCACACGTCCGCGTTGGATGCCGGTGGAAAGTGCAACGTTTCAACCTCGCATGGCCCCCTGCCAGGTCTCGTCGGACTCCCTACGTCTGTCATTTCTGCCTAACATTCGTATCGAATTTGCTCTATATTCTCATCTCTGTGGCGATAATACGGAATATCAACACTGCAGTAGATGAAATACCGCAAATTTTCGGTCTAGACTGTCTTGATGCAAGGAGTAATTTACGAAACGTGGTTTCAACTTTATCGAGATTGAGCTTTGACCCAGAGTTGCAGAGATGTGATAGAGAGATTGGCTTTGAAACTCGTACCCGAGGGGGAATGGTCATGCGCCCACTTTCTTCCGCCTCGTCCTCCCGCTTTCTAGTCGAAAGCGTGCAGAAGAAAAGTTCCTGCGCAGGAATCATACACCATCATGAAAGTCTTGGCGACCGTGAAACTACAATACAGGAAGTTTCTGAGCCTGTCGAACTCAGGACCAATTTTACTTGCCACGAACAGTATCTAGGGTAATACTTGGCAATCTCAACAAAACTTGTTACTTTCTGCAATCTAACGAACTTCTGTGGTGCAGGCAAGCCGCGAAGCATGTCTACCAAAGTATAAATGAAAGTTCTGTGTCCTGAAATATCAACTGATCACGAACTGGATCTTTAATACACAGTCCAACCCCTTCCTGGACCCTCCAAAGATACGTCATAGCTCCGATAAATTCATCAGACATTTGTTGTTGAGAGCACAATATGGCTCTTCACACAGTCAAGAATCTATTACAAAAAAAGCAACTCACAGCACAACCTCGACTAGGAGAATCAACAAACTCGACCTCGACCTCGAGCACGCCAACGCCAAAGACAGAGAAGCCTCGTCTCAATTTATTTCGAAGGTTAAAAAACACGCTACAATCTCGAGCAGAATCAATAAAATCGACCTCGAGCACGCTAAAGACTGCGAACCCTCATCTCAGTTCATTTCGAAGCCAAGGAAAAAAGGCACAGTCTCGACTCGGAGATTCGATAAATTCGACTCCGAGCATGCTAAAGACAGAAGAATCTCGTTCAGAAATGGCATTCAAGAGGTCAACAAACATAGCACAACCTGGACCCGGAGAAACAAGAGAAGCAACAAACCTGGCCTCGAGCGCCCCAAATAAAGGGCAGTTGACGCCGCACGAAGAGGACACATGGGGAAGAAAGCTTACAACTATGACCACAATGGAGTGTGAAGCTCGAGTGGCGCAGGAGGTAGAAAAAGGCTATTGGCGTGAAAAGCTTATCCTCGAGAGAGTATCTGTGCCTGCGCTCGAATCATGGCTCCTTTTTCGTGAGATCTACTATGATTTAGAGTGTCATTGTGTTTCCGAATTGGACTTATCCGTCAAAGGCAATCTCATGAGGTCGAGAAACGAGCTGTTGAAATTTGTCAATGGCGAAACGATGAAGAATTTACAAGCGGATAAGTATCACAATTCCATAGTTATTCTAGCAAAGAATACACCCGTAATGGAAGATATGTCGCAGGGGCTCACTTTCCTAAAAGAAGCGCTACCTAAGCAGATGAGCAACATGCTTGAGCAAATCAAGGGATTCAGAGAAGCGCACGAAAACTGGAAGATAGCGAATAAAGACATTGATAAGATCGTGTTAGCGCGGACCTACAAAGGGAATTTGTTACTTAAACTTAAAAAAGTCTACTCTCGCATCAAGACCAACTTGGAAGAATACCATGAAACCCATACTACCATCATTACGAGCATCCAAGCTGTCGATCAACTTATTGAAAAAATTATAGAACAACGTCTCAAGAATTGGAATGTCATGATTTTGGAAGAATTCGTGTTTGACGAATTGAATGCTATCAAAACGGATCTGAGTTCGATTCTAAAGGCGCTCGAGGAAAAAAAGGATCTAAAACATCTGGCCAAGGATGTGTTCGAGCTAGCAGAACTCGAAAAGGAAATCAAAACTCCGCAGCCTGATGACATTGCATATGTAAGTGATGACAACGGACCACATGAAGAAATGTATAAGATCCAAATTGCGCAGTTTAAGCAGTTGTTATCAAAAGAACAGGACAATTCGAAAAAGCCTGAATACGAATTCTTCATCGCATGTTACAATATTAGAAGTGAACTACGCTCCAAGTTCGCGAAGCAATTTGAGCACATCGACTTCGAGTTAGCAAAACTACTCTACGACTTGGGCACTGGTCTAGTGCAGCTTGATGTAGCTATCTTGTGTCCGGTGCACAAGTTGTTAGAGGAAATAAAGGACAAGCATGGAGTTGACTTCACTACAAACGACGCGGGAACAATACTTACAGAGTTATTCAGATTGAAGACACTTAAGAATAGAAAGGTACGGCTTCCCGAGGTTCAAAACGCGAATGGCATTCTGAGAGGAATGTATGAATTGTGCAAGGCGATCCATGAGAGGAAGTCTGAATCTGTACGAGTCAAGACGTTGCTGGGCAACATCAAATCCGCTATTGACCACTCTGAGAAGTATGCATTATATTTGAGAAGTCATCCGATATCACTCCTCGACTAATAACAGAATTCCATGACGTGCGTACTTCTGCAACTGAAGCCATAATCCAAGGCCCGTGACACATTGATCTAAGGAGGACTTCGACGAATATTCCTCACCGTGCGATGCGGACCTGACTATGTAGAGGTCTAGCGGTGAGGATCTTGTCAAAAAGTCAATAATTATGTCGCTGTTTCACAAATAGATTGCTAGCTACAGTTAATATCGAATGGTTATAAGGAGACCGGCTGGAGTCGCAGTAGAAGATATGGAGGAAATTGATGTTGGAGAAGGAAGGAACGCCTATACAGGACATACAGTGGATGTGAAAATACACAAATCTCAGATTTACTCCAATATGACAAAGGCAATCGTGAAAGTAGAAGAGGTGGATATGGGAGAAAGTATTTATGATGGTCGAAATTAAAAAGAATTAAATTTTGTGCGATACGGTGGTGATTGCGAGTGAGAAAACTGTTATTCATTGTTTTACGCATGTAGTAATTGTAGCAAATAGTCTGTTATCTCATTTACATTGAAATTTAATTGATCTCGCAATACTTAATCTGATCCTGACAGTTCATTTCGCTTTGTTCCCATTGTTTAGAGAGACTACGCAGGAAGTATATGATATATATAATTCAAGTTCATGGTTTCACGACAGATTTGCCAGACTCGCTCTGAACAGCACGTGCTAGATCAATATGACATGCTTATGTGACTAATTATTCATGCTGTTTCAAAACAGACTTTTGCTGTTCTTCGCTTCCAACCAAACCCTTTCTCACAGCAATGACGTTATCCACAATTACAGCATCAATCCCTTCTTTTGCCTGTTTCTCCACATTCGCAGGATCATTATTTAATACACCATAACTAAAACATAAAAGCCCAGATTGTCTGACGATTCTTATTAATCTAGGACACAAAACTAGCGGTGCAGCAGCAGAAACTATGCCTAACAAATTCCACTTTGAAGCGAAACGAATGGCTTCTTGAAGAGAAGAAGCACGTATATCTCCCATAGGACAGGTTCCGCTCTCGGTCAGGAATAATACAGGAATGGAAGGTTGTTTAAAAGATAATAACAGACAAATATCTGGGTGGAATGATGAAAAGATGATATTTCTTCCTTGTCCTAGATCGTAAACTTTTGTAAGTACGGCGTCAACAAAAGAGTTTAATTCTACGGCATAAGTATCCATATCTTCCTGTTCCGATTCTAAAGGTAGAGGATATTTCATTTCAATATTAAATCCCACAGTCGAGGGTAGTTGTCTAAACATATCCTCCAAAGTCGCAAAAGGTGCCTGGATTGAATGACCTCTACTATTCGCTTTGAAACCCTTTTCTTTCCAAGTACGAGTGTTACGCATTTTATTAGACATGTCAATACGTAAATGTTCTGTAGTTCCATCTAAAGAATAAGAGCGTTGAGGACGCTGTTTACGGAGACCGTCAAAAGGAGTAGGAGAAGGTGCTCTAGACGGATGTGGTGATAAAGAATCGTTTGCGGCTAAAAATTGATCAAGTGTCAAAGTATGAACTGGAGCGTCAATACCAGTCTCACTGACTAGAAAATCATGATATATGACAGGTACATGATCTTTTGTTAGTTGGACATCAAACTCGACATATGATGCACCTAAATTAGAAGCGGCAATAAAAGAAGGAATAGTGTTTTCACCTAATTGAAGTGATTTAAAAGCAGTCATATTCTTTCCAAGACCACGATGTCCTATAACCATGGTAGAAGTTCTCTTCCAATAAGTCTGTTCTTCAGAGACAATCATGTTTGGATGACTGAATGGAGTTATAACCAAGAAATTAAAGTTTACAGAACCAATGACATCAAGCGTAGTTGCAGCGACAACTGGAACACTCAAGTCAGCATGTAAAGTATTTCTCTTTGATCCCATGGCTGTTTTAATAGTATCAAGTATAGCTACACCTCTTGCAAGTATTTGTCTATCTTTGGTAGAATAAGTTGGTACGATATCAAACATGATTTTAACTTTTGTCATATCTTTTGTCATAAAAGTGATGGGAGATGTACTAATATTTTCCTTTATTGGTAGGTCAATAGTCATAGATTGACCAGTAGCACCATTAGCACTAACAACGAGTGATAACGAAGTAATTAGATGTGAATGTTCATTTTCTAATTGAGGTAATTGATCAAGAATAACTGCAGCCAAGCTTTTCCTATTATCCATAGAACCTAGACTGACTAGAATCATACTTTCATCCTTCAAATAACGATGTCCAAAACTTCTTACAGGTTTAAGATCGTCCGAGTTGTTTATATCTTTTGCTTTTAGTAAAGTAGCAGTATTTGTTCTACTATATATTGGACGATTGGATAGATTTGTTTGAACACCCTCAGAAGTTGTGGGACGAGCTGTATTCACTTTGACTCTGGTCAATATAGTTGCAACATCGAGAAATCCTCTCAATGCAGCATGTTCTAATGGAGTCCAACCAGAAACATCTTTTTTATCAGAATCAGCGCCGGAAGATAATAACAACTCGACACAATCCATGTGTCCTTCAATACAAGCACTAAACAAAGGTGTCCAACCATAAATATATTCTTGAATTTCAAGGGATATATTATTGTCCTCCAACAATGCCATTAAACATGCTTTATGACCAAGACTAGCAGCTATGTGAAGTGGGGTTTGACCCTTTTTATCTTGACGATCAGCTCTCACACCAATGTGACCAAGTAATTGTACAATCTTTGCATAGTTTGAATTTACAGCAAGAATTAAAATATCACAAAGTTCAGAAGCACGAGGATGTACGGCTTGTTCTGGTTGCATACCCGCATTTAAAATGATTTTTGATGTCAAATAATGTCCACCAAGAACACTCAAATATAATGGAGAAAAACCTTCAGAATCTTTCCATGATGAAGTATTAAAAGTTGGACCAAGGTCGATAAGTTTCCATTCTTGCATTGATTTTATTAGTAATTCAGTCATAATTTTCAGTCCATACGATGCCGCATAGTGAATAGGTAATCGACCATGAATATCTTTTGACATTAATGCCGATTGTTGTTGTGGTTTCATACATTTCAAGACATGTTCAAGCAATTTAATAGCTACGTCATCATCGTCCATAGATAAGCCTTCAATATCACCTTCTTCAATTATTGGAGACATTATATTCTCGACCGGGTTTGTAATTTCATATATTTCCTTTTTGAGCTCCCTACCATTTTGTGTCTTTCGACGACGAGCTCTTCCCATGGAGATGACCAGTCGATGTATACAATTCCGTTTACTTATATCATCAACATCATCTAATGTATCAAGTTTGGATATAATTGATTTAATACATTTGGTTGCTCTTACGGAAATGGATCTTTGTAAAAGATATAGTCGGAAAGATATATCGGTTGTATTACTGTCCTCCATCTTCATATCAACCAATGTTTTCTCAAATCTGTCAGCATTGTCTTCCTTTAAAATTGCGTCCAATACACTATTATTATTATTATTATATACTGATCTTGCCGCCTTTTTCTTTGATGATGAATGGCTCGAATGCAAAGGCGATGCATCATCTTGGTGATCGTAGTTGGACAATCTTTCTAGCCAATCATTAATGCTTTGTGTATCTTCTAAAAGGATGATATTGGTTGCAAAAGGTTTAGGATCGACATGATTGGTCAAATATCGAGTCTGAGAAGCGGAAGATGGTATCTTTTTGTTAACCTTTTTTGTGATTTTAACAAATCCCCTTCTATTTAGCTCTCCATACCATTTTAATTTCTTATATTGGTTTTGCAACTCGATAAGAGCTGTTGTAACATCTTCTACTTGATCATTGTCCAAGTCATGCTTATCTGTAACTGTTTTTCCATATTTGTCTTGTAATAAATGTAATCTTCTTGATAATTCGGTGTATTTGGTATTGTAAAAGGTATCTACAGTTTCTAGACTTCGATCAAGCGCATAGAAGAACTCTATTATATTCAAATTAGCAAATAATGTATTATATCAATAAAGAAAGTCTTGGAAATACCAGCAAGTTCAACAATCCCATCTTCATTCACTTCTCCTTCACCTTCGGCATGTTTTATAAGTCTTTTCAATCCGTTATAATCAATATATGCCGCTGACCATTCCGGTGATTGATTAAGTGCTAGATTCTTCCCAAACTTCATGATTATAGTAGAATAAATATGTAGATGTACTAAGAGAAATGAAAAGTAAGAGGAATTGACAACGATTATTTAATGTTATCGGACCGAAACTATGATATAGAAGAATGTCATCCCCGCTTTGCACAACTCCTGAATCGGATTATTGACAGCAGCTAACATGACTAGACTAGCAACATGAAGTGGAGAAAAAGGTACAGCACAGACTCTTCCAGACTTATCTTCCAACCAAAAAAACAAAAATCCTTTGTTTATCGTGGTTAACTTTTGTGATAATTAAAATGGTTTGACCATATGGACCAAATAGTCGTTGCTGTTGCATCGGCATTTTTCTCCACGGAACAACAAACCATGGTCTGGCACGGCTGGGAAAAGGGAAATCGCGGTTCAAGCGGGCTTTGCTTTTGCAGTGGAGAATCATATTCAAACCTGACAACCATATTTGAATGACATGTCGGTTCTATAGTGTAGCTGGTTATCACATCGGATTCTGATTTTCAGAATGTTCCGGGGACTCCGGTTCGAGTCCGGGTAGAACCTCTTTTTTTTCCTACTCGTCATAATTTTACAAGTCTACATATACTACATATCCATATGGCCTCTTATGCTTCTCAATCCTTCTAGTCAAAAATCGTCCCTTGTTGTACTGTACAGCCATGCTC
>Ga0160427_10000356_pt1 | contig 28397 bp, 22 predicted proteins | sample SolpanmetagenomL_FD_108194 | JGI IMG/M metagenome (GOLD analysis project Ga0160427, IMG submission 108194) | Solar panel surface microbial communities from Lawrence Berkeley National Laboratory, California, USA - L | ecosystem: Engineered > Built environment > Solar panel > Unclassified ...
AGAATAGTTATAACTATTTTAATATGTTGTTTTATCATTTGTATGAATAGTTTTTATTCTCAATTTCATGATAAAGGTTTAGGTCTATTTGGTGGTCTCTATCATACCACAGCTGTTACACATATATTCCACATGTTTGTAATATTAATATCTGCTTTAATAATTGCATTAAAGGGTTTCAAGCTTAGTAGCTTGACTTACATTTATAATTATTACTAGTGCAATAGGTTTAAGCGTTAAATTTCCAATCAAATTTGGTCTGAGTGAACTAAATCAAATTTGATTGTATTCTTTAGTTTGTGGTCTGTACTCGCTACCGTTACAGATATTAGTTTCTAACTTAAGAGGTAGAGACTTTAAATGAGAAAGAACAACTATATTTATTAATGTTTTAATATCTATATCTGTTGCTTTTATTTTTCACAACTCTGATTTTTTAGGTTATGTATCTTTGGTTATATGTACCGCGGAGTGAGATCTTTTAAGACAAAACTCCTATAACATCTTAACAGTAATTTTAAACAGTTTAAATAATTATAATAAAGCTACAATGGGACAAATAACTTTTAAAACTGGGTCCGAAAAAGCTCTTAATTTTCTCTATGTTAACACTTAATCCCAATTCTGCAAACCTAGGTGCTCATACTATACAAGGTTTAGCTGCTACACAGGGTCAAGTTATTTTTCCTAATGCTTCTAACTTCCCTGTTTCTTTAAAAGGAAGAGTATTTAATCCTATAACAGGGATAACTGAAGCCAGGGGTAGCAATTTGATACCTTTAGATGGCGCGAAAACTTTAATACAAGGTGTATGAAGTAACTCCACGTAGTACTTACGAAAGTCATGATAATTGACGTGCAACATACTGGACATTTTTAGTACACAATAGGGATTCGCCTAGTTGAGAAATAGCCTCTAGACCTACTGGTGGACAACAGAAGATCCTACCACAGCTAGGTCTTACTAGAATGGATTATGATTTAGTAAGAGCATTAGAAAACAGACGCCCTTAAAATTTTTTTACTCATTTTTATTAAAAAAAATGAATGCCTTAAAAAAATGAATGCCGTTAAAATATAGCGGACTGGCTAGCCAGTCCGTTATCTAGTTCTTTTAAAATAATATAACAGAAGTTCAGTGTATAGAAAGTGGGGTAAATTTCTTTACCCTTTTTATATAGCTAGTATTCAATTCTAAATAGCTTTTGGAATAAAAAAAAACGCAATTTTCATTTATTTAGGTTATTCGCCTTTAAACGGACAAGAAAAAAATTTTTTTTCAAGTCCTAAACAGTAAAGAAAAATTAAACGAAGCATAGCTTCGCTTCGCTTCTTTACAACTTATTTTAAAAATAAAAAATTTGTTAAACAAGTCCGCTTGTCTAACTCTTATATTAAAGTATTAATTTTACTTTTTAAGTAAAATATAAATATAGGCTTCGTTAATTAAAACCAACTTTAACCTTTTTCAAAGGGTTAAATGTTCGTATAGAAGTATATAACTTATTAGGGTTTTTATGTGGAAGCCTCCCCAGCTTTAAATTTATCCAACTTAAGCCCAAAAACTAGCTCAGCTTCAATGTTTTTAGAAAGATGATTCTGATCATCAAATGCTAAAGATATTGGAACTTTATACTTAATGTTTGCATTATTTGCAGGATTAGTAGGTACAGCATTTTCTGTACTTATTAGAATGGAATTAAGCGCACCAGGAGTACAATACATAGGAGATAACCAATTATACAACAGTATAATTACAGCTCACGCAATCGTGATGATTTTCTTTATGGTCAAATTAAAATGGCATGGCCGGGTAAGGTAGAAATACTTTACTTTCTCTCCACTATATACTGGAACGCTTTAACGAGTTTAAATAGTTAGACTATAAGGCAATCAGTAGGAAACCTACATATAACGGACAGGAAAAATATAGCGAAGTTAAACTTCGTTTTCTGTTTGTTATTAGTGGGGCTCCTCAGAGACTACACGTGGAGTACCTTCTATTAAGGTAAAGATATAGTCCAAACATTAATGAGAATTAATGATAATTAAACAAACATAGGGAAGAAAAAAAACGAACTATTACATAATTCGTCATAATAGCTCGCTCGTTTCATTTTCTTCCCTGGTTAAATTGTATGCCAGCAATGATCGGAGGTTTTGGTAAAATTAAAAAATGAAATTATAATGTTAAAAATTCTAAACAGTTTAGCACTGTTAATACTGAAACTGTTAATCTTGAGCCAAAAACATCTAATTTTCTTGGACCGTATTTAGCGGGACTAATTGAAGCAGATGGTTCTATAGCAGTACACGATGAAGAAAGTAAAGTTAAAAAATACCGCCCCATGATAATAGTAGTATTCAGTTTAGCTGACAAACCTTTGGCAGATAAATTGGCCTCTATTACTCAGGCAGGCAAAGTATATCACAAATTAAATGCTGGTTATATCTTATGACAAATTCAAAAAAAAGAAGATGTTATAAAAATAATCAACATAATTAATGGTTACATGCGTACACCTAAAGTGGAAGCATTACATAGAAGTATTGCTTGGTTCAATAAATTCGACAATCAGAATATAAATTGTTTATCTCAGGATAATTCACCCATAGATAGTAACAGTTGATTGGCTGGCTTTAGTGACGGTGATGCTAACTTTTCTATTACTATAACAGACCGTAAGAAAAAAAGCAATGTTACAAATAAAAGAGTACAAACTTTTTTCCGTATAGAATTAAGACAAAATTACCATAGAGGTGAAGCTGGAGCTAGCAGCTATTTTATAATATTAAGCTTAATAGCTGAATATTTAAATGTAAATGTATACTCTAGAACGAGACAAAAAGGAGATAAATTGTTTTTTGCCTTTATGGTTATAGCTCACAGTTCTGTAAGTCATGCAAAAGTAAAAACTTATTTTGATCAGTTTCCTTTGTATTCTTCTAAATATTTAGCATACAAAGACTGATGTCGTGTTCTAGATATTCGAGCTAATGCTGATGTTTTTACCAAAGAGCAAATTAAACAGGTGGAATATATTAAATCTCAGTTTAACAGTAAACGAAAAGTTTACGATTTTAGTCATTTAGAAAATTTAACATTCTAATTCATTATATAAGAAATTGCCGTAAGCAATAGTAATGTTGCTTTTATTACATAACTATATGCGGGAAACTCCTAAAGTCTTTTGGTAGGATTATGTGAAAACTTAAACTTAGTATAAGCGTACACAAACCATTAATACCCAAAAGAATACAGCTTTTCTTAGTAAAAGTTGAATGGACAATCCGCAGGAAACCAAAGAATATTAATTATTTTAAAAGTTAGAAAGATATGCTTTTAACAACAGGGATCCTCAGAGACTACACGTTATGCCCCGCGAAAAATTTTTTTTTAACCGGGTGAAGATATAGTCCAATTTATAAATGAAAGTTTATAATATATTGAATTTCTTATTACCATTACTAGTGGGTGGACCTGACATGGCTTTTCCTAGATTAAATAATATAAGTTTCTGATTATTAATACCAAGTATAGTATTATTCTTATTTGCAAGCGGAATAGAAAATGGAGCAGGTACAGGTTGAACTATATATCCTCCTTTATCTAGCGTGCAAAGTCACAGTGGTCCTAGTGTGGATCTTGCTATATTTGCTTTACATCTTTCAGGAATAAGTAGTTTATTAGGAGCTATGAATTTTATCACAACTATCTTAAATATGAGATGTCCTGGTATAAGATTACATAAATTAGCATTATTTGGTTGAGCTGTAGTGGTTACTGCTGTTTTACTATTGTTATCTTTACCTGTGTTAGCTGGTGCTATCACAATGCTATTAACAGACAGAAACTTCAATACATCATTCTTTGAAGCAGCAGGAGGTGGTGATCCACTTCTATACCAACATCTTTTCTGATTCTTCGGACACCCTGAGGTTAAATATATAAGCCTCGTAACGTTGCTGTATGCTGGGAAAGCTTTATTGAAGGCATTGAATACTACATCCTTACTGGACACAGTAAAAAAGTCAATGTTAAACAGCCAATCAGCAGGTAACATATTTAAACGCGAACCGCTGGTTAAATGTGGAACCTCAGAGACTCTACGCAACGAAATCGTATTATCAAATGAAAATATAAAAACTATTTCTGAACATGTACCCAAACATCTAAAACCTCTTAATGACGAACAATTTGGTCATTATTTGGCCGGACTAATTGATGGAAATGGACATTTTAGCAAGCAATTTCAATTAGTTATCGTTTTTGATTCATTAAGTGCAAGCCTAGCTTATTATTTAAAACAAAAAATAGGTTATGGTAGTGTTAAAAAAGTAAAAGACAAAAACGCATACCTTTTAGTAATAAGTTCTTTTAAAGCTATAGAAAAAGTAATTAATCTTATAAACAATAAAATTAGAAGTTTTAACAAACTAGACCAAATACGTAAAAACATAATTAATCACAAGGATTTATCTAACATAAGTTTCAATTTAAATTGTACTACTGATTTAAATAATCATTGATTAGCTGGATTTTCAGATGCAGACGCAAGTTTCCAAATAAAAATGATAAATAGAAACAATAAAACAGAAGTTAGATTAAATTATCAAATAGATCAAAAAACCAATCATCTATTGTTACTTATAAAAGATTACTTAGGTGGTAATATAGGTTATAGAGAAAGCCAAGATACATATTATTACGAGTCTACTAGTTTTGGATCGGCCAAAAATGTTATAAATTATTTTAATCGTTTTCATATGTTATCAAATAAACATGTTAATTACTTAAAATGAAGAAAAGCTTATCTTATTATTCAAAATAAAGATCATCTCAATTACGATGGTATAGACAAAATAACTAAATTGAAAAATACAATGAATAGCTTACATGATAATACAATTTAAGATAAAGTCCTATCAAGGATGCGCTATAAGCGTTAAGTTCTTGAGTGATAAATGTAACATATAATGTTAGTTTATCCAAAGTAAGTGTTATATATTAATCATACCTGGATTCGGGATAATTAGTACTACAATCTCAGCTAGCTCTAATAAATCAGTATTCGGATACTTAGGTATGCTATACGCTATGATGTCTATTGGAGTGTTAGGTTTTGTAGTTTGATCTCATCACATGTATTCAGTTGGATTAGACGTGGATACAAGAGCTTACTTCACAGCCGCTACTTTAATTATAGCAGTACCTACTGGTATTAAAATATTCTCATGATTAGCAACATGTTACGGTGGATTATTAAGATTAACACCTTCAATGTTATACGCATTAGGGTTCGTATTCATGTTTACTATCGGAGGATTAAGTGGTGTTGTTTTAGCTAACGCATCATTAGATATTGCATTCCACGATACATATTACGTTGTAGCTCACTTCCACTATGTATTAAGTATGGGAGCAGTATTTGCCTTATTCAGTGCATGATACTTCTGAATACCCAAAATACTTGGTTTAGAATATAATATCCTGTTAGGAAAAGCACACTTCTGAGTGATGTTTATAGGGGTTAGAGTGAAGGGAAGAATTTTTGACAAAATCTTAATAAAAGGAGTAAGATTTTATCAACAATCATCTATCGGATCACCGGCTGATCCGCAAAACAATTTTGTTATGTTTTTTGAAAATGTTAAAAAAAGTAAAAGTAATATATATAGCCAATTAAGAGGTAAATCAGGTGTATATCTGTTCATTAATAATATTACTAAGGATTTATATGTAGGTAGTAGTCTTAATTTATCTAAAAGAATGACTGGTCATTTTTATCATGCTAACTCAGACAAAGTTACAAAAATAGTAATAACAAAGGCAATGAGAAAGTATAAACTTGAAAATTTTTCTTTAGGTATATTGGAATTTTGTGATTCAAATATTCTACTTTGTACCAAATTAGAGCAAAACTGAATTAATTACTATAATCCTAAATATAATGTATTAAAAATTGCAGGTAGTTCATCTGGTTTTGTTCACACAATGAATACTATAAATAAGTTAAAAGAACTTTTTAGAAAAGAAAACCATCCTAAATTTGGTTCCATTAGTTCACCTGAAACAAAAAAGTCTATTAGCGAGGGTATAAAAAAATTTTACCTTACTAATACTCACGCTTATAAAGGATTAAAAGGAAAACTTTCACCTCAATACGGTATAGGTGGCGATTTTGTTTTCTGCTATAACCAAAAAGGTGAACTATTAACTTTTCCATCTATTAATGCAGCCAGACAACATTTCAAAGTTAGATGAACATATATAAAGAAAATTATAGACACTGATAAATCAGTTTCTTTACTAGATGATTTATGAATTATACAATCTACTCCTCGTCAAACTTAATAACATTAGCCCCTACCAATCTTTCTATATGCTGGAAACTCTCATAAGGCTTAAGTACTAAATCTGTATTTATAATATTTGATTAGTAACAATCTTAAGTATATCTAGACAATCAGCAGGAAACCAACAAGCAAATATATATTTACTCTAGTAGGATCCTCAGAGACTTAACGAAAGAGATTGTTACTGTAATTATACAGTGACAATTAAGATATAGTCCATATATGTACGTAATGTTACATTCTTCCCTCAACATTTCTTAGGATTACAAGGTATGCCTAGAAGAATTAGTGACTATCCTGATGGATTCGCGGGTTGAAATTATGTAAGTAGTTTTGGTTCTATTATCTCTGTAGCAGCTACTTGATTATTCTTATACATAATTTATGTACAATTAGTTGAAGGTAAAGCTGCATCAAGATATACTTGACATCCTACAGAATTCCACAGTGACATTTTACAAACTTACTTAAATAGAGCCTACGACTCTATAGAGTGAGCAATACAAAGTCCACCTAAACCACATTCATTTGTAAGCTTACCTTTACAAAGTTTTATAGAAGGTCCGAGTATTGGAACAGATGAACTTCTTACTCTTGCCATAGACCATATTGAAAGGCTTGTGCCTGTATGTGATGTAATTCTGCAAAGAGCAGAAGATGCGATAGCTACCGAAAATTTACCTATGGAAGTTCCATATAAGGAATTTCTTGGCGGTCTTGATTGTGTCAGCCACCTCCGTACTGAACTAATAAGTGAGGCAAACGATTTAGTTGATACTCTTAAGGATGTATATATAAACCAAAATATGCTTCCAAACTTACAAGACGATATAACCAGAGTTATAACTGATTTAAAAGAAGTTATAGACGATGTACCTGGGCTTATAGAAGCAGCAAGAGATGCAAAAGCTTCAGGAACGCCTTCAGGTTATGCACCATAATAGGAGTGGCCTCAAATACATCAACCTAAAAAAAATAAAACCTTGACATAATTACATATATCAATTTACAAGATAATTAATTTATCACTAATACTTTTTATGATTAATAGCCGTTACAGCGTTTTAAAATTTCTAAAGTTAATGATCCGAAATCCACCTAAACCTCATTCATTTGTAAGTCTACCTTTACAAAGTGGAGTGTAAACTGTAAAATAACTGATATTTTTATAAAAAAAATAAAAACCAAAAAAGCCAAAATAGTTTAAAGGTAAAACAAACAAACTGTTACCATAATCGGCGAATTGAGATTTCAATCTTAGTTAGATTAGTTCTATATAACCGTTTTCATATTAGTTCAATGTAACCGTTTTCATATGGATAGGTGTTCGATTCATCTTTTTGGTTTTCTAAAGGCTAGTCATTTTTTAACGATTTAGCGATTTAGCGGTCTTCGACCGTGCAAATCGTTAAATCGCTAAAAAAAAGAAGACTTTTGACATAATTACATATATAAAATAATAAGATAATGAATTTATCACTAATACTTTTTTTAATAGGGGTTTTAGGGTTTGTTTTAAATAGAAAAAACATAATCTTAATGCTTATTTCGATCGAAATAATGTTATTAGCTATAACTTTCCTAATATTAGTAAGTTCAGCTAGCTTTGATGATATCTTAGGCCAAACCTATGCTATATATATAATATCAATAGCAGGAGCAGAATCTGCTATAGGTTTAGGTATTCTAGTTGCTTTTTATAGATTAAGAGGATCAATAGCAATAGATTATAAATAATGTATCTAGCCATAATAGTTTTACCTTTATTAGGATCAATAGTTTCCGGGTTTTTTGGTAGAAAAGTCGGAGTTAGCGGAGCACAAATAATAACAACAAGTTGTGTAATATTAACAACAATTTTATCTATAATTACTTTTTTCGAAGTAGGATTAAACAATATACCAGTTTCAATACAACTGTTCAAATGAATTGATTCAGAATCACTTAATGTATTCTGAGGATTTAATTTCGACTCTTTAACTGTATCTATGCTAATACCTGTGCTAATAGTTTCTTCTTTAGTACATTTATATTCAGTAGGTTACATGAGTCACGACCCTCACAATCAAAGATTTTTTAGTTATTTAAGCTTATTCACATTCATGATGATTATTCTTGTAACAGCTAATAATTTTTTACTTATGTTTGTAGGATGAGAGGGTGTAGGAATCTGTTCATACCTTTTAGTAAGTTTCTGATTTACTAGAATAGCAGCAAATCAAAGTTCTTTATCAGCTTTATTAACAAACAGAGTAGGTGATTGTTTTTTAACTATAGGTATGTTTGCTCTACTTTGAAGTTTTGGTAATATAGATTATGCAACAGTATTTTCATTGGCTCCTTTTATGAGTGAAAATATTGTTACTATTATAGGAATTTGTTTATTAATAGGTGCTATGGCTAAAAGTTCTCAAGTTGGTTTACACGTTTGATTACCTATGGCGATATATCTATGGAAATAGTCGTAAACGACCAAAGAACAGTAGCAAAATAGCTATGGTAAGGTTCGGTCGTAGAACCATGCTAGAGATATAGCAAGGATTAAACCAAATATATCTTGTACGTATGGAAAATCCAGACACTTCTGGACTTAAAAGCTACTGAGGTGAAAACGGTCAAAACGTTCCGTAGTTAAGACCGTCGGTATTTTAATGTATCGCTACAGACTGGGTCACCACGGGGTCACTGAAATGTGGCTGAATGTACAGTCGGAAGCTCTATTTATTTGACAGGTGCAGTCGGAGGAAAGTCCCATAGACAGGTTTATACCTTATGCACCTTGAGCTTTGGGAAGGTCCTACTCCAGTATCTGCTTTAATACATGCTGCCACAATGGTAGGGAGTACAGATGAAAAAACTAATAATAATGATCTTTTAAACCTTCACTTTTAACAGGGTACATTGTCGGGTAAAGGAGTTTTTCAGTTAGATTAATAAAAACTAAACTTGATAAATTCAAGATTATACCTGTTTTTCTATACCCGCAGAGGTAAATGATCCTAACAAGCAACTTTTATAAAAGATTAGCCTATAGTATGAACACATATAGAAAGTTTTAACTTCCACCTTTAATTATTATTTAAATCTGTACGATTAGCCGTTGATTGATGTAAATCAGTCAATTATGATGCCGCAAATTGCTGGAAAGACTTTATTTATATATCGTTAATCAGCAGGTAACGTTATTTGCTAAATAACGAAACTTCAGAGACTGCACGCGGTATAGCTTTCTAATATTTTAATCTAAAGCTAAAGATACAGTCCGATCCATCATGAGAATGATGGAGTGTTATTGCACCTCAGCTTTTAAAGCTGAGATATATAATAACGATTAACACAAATGTACAGCCGGTGTGTATTTATTAATGCGTTGTTCTCCTTTAATAGAGTACAGTTCAACTGTATTAATATTATGTTTATGATTAGGAGCCATTACTACTGTATTTAGTTCTCTTGTAGGTTTATTCCAACAAGATATTAAAAAAGTTATCGCTTATTCAACAATGTCACAGTTGGGGATGATGGTAATAGCAGTTGGTTTATCTTCATATAATATTGCTCTATTCCACTTGGTTAATCACGCTTTTTATAAAGCGCTTCTTTTCTTAGGAGCTGGTGCTGTTATCCACGCTGTAGCAGATAACCAAGATTTTAGAAAATACGGAGGATTAAGACCATTTTTACCTTTAACATATTCTGTTATGTTAATAGCTTCTTTAAGTTTAGTTGCTTTCCCTTTCATGACAGGATTCTATTCTAAAGATTTTATACTTGAATCAGCCTATGGACAGTTCTACTTTTCTAGTACTGTTGTTTACTTTATAGCTACTATTGGAGCTATGTTTACTACATTGTACTCAGTTAAAGTGTTATATTTAACTTTTTTAACTAATCCTGCCGGTCCACTTGTCAATTATAAAATAGCGCATGAAGGTGATATTTTCATGAGTTTACCTCTAATTATATTAGCCTTTTTCTCTATCTTCTTTGGTTATATTACTAAAGACATATTTATAGGATTAGGTTCTGGTTTTTTTGCAGACAACGGTCTATTTATACATCCTTCACACGAAATAATGTTAGATACTGAGTTTGCTGTACCAACTTTATTTAAATTGTTACCTTTAATGTTTACTATTTCATTAACCGTATTAGCTATAATTTTCTCAGAATTTTACCCTAAACTACTTATTTCCTTTAAACTATCTAGATTCGGTTATAATATCTTTAGTTTCTTTAATCAACGTTTTTATATTGAACTATTCTATAACAAATACATTACTGATGTTATATTGAGACTAGGAGGTCAAACTACTAAAGTACTAGATAAAGGTTCTATTGAATTATTAGGGCCTTACGGATTAGAAAAAGGATTACTATTTTTAAGTAATAAAATAGCTAGTTTAGATACTGGTGTTATCACATCTTATGCTTTATACATTTTAATAGGTTTAATATTTTATATATTAATTCCATACTTAACTCTAAATAATTTATTAATTATAGTAATTTTTGCTTTATTTAGTTTATTTTCTTCTTCAGCTGAAGAAAAAAAATAAAAAGGCTAGCCTACAAAATTAAATAAGCTAAATTAGTCTCTAACTATTTCGTACTTTGCCATATGGTGTTTTATCTACGACAGAAATGGTTTTACCCAACTACGTAACTAATTTAAGCTTTATAACGAACTAGGTCCGCCATATATTTATTTCAAACTCTAATAATCGGAAAATATTTGTTGTACAACAAATATACCAGTTTCTTCCAGTAAGAAATTCCTAATGCTATCGGCTAAAGATCTGTTATAATAAGCTATAGTATTAAGAAATCATATTAATGCATCATAAACAACTAGCTAATGCTTCTAAAAAATACAACCTGTCCACATATTCCTGGTAGTAACCGCCTATGTAACCCGTAATACCTCCTGTTGTGTTTATTAATAAAATTCAAATAAAACTGAATAACTAAAGAAACCGCCAGTAAACCAGCTAAGTGTAATTGGCTTTCATAAAAATTTTTATGGAGGGTAAACCTTCGAAAAAGATCATAATAGCCATTAGCTAGAACCCTGCTTGATTTGTTTATACTATTAATGATTAAAGGTATAAAAGGAAGTATTTGCAAGGGCTTGTGGTTTAACAACATAGTCACAAAAGGCTCAAATGGTGAGTGCATAATTGCGTAAAGTTTCGGCTGAATGGTGGTTATAATATCATTGCTCCCATCACGTATATTATAATGATGAAATTTATTTAGAGCGCTAAACTACAAATATTAAAACAAGGTAATGATATAAAATCGTTTTTAAAAATCGAAGATAAATAAATTAACTTTTGGTTTAAATACGAAATAAAATCTAAATTGGAATATCTTATGTTTAAAGTTATGTTTATAACTCCTATTCCACTAATACAATAGCTAGTATTCACAAAGCTAGATAGTTTTATTTTTACTTCTTTTTTATCGTTATAACTATAGTACCAACCATTGCTAATAATAAAATAAGTGAAGTAATAATAAGTAGAATAAAAAGACCAGTATACAAAACATTACCAATACTAGTAATATGTGAAGTTTCTACTAAAAGTGTGTCTCAAGATTTACTATTTACATTTGCTATTTCAAGAGGACTTATCCCGCTAATAGTATCTTCAAATACTAATTTACTAATACTTAAGTCTGAAGCTAAGAAAACAGTATTGTATAAAACTCTAACTACATAACTTATATAACTAGATATTATATCAAATACGTATATAGAATAAGGTAATGCTACATTAACAGAAAAATTAAAAGATAAAACTGCTATTACAGCTAAAGGTAAACTATTTCTACCTTCAGTAAGTAATTCAGATATTCTAACGTTTATTAACATTAAAATAAAAAGAAATAAAATTGATATAGCTCCCACATAAACTAAAAGGTATGATAAACCTAAAAAATATAAACCCAACATCATTAAGTAAATTGATATACTAAAAAATAAACCAATCAAAAATAAAACTGATAGTATAGGGTTTTTAGTTATAATAGTAGAAACACCAAAAAAGATACAAATTAAGGATAAAAAGAAAATAAATTCAACCTTGTATCCACCAGTTATAGTTTCAGGTAAAACATTAAAAAATGCCATAAATTAAAATATATATTATCTATCTCTATTAATTATCTATATTAAGCAGAGAAATTGTAGGGCTTCGCCTCTTATTTTAACAGGCTTCGCGGTTAAAAACCTTAAACCGTTAAACCGGCTAAAAATACGTTAAACACACAATAAGTGTACATAGATAAGCCACAAGGGCTAAATTATTAAAATATCACAAAATAAAACACACGGAAATTAAACGGACCTGCGCGAAGCAAAAGTTTCGCTTTGTGCCGGTCCGCTTATTTAAATCCGCTTAGCCTTATATTAAGTTAATGATATTAAGCAGTAGATAATAGTTAAAGTTATTAAATAACGGACCTAGCTTGCCTGGTCCGCCATCTAATTTAAACGATCCAAAAATCGCTTTATCCTTTATATAAGGGCTAGATAATTTTGTTCTTTTATATACCTATTAACAAATTGATAATTAGGTGTAAAAGATTTCCACCACCTTAATAAGGGTTTGAAACATGTATTAGTGATTATTTTTTTATACCTATATACTTTAACAGAATTTTGTTAAAGGCTAGAGAACTTCGTTCTTCTAAAATTTTTTTTATTTTTTGTTAGAGGCTAGACAACTTCGTTCTTTTGAAAAGTGTAAAATAAAAAAAAATTTTTTTTGGTTTATTCCTTTTTATTTTATGCTACAAAGTTACCAATTACTAGTTTATATTATTAAGAACCTCAGTAGTATATAGAAATGAAAAGGAATATTCAAACTACATCTACAAAATGTCAGTATAATATTCCGGACTCTAAACCTAAATGGTGATTTTCAGTAGAATGGTATGCTAGAACACGTCATAATCCTACAGCTAAGAAAGCTGTACCTATCATAACATGTAATCCATGGAAGCCTGTACCGAAATAAAAACAAGATCCAAATGTACCGTCACTAATACTGAATAATGAAACTGAATATTCCACAGCTTGGAAAGCTGTAAATACAAGAGCTAAGACAACTGTGTATAATAAACCGTCTAAAGTTCCTTTTCTATTACCTTGTATTAAAGAGTGGTGAGCGTATGTAACTGTAAAACCAGATGATAACAATATAACTGTGTTAATTAATGGTAATTCAAAAGGATTAACTGCTTCAATACCCATAGGAGGTCAATGAGCTCCCAGTTCTACTGTAGGGCTTAGTGCACTATGAAAGTAAGCTCAGAAAATAGCTAAGAAAAATAAAGCTTCACTTACTATGAATAAAGCCACTCCCATGTTTAATCCTCTTTGCACTGCAAGCGTGTGATTACCTAAGTAAGTCGAAAACTCAGCATATTTATAGGCTGACCGGACTATATCATAACTAATAGGTTAAACTACCGGTTTAAATCGGTTGTTTTAACGTATCAGTCTTTTACGTTTAGTCTCTGAGGATCCTACTAGGATAATTATACGTCCGTTGGTTTCCTGCTGATTGTCCATTGTAATATCTTTAACATTTTTACTATTATATAGTAGTTAAAGCTTTAGGAGTTTCCAGCATTTGGTAAAATTTATAGAGGGCACTTAACTTATATTGGTATCTTTTCTAATAAACTACTTTTTATTGTTTTTCATTTCACTCACAATTAATCTTATTCTTAATTTTCCTTGTTCGGTTAAATGATCTTTAGATAGCATAATATAATAAACAATTTCTCAACATTTAAAGTCTTTTCTTTTAACACCTAACAAAGGATACTTATTAAAGTATTTAATAAGAAACTCTATCTTAGTTATAGACTGAACACTAACAGACAGTATTTCTGTTCATGCGGGTTTAATTTTATAAGATTTAACCTCAGATGACAAGAAACGACTTATTTTTTCCATAACTGATAACATATAACTATTATTAGGTTTATCGAATGAACGTTGGTCCAATCTAAATCTAAGACTAATATTTTCACTAACAGATCTTTTACGTGTATCTGACTTAGGTTTAGTTTCGATAATTTTTACCCCAAAGTGTCCATCAGCTTCAGTAAAACCTGAAAATCAACTATTATGGTTTAGATCCGAACAATCTAGTAAACTTTCTGGTATTTTTAAAGAATATTTAGCATTAATAAATTGTATTAGATCATTTAATCTCTTATTTTTAGGTGTACGGAATTTCCCGCTTATTAACTTAACTATTATATTAATACCTTTTATATCTCCAATAATATAACGAACGGTATTAGCACCTGCTAATTGAAAACGACCAATGCCACCTAATTGAGATTGAATATACGCGTACAAACCTAAATTATTTATATGTGAAGTGAATACAATCCTAGGGTTCAATACTCTATTTAACGTAGTGACACCTATACTAGGTAAAGAAATGTGCCCATCGCCTTCTAATAATCCAGCTAAATAATAAGCAAATTCTTTTTTATCGTTGTATATGCTATTAGGAGTAATTTCCTCTTTAAAATTAATTAAAGATTCTCCTATTTCTTCAGTAGTAATGACTTTCGTAGTTTTTAAAGTCAAATTAAAATCCAATAGACGTAATATAAAGCTTTTCGCTCTACCCTCTGATATTACATCTCTTCATCATAATGCCATAGATAAAATTAAAGTAGCAAGTGCTAAGAATAAAAAGTAAGCTGCGTTTGTAAAATGATGCATTGTTAACACACCTGCGCAAGTTAAAGTTAATAAAGATATACTAGTATATAGTGGTCAAGGAGAAGGAGATACCAAATGAAAAGGGTGAGCTTGAAATGCGCTTCTTTTTAAATTTGTCATTTTTTATCTATATTTATTTTTCTATTTAATTTCGTTTATTTGTTTTTAACCTAAATATCATTTTATTTACATAAACTCTTTATGAGTCCGCATATCGGTAACGAAGTTTCTTCCGATATCCAGAAGTAAAGTCTTTTTTGTTCGCATAGCGGACTGGCTAGCCAGTCCGTTATAATAAGCTGTTTTGTTTAACTAAATAAAACATTGCTTGGTATTATTTCGAAAACATATAATACACAAGGTATTAATAAAATAAAAGCGAATACTATTGGTAATAAAACAGTTCAACAATAAGACATTAATTGATCAAAACGTATTCTAGGGAAAGATGCTCTAACTCAAATAAATACGAATATCATAATAGCTGTTTTTAGTCCAATAATTAAAGCATATGCTATATTTTCTATTTTAGGGTTGCTTAATAAATTTTCAAAATATGTATCTACATTATGTTTTACCAGATCGCTTTGGTATTGTTTGAATGCATTTATATCTATAATTCCAGATTTACTGCTCTCTAACGGGCTTAATCCTTCAGATGTATTATTAAGTATATAGTTATATGCATCATTAAATGCATATTTAGTATTTATATATATTGGTTCTAAGTAATCTAAAACAAAATCGTAAGCATTATAAATAAATACAGCTAGAGAACTTATTATCGAATAATCTAAATTGTAACCTCCTAGGAACAATATACTAATTAGTATACACATTAAAACTATGCTAGCATATTCCGCTAGGAAAAAGAAAACGAATATAACCGCTGAATGCTCAGTCATGAAACCACTAACTAGTTCTGATTCCTGCTATCTATATAAAGGTGAAAATTAATGCAATATTTAACGAAGGGTTGGCTTTTGCTTCGTTATTTTCGCTTGGTTAATTTTAATATAAACCTTTGAAAATACTACCCGTTTTTATGTACTTTCCAACTGTGATTTTTCTTACATTAAGAAATTTGGCCTACACAATATTATGATTAAAACTTTTAAATTTAAATCATATACGCCCACTCCAAAGGGGTATTTTTGTTGTTACTTATTAAAGTTTTAGTTATATCAGAATGTTTTCTACCATACATAGGGTTTTTATCCCCTAGTTTTCTTATTAGGTCTTTTGCCTCAATTGTATGGCTTTTACCGTACATAGGGTGGTTTTCTTTAACTTTGAATCTTTCAACCATTTTAGTAAATCTTGATTTGTGTGCTCGTATCCTAGCATGGTTGTAGATATTCGTTTAAAATTATATAAAGGGCTAGCCCTTTTAAAATCGAATTTCGCAATATATTTAGCTTCTAAATCAGTTATTTCTTTATTACTCACTAATTTGTTTTCATAAACGTATTCTAAAACATAAAAGGTGAAATTACTTAAATTATACTTTTCAATTGCAGCTTGTAGTGCATTATTTTACTTTTTTCCTGTAATATGTTCAAGTAATCGTATATATAAATTTTTAGCACTTCCTATATATTGATTACCGTTAACCTTATTAACTATTGAATAAATACCTGATTCATTTTTTAGGGTGTCACGATATGATTTTACAACGGTAAGATCGTTTAAACGATCTAAACCGTTATTAAAATAAGACTCTAATGGATCTTGTTTACCAGATAGCGTACTAACAGAGTTAGTATGATCAGCAACTGTAGATTCTTAGTTTCCTCCTTTTAAACTTGATAATTTTACGCTAAAGGGGAAAATAACCAGCCCAGATAATAACTGTACTTTAACAGGGTTTTCCTTTATATTTAACACTGCTTACGCAATGGATCGGACTATATCTTATTTATTAGCAAAGCTTCTAACTTTAAAAGTAGTTAAAGGCTAGCCTTGAAATAAACAACCGCATGTAGTCTCTGAAGATCCCAAAAGATAGCGGGCACGGGCAAAGCCCGCTCCGTTTAGTTTACCTCTTGGTTTCCTGCTGATTGACCTTAATAAATATTAGGTTGTTCCAGCAAATAGCGGTTTTTAAAGAGACCGAATCCTAGTAAAAGTGGATTACTTTTCAGCCTCTGCCAAATCGAATGGTGCTCTATTAGTTTCCGCCACTGATCCTATAAAAAAAATTAAGAATATAGGAAATAAAGGCACTATAAATCAAATAGCTTTTTGTGCTTCTATGTTTATAGTTAAATTTAAACTGCTTGTTAGTAAAACTACTAAAAGTATAGCGGAACTTAAGATTAATTCATAGCTAATTAACTGAGCCGTACTTCTTAAAGAACCTAGAAAAGCGTATTTAGAATTAGCAGATCATCCCGCTAATAATATACCATATGTTGAAAGTGAAGATACTGCTAACATATATAATATACCTAAATCAAAGTCTGAGATAGCTAAACCAGGGGCGAATGGAATTACTGCATAACCTAATAGTGAAAAAATTAAAGTAATTATCGGACCTAGAAAAAATAAAATCATATTAGCTTGTGTAGGTGATACGTACTCTTTTAATAGAAGTTTAAGTGCATCGGCGAATGCTTGTAAAAGTCCAAAATATCCAACAATATTAGGCCCAAGTCTTCTTTGCATGCTTGCCATAGTTTTTCTTTCTGCCACTGTTACAAACGCTACTGTAAATAAAACAGGCAGAGTAACTATTAATACTTCAATAATAGAAATAATTGTAGGTAAATATAACATTTAACATATGGATAAAACGGATCGAAACCAGCGAACCATCGCGAAAATAAAGCGAAAAAATATATTTTTTTTTCGTTTCGTTAAACGAACTAGGTTAACCATACGAAAAACATTGTTTTCGCTGGCTTACTTAGTTCGCATGTTTTCGTTTCGTAATTTCGTCTCCGCTAAATTCCTCATTTATTTGCTAAAAAGACTTTTTTTTCTGTTCCGTTAAAACTTATTTTAGCATATATATAGAGGAATATTTAGGTTAAAAACAAAAAATAAAAGGATAAAATACCTAAGTGTATACTAGTTAACTAAGTCTATAGTACCTTCATTTATAGCGGGAGACGAAGGCGAGCTAAAATAAAACGAATCGAAACCCTTTGTTTGGTTTACTTCGCTAGAAAACTATGTTTTCGTTTGCATCCTTTCCCGTCATAAACACTTATTTTGTTGTTTATTACTTATAAAAAAAAAGCTAGGGCGCCTTTAAAGTAACTAGGCTGGTTTTATTTTTATTTTTACAGGGCTAGCCTAAAAACAAAGATAGAGCAACTAGCTGTATGCTTCGTTATTTATTTTTCTCATAAAAATAATAAAAATTTTTCTAAAGATACAGATTCTATTGCAATAGGCATAGAACTGTGTAAAATACCACATATTTCTGAACATTGACCGTAAAATGTACCTTCTCTATTAATAAGAGCAGATGCTTGATTTAATCTACCTGGGTATGCGTCTGCTTTTATACCTAAAGCTGGACAAGCATAAGAATGTATAACGTCACCACTTGTGATAATAAATCTAACATGAGTTATTTCTGGTATAATCACTCTTTCGTCCACATCCAACATTCTTAAAGCTCCATCTTCTAAATCTGACTCTGGTACTAGGTATGAATCGTATTCAATAAATTCTCCGTCATTATCTAAAAAATCAGGATACTGGTAACTTCAATATCATTGATGTCCCTCTATGTATAGTGTCATATTTATATCACTTACTTCGTCCATTAAATATAATAATTTAAATGATGTAAAAGCTATGAAGATTAAAATTAACCCTGGAGTTATAGTTCAAATTAATTCAACTAATGTACCATGACTTACGTATTTATTGCTTATACCTGATTTTGAGTACATGAATTTTACTACTATTGCAGTTAATACTCATCCTACGGCAAATAATATTATTACTAAATAGAACATAATATTATCGTGTAACTCTACTAATGCCTCCATTTGTGGACTAGCACTGTCTTGAAAATAAATTCCTCATGGTCTAGGGGCATCACAGTGTTCGAAAAAATTTTTTCATATATTGTAAATCATTTTAATTAATGCTTTTTTACTCTTATGGTTATATCAATTCCACTTAGAAAAACTATGTATATATTTTTTTAATTTAATTGTTTGCTTCGTTTAAAGGCTCGACCTTTAATTTTTTTTTTGATTAACGGACCAGGCAAGGCAGGTCTGTAAAATTTTTTCATACGGAGCAGGTAGCAATAGAATAGATTACCTTTCTATAAATAGCTTAATATAAATATTAAGCTATTTACATAACTGCAATCATTTGTGGTATCGTGAATGTTTATTATTAGCAAAAATAAATTTTTAGGGGCTAGCCCTTTTTTTTAGAAGGCTAGCCTTTATAAAAGTAAGTACAATTACTAAGACAAATCAACGTACTTTTAAACGAAGCGCTGCCTTATTAGATCTATTCCTCAAATTTCACAAAAGCAACTTTGTTTTCCCCCCATGTAAAGGAATATTGACTCGTTAAAAATATAATGGTTATAATCTATGTTTTTTTTATTATGGATACAAATAAGCGGGTTCCTGTTTTTGCACATAAATCTAAATAAAAGCGAGAGAAAAGCTTGTTGGTTCGCTGTAAGTTAATTATACGGTAAACGCAGTTTGTTATAAACTCACATTAAAGGCTAGAGAACTTTGTTCTTTTAAATTGTAAACGAAGCTTTTGCTTCGCTAGAAAAAGAGTTTTTGCTGCTTCGACATATCTTTATGTAATTATTACTTCTATTTTCTGTTAAGGACCTTGGTTTTTACCTAATTAGTCTAAAACGTATACAGTTAGTGAGCTCTAGTGAACCCACGGACCTTTGGGGGTTAGTATAATTTTTAGATAAATATTTCTCTTGATCGCACCTGACTTTCCTACCTTATTTCATAGTCCCGCTATCAACATTAGGCTAGTCGGTTGTTTAACTTTTAAGTTAAAGGGGAGAAATAATTTTGTGTTTTTTGTATCGCATAATACATATTATATTTTTTTTTGTTTTGCGATTATACTACCTAAAAGATGAATTGAGCTTATACCAATATAACATTATAAAAGCTAGCCATTATAAAGGCTAGCCTATATAAAAGGGGATTTTTTTTAGCTTATTGTAAAAACAGTCTATTTTTCGCCTTTAACTTTTGGGGCTTTTCTTTTTTTTAGCGATTTAACGATTTGCACGATCGAAGACCGCTAAATCGCTAAATCGTTAAAAAATGGCTAGCCTTTAATAACACACAATTGTTTATAAAAAAAATAAAATCTTTTCTATTAAAAAAAAGATCTTTAATTAAAGAAACTACTAATGATTCAAACTTTAAAATAAAGCATTTCTGCATTTATATAAAGATTAAGTTTTGAACAAAACTTACAAAAAGGCTATTTTAACTTTCCAGACCTAAATTCACGAATGAGTGTGGTCTAGGGAGATTTTGCTTTACAACTTAGTTATGTAAAGACGTGTTGTAAATAAAGCTACAAATTTTGGTAATATGTATTTTGAAAATACATATAATATTATTAAAATTAATCCGAAAACAAATGTTACTTGGTTAATGAAATAAAAAGGTATTAATTGAGGCATTTTTTTAAGTATTCGTATAAGATATGTCCATATATCACTAATTAATTAAAATTAAACATTTAAGCCTTAGGCTTTTCATTTTCGTTTTTTCTACATTTAAAGCGGTTTTACATGATAGCAGTAAAGCAAAAGCGCTTTGTCTACCGTTATAAACGTTTGATTTTTGCTACGATAAAACAAATTAATAAAAATCCGATGTAACAAAGATTAGGCGAAGCTATGCTTCGTTTGATATTTACAAATATCTTTGATTAATTAAAATCAAATTACTGAAGTAAACGAAAACCTGGTTTTCGCTTGCTACTATAAATAAGATAGCTTTATTTCAGTTATTTACGTACACACAATTCTTTTGTTAATATGGTAGGGCTATTTAGCGGAGCTCTATATCTAGCACGGACTTTTTTTTTTTTCGTGTCCGTGGAATATTTTTTATTGTTAGCCTACATAGAGGCGGTCTAATTACTTTTAGCGTATGGTCTCTGAAGAATCTGTTTAGCGGACCGGCACGAAACGAAGCTTTTGCTTCGCTTCGCGTAGGTCCGTTTAATTTAAATAGCAGGAAGGGGAACAAGGTTCCTTCCGTCATATAGTTCTAAATATATGGCAGGTTTAAAATTCTAACCTTTGCTTTATATAGCGGGCACGGGCAAAGCCCGCTCCGTTAAAATAAATAAAATCATAACTCGAAATATAGGGAGCGATTTTACATAAAAGGCTAGCCTCTGCTTTTATTTAAATTATGTTTAAATATAAATCTGTATCTTCTCAAAATACAGATTTATATTTTACGATCTTAAAGCATGCGGACTCTTTCAGAGTCCGCATAACGAAACGGCTTGCTTCGACGTTTTGCAGATCTACATTGTAAGTAAACAGTTTCCTGCAGGTTGACCTGTAATTTAACAAAGAGAAAGCTGGAAAAGCGATAAATCATAAGTTTTTCCTTAGGCTTGTTTGTTAAATCTACTAGGTGTTTCCTGCAATTAGCTAAATTTTAAGCGAGCATAGTTATTAAAATTTCGTTTTTTTTTATAACGGAGAGGAAAAATAAAATTTTTTTTCCCATCCGCGAATATTTATGGTAAGACGTGGCTTTCTAACAAAAGGAACTTTATTCCATCCCGACTAATTTTAACGGACGAAGTTCGTCTGTCTACCCGCTAATAGTATACTACCACCTAAAGGTGATTCAACGTGAGCTTTTAATAACCAAGTATTTAAGAAAATAGTTGGTGTTTTAACCGCAAATGCTATAAATATACCATAAAATAAAAATAATTGTGTAAAGTAATTAAAATTAGTTTTCGATAAGGCATCAAAATCTGTACTACCCATTATAGATGACATAGTAAGTATAGATAACAAGAGAAATAATGACCCTAATAGTGTATATAGAAATAGATAAAAACTGGCTCTTACTTTATTACTTGATCCAAATAAACCTATTAATAAAAATAAAGGAGGTAAAATACTTTCAAAGAAAATATAAAATAATAGTATATCTAATACTAAAAAAACTGCCAATAATAGTGTTTCCAGTAATAAGATTATTATTACATAGCTTTTTATGTTTTCTGATATAGAAGTTCAGTTAGACAATAATGAAATAGGAGTTATTATAGTAGTTAAAAGTACAAAATATATAGATAAACCATCTACACCTAAATATATATGAAAATGACTTATTTCATGATATTCTTGCACAAACTGAAATTGATTACTAGAAAAATCAAAAAATATAAATAATATTAAAGAAACAAATAAATTAACTATAGATACAGTTAAGGCTGTAAGTTTAATACGTTTTTTGTTTAATGAAACAATATCAGACATATTCTGATTTCCATTACTTGTTACACTAAACATATCTGTTAATATAATAAATATACCTATCACAGGTATTAATAATAAAGCTAATAAAATCATAATTTAAATAATAAAAAAAAAAAATTTCCCTCTGGATCTTATATTTAATTAACCCCTTTTAGTTAATTATATTGCAGATTTATAGTCCGCAAAAAGACCTTTTGTCACACCACAGGTATCCCTGTGGTAAATATAACGGGTTAAAAGCGAAGCAAAAGCTTCGTTATATTTTGTTTGTTGCCCGTTTTAAACAAACAAAAAAACAATTTTGGTCTAAATAAATAAAACAATAAGATGGGAGAAAAGCATTTCTTTTCCCCGCTATTAATATGAAATCTTCTTATTTAAGACTCGAACTTAAATCAAAATGTTAGGAATATTTTGCTCTACCTCTTAAGCTAATAAGAACAAACGAAACATTTTATAAAGGTTAGCCTTTATTGGCAAAAGGAACGGTGTTGCTCCCGTTAAACTATGGCGGGAGCAGCCCGTTATATAAAAGTAAATAGGAAATCTTAAGTGATATTCTTATTTAAGACTCGAACTTAAATCAAAATATTAGAAGTATCTTGCTCTACCACTTGAGCTAATAAGAATTTTTTTTTAATGCGCACTTGTATATAATTTAGACAATTTACCTTTTATTTGTGTATAAAATTCGGCTATACTATTTTCAAATATTGTACTCATAGGTATTATAACTGCAAAGTATGAAAAGTATACTAAAGTAGCTATTTGTCCGATTTCTATAAATGGAGATTCAACGTGTTTAGCACCTAATACCAATAATAATAATAAATTACCCACAAAAATAAAGAACATAGTTTTATTTAATGGTTTAAATTGTATTCCTCTTAGTTTAGCTAAATCACTGAATGCCAGAGTTAATATAACTAATATAGCTGAAAGCATAGCTATAACACCAATTAATTTATTAGGTATACTTCTAAGTATAGCATAGAATGGTAAAAGATCTTAAAAAAATTAAATTAACATTTGTATTTTATAGACCTAGTTTATATAACATTTCTTTAACAAAATATTGACGAGTTAGGTCCCTCAAATTATCCATGGATTCTTTGAAAATATATATACGAGGTTTATTATCACGATTTAAATGTATTGAGCATTTAAGTTTATATTTATCTTGTAATGTAAACATAAGTTTATCTAGGTCTGTATTAGAAAACCCATAAACGCTTATATGTAATCCTTCTCCTTGCCGACTACCATCGTCCATTATCCAAAAGGCTAAAGCCTTTGGAGTCAACAAGTGATATATGTTTTCTGGAACTATTTTTACATTAGAAATATAAAACATTTCTCTAAATATATTAAAGCAAGGAAGTTGCATAGTTGTGAAAGACACAGCTTTGTATGTCTTTGCTGATCTACTATCTGTAAAAGTTCTATTTTGGATTGTATAATTTTTAGCGCAGAACGGTTCAAATATACTATATACTAACTCAAAATAATTTTTATGTAACTCTGCGGTTTGGGCATAAACCACTCTAGAATTACCAGTAGGGGACCTTTTAGCTACGTGTGCATCTCCTAATAATATACCTATTAATACATCTTTTACTTGGTCAGGTAATATTATTGAAGCTTTTTCATACAAAGAAAGCCGTGTAACACCTTTTGTAGAACGAGCTACATATAATACTCTAGTTGGGAAAAAAGGAAAGATAAAGTTTACATTTTGTTAATTATATAAATATCTGTTAAATATTTACATCCAATATATCGCTATATTGTTTGGACCATATCTTCTTAATTTAGGTTATAGTAACTATTCTAAAATAAGTCTCGCGTGTGGCCTCTGAAGAGCCTAGTAAGTATATATCTATATTTACGAGTTTCCTGCTGATTGTCTAATATAAATTATGAGAGTTTTCAGCAAACAGCGAGATTAAGTGACATCTTTTGTTTATCACTCAGGAACTATAGCTGGAGGTGTTTGCATTGGATTAGCCATTACGTAATTTTCGCTATCTCCTAATGCGTTAGGGATAAAGAATACCAGTAATGACAATACTCACATAAAGATAAATATAGTGATTATATCTTTAAAGATGAAGTAAGGTGCAAACGGTACTTTGTCATAGTTTGATGATACTCCTAATGGGTTATTAGATCCTGCACTGTCATGTAATGCTATTAAGTGCATTAATACTAATGCTGCTAATACGAATGGAAATACGAAATGTAGTGAAAAGAATCTGTTTAAAGTAGCGTTGTTAACGCTAAAACCACCTCAGATAAATTCGACTATGTCTTGTCCGATTCATGGTATAGCACTCATAAGGTTAGTAATAACTGTAGCACCTCATAAACTCATTTGTCCGTATGGTAAAACATAACCCAAAAAGGCTGTAACTATCATTAAGATAAAGATAATTGTACCGATTGTTCATGTTAATGTTCTAGGAGCTTTGTAAGATCCGTAGTATAAACCTCTACCTATATGTAAATACACTAAGAAGAAAAAAGCTGAAGCAGTATTTGCGTGTAAGTAACGTATTAATCATCCGTTATTAACATCTCTCATAATGTGTTCAACTGAATTAAATGCTTCTAATACATTAGGGTTATAGTGCATAGCTAGAGTTATACCAGTAACTATTTGTATACCTAGTGATAATCCTAATAATGAACCCATATTTCATCAATAACTAATGTTAGATGGTGTAGGTGAATCTATTACGTAATCAGTAGCGGGTTTTAAAAGGGGATGACGTTTTAAAATTCTCATGTTTTCTTTTTTTTTATTAGAATTCTGTTTTCTTTATTGTAATCCTGTATTTTTTGCATAGACTCTTTTAGAGTCCGTATGCAAAAAATAAATTGAACTAAACTTAGTTCATGAAATGGAAAGAAGAACGAAGTTCTTTCCGTTATATTATAGACCCTTCTAGGTTATCTAGCCTGAGAGGGGTAAACAGACGAACTAAAAGCGTCTGTTTTTTATTACATTAGGCTAATTTTAGCCGTTTCACGTTTTACTTTTAAATTATGGCTATTTTGTTGTTTTGTAGTTATATTTTTAATTAAGGAATTGTTGCATTATTGGTTTCTTCCAAAAGCTAATGTCAGTTTTACACTAAATATTTATAGAGTAGCCGGTTGTTCGTCCGGAGTATTGCTATTAATATTACTATTAAGATAGCTAATTATATAACGGGAGAAACGAAGTTGCCTCCGTTATATCTAGGGTAACCTTATTAAAAGAACAAAGTTCTCTAGCCTGAACAATCATAAAAAAAATAACTAGTTAAAGGGTTTAACAGGGATACGGGGGAATCGAACTCCAAATTTATGATCTGCAATCAAAACGCAGAACCATCTGCATAATCCCTTTTATCTAAAGGTATAGCCAGTGGCCCACAATGCTTTTAATAAGGTAGCAAGTGAACGAAGTTGCTCCCGTTATAATTTAAGTTGTAGATAAAAGCAATTGTTTTATTTAATTGCTCAGTAACAAATCTAAGGTGATATTTTAAGTAAACTATTAATTCACGTTTTTTTAGCGATTTGACGATAAAAAATTCGCCAAATCGTTAAAAACGCTAGTAACTAAAATAATAATGTAGCAAACTGTGTTTTCTGCGTCCGTTTAAAGGCGAGAGAACTTCGTTCTTTTTCATTTTATTTTTTTTTGTTATATATTAAATCTTGTTTAGATTCTATTTTTAAAGCGCTTTTACCCAGTTCAAAAATAAAACCTACAGTAACGATTAGTGTGAAAACTATCATTACTACTAAACCATATATATTATTAGCATAACTACTAACAGTGAATGGATAAATTAAAACAATTTCTAAATCAAATAATAAGAAAAGCAGTGCAAATATAAAAAATGAGATTGTAAACTGCGTTCTATTCTGGCTTAAAAACGAGTGATAACCACATTCAAAGGGAGTTTTTTTCTCTTTATAAGGCATATGTGGAGCGAAAATAAAATTAACGCTAAGCAGAATAACGCTTAGTATTGGTATAAATATTAAAAAAAATATGATTGAACTCATTTAACAGTTAAATAATATAAGTGCTAATATATTAGCCATATTTAATCATTCTTGAGGTATTAATATAAAAAATAAAATAACTAAAGTTAAAACAGATATTGTAGTAGTTAAACTACTAGATAGTTTTATATCTTCTACTTTAACAGTTATACGGACTCCTTCAGAGTCCGCATCATTTTGTGAACCGTTAGTTATATTAGCTTTTAATGTAATATTTTCTAAAACAGGGTTTAAAATATAATCGGTTTTATGGAAGAATATTTGTTTTACTATTGCCAAATAGTAGTATGCACTTACTACAGATGTTAGTATGGCAATTAAAACCATAAAAATATAACCGTTATCTAGTGCAGAGCTTAATACCATCTGTTTGGCAAAGAATCCGATTAGTGGTGGTACACCTACAAAAGAAAATATAGTTATAGCGAAACTTAAAGCTAAGAAAGGATTAATATAAAAATAACCTTTCAATTGACTAATTAGCTGTATAGGTGAATTATTAATATCTTTCATTTCACTAGTTAAAGGCAATTTGTTATCGCCTTCTAACGGGCTATGCCCGCCACCTTGTTTTTTTTCAACAAATAAATATAAAGAATATCCTATAGTAATTAATATAATAAATGCATTTAAGTTTGTAAGTGAATATTGCATTAGATAGAATATAAACGATTGAATAGATTCTATACTGTTTACAGTTAAGGCTAATAAAATAAAACCTATGTGTGAAATAGTACTATATGCAAATAATCTTTTAATTCTGAACTGAGTTAGCCCTAGCACCGCACCAACTATTAGAGATAGTAGACTACTCATTAATAAAGTGAAGGTTCAAGAAAAATTAAATAGAGAATCTTGTTGCTCTCCGTTAACGATATAATCCGCTTGGGCTTGGGAAGCAAAAAAGTTTGTTGTGTAATGTACTAATTCTAATAACAGTATAAGTATAGAAATTTTAGAGAATACTGCTACGAATGCAGTAACTACTGTAGGTATAGCATCGTATACGTCAGGACTTCAAAAGTGGAAGGGTGCAGCACTTATTTTAAATAAAAACCCCACAGACATTATAACTAATGAGAAATTTATATAATAAGATTCGTATAAAGAACTTAATGAACTATGAACATTAGTATTTAAACCTTCATTTATATTTGATATATTATTGATAACATATAAACCATCAAAACTGGTATTACCTGAATTACCATATAATAAACCAGAGGCTAATAATATAAAACAACTACTTAAACCTCCTAATAAAAAGTAAGTTAAACCTCCACTTGTAGCACGTTCTGAATTTCTATACACAGCACATAAAATATATAGCCCATAACTTTGTAATTCTACAGATAAAAAGATAGAGATTAAATCACAACTTGATATTAAGAACACTCCTCCTATTACAACAAAAAGAATTATTAAGGGATATTCTATAATTCTAAACTGTTCAGACATTTTATTTAATATGAAACTGTTGAAATATGTGAATTTACAGAATACTAACTTATACAATGAACTATATTTTTCACTTCAAACTTTTCTAGGATAAAATCCGTTTAATTGTAATATTAATGCTGTTATCATTATAATAAACATGTGAAATACATGTGTAACAGCTGTGGTATGATAGAGACCACCAAATAGACCTAAACCTTTATCATGAAATTGAGAATAAAAACTATTCATACAAATGATAAAACAACATATTAAAATAGTTATAACTATTCT
>Ga0160427_10000357_pt1 | contig 28360 bp, 18 predicted proteins | sample SolpanmetagenomL_FD_108194 | JGI IMG/M metagenome (GOLD analysis project Ga0160427, IMG submission 108194) | Solar panel surface microbial communities from Lawrence Berkeley National Laboratory, California, USA - L | ecosystem: Engineered > Built environment > Solar panel > Unclassified ...
ACTGGTCAGGGCAGGGCCACTCCTGGCCGACTGGGACGCCTGCGAGTACGCTGCACGGTGCGGCTTCGGAGCGCTCGCGCCGCGCTGGTTGCAGGTCCTGCGGGCCTCGGGAGCAGCGCAGCGAACGCAGTGAACTGAGGCGCGCTGAAAGGCTGCTCTGCTGCAGATCTGTCATCGTCCGGAAGACCGATCGCGCCAGTAGCTGGTCGATTTCGACCCGACTCGGGCGTCGGCAGCGCAGTTGACCGGGTCAGTGTGCAGCTTATTCTGCGGAAAACCAAAAAAGAAAAAACCCTGCTTCAGACGGGGTTGTTCTGTGGTGGCGATGCCCGGACTTGAACCGGGGACCTAACGATTATGAGACATCAAAATGGGGTATCGACAGCGTCATACATCGTCCGGCATCGTCTCTTAATGTCGTGCTGGAGAGCGTTTCTCTTTTCTATCGTCTCCCATTGTCTTTTGTCATCTTCCCGCGAATGCGCCAAAAGTGTGCCTTTTTTCGACCAGAGTGTGCGCAAACCGGTCAGGAAAAAGGACGTCTGAGAGGCACAATTTCGCCTTCTTTTTTTGAAAGTGTGCATTTCGGAAGCGGCTAAAGCAGAATTGAACGTCCCACGCAGGGTCAACCGCACGCGTACGCAGGCCGACGGCCAAATATCGTTCCAGATCAAAGCTGTAAAACGACGCCTGAAGGCGCCCGACGGAGGTCCAGCGGCTGCTCTGGCGGATGAATAGCTTCAGCAGCATCGCTGGTGTCGGCCCGCAGTCCAGCCCGCTCCCCAGTCAACACGGCCGTCCAGGTAAAGGTAGTAAAACTCACGGGCAGCAACTCCACCGCACTGGGGAGAGCAGTTCGGCCTGCAGCAATGCTAGCAGGATATCCGGCAGGGAACGCAGGGCACTCAGGATCAGCGCGTGAGCGAGCGGGGCGGACAGCGAATCGGTGATGGGTTCTGCAGTCAGGTGTTGCCTGGCCGATCGGCACTTTCACCCTCTCCAGCTTCGGCAGGCAGTTCAGTTAACGAGGCCAGACAATCTCAGGATCGCTGTGGTCAGCTCCGCATGGTCCAGTTCACCGTTGACGTAGCGGGCATACAGCGCCTCCGTTTCGTCGTCCAGGGTGGAGTCCGACAGCTGCACGCTACTCCGGCCGAAATCCACCGCGTTCAGGCGCTTCTGGCGTTTTTCCGCGCTGATCAAAGGTTTGTTCTCGGTGATGGTCGCGCTGGAAAGATGCCACGAAACGTCATCAGAACCTCTATTTTACATCCGCACACCGCTCAGTTTCGGTAAGGTCGCGTTACTGCAGTGTGATGACCGGGATATCCATTGAGAGCAGGCGTTTAACCTAGTGGATGCTTCCGTTGCTGATGCTGCGGGTCTTCAGGCCATACTTTCCGAGTTCCGGTCTGGAGCGATGGCCGACACCTGAATATCGCCGGACCGGGGTACGCCGGATGGCGTCCGCACAGACTCGGAGGACCACCGGGTCACGGCCCCCGATGAACTTCAGAGCATTCTCGGTCAGCTGCACCATCGCCTGTATCCACGCGTCTCGGTCCCCGCACCTGCGGCAAGTCCGCGACTTCCCACGGGATGTGACCTGGAACCGCTGGAGGTGTTCGACATGCTTTCCCCGTGGCATGACGCTGACATCGAGGTGGCCGCTGTACGGATGGTTGTCGTCCGGGATCCCGGCACAGGCCATGACCTCCTCCGGGAAGAGGCGGTCGGGGCCGCCATCACGTGGGCGGTTGAGACGTACCGTCACCCGGACGGCAGCTAGACCATCGGGACCAGGTATTGGTATCTGACTGCGCAGACCTGACCCAGAGGTCTGGATCTGACGGCCCGCCGCCTGCTCTGGACGTCGTCTACGGTGCGCTGTTCTGAAAGTCCAGGGTGGTCGTGACGTTCGCGGGCGTGAAGCCGAAGACGTGGCCATAGAACAGCAGTTCGCCTTCCAGGGCCCGGCGAATGTTCTCGGCGCGGCGAAACCCGTGTCCCTCACCCTCGAACTCCACCAGCACGGTCGGCAGCCCATGCGCCTTGACCGCCTCGTACATGGTTCTCGCCTGATCCGGCGGCACCACCCGGTCTTCGAGGCCCCGGAAGAAGGCCACCGGCCGGGTCAGTCGCTCGGCGAAGTGCACCGGCGAGCGCGCCTGATACACCGCCTGATCCTGGGGATAGGGGCCGATCAGGCCGTCCAGATACCGACTCTCGAACTTGTGGGTGTCCTTCGCCAGCGCTTCGACGTCGCTCACGCCATAATGGCTGGTTCCGGCCGCAAAGGTGTCGTGGAAGGTCAGCGCACACAGCGTGGTGTAGCCCCCGGCACTGCCGCCCGTGATCGCCATTCGCACCGGGTCGACGACCCCGCGGGCAGCGACGAAGCGCGCAGCATTGACGCAGTCCTGGACGTCCACCAAGCCCCACTGGCCTTCGAGCCGCTGGCGGAACGCCCGACCGAACCCGCTCGACCCGCCGTAGTTCACGTCCAGCACCGCGAACCCCCGGGTGGTCCAGAACTGAATCTCCGGATGCAGCACCGCCTGCGCCGCGCTGGTCGGTCCCCCGTGGCTGAGGAGCAGCAGCGGGGGGAGCTGCGCTTCCGGCCCGCGCACCCTGGCGAGGCGCGGTCGGTACAGGAAGGCAAAGGCGGTCAGCCCGTTCTCGGTGGGGAACTCGAGGGCCTCCGGCAGGCTCACGCTGGCGGCCTCGAGGGTCCAGGTGCCCGACTCGCGCACCACCTCCACCTCTCCCCCTGACGAAACGCGGGTCACGCACAGTTGCCGGTCAGGGGCGCCGCCGATGACGAGCACCTCCGAACCCCGGGACTGGAGATCCGCCACGAAGCTGAACGGGACGTCCAACGGGGTCAGGGTCCAGGAGGCTGGCCCGCTCTTCAGCACTGCGAGGTGCGTCTTTCCGGCCCGGTCATACGCACACACGATCTCCCCGCCTGCCAGGAAGGCGTACCGGGACGCGCCGAACTCCCACTGGGGAACGCTGAACTCGGCCTCCATCGGCCAGATCGCCTCGGTCTCCCCGTTCAGGCGGTAGAGGTTCCACCAGCCGCTGCGGTCGGACACGAAGTGCAGCAGGCCGTCCGGCGACCAGCGCGGCTCGACCACCGACTCCTGATCGCCGCCGGCGACGACGCGGGCGTTCAGCAGAGTGCCCTCCTCGTCCACGTCCGCCAACATCAGCCGGGTGGTGTCCCAGGGCATGTTGGGGTGGTCCCACTCGGTCCACGCCAGCTGCCGACCGTCCGGACTCAACCGCGGCGCGGCATAGAAGTCAGCCCCGGTCGCCAGCACCCGGCCGCCCTCCCCGTTGGCGCCGGCCACCTCAGCGGTCGTCCAGAAAATGGCTGAAGTACACGGTGCTGTCCAGAACGGTGTGGCAGCGCCCGCCGTACTCATGGACCCGGGTACGGACGTTGAAGGGAGGCGGGGTGACATCCTCGGTCCGGCCGCCCTCCAGAAGGCGAACGAGCACGCTCCGACCCTCCTCCTGAGGACGGCTCTCGACCCAGTACACGTCCTGCCCGTCTACCGTGACGCCGCTCAGACCCACGGTCCCAGCGGTGATGGCCTCGGCCGTGACATGAGAGGGCCAGGATCCGTACGGGTACACTGTGCTACCTGTTCCACTCTGTTCATTCATGGTGACTTCCTCCTAGATATTCCCTGCTGACCAAGCTGTTCCGCCCTCCGGACCTCCTCTTGGGCTCGCCCTCGTTCACCTTATTCAGCGCCGGCAGGGTGTCAGGTTCCGGTCCAGTCCTGCGGAGTGCTCTCAATCCGGCAGGATCTTCCCTGGATTGAGCAGCCCGTGGGGGTCGAACAGGGCCTTGACGCTCCGCATCACCTCCAGTGCAGGGCCGTGCTGCGCCCGCATGTAGCTGCGCTTGCCGGCACCGACGCCGTGCTCGCCGCTGCAGGTCCCGTCCAGACTCAGGGCCAGGGCCACCATCTCGGCGCTGGCCGCGTCGAGGGCTGCCAGCCGCGCTGCGTCGCCCGGATCGGCGTGCAGGTAGACGTGAAAATTGCCGTCTCCGACGTGGCCGAGCAGCGGGGCGTCCAGACCCAGCCGCTCCAGGATCGCCAGCGTGCCCGAGATCGCCTCGGCCAGTCGTCCGATCGGCACGCAGAGGTCAGTGGTGCGACCGTGATGGCCGGGGTACATCGCCCGGATGGCGTAGAAAGCCCCGTGCCTCGCCGCCCACAGTTCTGTTCGTTCCGCCTCGCTGCGGGCCTCACCGATCAGCGTGCCGCCGCTCTCCACCAGCAGGTCGCGGGCCAGGTTCAGGGCGCCTTCCAGGTCCGCCGCGTCGCGGCCGCTCAGCTCGAGCCACAGGGTCGGCCTCTCGGGCAGCGAGGTCCCGCGCCAGCGGTTGACCGCCCGAATACTCTCAGTGTCGACCAGCTCCAGCCGCTCAGGGTGCAGCCCGGAGGCCAGCACCAGCAGGCTCGCGGCCGTCGCCTCCTGAATGCTGCCGAAGCCCACCTGCACGCTCGCCACCGCCGAAGGCAGCGGATGCAGGCGCACCGCCAGCCGGGTGAACACACCCAGCGTGCCTTCGCTGCCCACGAACAGATTCTTCAGGTCATAGCCGGCGCTGCTCTTGCGGGCCAGCGACCCCACGTCGATCACCTCGCCGCTCATTAGCGCTGCCCGCAGCGTCAGCACGTTGTCATGCATGGTACCGTACTGCACCGCGGCCGTACCGCTCGCCCCGGTGGCCGCCATGCCGCCCAGACTGGCCTCGGCCCCCGGATCGACCGCGAAGTGCAGCCCGTATCGGCGGGCCTGCCGGTTCAGCTCAGGGTAGGTGACACCGGGCTCGACCACCGCGTAACCGCTCTCAGGCACGATCTCGAGAATGCGCGTCATGCGCGACACGTCCAGGCTGATGCCGCCGTGCAGCGGGACCGCGTGCCCTTCCAGACTGCTGCCCACCGCATACGGCGTGACCGGCACCCGGTGCCGCGACGCGAACGCCAGGACGGCCACGATGTCGGCCTCGGTCCGGGCGTAGACCACCGCCTCGGGCCGGGCGTGGTGCTGGCCGCTCTCGTCATGCCCGTGAGCTTCGAGGCCTGCCGCGGAGACGTCCAGCTCGCAGACCTGCAGGGCTGCCGCCAGTTCGGCCAGCCAGAGAGCCGGCGCTGGTTGATCTGTGGTCATGGATCAGGCTACCGCGACACACACGGGCGACAAACAGACCGGAGACGGAGACGACGATCAGATCGTGATGCATCTCGGTAAGATTCCGACTGCGGTGAAGAAGATCGCCGTCACCGTGACCATCCATGACAGGCAGCCCCGGTAGCAGAACTTCGGGCAGGTCAGCAACGCTTTCATCCGCATCGTCAACGACGAAACCGGGCGTGAGGTGGCCCGCTTCGACAATCCGGTCCAGATGAGGGCGCACCGAGCGGGCGAGGGTGGTCAGCTCTTTCCGGCTGACGGAACAGGAGGTGCCATCCTTGCCGCTGTCCTCTCGAAAGAGCAGTCGGCAGTCCACCGGTTTGAAGTCGAGGTCTGGTGCCTTGAGCAACAATTTCGTCGTTGACGACATATTCAAAAGGGGTCTTCTTCACAGGCACGACCTTGTTCTGGGAGTGCGCGCTGCAGATCGGCACTGTGACGACCAGCAGCAACCGGAGCGGTGAAGTCATTCCAAGACCTCCAGGTGCCAGGTGGTGATGAGAAAACGTTCTTCCCCTGAGCTGTCAAACGTCCGGAGTATAGAAGCCGGCGCCTCGGGCCCTGACAGATGCGTCCCGGCCATGAACGAATGGCAGTCGGCTCTCACCACTGCACCATGGAAACACGCTGGGAGTCGTCGCGACCAACACGACGCAGAACCTGTCCTTGCTGTCTCAGAAGCGAACTGGATGTCACGCGTGCGCCCGGTTGATGGCGAGCGTCGCCGGTTGTCAGGCGAGACCAGCGAATACAGATTGGCCCTTCAATGCTGTCTAGGATGGAGATCGACTGAAAGCGCGACGAAGCTTTTATAGCCCCGGAACTTTGAAGTGATGGCCGAGTCGTCCAGATCTGCGATGGCGTTCACGATCACCCCGATCACCTGCTGTGGATTGGCCTTCATGGCGTAAAAAGCTCCTGGCGTCGCGTAATCGTCGCGCCATCCGGAGGTGACGCCGACCGTGTTCAGCGATCTACTGAGGAGTGCCGGTAAGGCCTCGAGGTTGATGGGGCTCGCGAAGCAGCGGGCATGATCCGAGACGTCCCGTTGATACATGAAAGTGCAGTCGATGGCTTTCAGCTTTAGGTCTCGGGCGCCGCCCAGTAAGGCTGACACATCTTCCAGCGTTGCTGCGGGTGTATTCACGACCGTTCTTTTCAAAGTCATCCTGTTGACAGAAAGCGCAGCGGTGACGCCGAGAGAAACGAGGACCAAGGCGATCCACCGGGCCCGGGTCATGGCTGCGCCTCGGGGTGCCAGGAACGCCAGATGTTCTTGAGTGTCGCGATGCTCAACGCGTCGACCACCGGCTGGGTCATGGGAACACCCTGCTCGATCATTTCCGCGAACAACGAACGTTTCGTATGCGTTGTTTCCTCCATCGGGCGCGAGAGATCCGCCACGACCGGACGCACGTGCAACTGCCGGCCCAGTTCGACATCTTCCGGGCGAATGGGCAGGCGCTTGGACCCTCCCAGAGTCGCGAGATAGTCAGTGGCGGCGGTCAAGAAGGCCTTTTCGGTGGTGTACACCTTGGACCGTGCCAGCTCTTCGATCTTGCGCAACAACGTGTTGTAGGCGATCTGGCTGTAGAACAGTGCCTCGTACTGGGGGGTAATGCGGTTCGGAGCCCAGGCCGCCTTGCTTCGGCGCCCCGGTTCCAGATTCAGGCGCGGATCGTGGTCGGTGGTGTAGCTGCCGCCGTGAATCATGCCCACGTCCTTTCCGGCATCGTCGCCGTGTACGCCGGCTGTCGCCAGGACGGCGAGCAGGCCGGCTTTCGGGTTCTGCCCCCGGATGTAGGTGGTCAGGATCGGGGTGGTGTGGCCGAGCGCAATGCGTGTCATGTCTACCGTGTCGTAGCTCAGGGTGGCTCCGGCGTAGGCGGCCTTCGACCCGGCTGGCCGCTGCACCAGGTCGAAGTAATTGACGCTGCCCGGCAGCATCGTTTCGCCCGAGTCGGGCACGATGTCGCCGTCCACCCGGTAGAAACGGCCCGTCACCGGTGTTCGCGGATGTGCCGCGTTGTACTTGAGCACCTTGTTCAGGTCCTGCTGGCTGACGCCGGCTCCCTGGAAGGTGACCACCTCGGCGGTCCGGTCACGAAACTCGGTGGCGGCGATCTGTGCGAGTGCCCCGCCCAGCGAGTGCCCGGCCATGATCACCGGGCCGTGCGCGGCGGCGGCCAGCACGTTCAGCCGGATCAGCGCGTGGTTGCGGGTGTACTGGTTGTATCCGACGCCCGCCGGGGCGAAGTCACCGACCAGCGTGTCCAGCGTGCCCTCAGGATTCGCCTTGAGATCGAAGGCGACACCTTCTGTGCCGCGGAAGGTGACCACCGGATTCGGGTACTTCGCTTTCCCGGGAATTGGCAGGAAGACCCGCATCTGGAAGCCCCAGTGTCCGGTGACCGGCGGACCCGCGCGGTAGCCGAAGGCCTGCAGGATGGTGTGAGGGTCCGAGTGGTTCCGGACTTCGTCGTTTTCTGTGTTGAGGGCGTCTGCAGGTTGAGCGTTGTAAGCGTAACCGAAGGCCAGTTGCTCGATGAAGGCGTCCTTGGTGAGCGTCTCCGTGCTGATCGGGGCCGGCATCAACGACAGAAACCGCTGACGCAGGTTCGGGTCACGCACCTGTTCACCCAGCAGCGCGCTGAAGCTCTGACCGTACTGCCGTTGATAGCTGGTGAGCGCCGCATCCAGGCGGCCAGCTGCTTTCAGCCGGGTCAACATTGCCAGCAGTTCACCTTGGAATTGTTTGATCCTCTTCGCACTGTCCGGGTCGGCGACACCGCCGTCCGCCAGACTTCTGTACGTCCTGCCCCCCAGGGTGCCCCCGCTGGTGATCAGGCGGCGGGCCGAGCCGAGCCTGAGGTTTGCCGCCGCGTCGACACCCACGAAGGGGCTGGCCAGGCTGCCCGTCTGCTGCACCTTGACCTGGTATTTCCTGACGACCTCGTGCAGCGCTGCCGCGTCCACCTTGCCCGCCGCCGGGTCAACCAGACGCTGGAGCGGCGCCGTGCGGCTTCGAGCGGAAGGACCAGCCGTCGGCCTGGCTGGAACACTCCCGGCGCTCGGATTCGCCGTCTGCTCTGTCGACGCGACCGGCGCGCGGGCCAGACGGGCGCCCATCGTCTGCGCCTGCTGCTCGAGTCCGGCGTCGGGGTCGATGCCTGGTCCCACCTGACCCTGCGCCTGCTGAACCGTGTGCGTCACTTCGTGCGCCAGCAGCTCCAGCCCCGTCTGGGTGTTGGGCTGGTACATGCCTGCGCGAAAGAAGATGTCCTGCCCGCTGGTGAACGCTACCGCCGCCACCCCCCTGCTCAGCAGGTCAGCTTCGGCGTCGTCATGAATCCGTACCCGACTCAGATTGGCGTTCAGGCCCAGCTCCAGATGCTTCTTCACCGCTTCGGGCAGCGGATTTCCGGAACCTCGGCGCGCCTGAACGCGTCCCACCAGACCCTGATCTTCGCCCTCCCGATGCTCGGCTTCCAGGGCGCTGCTGATCCGTTGCAGCGCGCGATGTTCCAGCTGCAGGGTGGAAGACGCCAGCTGCTCGACGACGCGGGCTTCCTGAAGGCGCTGCATCGTCAGCACCCGGTCGACGGACTGGCGCAGGGTATCGTCTGCAGCCCGCTGCAGCAGGACGTCCCGCAGCGGTTCGGCAGCCAGCCCCTGCTGCGCGTAGCGCTGGATCATCTTGCTTGCCGCTTCGGCCCGGACCATCGGCGGGAGGGCGTGAGCATCACGGCCCAGGACGCCCAGCATCTCGTCCGTCGCCCGCTGCATCAAGACCTGATGGTGCTGGGAGTCGCTCGGCAGCTGCAGCGCAGGTGAAGTCATCTGCCGTTGAAGTCGGCTCGCCTCGTAGTCTGTGCGGATCGGCGTCAGTCCCCTGGTTCTGAGCGCCTCGGTGCCGGAGGACAGTGCCTGTCGCTGGATTTCCAGCATTTCCACCGAACGCTGCCTGCTCAGGGCGTCCGCCCGCTGGACCTGGGCCGCCTGCAGCACTGGGGCAGCGCGTTCACGTTGCAGGGCGTGGGTGTTCGATCCCTGTAAGCGAGTGAACTCAGCCACCTGGTCAGGCAAGGCACGGCGTTGGATCTGCTCTGTAGCCTGGGCCGTCCAAGGCTGCACTCGAATCTTCTCCTGGCGCCGTTGAAGACCCACCTGAGGCGGTAGAGTGCCACGAACAGGCAGCACCGAGGGAGCGGTACGGGCGGGCGGAGCAGCTGGCTTTCTCTCGTGGTCTATGATCGCGCCCTCTTCGCGGTGAGGTGACCTGAGTGTAGTTCAGATCCCTGCCGGAAGGGGCGAAACCTGTGGGAGCTCGGCAGACGCCCGGAGTGAGCAGACGCAGTGGCTGGGGAGGTGATTTCTGCCGCAGCTCTCTCGCTCAACGCCGATCAGGCGCGGACTGAGGCGTCTAGCTCCGTTTCCCACCAGGGAGCAGAGACCTGCGCATGCAACTCCACAAGCTGGCGGGCCACCTGCGGGTAACGAGTCAGTTGTCAAATGTGTTCCCTTGCCCCCTGAGAGCCACGCAGACGTCGTGAGGGGGCGTCGAAATTAGAGCGATGGCCCAGAAGTGGGATTGACGGTCAGCGATCGCTCCTGGGGATGGTTGGCTGGTAGCGGGAATGCAGGATGAAGGTGCGCTGGTAGCGCAGAATCTTTGCTCGATAAGACGAAAAAGGGCAAACTTGCAACCGCAGGAAGACGCTCTCAGGGACGAACGCGAGACAGAGTATTGATGTGAGGTTGGAAATAGACGACATCCTGAGAATCGTTTCTGTTGGCCATGGCGATCCAGCCTTTGGTGACTGTACGTCAGCCACTACAAGGAGCCGACGGAACACGACAGTGCCCTGGAGTCCGGCTTCGCCGAGCGCTTCGGGAAGCTCACCACCACCTGGACTCTGGAACGCGAGGTTGACCTGGTCCCGGTGCCGGGCGGGGTGATCATCCTGGATTTCCGCTTGGTGCACCCGGACGGGCATAGCGTGCTGGTGGAGACCGTCGGCTACTGGCGACCCGATTACCTGCGGAAGAAGTTCGACCTGCTGCGCAAATCCGGGCGCACGGATGTGCTCCTGGCAGTCTCAGAGCGGTTGAACCTGGAGAGGGCGGGCGTGAAGGTCGCCGACTTCGGCGAGCGGGTGATCTTCTTCAAGGGTGTGCTGAACCCGAAGGTCGTGCTCGAGCTGGCCGAGCGGCTGGCGCAAAATTGATGTTTTACTGAAGGTCCAGATCAATGTGCCCTTCACTGCGGGGTGAGGGAGATGGGCAAGGCATCTTGCCCATCTCCCTGAATGTTCATGGCTGGCGTCCGAAGGCCAGACTTGTCGCTGGTTCAGCTCGGGTCGTCCAACTGATCGAACAGCGTCCCCTGCTCGCCTGCTCTGTGGGTGGCCACCGCTTTTCCACTGACAGCCCCCGAGATGTTTTCCCTCGGCGCGGTGAGGGTGAGGTTGGACGAGTCCTGATCTTCCGCCCGCACGGCCGATCCTCGTTGGCACAGGTCTGAGAGTACCTGGTCGAGTCGTTTGAATTCCGGTGATTCAGCCAACCGGCACTGCTCGCGATCGGCGAGCTGCAGCAACTGCTGTCGAGTCAGGGTCAACCCAGCCGCAGTGTCGCAGGTAGGGCAGGATCAAGCTGGGCTGGAGGATGCCGTGGTCGTAGCGGACCTGTTCGACGCGGTGACTGCCCGCCGGGCTGAGGAAGTAGAAGGCGCCTTGCTCATGCAACCGGACATGCAGGCTCAGGGCCTGGTGGCGGTCCATCTCCTGCCAGAGCACATGGACCTCGCGCAGCTGTGCGACATCCGCCAGGACAGGATGAAGCTCAGCGAGCGGGGCGAACCGTTCCAATCGATCTGTCAATATTTTGATCATGAGGCCTCCTGTGATGAGGGAAAGTCCCGATGACGACCCTACAAGCAATCTATGGATGCCCTGCTGACGGCCGTTCGGCTCCTCAGGCCGATTCATCGACCGTCAGACATTCAGGGTGCCTTGCGTGTTCTCGCTGCCTCTCGAAGAACTGTGCAAGCACGCCGTTCGGCCAGCACCTTATGCGCTGGTCGCTCGGAAAGGTTCGAGATCCGGATCTGACGACTTCCAGCGACGCTACCTCAGTGGTCCATCGCCTTCCGGACTTGCTCCACCTTGTCTAAGACACGCAACCGGCTGTCATCCTGGACACGGGGTCGGCCAGAGCTGGGCCTGGAGCTTCTACCTCAGGCACGATCCGTCGACTGGAAAGTTCAGTTCCGCCAGTGTTTCCCAGAAGAGGCGTCACCAGACGTCCCCTTCCATGGCCAGGTGGTCATGCAAGGCGAACCCTCGCTGCCGTCGGCAGCTTGCTCACCGTTTTGCGTGCGAAAAAGCATGTCGCGACCGACAAGCTTCCTACTAGCATGGGCACCGTGCACCACTTGCCTGCTTTCCGAGGACAACTTCAGCCTTGACCCGCATCTACGCTGGCCCCTTCCAGACGGTCAGCAGTCTCCCGAAAGGTCTGTTCGATCATCTCCAGGAACTCCTGCAGGACCGCGACGAGGCCTTCGCCGTGATTGAATTTGTCAGCGAAGGACCTGACAACCGCCAGATCGACTGTGCCATCTTCAGCCCCGGCGGCGTGGACATCATCGAGATCAAGGACAAGAAGAACCCAGTGGTCGGAAGCGCCAGCGGAGCCTGGAAGACCGATGACGGCGGCGTCCTGAACGAGTTCAGCAACACCAAGCGTGGCCGGAATGAGAATCCCTACCAGCAGGCCGCCAGTAATGCCAAGGATGCCCACACTTGGCTGAGCAGGCGCCGCGGTGTACTGGGCCGTCGACTCCAGGTCTTCCCGCTGGTTCTGATTCCCTTTGCTGCCCCAGGATGCCGGATCGGCCCGGACAACTGGGTGAACCTCGCCTTGGGCATCCAGCAGCTCTCCGGAGCGCTGCGTGCCTTGACCAGCCGTGAGCGTGTCTGGGAACCAGCGGATTATCTCGGTCTTCCACCTGAGCTTGGCCTGATACCAATCGACCTGACCGAGATTACGGGCAAGACCATCGACCGGGTGACGGGCAAAGCGTTGCAACGGGTGCAGGTGGAAGCGACTGGGCTGGAGATGCGGACGCTGCTGCAGGTGGATACCCGAGGCAACTTTACGTTCACTGCCCGACCCGGGCTCCAGGTTACCCTTCGCCTGCTTCCCTCCACCCTGCATCTTCCGCTGGAACGCGTGCTGGAGGTGGGTCCGGACACACGCCTGATCGAACTTGGTGAGCTGTACTTCGACCCGATCATCTCTCCGCAGAGCGTGGCCCAGTCCGAGCGTGAGCTCCTGCAAGTCCAGGCAGAGATGGAGCAGCTGCGGTCCGAGCACGCCCAGGAAGTACAGCGGCTGTTGAACGGAGCCCAGCAGGCCCGCCGGGAGGCGGAAGAGGCTATACATCACATGCAACGCCGCCAGCAGCAGGAAGCGCGGGATCTTGAACGATTACAGTCTCAGCGGGCCGCAGATCTGCTGCGTGTCGAGCAGCTTGAGGCGAGCATCGCCGAGGCAAACACCCAACTGGCCACCCTGAGCGCCGCTCGTCCGGAAGAAGCCGATCGCATCGGCCAGCTGGAAGCGGAACGCCAGACCCAGCTTGTCCACATTGAGGCGTTGCGACAGGCCAGGCAGCGCCAGGAGCAGCAGGCCACAAAAGCCGAGGAGCGCGCGGCCCTCACTGCTCAGGAACTCGCCCGGCTGCAGGAGGAGCTGCCCGGGCATCTGAAACGGCTGCGGCAATTGGAGGGCGAACGCGAAACCCAGGCTGCTGAGCTCGAAGCCCTCCGTGCCGAGAATGCCCGCGTTCAACAGGAACTTGCTCATGCCGCCACTCAGCAGAATCGTCAGGGCCTCAGCTTCACTCAGGAGGCACTGGCTGCCCAGCAACGCCTGGAATTCCACGAACGGCTTGCCGAGGCGGATCAGGTCCGGTCGAGTGAACTGGACGGTGAGCGAGAGCGGTTCGCCCAGCGTGAAGCGCACCTGCGGGAGCAACTCGGAGCGGCACTGGCCCGTCTGGCTGCGCAGGGTCGTCATGAAGAGAATCGACCCGGCACGGTGCTGGCCCGTGCGGTGGCCTGGCTGAACCGTGACTCCTCTGAGCTCCCCAGTGGACTTCCGCGTTCTCCACTGGCGCGCGTTGCGATCAACAAGCTGCAGGCAGGGAACATCACCCCATCGGCGTCCCTGCCCAGCCGACCCCGGATGAGCCCGGATCTGGCCTTATGGAACCTTCCTGCAGAGGAACTGCTTCCTCACATGCAAGTTCTGCTCGACTTCCTGGAGGGTGAGCTCTCCTCTCTGCCCTCTGCGGACCGCCCTCTCCGGAAAGGCCAGATCAAACGCTTGCGGGACAGCCTGGAGGATCTGAAGGACGGGGCGGAGGAAGCGTTGGAGCATGCCCGGGCCATGATGGTGCGCCTCGCCCCGCAAGGACCTGCCAAGGAGGCTCCTGACGCGGAGCAGGAGCCTCAACAGAACCGGTTCACCCTGACAGGAACCGCTTCCCTCTCGTCAAACGCGCGACTCTGGGTGCTGCATGAGGGCCAGTTGCGTGATCTGGCGACCGGGGAAACCGCGCAGCTGGTGCCGGGGATGGAGCAGGTGGTGGCTTCCGGCGAGCTCGATGGCTTGGTGGGGTTGTGCGAAGACACCATGTTCGTGCCGGTCTGGGCGCTGCCCCGTGAGCGGCAGATCGAGGCCTGGCTGCCCGACAGCTGGGCGGCCGCGCTAGTGGAGGATGAAGCCTCGCTCGCCCGTCTTGCCGCGCAGCTTTCGGTCGTCCGGTTCGGTGTCGTGTGTCGCTCCCTGCCGCTGGAGCAGTTGCTGGCATGGACCGGGGAGCTCTGGCCACTCGAACTGCAGGCGGCACTGCATCAGGCCCTCCTGGCGGTGTACGCGCAGACCCTGCGGCAGCGTGGTGTGCCAGTGCAGGACATCCCGGTACAGGCGACCCAAACTCCGGCGCACCTCCAGCTCACGGATCTCGAACCGGTGCCGACCGAAGAAGGAATGCGGGCACACAGCGGTCTGAATGTGCCGCTCAAAGCGCTTGACCTGGATGCCCGGGTGGTTCACGGCCTGGATCCCCGTGTCCGTGAGTCGGGATTGTACCTGCACCAGGCCCTCGCCCTGCACCTGATCCGGGAAGCCCAGCAAGGTTCCCATGACGTGGTGCTCTCGACCCCCACGGCCAGCGGAAAGACCATGGCCTTCCTTCCGGGCGTGCTGGAGGGCGTGCTTCAGAGCAGGGGCCATGCGTTGTTCCTCTATCCGCTGCGCGCGCTCTCCGCCGACCAGCTCGGCAAACTGGAAGAGGTTCTGGAGCGCATGGAGGACGATGCTCCGCTGCTGGGCCGGCATTTCGGGGGGGAGGACGTGGACCTCTCCAAAGGTCCTCCGCAGCTGCTGGTCGCCACTCCGGACAAACTCAACCACGCTCTGGACAAGGCTTGGCTGCGCAGTTTCGCCGCACAGCTGCGGTACGTGGTACTCGATGAGGCCCACACCTACCGGGGCGCCTTCGGGGCGAACATGTCCGCTTTCCTGAGGCGGCTGCTGATGCTCTGTCCCGAGCCGCCCACGCTGATCCTCTCGTCGGCCACGTTGCAGAACACCCTGGCCTTCGCCCGGCTGCTCACGGGACGTGAGCACTTCCGGGTCGTGGGAGCATCCAGCGCCCCCCGCTACCCCAGGCACCTTTACGTCGGCCAGCCCCGGGCCGGTTGGGGCTACCGGCCCCACCTGGGAGCTCTGCGAGGCTTTGGGAAGATGGTCCGGGCCCGCACCAGTAAAGGGCTGATCTTCGCGGGGAGCCGGCAAGGCTCGCGGGAGATCGCCCGCGAACTGCGGGAGCCTGGGGACCACCCGGCCGCTCCCACCGCTTTCCCGTTCTACAGCGGCATGCAGCAGTACGACAAGGAACTGGGACGGCTCCGGGATACGCGGGGGCAGCCGCTGATCGCCGCCTCGACCAGCACTCTGGAAGCCGGCATCGACATTGGTGACCTCGACATGGTGGCGGTGGTGGGCTTCCCACGGTCACGCAACAGCTTTAAACAGATGGCAGGGCGTGCAGGACGTGCCGGCCCTGCCCACATCGCCTTTCTGCCGGGCGCTTCGCCTGCGGACATGTACTATGCGCATCCCGAGGCCCTGGCCAATCTGCTGCTGCGGGAGAGCGAGCCGGTGTACCTCAACCCGCACAATCCGATCCTGGTGGAGGGGCACGTGGCGCGGGCACGGTATGAGGCAGAGTGCGCCGGACTGCAGACCGGTCCTGACCTCCTGAACACCCTCTTCCCCGAAGGCCTACATGCCGAGGACGAGGTTGTCCTTCGGCACACTTTTGACCTGCCGGTGACATCGGTGCGCGCTCCATTGCTCCGGGGAGACGGCACCGAGCCGCACGTGGTGGTTAGTGTGGGTGGGCGTGGTCAACCTCGGCCCGACCAGGTTGACCTCACCATTCCTGAAGAAGGCGCCGAATGGCTGCTGGAACGGCTCAGCCCCGAGGTGGCTTACCGCGACTGGCCGCTGGAGGGGCGCGCTACTCGTGGCGAACGCTTCTACCGGGTCCTGGGCTGGCGGCGCGGCCGGATCCGTGACGGCGAGGACGGGTACGCGCAGGCGGCGATCATCATCGCGGTCCTCGACATCACCGAGCAGACCCTCGCACCCGAGGAGGTGATCCCCTACCGGGTGAAGGCTGCCGGGGAGCAGGTGCTGCCCAGCGGGCGATATGCCCCACGCACCGTGAGCCGAAAGACCCATCTGGATGTGGTGGCCACTCGATTGGCCAATCCGGTGGAGTTCGGGGCAGTTTCGGTCGCAGTGGGCGTCGGTGAGGTCAGCCTGAAAGAAGGAGACCTGGTCGAAGGGGAGCTGCTGGCCGGTGCCTTGTGCGAGCGGGCCGACCGCACCTTCCGTGTTCCCAAGCTGGAGAAAGACGAGCCGACCGGTGTGGAAGTGCTCCCCCCAGGGTCAAGTGAGCCGCATGCCTGGCAGGTTTCTTCCCTGACCCCCTGGCTGCGCCGCCGTTCCTCCAGCATGTCCAGTCGATCTGACGATCCGTTATGGACGGCTTACACGTTGCCGGAAGGTATGGTTTCCCGGTTCCCTGCTTTCCTGCAGGCGTCACCTGAGGAACCAGACAACCAGCGGGGGAAGACACAAAGGACCCGCCCCCGCCATGAGGTGCTTCCTGCCCTGGATCCGAATCGGGCGATCAAGGCGCTGCAGGTCAGTCTCCACGAGCACGAGCTCCATACCCAGGGTGTCTGCAGGTGTGGGGGACAGACAACCCTGCGCCAGTGGTGGGCTGAGCCGTTCTCTGAAGCGGAAGAGCAATTGCCGGCACTGCCGGATGACCCAGCCCGCACCGAGGCGCACGACATCAGCCGGCATGCCTTCTCCACCGAGATGGCCCAGATTCGGATTTCCGGTGGCGACGACGGAGCACGCCGGGCCCTGCTGCTCGCCATGGTCAAGGCCATCCCTGATCTGATGGAGGTCGACCCTCAGGAGTTCAGCGTCGGCATCACCCATTGCTCGGAGGACGGCCCCCTGGAGGCGTATATGTGGGACGTGGTTCCCGGGGGTACGGGCATCAGCGCAGCTCTTGAGGAGGTACTCCCATCCCTGCTGGCAGCGGCGTCGGCGCTGCTGGGTCGGGCGCTGGACTGCAGCTGTGGGGAGCGGGGCTGCTTCGGTTGCCTCCTGCCGCTGGAACGGGTGATCGACCTGATTCCAGACAAGAGCAGTGACTTCGACCGTTTGAAGGATCTGGGTCAGTCAGGATTCGCTGATGAGCTGCAAGTGCAAGGTGCGTTGCGTCTGTGTGTTGGGGAGGAAAGTCGATGACCACCCGCACAACGCTCCTCTCTGCCGCTGGTCTGGCGGCGAAAGTCGGATGGGAGGCCAAGGGCTGGCCACAGGGAGCGCCTTGGATTGGTCTGCCCTTCCACGCCCAGCAGGTGTTGCTCAAGCTCGCCCGGCAGGATGGGGCTGCGCTCGGCACAGGTACCGATGGGCGCTTGCTGGTCGGAGCCACCGTGGCCGCAGAGCTCACTGCCTGGCCTGACGAGGCTGTTCATACTCTGGGAGATGTGCATCCCCTTCATCCGAACGGGCGCCTGACAATTCAGCGGGCGGCTCTTGCACAGCTGGAACGGCTGCTTCCTTCGGCCGAAGGGGTCACCAGCGTGCCGGGCCTGGACCTCCACTGGATTCTGAACGGTCATCCAGTGACCCTCGACCCGGAACTGCTGTTCTCTGCTCCGCGCTCTTCCACGCTGAAGCGACTCCTGCGCCCTACCGGGTTGATCGCTCGCGCCTCAGGTCCCACCTGGGAACGCTGGTTGACCGTGGCGCCCGTGCAGCTGCGGTTATGGTCCCTCGCTTGGCTTGCCCGGCTGGAAGCTGCCATGGCTGCTGGGCAACACGAACTGAGGGTGCGGATGCTCGATGACGACCCGCTGCCGTGGCTGGGGCTGTGGGACGCACTCGAACTGCTGGTCGCCACCGCGGCGCTCCGAGGGCAGGTCTGGACCCTCCCACGGGTGACGGTGGAGATGCCGATCCTGGAGGAGCTAGATGCGTTCTATGTAGGGGCCCATCTGGGACGAGGGGCTCGTACCCCACTGGCAGCACCACTGCGGGGGGAGGTCGCAGTGGCCGACGTGGTGATTGGACCGCCTGAAGACGTGGACCCTGAGGAAGCACATGCCTACTGGTCACCAGAGGTGCTGATCGAAGAGGTTCGTGGCGTGCAGCAGCGCATGGAACGGCCCGAGGGAACAGGCCGGGCAGTCGCTTGGCCACGTGAAGTTCTCGATTTCATGTTTGCACGTTTCCTTGGGCATCCCGCCTTGCGGGACGAACAGGCCGAAGCACTAGCCAGGGCGCTGGGCGACGAGCATTTGCTGGTCATCCTACCGACCGGCTACGGGAAAAGTGCGATCTACCAGATGGTCGGATTGCTCCAGCCCGGCGTCACGCTGGTGGTCAGCCCTCTGAATGCCCTTATTGAGGATCAGCTCAGCCACCTGCGCCACCTGGGCGTCGTAGGTGCCGGAGGGGTGACGGGCAGTGGCCTGGACAACACCAGGATCCTGCGCCTGTTCGACAGCGGTCGTTACAGCATCTTCTACTGTGCCCCGGAGCGCTTCCCTTCCGTGGAATTCGAACGTTCTCTGCAGAACCTGCTGACCGCCAACCAAGTGGCGCAGATCGCGGTGGACGAGGCGCACTGCGTTTCGGAATGGGGGCATGACTTCCGTACGTCGTATATGCACGTGCGCCGACTCAGCCGTGAGTTGGGTGTCCGCGCCGGCCAGCCGGTGCCGATCCTCGCCTTGACCGCTACAGCTTCCACCATGGTGAGATCGGACATCAGCCGTGCCCTGGGTATTCCGCCCAGCAACACTGTCGACTATCACAGCAGCGACCGGCCCGAGCTGAGTTTCAGTGTTCATGCAGTGGATGGGAGACAGGGCGCGGGAGCGCGAATGAAGGCATTGGACGACGTGTTCTGCAAGGTTCTGCCGACGTTGTTTGGACCGGATCTCCTGCGCCGGCAGCGTGACGACGGCCATTTCGAGGCGGGCGCGCTGGTCTTTGTGCCTTACGCGGAAAGGCGCGACCCAGCGCTGTTCTGGAGTAACAATTCGGTCGTCGCCGAGCATCTGCAGAGTCTCTTTCCTGCCGACCACCTGGGCATCTCAGGAAGCACACCCCCGGGACGATGCCCCCGCTGTGGAGGGCACGCTTTCTACGTCGACTACGGTGAGCCATTTTGTACCGTTTGCAAGGCATATTTTACCAAAGCCGAGCTCAAGCTCGGTACAGTATCGAAGGAAGTCTGGTCTTCCCAGGTTGCCCAGACTCAGCAGGCGTTCCTGGCCAGTCGCCTGCCGGTGCTTGTGTCGACCAAGGGCTTCGGCATGGGGGTCGACAAGTCGAATGTTCGACTGGTGGCTCACCATGTGATGTCGGGGAGCCTCGAGGGTTACTACCAGGAAGCTGGGCGCGCCGGGCGCGACGGGGCGCCGGCCCATGTGGCCATGGTCACAGTCCTGCCACATGCTGATTGCCAGCGCGATTGGCTCACCAGTGGCGCAATGACCGGCATCGGACCTGCAGAACCGATTCCCCTTCCGTGCCTTTCACGCAATCAAAAGGACTATAGGAAATTCAAGTGTCCCTATGGGCTTCGGGAACTGTGCGATGTTGGTCAGCAGGCGGCCTTCATTGACGATAACTTTCCGTCTGCCGCAAAGGAACGCGACCGGATGAAGGCAATTTCCCAGGAATTGCCGCCGGAAGGAACCCACGTGGTGACTTACACCACGGCCTGGAAAGACAGCGACATCGCCGAACGGGCAGTCACTCGGCTCGTCACCCTGGGCGTGTTGGAACGGTATATGACAGTCAAGAGCGGCTTCCGAGTGACAGTCAACGCCCACTGGAACGCCGAAGAGGCATTGCTTGCCCTGGAGCAGGAGTTGCGGGGCTTCGATGAGTTGACAGGTTCACCAGGCAGCTCGCTTGGTACGCTGCATCGCTACTGGGAAACGGCCCTCCGCAGCCGGGAAGACTATGTGCGCATCGCCGGCACAGCGCTGCTCGAGACGTTGTACACCACGGTGCGGGCGATGCGCCTGTACAGCCTGCTGAACCTGTACCGCTTTGCTGCCCTTCCAGCGGGCGAATGCCGCCGGGCTTACCTGCGGCGCAGCTTCGAGACTGTGCCTCTCGAGCACGGGTACGCTTGCGGGTACTGTGACACCTGCGTGCCGGACTTGGCCTTTCAGGTGGAACATGCGCGCCCGTCGCGTTCCGATGAGGCCAGGCTGCTGCTGCGTGCCCAGGCCAGGCAAGAGGGGCGCGAGCCTCGGCTGGATGACGCGCAGCTGCTGGCGATGATTGAGGTGGGCGAGGCCTTCGAGGAGCTTCAGGACGGCCGCTTCGAACTGCCGAGGGTGTTGTCATTCCTGGAACGCTGCCTGGCGGCCGGGGCGGGGATGAGTATTCTCGGCCGCGCGGTGTACCTGCTCGAGCAGCGGCCCAACGATCTCAACCTGCTGTTCGTGGGTTCAGAGCTGCAGGCGCAGGGGGGGCGGCAGAAAGAGGCGCGGCAACTGGTGGAGCGCGCTGTCATGATCATGCGCCGGGCCCGCTTCTCTGCCGAGCAGGTTCATGCCTATCTGGCGGCGCTGCAGGGAGGACAGCCGGAGCTGGTGGCTCACCTGTGTGCGGCAGTGGATGGACCTTTTGACGACTTCAGCGGCAAGCCGCTGGCGGTGGAGGTGCTCCGACAGGAGGACCCGAAGCAGGCGGAGCGCCTTGAGAGAAGTTGGATGTTGATGGGCATGGTCCGGCACGTACGCGGGATGCTGGACACGGCGGCCGCAGTGGATGTACAAAAGAAGATCCGGGGTACCCGACACCGGGAAAGGGTGAGAAAATGACCGCTTCATATCTCGACGAAACGTGGTTCGATGGCCAGGCGGGAGAACTCGCTGCCCTGCAGGCAAAGCTCATTGAGCATCTCGATGTGATCGCGCTCGCTGCAGGCCAAATGCCTGATCTGGTCGCTCAGGTGAAGCGCCTGGAACAGCGTGAGCAGGAAGCGCGCAGCGGGCTGGAGGACGTTCGGGGCAAGGCCCTGGCGGAGATTCAGGGCCTTACATCGGGCAGCACGGCACAGCTGAACGGCCGGGCCATCGAACTGGTGGCTGCCCTGGAAGGGCAGGCGGGAACGTTGGGGGCAGGATTGAGCACCCTGACCGGACAGCTGCGGGACGACCTGGCAGCGCAACATGCCAGCCTCAAGGAGCTTCTGGCACAGCAGGTCAAGGTCACGCTGGACTCACTGCCCGCCTCCATGCGGGCCATCGAAGTGCTGAATGGCGAATTGCGTACGCAGGTGCAAGGCCATCTGGAGGGTATAGAAGGCCGAATCGGTGAACGAGAACGCGTGCTTCTGGAAACCCTGACCGCCCTGGAGGAGGAACTGCAGGCAAGGCTGGCCAGCTTTCAAGGCCAGCTGGAGGCTCAGCTTCATAACCGAACGCAGGCACTGACGGCCCTGGAAGAGCGATGGCAGGAACAGCTGCAGAGCGTGGAGCAAACTGAGGCAGAGGCTGCACGTCAGGCCAGTGAACGAGCTGCACAGCTCGGAGAACGCCTCTCGACGCTTGAGGCCGAGGTGGCCGACCTGCGGGGAAATCAGGTGGGTCTGGCGGATCAGGTCAAGGAACTGCAGAGGGAGCTGGGCAGCACGGCGGACACGCTGGGTTACGTTGGGGCCCGAGTGGTGGGCTGGCGCAATGCGGCCGAGGCACACAACGCTGAGACAAAGGAGCAGATGCTGGCATTTGAAGAGCGGCTGGCATTGCAGAGCCGCCATCAGGAAGGCGAGCTGGAACGCCTGCGACAGGCACTGGACGAGCATGGGCGGCAGGTGCGGCAAACTTTCGATGGGGTGACTGAGGAGCAGCGCAACGTGGAACGGCGGATCTCACGCGACATCGAAGCGGAAGTGAGAAAACTCCAGGAGGCCGTCCGACATGAGAGAGCGCAGGTACAACGGCGGCTGGATGACCTGGGAAACCAGACGCGCGCCGAGCAGAAGACGCTGGGGATTCAGGTTGAGGCCCTTGGGCGCGATGCAGGTGAGCTCCGATCGGAACTCTCAAAGGTCGGGGGGCGCCTCTCGGCGTTCCTGGGGTGGTTCAACCGCGCGGGCACGTGGGCTCGCCTGAATGGCAAACCAGAAGACTGAGTGGCGGATGCTGGTTTGGGCCCCAGGCCCCAGCTTCCGCGTACATGGACCCGACGATTGGAAGGTTCCACAGCGTCCAGAGATACCCGCACTGCAAAGGCAACCCTGGAGGCAGTCTTGCCCTTCCGCCCCAGGGCGGTCGCTTGATGGCCGCAGGAACCGACCACGCTGTACCTGGGAGATATGAATTGACGGAATGGGAGCTCAGATCGGCTCCCGAGTCGAACGGTTCCGGCGCTTACTCGTGCCCTGAAGACCCTCCGAACTGCAGCTAGCGCCGGAACCGTTCACTTCGGGGGCGTCCACCCCCAAAGCGACGGCCGTGACTTCCGAGTTCGAACACGCTTTGTGGGAGCGGTGACGCGACCGGCCGCAGTCGAGACACGTCCTGCAGGCACTGCACGACGTGTCTGGCCATCCGTACACGGATCTGGGCCTTCCGCTGACCGGCGGTATTTCCATCCGTCTGCGCCTCGTTGATCCAGCGCCTGTACGTGTTGTTCTGCGCACAACTGCGCCGGGTCGATAGGCTGATCATCTGGGAGTGAGGTCGCCGGGCGATGTCCCAGGCCACAAGCGCCAGCTCATAGTGTTTGCGCATGGAGAACAGCCAGTTGTAGGTGGCATCGGAGAAGGTGTGAGCTGCCTGGGTGTAGCCGGCGAAATCCCAGGCCATGCGCAGCAGCCAACCCCAGCCAGTGTCAGCGCCGGTCGGGGAACGCTCAATGAACTCGAGCAGATTCAGAACCTCAGAGAACATTCGGGAGGCGAGCACCTCCTCGAACGTGCTGTCGTCCGTTTTCAGCAACTGAGCTTCCAGACTTGCGATGGTGGTGTGCCATTCCGGAGTCCAGGGTTGCTGACGCTGCAGGACACTGAGAAGCCGCAGAGGCCCGGAGGACGTCGGTCCGGTACCCCGTTTTGCGGAAGGCTGCGGTGGGACCATGTTCGGCATAGGCTTCGGCGACCAGACGGCCTGTGCGGGTTGTCCTGCTGCTGCCGCCTGGGTGTGAACGGCTTGTCTGGCTGGAACAGGGGCCTGCGGTAACGATTTGCTTCCGGTGCGCCTGGGGACCACTGGATGGACCGCTTTGGGTGTGGCCTGTCCGACGCCCGTGCTGATGGTCAGACGGTAGAGGATGTATGTCAGACAGGCCAGCGCGACACACGGAGCGCTGTGTTGCCGCGGATCCTGCTGGGTGATCGGGAAGGCGAGGTCTTCGACGAGCGCTTCGGCCGGGAGAGAGGCGAGATGTTTCAGCGCGCCGTTGACGGCATCTCCCCTGGGATCGAACGCCCGCAGCTGCTGGAGCACAGCCTCGTGCTTCCAGATCGGCAACAGTTGAGGCATAACTTCGAGGATGGCGGCACGACGCCGGCTGAGGAGCTGGTGGACGGTGTCGGCGTTGCTGCCTGGATCATGACGCGCGTGGCGAAGGTGGTGCTCAAGCTCTCTGAACCAGAGGAGGTTTTCCCAGGTGCTGAACTTCGGATCGATCAGGGCATCTTCAGGCATGGAGAACGTCCTTGGGAGGTGGTCGCTGCTGTTGAATTGGGTACACATCATCTTCTCACAGATCGAGACAGGGGTGCACGAAAGTTGTCGACTTTACCCCCGGCGTTCTCGACCAGCCTGAGACAGACCCGTGCGGAAACGAACGTTTGGGCAACAATCCGGACGCGGTGATCAACACGGCCTTCTCGACTTGCACAATCCTGTTGCATAACCTCACCTGAAGGCGATACCTTTGCGCAACAGGAGGCCACCATGCGCATCGGCTACGCCCGCGTCAGCCGGGCCCAAGCTCAGGACACCACCGTGCAGGTCGAAGCGCTTACCCGAGCAGGCGCCGAGCGCATCTTTCAGGAGACCGCCTCCGGCGGCCGCTGGGACCGCCCGGAGCTGCACCGCCTGCTGGACCAGCTCCGTCCCGGCGACGTGCTGCTGGTCTGGAAGCTCGACCGGCTCAGCCGCAGCCTCAAAGACCTGCTGCATCTGCTCGACCAGCTCAATGCCAGAGAAGCTGGATTCGTGTCGCTCACTGAACACATCGACACCACCACGCCGGCTGGCCGGATGATGCTGCAGATGGTGGGGGCCTTCGCCGAGTTTGAACGGGAAATGATCCGCGAACGCACCCGGGCAGGCCTGGAGACGGCGCGTAGTCAGGGACGGATCGGGGGTCGCAGGCCCAAGCTCACCGCCCAGCAGCGGAGCGAATTGATCCGCGGGGTGCAGGAAGAGCGCTACAGCATGGCCGAAGCCGCGCGGCTGTTCCAGGTTCATCCCTCCACCGTCAGCCGCCTGTTGAGTCAGACGAAACGGTGGCCCCAGGGGCACGAACCTGTGAAGCGCCAACTCCCGGCAGATCGTAAGCTGAGCAGATGCGCCGTCTCCTGATCCTGCTCACCGGTCTCGCTGTCCTCTCCCCTGTCGCCGGAGCGGTCCGGTGGAGCGCCGGGCTGCAGGCTGCAGGTCTGACCACCGGGACCCAGTCCGGAGGACCGCTGGCCCCGGGGGCATCGCTGGCGTTCGGTGCGCACCTGGATGTCGAAGGGGACCTGAGCCAGGCCCTGGCCCTGCGGGCCACCCTGGGCGGCAACGTTGGACTGAACCGCCTGCCGGAGGCGCGACTGGACCTGACGCTGCTGCACCATGACGGCGACCTGTACTACGGCGCGGGCGTCGGCTCCGGGCTGAGTGCCGATTTCGGGGACAACGACTCGGGCCTTCCGGGCGTGGTCTTTACCCCGCTGATGTTGCTCAACGCGCACGCGGTGCTGGGCCGGGACTTCAGGCGCACCCAGGTGGAAGGCCTGCTGCGGCTAGGTCTCCAGAGCGCGCTCGAGGTGCGGGTCAATTTCCACCTGCCGTGAACAGAAAAAGACGACCCGAAGGTCGCCTTGATTTCTCAAAGATAGCCCGATATACACCGGGTGTCAACCTTATCCACCGCCTGCTACTCAGCCCTTCCACCCAGGGCCGTCACCCTGGGTTGGTGAAGTACAGCTCCGAGGTCCCACACGCCGAACACTCCGCGAAGAACTGTTGCTTCTCCTTGCGGGTGCGGGCCTTCCCCCCGCATCGCGAACAGGTCAGGTCGATGCGCGTGTTGCCGTCGCACGCCCGGCACTTGAAGTAGTAGCCGTACTTGCCAATGGTGAACTATCCGCTCGGTGATCTGCAGCGCTGAGGCGTCGGCGATCACGTCGTAGTCGACCTTGTAACCCGCTTTCGCGACCACCACCGCGGCGTGAATTCCGAGCGCGGTCTTGCCGTGTCCCGACCGGGCGCACACCAGGATCGTCTCACCATCGTTGTCGCTCATCGGCAGGCCACCCCAGCGCAGATGTCGGTCCAGCTGCTCGTAGATGCTGACGACGGCTCTGGGACGCTGCTCCATCCGGCGGTAATGATCGGTGAGGCTGGGGATGTCGGCCACCGAGACGGCGTTCGAGCCCCCGGCCATCAGGACGCTCAGTTCTGAGGCGACCTGTGCCGCGAGGCTCGCCGCACTGGCGCCAGACACACGGGTCGACACCCGCCTTCCAGCGGCGGCCAGTAGGATGCTCAGGTCGTTCGCGGCGCCCTGCTCTTCGAGCGCACGCGCACCGAGCCGGATATTTTCAATGCCTTCCGCAGCGGCGATCTGATCGATCACCTGCGTGAACTCCGGAAGCTCGGTGCGCAGGGTCACGTAGCCCACGGCAGTTCCCGCTTCCAGGTGGCCCATGACGGCTTCCGCAATCCGGCGAGCGGCCTCGCCGCCCCAGTGGTGCGGCTTCACCTGCCTGAGGACGTGACCGAGTAGGCGGTATCCGGCGTCGTCCACCTCGCCGGACGTCGTGATCACCGCGCTGAGTAGCTGCAGTGCGAGCATCAGAACAGGTTCTCCGTCAGGTCTTCGTTCAGGACGGTTTCTGGAGCCGTGAATGGCGTGCCGGAGCGTGCGAGCCACGCCTCGGCTTTCCCAACGAACTTGTCGTCTGCCAGCAGGGTGTCGAAGCCGTACCGGCGTTTCTGCCAGAACTCGTCGGCGGCCACCTCTAGCGTGGCGGCGCGGATTGTTGCCTCAGCTGCTGAACCGAACTCCGCCGAGATTTCGTCCAGGATCTTCAAGCGCCGCTCCGTCAGTTTCGCTTCCGGGAGCTGTCCACGGTGCTCGTTCCAGACGCCGAGAAGCAGAAAAGCTGCCGACCGGTCTGCCGATTCTCCTTTCCCGGCTGGTGTTTCGTCTCTGTCCTGCGTCGCGCGCCGGCCGGCGGGAGCCGGCCTGGTGTTCGTCTTCTCTTTCTTGATCGCACTTTCCTTCTTTGTAGGTACGGTTTTCCCGTCCGGCGGCTCGGCCGTCTCATGGGTTTCCAGTGCGACGGCGTCTCTGGCCAACGGAAACGTGGGCAGGTCGCTGACGATGAACTCCCAGCCCCTGACCTGCCCCGTGTCGGTGATACGCACCAGGTGGCGCTGGACGTATCCAGCCGCCTCGAGTTCATGAAAGGCGGCCCGTGTCGCGTCGCGGCCGTTGGTGCTGTGCTTCTGGATCTCGCGCAGGTGGTAGGTCCAGTCGTACTGACGGGACAGCATGACGGTGAGCAGCCCTTTTGCCTGCAGTGAAAGGCGGGCATCACGGGCCGTGCTGTTGGGGACGGCGGTGAAGGGGACGGATCTACGGTTGCGGATGGTGGGCATGGTGGTTCTCCTGATGGCACTGCAGCGAGATTGTGGTTGCCTGGAAACCGCAGGCAGGCGGCGCGTGGTGAACTTCAGGCCTGTTTCTGTGCGGGGCGTCGTTGATACGACTGCCCTTACGCTACGGGCGCTCCTTAGCGCGCCGATTCATCTCGATCGGCTGCACGAACCAAGGGCAAGGCGTCTTGATCGCATGCCAGCGCACCTGCCTCAACTCGGCAGTTTCGAACCTGTTCTGCTCGGAATGCCGTCTGGTACGTCATTTTCGGAAGGTGTTTGCCTGACGGACGCGCATGAATCCAGCCGATTTCAACCGTGGTCGAGGGTTATGAAGTGGCGGCGTGCAGAGCTTCGCGCATCTCGTTGACGCGACAGACAAGGCTCTGCGCTCCGTCGCTTGGCGTGCTAGACGCATTCGCTCACCAGCGCTGGAAAGAGATCGCTGCTGTATCCGGGCTGCAGAAAGGTCGGCTGAGAGACGAGCAGTCGAATCAGCCGGCCGTTGTTGCGGCAACAGGTCCGTGAGGCCAGCGCCTGCCTTCTGCACTGCTGGACCTGTCGAGCCTGGTTCCGAGAGCGCAGCACCGCACTCAGAGACTAGAAGGCAGGGCGAAACCCATCTCGCCTGCCCCGCCGCTGTACGTCTCTCCGTCACTCGAAATCAAAGGAGTTCCCCTTGCTCAGTCGCCGTTTCGTCACGACCATGATCTTGATGCTGATCCTCGCGTACCTCGGGGCGCTGGCGGTGAGCACCGCGCATCTTTCTCAGCTGTACGCACTCTTCAACGCCGGGCTGCCGTACTGGGTGTCGATCGGCCTGGCCGTCGCCCTGGAAGCCGTTGCATTTTTGTTCTCGATCATCAGCACCTCCCTCGGCAAGCGCGCCGGGCCCTGGGCCGCCTGGGCTTCGACCAGCGCGCTCATGCTCGTATGAGCTGTCAGGCGCGACGTCTTAGGCTGTCTGTCCGGTGTCCGCCGCACAGGCTCCAGCGCAAGCCGGTTCCTCTCTGCTGCCCGGCGGCACTGCTATAAGTCCGAAGTCGGCAGTCCGCCAAGTTCTCAGCACCTCATTTCTCGCCGGAATAGCGCTCCAGCTGCGCTAGGCGCAGCTGACCATGACACGGAAAATCACGAGTGTGCGTGAAGTGTGCGGATTGGCGAGTATACAGGCCGGGTGCATAGAATCGAAAAGAAGAAACCCCGTCTGAGACGGGGCTTTCTTTGGTGGCGATGCCCGGACTTGAACCGGGGACCTAACGATTATGAGTCGTTCGCTCTAACCAGCTGAGCTACATCGCCACAGGGCTAGCGCATAAGCCAAAAAAGCATACCGTCTGACGGGGGTTTGCACAAGTCCCGTCGAAGACAGAATACGGTTTTCCGGATGCTGAAGCAGACAGAGGCAGAGTAATGACATCTGGCAGGCCGCACGACCATTTAGCCGCAACGCCGACTTCATGCTCGGAGGCTCCCGACCCCTTCGATGCAGGCCGGTCTCTTCCAACATGGCTCTTCTCTATAGACAGAGCTGATGGGCAGCTGGGGTGTGCGCTGTACACTAAGCCCCTATGAGCGTCCAAGACTTGTCGGTCAATACCATCCGCACGCTGTCC
>Ga0160427_10000358_pt1 | contig 28325 bp, 17 predicted proteins | sample SolpanmetagenomL_FD_108194 | JGI IMG/M metagenome (GOLD analysis project Ga0160427, IMG submission 108194) | Solar panel surface microbial communities from Lawrence Berkeley National Laboratory, California, USA - L | ecosystem: Engineered > Built environment > Solar panel > Unclassified ...
AATTTTTTTTTTTTTTTTTTTTTTTCCCTCATCTTCACTCATTTGTTACAACTCTGCCTTTCGTCGATTTTTAACCTCCCTTCAAGACTCCAAGATTGTATCACGACTTGATTATAATAGTAGGTGGAACATCTAATTTGAATTAACTTGCGTTGACTTTGGAATCAGGCAATGACTAGTAATTCACCGCCAATTATGGGGCTTCCAAGTGTTCAAGAATTTATGTTGGGTGCTGAATTAGATCTGGCAAAGAATGAGATAAAAAGATTAGTACATAAAGATGAGGAATTGAGAAGTAGACTTGACGAGTTTCTTCACGAGAGAGACGTAACAGAAGAAGAAAAGGAAGGATTGGTTTTGAAGCTGGATATATCAAAATTCAAAATGGCAGAATTACAACAAGTCATCGATAAGTTAAATCAAAAGGTTACTAGATTGGAATCAGATAAGTCTTGGTTAGTAGGAACCTTGGAAAAAATCGAAGCAAAGCATTCTGAACAAACAATTGCATATAAAAGGTGTCAAGCGAAGGGGGAACTTCATTACGGAGAAGTTTTAGATTCTCGAATTAAAATAGAGGAACTCAACAAGAATAATGTTGAAAAAGCTGAGATCATTGAAGCGAGAGATCGGACTATCGAAGCGAGAGATTGTACAATAGAGGAATTGCATAAACGTATCGATAGATTGCAAGGAGCAGATCGTATTTATCCACTTAATCTCTGATCTAACAATGATATCTTGTAATTATTCCTCTGTCAATAGTAGATAAATCAAATCAAGCTTAATAAAAGACTTTTATGAAATAGAATAAGATGATCTCTTTTCTTTTTTCTTTTTTTTTTTTGCCCCAAATTCGTACATATATATATTTGAATTCATAATGAATTGTTGTATATTATATTCTCGTGAATTGATCAAATTTAGAGTTGAACCATTCATTTTATTATTTTTACTATTATAGTCTATATCCACTTTTTTGAAACATCATGGTTGACAAAAGTCGTTGTACAACCTCAATCTTTACAAAAGAAAATTCAAATGTGATTAGTTTATATAAAACTTTTTACTCTTATCAATTTCTGTTTATCTCGGGGGGTTTTTTTTTTATTTTCCTCCCTCTTTTTATATATTCTCAATCGTTTAATAAAACATGTCTGATCCAACATCAAGTAGACCGTCATTAAGTAATAAAAGAAAAGGCAAGATGCCCGATATATCACCAGATTCATCATCTACACCAGAGGTAAATATCCCTTTTATCATTTCTGATATCAAAACAAAAATACTAACAAAATGGTTTTGGAAAAAAAAAGGAAAAAAGGCTCAAGTTAGATGGTAGTAAAAATATTAAAGAAGAGGAGGATGATAATGTAGCAGATCTTAATTCAGCAAAGAGGGATTTGACTCCATTAATTGAATCCGATCATCGTAGCGATACTACACTATACCATGAATACTACATCAATCTCTCAAGATATATGGGTCTTTTGGAATGTCTATTCCAACCAGAGACGACAATAACCAGTTTCATGAAAGCAGACGCGTTGATAATCGTCAAGGGTTGTCAACAGGAGCTTACAAAGTTGTATGAAGTTGAGGAGAGAATCAAGAAAGATGCAGTATCACAATTGAGTGTACAGGTTATTGCAAGTCATGCAGAGACGAGCAAGGTCATTGAAGAGAAGTTTGCGGTGTTGAATGGTGCAATTGAAGTACTCAAGAGTGATATTGAGATTATAAAAGGGAAATGATAAAATTACCTCTTATAACTATTATATATCTTTTGATGAAATACAAGTAGATCCAAATTATATACGTCCTTCTAAATGAAAGTATTTGTTACTGTGATGTTTAGTTTATGTTAATAAATAGTAAATTGTGGGTGATGACTTCCAAATTAATATTATTATTTAAAAAAGATTATTAAAAAAGGGAATTTAAATGTAAAAATATATAAAAAAATTAGGTAAAAGATCTCATAACAATCTAAAAAGAATAAGGAATAATAAAAAAAGATGGATAATTTGAATATGGAAATAAATAATCTCAAGGGACAATTAGATAGATTAATGGAGAAGAATAATATAATGATTGAATCTCGTAATGAAAACGAAAATTTGAAAAAGTTATTGGATGAAGCACAAAGAAAGATATCAGATTTAGAAATGAATACGGAGATGGATTTATTAAGGGAAGAAAACAAAAGATTAAAGGATTTGATCCTCCAAAAAGATATTGAAAATGAAAATGCCAGGAACAAGGCTATTGATGATAATAAGCAGAAAAAGCAATTTAGAGATTTAGAAAAGAGTTATGAATATCTATATGAAAGATACCAGGACGGTAAAAAGATGAATAAGAATAAAAATGCCCAACTAGAGGCAAGAGATGATGAATTAGAACAAAAAGTTCGGGATTATAACCGACTTTATACAAAAAGTAGAGAATTGTTACAAGACTATGAAAATCTTGTTAATTATGTTAATGTCTTGGAAAAAGGCATTGAATATAAAGATTTTTACCTTGAGATGACTGAGGAATCTCTTTCATCAATAAATCATAATAATGACAGATTGGAAAAGCAAATTTCGAGATATCAGAGTCAAATAGTATATTTAGAAGCAGTTATTAGTAATCGGGATCGCAATTTTAAGGAGTGGATACAGAAAACTTTGGAGAGACTACCGCCGATGACTGATCCGTTGGCGTCTCTACCTGGCGCATCAGGGTACTAAAAGATCGATCTCATGTATATGATTTTGTACATATTTATTTATTCTTTTTTTGCATGCCAAGAACATATATATTATTATTAAAAAATCATAGTCTATCATTTTTATTATACATATTTCATTTTGAAATGTTGCATATTTTATATCGTAAGATTGATCAAAAAAAAAGGAGATATTAATACATCCTTCAATGCTCTATCACCTGAATGCTATATATGGAGTGATATATTCATATTATGTTCTATAGACAATTTCATAAATTCATTTCATGATTTTAATAAATAATTTTATTTAAAATATTCTCATGTTTTTTATATATATCCATCTTGAATTGATGTATGTTGTATTTCCTAACTAATCAGCACTAAAAGCATATATTAATACAGGCTTCAACAATCTATCATTTGGTCGTTATATATTGAGTCATATATTCATATCAAGTTCTATAGAAATGTTTGGAAATTAATTTCATAGAGAAAATTCTATTTTATAATTTAATAATTAATTCCATAAAATGTTTTCATCTTTTTTACGTATATCAAGAATATATCAACAAACATACATCATTGAAGTTGTCGTATACTATATTTCATAACTGATCAAGCTTAAAATAGGATATTGATACATACTTCAAAGGTATACTAATTGACTGTTATATAACGAGTTGTACATATATTAATATATAATAGAAAGACCTCATTATATTTCTCTCCAAAAGAAATACGACAAAAATCGAATTGTCAATTATAACTACAATGTCATCATTTATACTACAAGATTTTACACCACCAATTGAAATCAAATCGGTTCATAAAATATCACAAACTACATTACAAAACTTTCCACCTTTTAAAAAATGGTCTATAGAGATGAAAAAGAGTTTATCCGAACAATATACAAAGCCAGAACATCCATTTAAATCATCACCATATATATTAAGATCAATAGAAATACAATCAATAGATGAATTTAAAACAGGAAAGATTGGATTTTTAAAATTAAAAGTAGATATAAGTAATGATAGAGGAGAATCATTACCTGGAATAATATTCATGAGAGGTGGTAGTGTAGCAATGCTTGTAAGACCCCCCCCTTTTATCCCTATATTTGAAATATTAATGGATGTTAGGTAATATTAAAATATAAAGAAGAAAAACATGTAATATTAACATTACAACCACGTATAGCTATAGGATCATTATCATTTCCAGAATTACCTGCAGGAATGTTGGATGAAGAAGGAAATATCATAGGAAAAGCTATTGAAGAATTAAAAGAAGAAACAGGATTAATATTTGATAAAGAAGAAATGATAGAATTAAATAAAGAAATAATATATCCATCACCAGGAGGATGTGATGAATTTATATCAATATTTTTATGTGAAAAGGATATAACATTTCAAGAATTGAATGAATTAAAAGGAAAATTAACAGGTATAAATGAAGAAGAAAAAATTATATTAAAAATAATAAAATATTCCGAATTAATAAAAGAAGGTATAAATGATATAAAAGTATTAACAGCTATAACATTATATAATGAATATATTAATTCTTAAATCCCCATAGTATAATCATGTTCAATACCAGGAGTAACACTAGCCATGAATTTTAAAAATACAATCAAATACTGATCAACTCTTATAGTATTATATTTATTATCCAATAAAATCTTCATAACATTTGAATGATTACAAGGATGTATACTTGCAGTTTTTATTATAGGTGTAATAAAAGGAAAATCTTCCAATGTAACAGTTTTATCTTTATAATCTCCAATAATATCTTCCATCATTAATATAGGATCCAAAGGTAAATTATTTATAGAAGAATAACCTGATAAATATAATCTTGGTGTACGATAATATGTTGTATATGTAATATATAATGTATAATAGCGTAATCTATAATCATATTAGTATTTATATTATATTATATGATAATAATTCTTACGATGAGTTGTTGTTATTATTATTAATAATTTCTTCTTCATCAACATCATCTTCAATATCTGGTATTATTTCTTCATCATTTATGATAATAATATGATCATCATCATCATCATTCCCATCATATTCAATATCTTTTAATCTTTTTTTACATGGTACACCTCTTGTAATTAAATATTGTTTTTTATCAGGTAAATAATCAACTTTTTTATTAATATTTGATGGTTTTGACCATGACCATGATGGAAATTTATAAACTAAATAATCACCAGCAGATATAAATTCTTCTGGTGTTATTTGACCTGTTAATTTAAAAGTTGATATATTTGTAGGAGATGTAAGATTATCTCTTAATTTATCAATTGTAGAATGTAAATAATTCATTTTATATTTATATAATTATTTATGAAAGAAGAAAAAAAAAATATAAATAATATTACAAATTTAACCCAATCCTTTTACCATTTGATAAAATTAAATTAAAATCTTTAAAATTACCAAAATAACCATTTGATAAATTAATATTATCAATATTACCTAAATTATTACTTCCACTAAAATATTGTAATAAATTAATATGTGATATAGTAGAATATTGTAAATTATTAGAATCTTGTAAAATATATAAAATGATTGTTCTTGCAAAATTTAAAGATTTATCATTTAATCTTGTTGATGATATAATATTATTATTATTTATAATATTATTTGTTGGTGTAGCAGCATATATAATAGATTGTGTTGATTCATCATCATCTCTTTTTGATTTATTATTAAATAATATTAATGATTCTTGTAAAGAACATGTTAAATTATTTTTTGAAAATAATGATAAAATTTCTTTAAAATCCAAAGGTATAGAATAATTTGATAAAGAATTTTGTATAATATTACCAATATTATTACCAATTGTTGCATTATTTATATCATTAAAATTTATTAATGAACATGATGTTGATGTTTGATTACAATTATTACCAATAAAATTGTTTAAACATAAACATCTACATGTTTTATCATTACCTAAAATATTTATACCACCATTATAACATTTTTCTAATGATTCACATTTTGTTAATGTCATAATATTTTTTGATCTTGATTTTGGTATAATTATTAAAAATATTGGTATAACAATTGTTGCTGATATTATTAATATTATTATTGATAAAAATGTCCAAAATGCCCATATTGGTATAATATTAAATATTTTTTTATTCCCATTATCATTATCATCATATTTATTATAATCTTCTTTTATAGTAATGGTTGTTGTTGATGATATAGGTGTTTTTAATTCATTATTATTTATTATTCTCATAGGTGGTGGAAATGATTCTATTATATCATTTATTGTTGTATTTTTATTATCATCATTTTCTGAATATAATATTTTACTTGAAGTTTTATTGTCATTATCATTATTAACAGCTAATCTTGTTGCTCTTTTTATCATTTCTGGTAATGTTGAATATATAAATGAACTTCTTTTTTCTTCTTTATTATTATTATTTTGTTGAATAAATATAGGTGGTGGTATTTTATTTATACCAACTCTTTCTGATAATGTACGTTGATGATTATTATTATTGACTATTGCTCCACCTTTTTCTAATCTATTTATAATAGATTCAACTCTTTCATTATTATTATTGTCATTCATTGATTGTGGTAATGTTGTTATGATAGTTTCTTCATCATCATATTTTAATAATGGTGATGATGATATTGTTTGAAATGGTTGTCTTGATTTTATAGATGATGATGAAAATGATAGTCTATCATAATTCTTTTTTGATCTTAAAGATTCTGTTTCTTCTTCTATTATATTTACATATTGTTCTTGAGGATAATATGATGGTGGTCCACGTCTTGATGATGGTGGTGGTCCTAATGGTGTTCTTGTTGTTGTTGTTGATATTATTCTATTTGATTGTTGTGGTGGTAATTGTGGTATTGGAGGAATTTTTGTTGTTAATCCTGGATATGCTGCAACTGATGATAATGAATATGTTGTATATCTACTATTATCATTATTATTTTCATCTTCTTCTTTAATATTATTGTCATGGTTTGATAATGGTGGTATATATTCTTGTCTTGTATATCCTTGATTCATCTTTTTTTTCTTATAATAATAAAATATAGTTATCGATTAGAATAAAAAAAACGATTGACAAAAAAATGATAAATCTTTCATTCTATAAAAATGGGGGTATATTAAAATATAATAAAAAAAGGGGAAAAAGGTTTCAAGGACCTTCTCTTCGGTCCAATAGTTTCATCATGAAAACTTGTTACATGGTTAGAAATTAATTACGTACCAACATTTTCTCTTTCGGAATTTGACATTTCTTTTGGTAGATGCGGGGAAAGGAGGGGAGAAAAAAAATCAAGGGTCATTAGGTTCGGTAATTAGTCGGGGTTAAGAAAGTTCAATCACAAAAAGTATGCTGATTTATTTACTTTTATGAATGTGGACCTCATCATCTAATTAATTCAATTTTAATATATGGTAAATATCTTTTTTATGATAGATGGGTAAATACTTTTCTGGAAATAATAAAAGTAATAGAGCTTATAAATGAAAATGTGTGATAATACCAAAGTGATTATAATTTGTTCTAAATATAGTAGTAATAACATGCGGGGTTAAAATGACTGATATATTAAAAGAAACGATTCGCCCTGTTGAAAATCAATTGCTTTCCATAACCTTTTGGAGTGTAAATCTCTCGTGAGAAACAAGTCATTTATAAAACTTGATCATGTTATAATCGAGATGATGTATTTTATTTCTTCAAATCAATCCAAAGATAATCAAGTATAAATTACAACTACTATGCAAAGTTCTTATTCGTACAAGTAATACATCAATCATGACATTATTAGACAAACTCATCGCGGCTGAACAAGCGGCAAGTAAATTGGCAGCAAAGAATCCTAATCTTCCATCACGTCACATCTTCATCATTTTGATTCAACATGCTCAACGAGAACTGAAAGAAATTGGTTATTTTGTGGAAAATTCACGGCCGATAAATACCGAAGTTAGATATCCGTTATACAAAGTTCAGCCAGCAGATAAATATGACCAGCTAAGATATGCGATTATATACGATGAATTATATTGTTTTATAAGCATAATAAAGGATGAAAAAGCATGTGGTTATTCAAACAAGGAAACGGAAAAGAGTGTAAAGATTGTCCTTGATGGATTAGCAGCAGAATATCTGGGTCCTTCACCAGATGCTCCTCTGAAGATACAAAGGATTCTCGTTGCCATAAAAGGGGAATTACCTACACATTACACTCTTTCCGACACGTTCAAAAGTTACGGTTCTGAACTGACACAGGACGAGAGATGGGAAGTTATTATTATGAATACATTAATCGCCTTTGCTTTTCATATGACTGTTGAGTGGGAAAACCGACGTAATGCTAATAGATCAAGCGCTCCTGTCATGAAAATACCATTCTTTCGAGGAATAGCTTCATTAACCCATCTGATACATATAAAAACATTCAACGATATGGCCAAATGGCTTGGCAACCCTGATGAGATACATGATGACGAAATTATGAAAGATTGTACAGATCTTGGAAGGCAATATGAAACGATATTGCGCAAAGGTTTCAGTTATGATCGCTTAAGGATGAGTATAGGACTTATTCTAGCAGAAACACACTACAAACATTATCAAGAATATGAATTGAAACAGTTGGATCAATCGGTAAAAAACTTTCTCAAGAACCTAGGGACTGACCGCTGGGAGAAACTAGGGATTGAAAGTTACAATATTTTGGAGTTTTTGCGTGAGACAAAAAACATGAATAGGGTGCTGGACACAATTTTGCAGAATATTCCGAGCAATAGTAAAAAATCATTTACTACATACAATGTTGTATTGAGGGATTACTATATATGCGAAATTGACATTTTCGCAAACTACTGGGAGAGGCCGCAGAATGGAAAGTATTCACGCCTCATCACTGAAAATACTGATTGCTGGCGTATTGATACAAAAACCCACAGGGAACGTCTAGGGTTCATGCCATTGGATAGTTCAATCTACAAAATTATCGAGCACATATTTGGTGATCGGGAGGATTTAGAGAAAAGAAAAAAGACAGAGGAAGAAGTAAAGAAGCAAGTGAAGACTTTGATTTCGGAATTTCATCTTTTACATGATGAGCTAAGTATCGATGATGAGGCTAAGACCACTTGGACAGATGAATGGTATGAATCTTCTCTCTTAGGATGGTTCTACGCTGTTGGTAGAGGGAAACATCACTGGCCAAAGGCATCTTATCCCGCGAGGCAAGTTTCAAATCTTGCAGGTATCGCATCATCATTGATATTGATCTGTCATCTATCTTATGACCCAATTGCCGGAAAGCCTATCGCCTTCACTGATCAAGATCTCTCATACCCTTTAAAAGCAGGAGATTGGCATGTCGAAAGACTTCACATGCAAAGGATGCAAAAAATTCGAACCATTTGTGAGAAATGTCGTTTGCAAGAATCATTTACGGATGTTGCAAACTTTGTTTTCATTTACGACACTGCTAGAAACTTTGTCCCTGATCAGGAAACTATTCCAGGCAAATTTACACTATTTTGCATTAGCATCAGTTGTGCGATGTTAGTAACTTCCTGGACTGCATTGCTCTATATTACTAGTTCTTCAAACTCATCCTTTATGCATCATGAAATACGTCATGTCATGCAATCCATTATAGCACTCAAGAAAATTGAAGACATGGTCAAGGAGATCTCTCAAGAAAGCGAACGGGCAGACCGACCATATTTTCCTTATTGGCGCCTAATGAACGTGGCCCTTGGAGCTCTTCTGCCAGTCTTTACAGTTCGGAAAAATTCAGAAGATCTAACGGCTGGAAAATGGTTATTCTATATCATATTCATAGTTAAAGTCACACTTCAACATAAAGAAAAAGTCAACAGCAAACCGATGACACTGAAACAGTTGGAGGGGTTTATTAAGTGGAGAAAGCAATACAACCTAATTAACGAGCTGAAGACAGAAGTGGATAAGAATCACTACGAAAACTTAAAAGACTATCTCCGGACTTACGGCTACATTGGGAATTGAATAAAGGCTTGAATCAAGTCATGAAGGTGCTACATGCTGAATATCATATAAGACTTGCACTTGAGTCGAGATGGAAGCTTTTTATTGTTGTTGGCGATTTTTTCGATTATCTTTTCTTATGTAGTGATCTTGGACTAGTTTGCATATTTACTATATTTAAAATCACTATTAAAGGGATGTTCTTTGAATTTGATATTCTATACGAGCTAAACATATCTCTCTGGTTGTGCTCTAGTACTAGATATTTCGATAAACAAACCAGATACCTAGGCAGAGTATTTAAATTCAAAAGCAATGCGTAATTTTATTAACTACGTGCTATTCTCGATATTCACTTATAATCATCAAATTAGTTTAGTCTTAATGTAAGCAGAAAGAAGATGGTGGATACATATTTCGAAAAGAAATCATCCCTTAGTTAAAGAAAAAAATTGAAATCATGTTTAAAACTTGTAACATCATATAAAAAGTGTATACCATGTAAAAATGAAAACCCTTTGTAAATACGAAAGTTGTCTTCAAGTATAATGCGCGTATTGATCATATCCTTGCAATGAAGAGAGAGGGTTTTTACAGCCTAAGGAATATAAAAACGACAAACAAGTTGAGAAGTTTTTTTTTATTTTTTTCTAACACAAGATGAAATTGGATAATAAGTACGAGTACATTACAAATCAAATCATACACTGTCCAAACACCCCTATCAAAAACGAAATAACCAAACAAAGGTACTACAAATTCACGTCTTCCGCCGCTCATGTTCGTTACTGTTCTTAGATCTTGTAAGACCTATATACACCCTCGAGAAGAGCAAGAGTCGATTGTTGTTTGTCTGATATATATTTTCCCAAAGATAAGCCTGCTTCAAAGACTTTTAGGATCAGATGTGTCAAGATAGTGCCACATACTATCTATAAGAAAAGTCCAATGGTTAATAAAATTCAACTAAATATCCTAAATTAAAGCCTATTGTTTGTTAGATATTTCTTCGTCATAGCTTTTATGTAGGGTTTATAGATTAGTTTACAACGGAATTATTGTTTGAATGAATGAAATAGCGTTTTGGAGGTCGCTGGACGGCGGGTAGAGATAAGGTACTTTCGAAGTTACAAACTCCTTTCGGACAGGTAGTAAACGAATCCACTCGGGTTGTTCATCTTCTTTAGTCTTTTCTAACTCTTCAAATACTGTCCTAACTTCCTCTTTACCACAATCGACAAACTCGTCATACACGGATCTACGAAAAAAATAGATTCTGTCGACTGTAGTCATCTCTTCGGTGAGCTTTTCTAATTTGAGAGACTGAAACGAAATTTGACTTTGTAAAAGTAGCAAATATTGTTGGCTTATAAGACTGCTACATAAAAAAGCCCAGTCACAATCCACTTTTCCCAATTTTATTGCTAAATTGGGTTCCCAATATGCAAAGAGGTATTTCAAACATGTGATAGCTGCTAACCCTACCAGACATATCTCATACCCTCGAAGCTCAGCTTGCAACTCAACTTGCGACTCAGCTTTCGACAATGAGTGCGGGTGTCTTTTTAGGTAGATGATGTTTCTTGCCAAGATGCCGACCTCTTGCTGTTTTCCTTTAAAGATCCAGGGCCTAAGCGTATCTGCAAGGCTTTTCTTCACTTTCTCGATGTTGCGTTTTGATTTGTATCGAAACGGGTCTTTGAATCCTTCAAATTCCTTTTCAAGTGGATCCAACCCATAAAAGAATTCGAGACATTCATTTGTCGCTGAAATTAGCCATTGATTGATGGATACACTATCCAAATTAGCTTTTCCACTAGCTGCCTCATTACCAAGGTGATCCACGTCTATGATTTGCTTTTCAAAAACCCTACAATCATTCGCACGGTGAGCATGAAGAAAATGATAGTTGACGGGTATCATTAGAAGTGACAATCGTTTATGATAGTAATGCTCACTTAGATATTCCTTGCGTATATTATTCTTTTGTATTTTATTCTCTGTATCGCACTTGATGTAATAGTCTATTCTTTTACAAAGAAACTCGTGAATGTAATTACCCCAGACAATTTCATGGGTAAAGTTCATTCCATTCGATTTCTGACCGTTTTCACTGGTTCCTGACCTCCATTTGTCAAAGACTTTAATGAATGTTTCTAATTGGACTTCAGATCCCGGGACTGTAGCCCCCAGGCATATTCTGTACAAGAGTAATAAAAAAGTGTGCGGATGAGACCAAGATTTATAGCACTTATAGTGCATAACCAAGCGTTTCATATCCTCGATCCGACTTTTCAACTGAACCACATCGTGATCTAAAGTCTTTTCAATCAATATACGCAAATGAGAAATTTCGGCTTCTGGCCTTGTTCCATGGTTCGCCGACTTTGTTACATGGTCCAACTCTCTTTCATCTATCAACATTTGTTCATGTTTCGTCTTTATCTCGGCAATTGATGTTTTCATGTCACACACTACTTTGTTTAACTTTGGTTCAAGGTCCGCAACACTATTCAGTGCCCTATCAAAAGCGATGCTATTTCCGCGCAATGCCTCGCAACAATTCTTTCGCCAGTCATCATCGAACGTTTTGTGGAATTTGGTTGTATATTCGTATGTGATCTTAATGCATTCACTATTCCATTTATTCATCATATCTGCTACAGCTTGATCTTTCCATGGCCGTCTACGACTGAGGATCTCATCACGGGTCGGTGGCGGTGACATTGTGCAAGGTTTCTTGTAGCAAGATCAACAAAAGAACTTTTGTATCCTATACAGTGAATTATCATAAACGGTACACCAAAATTTTGTTAACAGAGCTGAATCAAAATCAAGAATGTGTTCAATTGCGCCACCATGAAATGAATGTTTATAATGACTGCATGGAGCATTAACAACGACTCGTATATAATAGACTATTATAATAATAAAATCGAATTAAATTAGGTTGTGTGGGAATTATTGCGGAGATAAATTTTTTTTTTTCAATGATCACGTGCAGTGGATGATTATTATTATAAAAATAATCATGATAATAAATACACCTAAATTCCTAGCATTTTTTACAAATAGAGAAATGACAATATATATACTTATTATAATAATCACTTTTGATATTAAAGGTGAGATTGATGATTTGTCCTCATTCTACTACTATATCTCCTAATGTGTATATAGAGCTATGATTGTTATGATCATTCCTTATATTTTATGAAATATTAATTATGGTATAAAATTGTCTACTTGTATTAGATGTATATTCATAAAATATGCGAGTACCCTTTCTCCTCTCCAAAATCACTTGATATATTTCCTCCCTTCATCATAATATAGCCTGTAATATTATAGTATCAATATTCTACTCTCTCTTATTCTATCTTTATCTGAATAATATAAATGACTAGTTAACATTTATTAATAACATCAACCTTGACTCGCCCAAAAATCCTGAATAGTAACGATTGACGTGGACTAATGGAGTGTATTTGCACATTGTCACTCAAGTATTGTGATGGTTGATCTATGTTAGGGCGGAGACAAACGTATTAGTATCGTCATGATATCTTGAATGCATTTCATACTATCAATAAATTTCAGACGAAAAGATTTATATTATGCTCATCATGTTTTCTTATTAATTTCCTCCTCAAGATACCTGTCAAGTTTCTCCGCAAGCCCCGTCTTGATACTTCCGCGAACGTATTGCTCCAAGTTCATTTTTGTTTTTCCAAATTCGACAAGGATGTGTTTATATGGAACTACAAGATCGTCCCACACTTGGATTATAAATTTGTGATCATCATCATAACCAGACCACGGTGCGTCTTTGTATCTCTGAAATATAGCTTCCAAATCCCATTCTGTGACATCTTGAAATACAGTTCCAAGCTCGGCCTGTACGATTTCGGCGTGGGATGGGGACATGTCTTTCAACATAAGGTATGGGATAACAGCTCTCCATCCTGATTGATTAATAGTATTATGTTTCATTTCACGAATTAGCTTTTTCTTTTCCAAATATCTAGCTTGATCCTTAATTCCGCCACTCTCACAAAGCGAAAAATGGTGTTGGACCAGCATTCCAATGCCTCTGGAAATGCAGTGAAAGAGGTATCCAAGGATTGTCTCCCAGGGACTGCATTCATATATTAAAAAATACAAGGCTCGATCAATTTTGTCTTTCATACCCAAGTGTGCATCTTTTTGGTGCTTGGGAAGGTGCTCGTGTAGTTTTTTATTTCGATCAGAGTCAATCTCGGTCTCAGCAATAATCAGCTTTGATACTCCATCTAAAGTCAAATGACCTTTATGTTCAGCCAGTCGAAAAGCCATCGTAGCAGCATCCTTCCGCACATATGTTTCTCCGCCTTCAAGCAGGTTTTCAATTCCCGTTACTGCCCAATTCACCTCAGCTTCCATGTCGTAGATATCCATCGATCCACGTTTTTCAAAAATTGATATCAGATCTCTCCATTTCGAGAATGCTGGCGCTTTGATATTTGGATTAAATTTGAGAAGACCCAGACCTTTCTTTGCATGTATTTGACAAAAAGTCTTGTAGCTTTTACTGTATAGTGGAAATATGGCAAAAATCGCGCTGAGATTTAGTGTCGAATGGTTTGTTCCAAATTTTGGGGGTTCGCATATATACTTGTCTTTAATCACTACATGGACTGTCGTACTTGTATTAGTACATATCCATCTATATTCCTCGGCAAGCTTTTGACGATACTTTGGATATACTTTAAGAAGGCTATAAGCTGTATCAAATTCTTTACTATCAACCTTTGACTCCACGATGACCGTAATGAGCAATGACAGTATGTCCTCGCACGAATCTTCTCGATATTCTTCAAAGGTAGTAGGCAGTCTTGTCAACAGACATGCTATGAAACTCTGCAATATCAAAAATATATGGTCCGAGTTAAAAGTATCTTTAAGCCACATACATAAAGAAGTCCAAAACTCAACATCATGTTCATTTAGGTATAACAGTTCTTCATATACAGGGTATGGCAGATATTTTGCCAGATCATGCAAAACATCTTTTCGTACCGATTTATCCTCATCACAAAATGCCGTAAAGATTTCAGTCAAGGTAGGAAGAATCTCGTCATGTTTTGTCAATTGCAATCTGGGTTTTAATTCACCGTCCTCCCAATCGTTGTGGCTAGTGGTCTGTAATGACTTGGCCGGATTGTCTACATCGAGTTCATATGCGTTAATTATAGTTTGCAATAATCCCCTGATCCTTGATCCTGCACCATTATGCTTTGGAATATCTTTATTCTTAAAGTAGTCGTGAATCAGGAATGATCCGATAAAACTAGTTTGAAGGACACTTGAACGTGGCCGAAGTTTCGAATGGAACTCTCGTGACAAATGAAGAATTTTCGTTCCTGATAGGTCTCCATATTCCCTTTCTACCTCCTTCAACAAGTATTCCTTTGCAGATGACATATCAAAGCGCAGGAAGAATAGACTCAAAACAAAAATTTAGAAGATATGAATTTAGTGATGGGAAACAACAAAGAAAGTGGGATTTTCATCAAACTATTTATAGTATTTAAGATAAATATTAAGCGCAAGGTTGGAGGCGGGGACAAGACGATACTTTTGGAGGGTCGAATGCAGGGGATAAAACATGTTGGTACTTTATTGTGATTGAAACACATTTGTGCTAAATTTAGTCTTTTTTCCTCCTCCTCACCGCAAAAGGTACTACTGCCAACACGGAGGAGCGTGAACTTTGCCATGACAAAATTGCGGAGCTGCAGATCTTTTCATTGTTGGTAACGTCCAAGCTCTCGTTGGTAAAACTAAGAACATGATTTCAGGGGACGCCTTGATATCACTAGCCAAAGAAAAAATTGTTGGTTCAAGTGTGACAAACATGTGTTCCACCGATCATAAAAGCTAAATTTTTTTAAAATATTCTATTTTTAGTAGACGTCCAATTTTAATAATGAATTTTTCGGAAATTACCCACAAAAATTTTCCATAGAATGACGCCATCGAAACAGGCTTTGACGGCAGGCCGTAGTGACCACTAGTCAATAACCTTATTTCATAAAATCTGAAAACGTCATATCTCAAAATACATAATTGACGTCTTTATAGTACTATTCTAACTAGTATTAACGTAGCTACACTCGGCCTCCTTGTATGTTATGAAGCCACTGTAAGCGTACTCGTTACGTGCTATTAACTAATACATCATAATAGCTACGAATGCCTTTATTACATACGCTATTATTGTTCTTAATTAGCTCTTTAGACTTTACTATATGTATTCACTTTTGTTTATTTTATTACTGTTTTTAATAAATATTCTCTTTATTATACTTTTTTATTGTTCTTAGTACTATTGTTAGTACGAGTATATATTCCTCCCTTGTATAAGTCCTTCTCTCTTCTTTCATAATACTCGTTATAAAAAAAATGACAGATCTTCTATAGCACGGATAGGTGCCTATTAACACACCTCTTAGTAGAGCTTAGGAGGTATCTAGCGCTCGTGTACGTACTAAGAACGCCGCTCGTAGTACTACTAGTTAGCCTCTACTCCTATATAAGCTATACTATAGATTCTCCGATAAATAGATGTAGTAATTACACTATAAGTAACGTGCTACATAGGAAATTTATAAGACTATAGGTGTCGTACCTAATCCTACGAGTACCGAGGGGTTAATTTACAGCTCCGAGGATAATAATAATAATGATAATAACGACGATGAAAGTATTAATAATAGCGATGTTAAAGAGATCAAAACAGCTAAAACAATAGTAACAAAGTGAGTATAATTATTGTTTTTATTTACTATATATTAATTTAACTAACGAGTATCATAGAATTCACTACATACGCCCTAGTACTAATGATGTAGCCGACTTCTAGCATCTCGAAAAGACTCGCTACGTCGAGTTAGTAGTATCGTAGTTATCTAGAGATGCAGGAAGTCGTTATTCTAGCTAAACTCTCAAAACTTACGACTCCTGTAGCTGTATTATAGAAACGAATAAAGGGATAACTACGCCTAATCCTTACAAGGCTTGTGAGAAGGCTAGTGTAGCTTACAGAGTCTTTACATAGCGTCTAGATAGCACTTATGTATACTACAAACGCTATAATAAGGCTCGTTATAATACAAAACTAGCTAGATAATTACGAGTACTACTATAAGTACGATAGGAATGTTTCTTTTGTTATATAGCTTCATAACTAGCACGAGGGGGCTTTTCTTTTACTATATAGTATCTATAACGAGTATAAGACTATGTTATTTCATAAATTAAATGTATATTAGATTAAATATATATTAGATAGAATAAAAACCACAAAATCACAAAAACGCCTTAAATAGCTAAGAAAATCTTCTATAGTCTTTCTCTTATTATGTTATTAACCCTTAGTACCCTCTAGTAGCTCTAGTGACCTTATGCTATTACTACGAGTATTATAACTAAAACCGCTATCACGGATTACACGGCTTATATAAGTCTCCACCCTAGCCCTTATAGGTATAATAACTCTTCTCATTCCTCGAATAGCCCTAGTAGTCTTCCCCTCTTTTGAAGTTATATTCTTTACCTCTTTTGAAGTTATAGTAATAGCTGTACTAATACTAGCATCTTAATTAATATTATTAGAAACTTCTTAGAGGGGCTAACGAGTGTTAATCGTAGCATTGTCGTCGATAAGACTTATTGTTTAAGGAGGCCTATTATAGCTAATAGTCTACGAGTAGCAATTAGTTCAGATTCTTAATAATAAGTACAATTCTTCACTTACTATAGTTTGCTATAACTTCTTAGTCTTAATACTCGTACTCGTTTCTTAAAAGGGGTCGGAAGGTAAATCCGAAGGTGATAGAGAAGGCGACACTAGTGATCGTGAAGTGAATAGAGTACTAGCTAGAGCTAGAGTTAAGTATGAAGGTAATATCCTCGGTAGTAAGACCCTTAGTAGAGTTTTAGAGAGTACCTCTAGTAGGATAGAGCCCTTTCCCTTTATTACCTTAATAGCGATATTAAGGTAATATTTACCTTTACTCTTCCTCTTATTGTTATTAAATAGCTGTAATATCTTTACTAGATCAAAATAAGAAGAAAATGTAGCTAAGCTTATCTCTATTAGCCGATCTGTCTTATTACTAATCTCTTTAAATAGATATATATACTTTAGGCCCTTCTAACGGCTATACTAGCGAACGTACGCGTAGAGGGATCTCTTAGTAAAAAAGTCGATTATATCCTTTACACTCAAGCCATAAAAGTCTAAATTAGTTATAGGATTATACTATTACTTAAGGACTACTAGTAGTTCATTCTCTTATATAATCCTTCCCTTTTTCTTAGATATTGTTATAAGTATAGTATAAAGCGATAGGTACACGTTAAGACATTGAGGTGGAGTAGGAGCTCGTACTATACGAGTACTCGTACTCGTAGTTAACATTAGTGTAAGTTTTAAGGCTTTCTCCTTACGTCGTGACATAGTAAGGCTACTAGCGTGTATAGTTAGTATTTAAGGTCGATCTCGTATTCTTTCGTTATTAGATATTAGTAGTATAGCAGAGAAACGACTTAGAGGCTTAAATAGACCCCTTATAAAGGATTAGTAGCTAGAATAAGTAGTTGAATAAATAGTCGAACTAGAAGGTATAGTAGTAGGATCACTAAATACTTCTTCTATCGACGTGACGGTAGCGGTACTTAGTGGTTGTGTCTATATTAATCCGAATGTAGTTAATTCTTATATGAAGGTATCACTAATAAGTCTTTAAGGATTGATAGCACCATAATCGCTATAGTACTTATATTCGCTAAATTTAGACTTATGGTCATCTTGTGTTATTGTGCAGAGACGTGACTACGGCGCCATATTGTAAAGAGTATAGGAGTAGAAGAATGATAGGCACGATAATAAGGATAAGTAATAAATTAGATTAAATATTAAATAGATAAGTAAAAATTTACAAATTATTAATAAAGGAGAAGAAGAAGGATAGGGAGATAGCTCTGAAATATACTTCTCTATAGTACTCGCTACTAGTACTCGTTGCTGTACCATCTTGCTACTACTAGTACTCGTTGCTATACTATTTTATTAAGATCTAAGAGCAAATTATGGCCGTTTTTTAATAATTTTAATTAAATTAATATTATTAACAGCTTGTTATATTTTCTATCTAGTACTTGTACTAGTTGAAGTCGTTATCAATTTCTACAATAAAGTCCTTACTGCCCTCACGATACGTACGCTATATGGCCTCGCTAGGCTGCTAGTCGCGGCTATGTAACAGCTTAGAAGATTGCTATAGTTCTAACCCCCTTTATTTAAGTAGAAAAGCTTGTTCTCTAAGGTATAGATATACTTAGCGATAAATTAGATTCCCTTCATCGTTATAGCTTATACTATCAAAATCGCTAAAGACTATAATAGCTAATATGCAGAATACTAAGGTGTTTATAGAGAGATACTCGTTAAGATTTATAATGTAAATTAGCTAGAGTTTATCTATAGCTACGAGTATCAAATACTGAAACTATTAAGCATCTACTAATAGTCGTTAAGTATAGATTCTAGTACCGGTATGCCCCTTTTTTTATCCCCCTAAATCTCTAGATGATTATATAGATATAACGGCTAGCCGTGAATAGCCTAAGGTCGTTTCCTTTAACGTCTAATCTAATGACTATTCTAAAGCCCTACGAAGTAATTAAGCTACTTCTAAAGTATTAGTATGTATATAGCTAGAAAAGAGACTCGATCTATTATCTTGTTAGCGTTATATAGACTATCTACCGTGAGTTTAATAAAGTACTCCCTCTAATATCTAGCTTGCCTCTTAGCTATTTGACCTTACTAGCTCTCGATACGTTAATTTTACTTACTAGTGCTGAATCTGAAATAGTCACTTAGCTTAAGGGGTTAGCTATTAGTCCGTAGATAAAGCAAAGAGCTTAATTAATAGTGAGTATCTACTGCTAGTATAGTTTCAGCTCCACGATCGGTTTTTAGAAGCTCTAGCATTGTGTGATTTTTATCGTCTATTAGTCGTTTAATATACTAAGCTATAACTAACACGGAAGTACGACTAGTAATACCGATATACATTCACGTAATTATCCTTAAATACACGTTAATCATAGCGTAGATTTGTATTCCCTATAGCTCGAATTTATAATAGCTATCTATAGACTATGCAAAGTTTGGTCCTAGTGTGATAATAGCTTTATTAGCACTCTTCATCTTTTGTAACTAAGCGAGTATAGCTTCTAGATTAAGAAGTTTTACTTCTCGAAATATTCAGTTTCTTCAAATACTAGTTAGCTTCACATCGGCATTTATTTATATAAGGAACTCACCTTCCTACGCTACTATACTCACGCCGTATATATAAAGCAAGGAATTCTTTGCTATAATGCTTAATTGTGCCTTTATCATACTTAATACGCAAAATTAAACTTATCTTCTAAGAATATTCAGCGTCAGTATTAGCACTAATTCGTTTTAATAGACCTATGCCCTTCTGAATTCGTCGTAAGGCTTACATAGCTATCTTAAAGCCTTTAGCAACGAGTATCTTTGTAGTCTCGTAATCGTTAGCGTTAGAATCGTAAAATAATTCTTAGATTCAATCTCTTAACTCCTTTATATCGACGACGTAAGGTTTTGTACTAACTGCCTAGCCTCGTAGCTATGACTTCAATATCGTAGGACTGATTCTAATTGCGTGCTGATTCCATAACAATCTAAGGATATCATTATAAGTATTTTCTTCATGTAGTAATTCTTCGATTTCTGGCCGATACGGCTCGAGATCAGTTTTCCGAGGTGGCATATTAGTAAGAGATAATATAGAGGGCGTAGAGTACTCATTAGAGGGGTTATATAATAGATTTGATCAATCTTAGCTCGTAACAAGGGAAATTATGTCGTTTTTGACGTTATTTTACAAAATTAGATAATTGTTATGACTGATAAGCAAATTTGCAAATTTAGATTATTACGTAATCGACTAGTGGTACATATGGCCCACCATAGCTTTCGGAACAAAACTGACAGATTAATAAAATGACTTGCAAGATGATCAAAGCGGGATGTAGGTGGGTTTGTGCTAGTATTTGCATTCACATGTGACAATAATTAAATACTTGTTACTAACATACAAATGAAAAGAATGATAATCAACAGCCAAAACACTGATAAAAAACAGCAAATCAAATAATACGATCGTCCAACTATATTCGAACGATAATTTCGGTGAGTTCACGACTTCACTATTTCATATTTCAAAATCAGACTCTCAGTCATCCTCGAATCCTATACAGATATGGTGTATAATGAATTGCCACCAAGTCGTTGTACTGTCAGGAGTGAATCTCGCATCGCCAAAGAATGGTAATAATGTGATCCATATTTCTCGGACATTATCGTCGAAACCTGCCTTTTTCAATTCATCGTCGCTTGACAATCTCCTTATAAAGGCTTTCAGTTCACTAGCCTCGAAGGGATTCCTGTAGTGATATTCGTATTTACCAAGATTAACATGATGCTTTTTTCGCATGTCAAAGAGTTTCTTGTCATGTGCAGAAGCTTGGGATGGCGACGCAGGGCGATCCTCTCGCTCGAGCAATTCGATCTCGGCCAAATCCCGAGCGTGTTTCGTCTCATTTGACTCGACATGCTCTGCCCAAGTTCGAATTGCTGGATTATCGTTCTCATAGTTCCGCCACTTTTGGATCCCCTTAGCTATTGCCCAATGAAAATAGCCTGCGAGTGGTTGACCCGGACTGGATTCGTGTTTGAGGTAATATTGCATTCTTCTCACGCCATTTGTTTTGTCATGAAGCCGATCTAAGTCGTCCCCTGGTGAGCAACGCAGAGAGTCGAGTTCCTTCATTCTCTTTGCTAAATCTTCCTGATGATTTTTCTTTACAGCTTCGAGGTCGGTTCCTTGCTTCAAGCTGCTACACAACTCGAAGTGCTTGATGTGTACATCACCAAGACCGCGTTGGTAGTCATACAGGAAGATCGCAATCAGTGGGTTGATGAGAATACTTGTAGCTTGTTCCTTCATCCTATCCACCATACCCGCTTTCACCGAAGACGAGCTAATTCTGCGTACTACAGCTCTACAAGCTTTCTCTGAAAGGCTTTCATGGTCTTGTTCCGCTATTAAAGTTTGCTTTTTCGAATGCCCTTCTAGAAAATCAAAAAACTGTGCCAAACCGATCAAAACTTCACCTTTTCCGTTTGAGATAGAATGGATTTCGGTTCGAGATAGCTTGATATCTTCAAAGATTTTCTGCATCTCCTTATGACATGAGGCAAGGTATTCCTCATCAAAAGTTGGTAGTATTACTAGTATAGACTCAAACGCAATGGCTCGAGGACGTAAAGTAGTTACGACTTGCTCTGACCATTCTTTATCTCCTTTTGGGAAGTTCGACCACTCTAATAAGGTCCATTCCGCCTCCTCGATTGTAAATTTGCGAAAATCAGCACAAGTTCTCAAGCAGTTTTCAACCATGTCATCGGTTACTGAGCATCTTCTTTTGCCATGATTCGGTTCACGAAACCATTCCATAAAATCTTCCAGCTTTGGTTCCTTTTTCTGCAACTTGTAATGATCGATCTTAATATCGAGATCATATAAAAGGATGTGAAAGATCCACTCTATGATTATATCAGGAAGGAACCTGCCATCTTTCAAAAGCGCCAGAAGATGGTGCCAGAAAAGTTTCCCTGTAGCCTGTACATCCCTAAAGAGTGTGTAGGGCAGTCCTTGTCGGACGAAATCGAGAAATTCGTGTTTTTTGTCCTCATCATCAAAATTGGAGATGAGGTCACGGCAAATCTTTTCAGCCTCGTGTCGATGTATTTGAATGACTGGCCATAGTACACGCTCCCTCCATTCCTCGTGGCTCAAGGTTTCCTTTGTACTTTTGAGATAAGGATTGATCATATCGATCGCAGACTTTTCAAACCTCGATAATGACGGTTGTATGTGGGCCGTATCGTTGGTCTGGTTCTTCGAATGGGTTGTTAGAAATGCAGCAAGACACGTGATGCCTAAACAATCCATATGATTTGGAACTGGTATCTCAGTCCAACTCGAAGTTTCCTCGGCATTAGGTTTTGGACCTTCGACGCTATGTCCTGGATGTTCGACCCAGTGTCCTGAACTTTCGATCTTGTTTACTACTAAGTCTCGCACCTGTCCTGCTTTGTTTGATCTCCAAAATTTGGCCTTTTCTCGCCAGCCATCATTCTTCTCTTTATCCTTTCCTAATTTATTTTCGTCGGCGCCACGTTTATCCATTTCAAAATATCTGTGATTTTAAAATCCACTGTCTTCTGAAAGTATCAAAGCCAAAAGCAGGATTCAGGAGCCGGTCTTACATTTTACAAGAAGATCTGGCAAAGCTGTGTTGGCGATTTCGCTCTTCCGTTTCTAATAATAAAACAAATCGGGGAAACACTAGACAAGGAACATTTCATCTTTGCCTCAATATTAGAGGTTGGGTCTGTCGAATAGCGGCTACTGTGAGGACAGCCCGAGCCCGTAATTTTCCAATTTAGACGCCCATTTGGCAAGAGTGAAACACGCAGCACCGAATTTTTTTTTGTGTGGTGTGAAAGATAGTGGTCCTCAAGATTAATGTCCCGCAATTTTACCCGTCACATCGCAAATTTGTGCCGCACAGCCATGATTTAATTTACCAAATTGGTGAAAAATCAGGGACGGGGGAAATTAAACTCTCCTAAATATAGCTGGCGAACATGTTAGTATAATTAAATAATGGGTGCGCATGGCCCTGGCTATTTGATCGACTCACTAGCGTTTATGATTGAGCGCTAGGGCAAGGTCTGTCAATTTCGCTGTAATCAAGGGTGCGTTTTGGATGTTGTTAGAAATAATTGGATTGCTAGTGGTGGGGTAATGTACCCCGCACCGGAAAGTTTGATTGGATGATACTAAATTTAGTTACAAATAAAATTACTTTCAAATTTTCGGAACTTTTGTACTTTCTTTCCTAATAATGCTGTTAATTTCTAGTGACTCGTCAAAATAAGGATGAACAATGATTATATGTAATGAAAATGGCCAGCTATTTGTCTAGCAGGAGAGTGAGATTCAATTATTGGTATTAGACATCATGTTATTATGTTATCATATTATTAATTTCATGCAAAATTATAGCTTCGACTATTTCAAAATAAACTAAAAAAATGGCCGTTTTGGTCATCGGATAGGCCGGAGAAAATGTGCTTAATAATGTTAATGCCAAACCCAACAATCAAAAAATATCAAGGCGTGGCCCACGTACAGACAGACTACATAAAATGTATTATCACATTCCAATTCTGTTGCACCCCAATTCCAAACTCTGTTCGAACGAACGGAACGCTGAAGATTGCAAATTCCAATTTTAAAATTAATTTTAAATTAGCTTGTGAAGCAACATGTCGGTCTCGGAACTTGAAACATGGCAAATATTTCAAGGGTCCAGGTCTAGCCCCGGCTCCAAATTTGTTGGGCTCATTTCGGAGACAAATGAGTCATGCATTTTGAAGTTTAGACTTACCATGAGTCAATCCCAAATGAGACAATTTACCATATTATCTCACTTGTAGAGGAGCCTGAAAAGTCAACAAACAAGCCCATGCGTTTTAAGGATTGATTCTCTAAAGAGCCCAGGAAGGAAAATTGAAAACAAGGAGATTACTGCTACATATCATCATAATTTATACAATCAATACAGCGTTAGTCATACATTGGTCGTTTACTAAATTACACAATATCACATAGCAAGACTGGAAAATCAAATCAGCTCGATTATGAATTTCATATTTAAGATGGACGCTTCGTTTTAACATAATCCTATATGCACTAATTTACATGTAAAACACAAAGCAGCCAGTCGCGCCCCCCCCCCCAATGCACTGCAAATTTCAAATATCGTGATTAAAAGATCGATACGATTACTCCTGGTACGGAGACTCTTCAAAAGACTGCATTGGTAAAGCGGTGCCCCAAACCCTCCTCCCTGGTCTCTTCCCTGGTGTTGTAACTGCGCTCACCGTCCGAGTTAATGTAGATTGCTCTTGTTCTTTGGTAAGGGGTGATACAGGACGCAACGGGCTTTCTCCCCTTTCTGCCACTCCTTCTTCTCCTTCTTCTTCTCTCGCTTGGCCACCACTGCCAGGTCGTGTAGGAACTGGATTATGGTGATGTGGCGATGGTTCTTCCCTTTCTGCCACTCCTTCTTCTCCTTCTTCTTCTCTCGCTTGGCCACCACTGCCAGGTCGTGTAGGAACTGGATTATGGTGATGTGGCAATGGCATAAGGATATGCGCTGGAAATGCACCGTGTTTAAAGGATGCCTTCAGCGAGGCTCTCATGTGTTCATGTTGGTCTGTGGAAACCTGCGACCATAGCTGTACCATTCGTACAGTGTCAAGTCCCATAGCATTAAGTAGTCTTTCAAGAATAGCATGATCCGAATTAGCACCTGTGGTTACGGACTTCTCTTCGTGTAGACTTTGGGGACGGTGTAAGAGTTCCCAAATTTTTGGGTTGTCGTAACTCTCATCTACGAAACGATCGATTTCATCTTCAGAATTCTGATCAAGGCTCCCCGGTGTGAGATTTGACTTATCCTGCTGTGTCGGAAAAATTGTGGAAAGAGGTTTATGTATGCTGATCAATTTCTTCAGGACTTCAATATGATACGTCCACCAACCTGATTGCAGATTTTCCACCATCATGGTCGTTTTCGCCACCGTCATGTGACGCTCTTCTAACCGGTCTGCAAAGCTTTTAAGCATGGCTGTGGCGTCTTTACCATTTTTATCTTTCAGAAGGTTTGACATGGCGTCAATCAAAACTTGAAACAATTTTTGGGTTATACCCATTTGAGCATTTTTGGTTTTAGAGACCGAAATCAAATATTGCTCCAATACTGCATGCCATACATTTGGGTGCTGCGAAAGATGGATTCGCCAAGATTGAATAAATTTTTTAAAGTCATCTTTGGCTTTGAGGATTCCCTTTCGGAATCTATCATTCACGATCTTAGTAGAATCGGTTACTTCTACTGGTATAAATATGACGGAATACTGGATGATGATCAAGAAGTCCTTAAATAAATCATTAGGCAAATATTGTGCTCCACGATGTATGTGATCCAGGCAATACTTGAAAAACCCTTCTGCAAGTTTGGTTTCATCTTCTTCAAGTAAACTAGCCCGAACTTCTTTGAACGCTTGAATTAGGTCTTCTGTCTCTAAGGTGCGGGCTTCAGGATGTAGCAAGGTATATAAAGTCCTGAATACTTTCCAACTGTCCGGTGATGTGAATTTGTTGTTAAAGTGAGTCCCGGCATAGAGATGCTTTGGAGACCTTTCTCGAAGTATTTTATCCATCAACTTTTTCTGTGTTTCTACTTCTGCGCCCCGAAAGTCTAAAAACCTGAAGCTAAATTTCAATATATCAAATTTAGATTCGATTATATGATATGTAGCCGCCCAAGGGTAATAAATCAACTTGGTAGCGTGAATCCAAGCCAGCAACATCCACTTTACTGCTGAACGTCGGGGCACTCCGAAGACATCCATTGCTATGGCCTTCAGAATGTTGGGGATGTAGAGCAACAAAGCATCTTTTCTGACAACAGGTATTGACAATCTTTGGTTAATTAGTATTACTTCTAAGGTCTTAGGTTTATTCGTGAAGAACGCTTCCAACGTCTTACGCATTTCCGAGTTCATAATCTTTTCATCCTTGGTATAGTTTGTAGAATCTTCCTTCGCATTCAATGCCTTACTTAGGCAATTTGAGAAAATTGTCACCGGGTTAGATTCACTCTTGTCCGTATTATACATTTCTAATAACTGATCTACCATTGATTCCACAAGAACTGCTTCCGGTGCAAGTCTTATGGGTCGAAGTCGCAGCACATATTCACCGAACAAACTTATTGCATGCATAATCTCTTCAGTGTACGCCGCCTTGCTTGTCGGAAACGAGGCCATGTAATATTCGACAAATTCATCGGATGCTTGATGATTTCTCTTACCCCATAGCTTGGTGATTTCCTTACTCTTTTCAGTTTCCATTATATAATAATAAATTGATACGATGACTCAGGTAACCGTTGGATTTATGGCTTTTGTGTGAGGAAGTTTTGGCGATAAAAGAGTTTTTTTAATTGTAGAAAATGTCGAGGTGTTCAACGGCCTTATATACCTGCAAACTAAAGACGAGGCTCAGACAGGTGTGTGCGGGCTGCCGGCGTTTTTAAAATTGCGGAAGGCCCCTGCGCCCAAAGTAAATGAGTTCCGGTCTGCCAAGCCAACTGTGCCAATTGTAATTTCTTGCCGCAAATATTGATACTAAATTTAGTAAAAGGTGTTGTCACCAGGTATGTTATTTTAATTGCCCGAACGGCGCACCAAAGTTTGAATTTATTCTCTTTTTTAAAATGACACCTCCGAAACCGGCATCGGCTAAGATGGCCGGGCTAATGACTTGCGAGGTGACGGAAGCGGGAGGAGGTGTTGGTGCTGGCGCGGCTGAAACATTTTCATCAAATGAAGCGGGTGACAAATTTCCGGGGATTTCCAACCTATGACTATTTTTAGTAAAAAAAAAAAATTAAAAAAAAAAATTAAATTTCATTTGAAGAGGGTGTCCAACATGACTCACTTTAAATTTGACCTTGCCGTGTCATTACCATGATTAAAATGATTGACAGTTCTCATGACAGCAGGTTGATTAATTTCTGGATGATCCACAATATATGCCAATTTAGCAGTTAATGCTTCTATTGAAAAGTTGGTATCATTTGAAGGTATTCCTGGTAATTCTGCCAACCGTAATGGACCTTTTAATTCTTCATCTTTTTCATTTTCTTCATCATCGTCATTATTATTATTTATTGAATTTAATGTAGTATTTCTTCTTGTAGGAGTTTCTTCATTATTTATAATTATGTTATTATTCAAAGGAAATCTTGATGGAGTATGACCAGCATCTTTTCTATATGAAGGAGGAGGAGGTGATAATGTATCTAATATTTTTGAATATGAATTAGTATTTATTTATATTAATGTTGTTATAATAAAATTGACATACTTTCTGGTATCATTGATGGAGGAGGTAATTCAATAAAATTAGGAGCACCATTTCTGATGATTATTTTCTTTTTCTCTTTATTATCTTCTTCTTTTTCTATAGGAGATGATTGATTATTTAATAAAGGTGAACCAAAAGGTGATTTTGCAGGACTATTTATTTAAATTATTAGTATATATTCAGTCATTTAAAAGTAGAAGATATGTGATGATATATACCTGTGACATTTTGGATAGTTTAATAAAATTTCTAATGAAGAAATTCTTTTATATAAACGATCTTTTTCAATATTCCAACAATCTCTTTCAATTTTAAAAGCGTCATGTTGTAATTGTAAAGCTTCTGATTGTTTTATAATTTGTAATTGTAAATCATCATTATCATGATTCAT
>Ga0160427_10000360_pt1 | contig 28231 bp, 25 predicted proteins | sample SolpanmetagenomL_FD_108194 | JGI IMG/M metagenome (GOLD analysis project Ga0160427, IMG submission 108194) | Solar panel surface microbial communities from Lawrence Berkeley National Laboratory, California, USA - L | ecosystem: Engineered > Built environment > Solar panel > Unclassified ...
CTGATGTGCGGCAGTTGGTGGCTGCGAACGGCAGCACCCCCGCCATCGCCCTCACCACCCTCGCTACCGATCCTGATGCTGATGTGCGGCTAAAAGTGGCCGCGAACAGGAGCACCCCTACCACCGTCCTCACCACCCTCGCCACCGATCCTGACACTGGTGTGCGGCAGACGGTGGCCGCAAACACCAGCACCCCTACCACCATCCTCGCCACCGATGCTGACACTGGTGTGCGGCTAAAAGTGGCCGCGAACAGGAGCACGCCCGCCACCATCCTCACCACCCTCGCTGCCGATCCCAATGCTGATGTGCGGCAGTTGGTGGCTGCGAACGGCAGCACCCCCGCCATCGCCCTCACCACCCTCGCTACCGATCCTGATGCTGATGTGCGGCTAAAAGTGGCCGCAAACACCAACACCCCTACCACCGTCCTCACCACCCTCGCCACCGATCCTGATGATTATGTGCTGAAAGCGGTGGCCTCGAACAGGAGCACGCCTGCCACCATCCTCACCACCCTCGCTACCGATCCTGATGATGGTGTGCGGAAGGCGGTGGCCGCGAACAGCAGCACCTCTGCCACCATCCTCACCATCCTCGCCACCGATCCTACTGCTAGGGTGCGGCGGATGGTGGCCTCGAACACGAGCACCCCTGCCACCATCCTCGCCACTAATCCCAATGCTGATGTACGTCAGGCGGTGGCCGCGAACAGCAGCACCTCTGCCACCGTCCTCACCACCCTCGCCACCGATCCTGACACTGGTGTGCGGCTGAAAGTGGCCGCAAACACCAGCACCCCTGCCACCGTCCTCACGACTCTCGCCACCGATCCTGACACTGGTGTGCGGCTGAGGGTGGCCGCGAACAGCAGCACCCCTGCCACCGTCCTCACCACCCTCGCCACCGATCCTGGTGCTGGTGTGCGGCGGATGGTGGCCGAGAACACCAGTACCCCTGCTACCATCCTCACTACCCTTGCCATCGATCCCGATACGTGGGTACGGCTGGTGGTGGCCGCGAACACCAGCACCCCCGCCAGCGCCCTTACGACCCTCGCCACCGATCCCGATTATGATGTACGGCAGGCGGTGGCAAGGAACAAAAGCAGCCACCTAGAAGACCTATGAACGTCATCACACTGTCCAACTTCTTAGAATCGGCTGGCCTCACTGAACCTAACTCGGCAGAGCTGTCCCAGACTGGGCTCTGGTATGTGCCAGACCTTCCTCCCAGCGAATGGGAATGTACCGTTAGCGTTGACTTGAGCGACAAGCGGCCCTGGGAGCACCTGGCAGACCCGAGTGGACAGAGTGCCCTGACCGTACAGGAAATAAACGGCGTCCACTTCTACCGGCAGGTGCAGACCAGCATCAAAGCCGATCATCAACCAGCCGTGTCACGGCCTCGGCTCATCGCTTTCGTCGGGGAAGACTACCGCCGAGAGTATCTACCCACGCTGACGGGTCTGCAACAGGACTATGAAAATGTCACACCCAGCTCTCTGAATGTCCCAATGCTGCTGAGCACCATCCGCCAGGGCGTGGACGCCCTGCTGCTCATCGCCCACGGCGATACGGACGGCGGAATCAGGTTCCGGAAGGATGCCGCTGAGGTGCTGACGGTGGAGGTGCTGAAGAAAGCGCTGATGAAAAATCCCCGCCCGCTGCGCTTCGCCTATTTCATGCTGTGCGACCTGCACCGGCCGTTGCTGACCATGCTAGGCGAACTGGCGCAGGACGGGAGACTACACCCGCAATTCGGGGGGCTGGTCATGTTCGGATCGCCCCGGAAGGATTTCGGCATACCGTTCACCAGAAATCTGCTGGCGGCACTACTGACGAATCCTGATCACCAGTATCCCCTCCTCCGGGCGGTGCAGGCAGCACGGCAGTTGGCCGCCGATCAGGCCAGCCTTCAGGATGCCCTCCGGCCCATTGTGGTTGCCGGCCATGCCCAGGCGAATCCACTGCCCAACAGATTGGGGCAGGAACTGGAGACCTATCTTCGCCGGCTGGGCAACCCGGACACGGTCACTGCTCTATGACCGCTTGGTCATGGTCAGTATCAGTCCGTGCGTACGTTCATTCCTGGTGCTGCCGCCGAACTTGTAGATCAGGATTTGCCCTTCCTGCGTCACGCTGAAGTTGAATTCGACCGTCGCTTCCTCCAGCGTGTAACGCGGTTCCGATCTTTCCGCTTCGTTCACACCGATCTTGATCGCGTTCATGGCAACGGTCAGCTCGTATTCCAGATCCTCGGCATTCAGGCCGTGGGTGCCCGGCGGGCTGGGCTTCAGTTTCAGGTTCAGCGTCTGGATTTCTTCGTCCTTCACACTTCCGCTGGCCGTCAATACGTTCCAGAGGAACGTGCCCTCGCCCTGGGCTGACCGCTCTAGCACCGTCTTCATATTAAGTTCGATCCGAGAGATGGTCACGCTGCCGTCCCGCTGCACGTGATCCACCGCTTTCTTCACGACCTGAACGAGTTCTGCGACGGTGACTGCTGGATTGGTCATGGTCATTCCCCCGTTCATAGTAACAGGAGCCGTAAGCGACCCAGTGGGCGTCACTGGAAGTCATCCAAAAATTCGCCGAAGGAGCATGAGGATGCAGGCCAGTTGAACAAAGCCGAGGAAGTGCTGAGCCTTGTGTTCATCGCGGGTGCGTACCCGTCGAAAGGACTGGAGCCAAGCGATGATCCGCTCTACCTTTCATCGACGTTTGTACTGTCTCAGTGGGCCTCCGTTCTGGGTTTTGCGCTTCCTGTTTTTCCGGTTCGAAGCGATCGTTTTGAGGCCGATCTCGCGTAGATCAGCATTGAGTCTGTCACTGTCATATGCTTTATCACCAATCAGCCGCTCCGGGAAATCGAATCTGAAGGGAGCGTCAAGAGTGTTCTGAACGAGTTTGACCTCGGTAAGGCTGGCGCCGCCTTGGTGCACCGCGAGCGGCACCCCACTCGCATCGACCATGATCATGGTCCTGGTGTCTTTGCCTTTCTTGGTGGGCCCAAGGTCCGAGCCCCTTTTCGAGCGTTGCTAACCCCATGCGAACATCGGTTGGCTTAAGAAGGAGTTATTCGTAGATGCTGTGGTCCCTATCGACATATGCCTCGTGGATGTGAGCGAACAAACTACCCAGGAGACTATCGAGTTCATCGCTGCTGGCCCCGAGCTGGCGCAGTTCCTGCTTGATGGTCTGCCGGACCCGGGCACGGATCTGCTGCTTCTTACGCCAGTCCAGTACTAGTGCGCTAGCCTTGAGCTTGGCCACCAGTTGCCGTGCCATCGCCTTGACCGCCTGCTCGTCTCGCTTGCTCAACTCCGGATCGCCCTGGACTACCAGATCGAACACCGCCAGTTCCTCCTCGCTCAGCCCTTCACGGGCGGCGCGCTGACCTTCAGCGTCCAGGTCCTGCCCGAACTTGACCAGTTCAGCGAACAGTGCCTCGATGTTGGCCGAACCGCTGTTGTACTCCTGGATCATCCGTTCGAGCTGCTGAGCGAAGTTCAGCCGGGTCTTGTTCAGCCGGGTGAGCTGTGCCACCTGGCCGTTCAGGATGCGCTTGAGCTTCTCGGCCTCGGTGAACTTGTGCATCGTTTCCGCGAAGTCGGCCTTGAGTTTCTCGAAGTCGATCTTGCTCAGGTCGAGCTTCTGGCTGCCGGAATGGATCACGTACCGCTGGGCTTCCACCGACTCGTCAAGGAGCTTCTCGACCTTGGCCATAACGCCCAAAGGCGGCTTCCCGGGACCCGTGGTGATCTCGAGGCTCTCACCCAGCACCAGGTAAAGGGCCCGTTCCACGCTGAACTCCAGTGCCGCCGGGTCAGGCAGCACTGCCTTGTAGAGGCGGTCGATCACCCGGCTGCTGTCCAAAAAGCGCCTGGTGGTGGCCTCGGTCTCCAACAGCACGTTCTTGGCATCAGCCATCAGCTGGATCAGGTCGAAGCCCTGGGCGGCCAGCAGATCATCCGTCACGATGCCGCGCTCCAGCAGGTAAGCACGCAGACTCTCGATCTGCACCTTCAAGTGAACCAGCAGCTCCGACTTCGGCTGCACAGGAGCGTCGCCCGGCTTAACACCGCCGCCCCCGTAGATCGCTAGGGCCTTCTGGAGATCGCGGAACACACCGATGTAGTCGACGATCAACCCGCTGACCTTCTCCTCCCAGACCCGATTGGCCCGCGCGATGGTCTGCATCAGGGTGTGGTTGCGCATCGGCTTGTCGAGGTAGATGGTGCTGACGCTCGGTGCATCAAAGCCGGTCATCCACATGGCGCAGACGAACACGATCCGCAGGGGGTGCTGCGGGTTCTTGAAGTCCTTCTCCAAGTCCTGCTCGACCATGCGCTTGCGGTGCGGCGCGATGTCCAGACCCAGCTTCTTGAAGTCGTCGATCTCGTTCTGGGCCGATGAGATCACCACGGCCATGTCGGTGTCCCGCAGGAACTTCAGCCGTCCCAGCAGCGGCTCCCGCCCGTCACCGCTGGCGTGCGACAGCTCGGCCTCGACCTGCAGGATCTCGTCCTGCCAGAAGCTCTGCACCCGGTCGTACATCTTGACGGCGGTGGCCTTGTCGACGCTCACCACCATCGCCTTGCCGAACTGGCCGCGCCCAAGGAAGTGCGTCACGATGTCGCGCGCCACGGCGTCGAGGCGATCGGTGCGGGTGATGAGCTGGTACTGCTGCCCGAAGGCGCGGGCCACCTGTGCTTCACCGGCATCGTCCACCGACTCCTCGTCGAGCAAGGTCTCCATCGCCGCCTGGAATTCCTCGTTGGTCAGCTCCAGCTCCGGGATGCGGTTCTCGTAATACAGCGGCACAGTGGCTTCGTCCTCGACCGCGTCGCGGAAGTTGTAGACCGACACGTAGTCGCCGAAGACCTCGCGCGTCTTCTGCTCCCCGGCCATCAGCGGCGTGCCCGTGAAGCCAATGAATGAGGCGTGCGGCATGGACGCGCGCATGTTGCCCGCGAACACGTCGTACTGGCTGCGGTGCGCCTCGTCGGTCATCACGATCACGTCGTCCCGCTGGGTCAAGGCCGGGTACACCTCGCCCTTCTCGGCTCTGAACTTCTGGATCAGCGTGAACAGGTAGCGGTGGTCTTCCTTCAGCAGCTGGCGCAGTCCGGCTCCGCTCTCGGCCCGCACCTGTTCTTCCGGCTCGGTGACCACGCCGGTTCGGGCGAAGGTCTTGTATATCTGGCCGTCCAGCTCGTTGCGGTCGGTCACCACTAGGAAGCTCCAGTTGCCCGGCACGGTCCGCAGCACCTTCTGGGCGAAGAACACCATGCTGAAGCTCTTGCCGGACCCCTGGGTGTGCCAGAACACCCCCAGCTTGCCGCCGTTCTGCTTGCTGTGCTGAAGGGCCCTGACCGAGTTGTTGACGCCCAGGTACTGGTGGTTCATGGCGACGACCTTGGCCAGTCCGCCCTCGACCTCGCTGTAGAGGATGAAGTTCTCGATCAGGTCGAGCAGCCGCGCAGGGTCGCACACCCCCTTGATCAGCGTCTCCAGGCCGGGCCTTTTGGGCTCATCCTCGCGTTCGATCTTCTTCCACTCGCTGAAGTGTTCCCAGCCCGCCGTGAGGCTGCCCAGCCGCGCTTCCAGACCGTTGGACACGACCAGCAGGGCGTTCGGGATGAACAACTGCGGGATGGTGTCGCGGTAGTCGCGCAAGTTGTGCTGATAACCGTCGATGAGCTGCTTGTGCACCGCCTTCAGTTCCATCAGGATCAAGGGCAGACCGTTCACGAAGCAGATCACGTCCGGCCTGCGGGTGTACATACCGTCCGATCTCGCCACCCAGAGTTGCTGTACCGCAAGAAAACGGTTGTTGCTGGGGGTGTTCCAGTCGATCACCCGAACCTGCTCGGTGCGTTGCTCGCCGTCATGGGCCGTGAAGGTGACGGTCACCCCGGCCTTCAGCAGCTCGTACAGCTCACGGTTGGCCGTGGTCAGAGCCCCTGTCAGCCTGTCGGCCAGCAGCTGCTCCAGGGCGCCCTGAAGTGCCGCGTGGGGCAGATCCGGGTTGAGCAGTTGCAAGGCCAGGCTCAACTCGCGCTCCAGGATCACTTCTTGGCGGCTCTCCCGGCCCAGCAGACTCACGGCACCGAAGGTTTCGTGCATAGCGTTGACCCGACGCCAGCCGAGCTGCTCGAGTAGCCGCATGCTGCTCTCCTCGACGAGGTGGTCCTCGCTGAAGTTATGCACTTTCACCTGGAGTCTGAACCTCGCCCTGTGACGGAACTCCCTGCCGCTCGTATGCCCGCCGGAGAGCCGAGAGGATCGCTTCGAGGTCAGCAACGGTCGCCATGTTGCACTTCCACCAGCCAGGCCAGCGGGTAGAGGTCCAATTGGCCGTCATAAGGTCATCGCCCTCCGGCGGTTTTTCTCCAAACTTCACCCGGATGTAGATGGAGGTCTTCAGCACCTCGATCTCTGCGAAAGACTGTTTTCTGCGGAACGAGACATACCCCTGATTGACCTTTTGGCTGACGTCTGCGCCCAGAGCATGAAGCTGCAGCTCCAGCTCCTCCCAGACCTGCCGGAGTTCACCCGTCAAAGCCGCCAGCTTTGAGGCCATACCCTCGGACGCAGGTGCAACAGTGTCTACTTGGCGGGCCTGCTGGAAGGCGAAGCCCTGCTGAACCAGGAGCATGACCGAGTCCAGGTCCACGCCCGGCTTGATCTTCAGCTCAACTTCCCCGTTGCCGTGGTGACCCGTGTTGCTGACGTCCTGGCTGAGGCCGAGCGGGTCGTTCAACTCGCCATACGGCAGGTTCAACCAGATCTTCAACGCGTCTAGACCAGGAAACACCGCAACGTCGCAGAAGTTGGTGGCCAGCTTGTAAGCGACGTAGACCTTCCTGGGTTCCTCTCGCACCGTCAGATCGAGCGCACGCAGACGTGCCCTGAGCTGCTCGAATAGATCCCGAAGAGCTGGGCTGCTGCCTTCAAGATGCCAGTCCACCGTGTAGCTGCCACTGTCCTTCTTGTCAGCACGGAGTTCTTGAAGCTCCTCGCCGCTCACCTCCGGCCTCACCCAGAGACCAACAGCCTGACGCGCGAGCCTGCGGGCCCGGCTCAGGATGGCTGCCTCGTTCCAGGTAGGTTCCTTCGCCAGCTCACGGGTCATCCGGAGGTTCGACTCCTGGTAGCCCTGGGGTGAGCCCAGCGTGGGCGAAGTCAGCGTCTGCTTGACGTGAAACGGGCGATCACCTAGTTCGCTGTTGTAGCCGGTCAGGGTCAGGTTGCCCAGGGTGTGAACTAGCCGACTCTGGACGTCCTGCCAGTGCTCGCCCAGCAACTCACGCCACGCGCTGCTCAGCTTCTCGTTCTGCGGCAACACGTGTTCGATGGTCAAAGTGCTGGAGACGACCTGCTCCTTGCCGGCGAGATCACGTTCCAGCCGGAGAAGGACCTGGCGACAGACGCTGCGTTGGTACAGTGGCTGGTTCACCAGGGCTTCCTCGAACGTCTGGTCGGAAGGAAATCCGTCTTGACCCTGCGACTTCATCAGGACCAGCGCACGCTCCAGGCTGGCCACGTAATCGGCCTTGTCGAGGCTGCCGCTGAGCGTCGAGAAGAACTTGTTGAGCGGCGCGGTCGCCAGCCCACAGACCGCCCGGCGCATCACGAACGCCTCGATCAGTCGCAGGACCCGCAACAGGTCTTCAGAACTCAGGACGTCGGCGGCGTAGTCTCCCAGCACTTCCAGCAGGAACGGGTGAGACACCCGGACCTCCAGCGCGGCGATGTCCTGAAGAGCCTGCCGCACGTTAGGATTTTCGACCCGCGACGGATCGACCAGGTCGGCGTAGCGCTTCGCATTGACCGAGAGGTCCTCCACCAGAGCTTGCACCTTCTGCCCCTTCTCTGCGCGGTACTTCTTGAAGTCCTTGTAGACATTGCGTTGATTGGGGATGGCACGGGTCCGCAGCGTCAGGAAGTCGCGCATGAAGCGATCGAGTGTGTCTTGATACTCGCTGCCGAACAACTGCTCCATCGGGAGCCAGTGGTGTTCGTATAGCTCCTTCTGATCCTTGCCCTTCAGATCCATCAGCACGTTGTTGCGGATCAGGTCCGTCTGTGCGAGCTCCAGGCCGGTGCTATTGAGGCTCTCGAAGATCAGCTGCGGGTTGTCCTTGTCCTGCTCCAGCGTCACGTCCACCACCTGAAGCTTGCGCAGGCCCAGGAACACCTCCTGTACATTGATCCCCGGTGCCCGCAGCGCCTCCCGAAAGAACTTCAGGCCAGCCTGCACGTTCTTACTGGGCTTCTCCGGCAGCGGCACGTTGCCCAGATGGTGCATCAGGGTGGTCTTGTCGGCGTAGGTCAGCACCAGCTTGTAGCGGGCGTCACCGCTGACCGTCGGGTTCAGCAGGTAACTGTCCAGAACCCAGTCGGCCTTGATGGTCTCGGTGTTCTCCTCCCCGTCCTCGTTCTCGAAATGGAGCACTAGGTCACCCGTCTCGCGCAGCCGCTCGACCAGGGCGATCAGCAGCAGTGTCACTGTGGTCACCCGCTGCTGGCCGTCGATCAGGCGGGCCCGGACAACGTTCATCCCCATGCCTGTGCTGGGCTGGATGTACACCACGCTGCCCATGAAATGCGCGTTCTGCTTGGGCGTGCGGCCTGCACGTAGCAGGTCCTGCCAGAGTTCGCGGCGATCTTCATCGGACCAGGAGTACGGACGCTGGTAGATCGGCACCTCGAATTGCTTGCTGCCCTCAAGAAGCGTTAGGAGCTGAGCTTCCTTGGCGATCATGATGGGGCCTGCTCGAACTGGTCATCTTCTGAGACGTACGGAAAACTGGTCAACGAACCGGACAACCGAATATCCAACTCGCTGACATCCAGCTCGCCGGAGATCAGGCGAGGGAGCAACAGGTCACGGGTACTGCGGAGGTTAGCATTGCGACTGTTCAGACTCTTAACGTCGCCGAAAATGGCCTCAATAACAACATCGAACTGCTGTAAAACACTCGGTTCCGGAACTAGTAGCGGTAACGAGTACGCTTGATTACGGCTCAATCCAGGGACAGCCGCATCATTATTGATAAAGTTTTGACGCTGGAAATTGAAAAATAAGTAATGCAATGAGAGTGTGGAACGCACGTAATAGACCGTATCAATGGGGAAAAATGCTTCGTCAGACCAGTAAACTGCACCAACGTTGCCCTTCCGACCAACAATGATGCCGGGTCCTTCAGAGAGGGGGAGGATGTGTCGGCCGACGATCCCGCCAGACCCATAAACGGGGTAAGGGCCAGGCTTTCGTTCATCAGCCTTAAGAGCCTTGCCGTAGCGGAGTTCGACTCGCTTACCGACCTGCGTCTGCTCCCACTCCTTTGGCCTACGCCCCTGCTCATCTTCCACGAACTCCGTTGTCTCATGCCCAGGGAACCTGAACTCCACGAACCACTCGCGGTACAGCGCCTGCGCCATCTCCTCCAGCAGGGCGATGCGGCGGGTGTTGTTCTCGATCAGGTAGTCATAGGCCGAGAGGACGGCCGCGATCTTACGCTGAGTAATAAGGTCCGGCAAGACAGGCAGGACCATCGAGCGAAGGTCTTTGAGGTTCAGGTGATGGATCGTCGCTCCGTTGGCGACAGATGAAAAATGACCTTGTACTTCATCGCCCAGTAACAAATAAGTAAGGTAAGCAGGTTCCACGACCGAGCTGTCAGGACGCATCAGCACGGTCCTCTGTCCAAGACAAACGATCATCCCTGGCTTGACCATCGCTACGTTCCCGACGGGAGCTTCACGAGCAAGGATCAGGTCACCGGCTTGCGGTCGACCTCTACGTGTCCAATCTCGATACGTCTCCTCGGAAACACGCCTGACACCGTCCATGATGAAATACCCCGGACCGATGTTCGGAGTACGGATCATCGGAAACCCTTCGTCTTGCGTAGGAGCCGTCTTGTGTTCGCTGTCGATGATGAAATGACATACATCATCCAAGGTGATCTTGTTCTCAGGCCAGGACTCGCTCATCACTCACCGTCCCGCCTAGCAACACCTGCACGTTCTCGCCGATCCGCACTTCCAGCTCGTGCGCTTCCAGCGTCAGCAGTTCCAGCTCCTCGTTCAGCTCACCCAGGCGCTCCTCGAACACGAAACCGTCGGCAGCCCGTGCAGCCACACCCACGTAACGGCCGGGGTTCAGGCTGTGCCCCTGCGCGGCGATCTCAGCCCTCGTGGCGGCCTTGCAGAGTCCAAGCACGTCCTGGTATACCCCGCCTGGAAACAACGTGTCCAGCGCCTCCTGGGTGCCGTGGACAATCTCCGGCTTCTCGCCTCTGTAGAGCCGCACGATGTTCGCCACCAATTCGACCTGCACGGCGCTCAGCTCCCTCAACGCACGGTTGATCTGCGTGAAGATGCTTCTGGCGTCTACGAACAAAACCTTGTCCTCGCGGGCCGAACCGATCTTGCCCTTGTCCATGAACCAGACCGTGGCAGGCAGCGTCACCGTGTAGAACAGGTTGCTGCTGGTGCTGAGCATCACGTCGATGATCCCATCCTGGATCATCTTCTGGCGGATCAGTGCATCGCCGCTGCGGGCATCGCTGGCGCTGTTGGCCATCACCACCCCAGCCCGGCCCTTCTTGTTCAGGCTGCTGGCGATGAACTGGAGCCACAGGTAGTTGGCGTTGTCAGTGGTCGGGAAGCCATATGGCAGGCGGCTTGGCTGGATGCGGTCGTGGCTCACACCCTTGACGTTGAACGGTGGGTTGGCGAGCGCGAAATCAAACTTGCCCACGCTGCCGTGCAGGTCCTCGTAGAAGGTATTGCCCTGCTTGATGTCGCCAGTCAGGCCATGCACCGCCATGTTCATCCGGGCCAGCCGCATGGTCTCGCCGGTCTTCTCCTGGCCGTACACGCTGAGCACGTCGGCTGGGTTGCGCTGGTGTTCGGTCACGAAGCGCGCCGACTGCACGAACATGCCACCCGAACCACACGCCGGATCGTAGACCTTGCCGCTGTATGGCTCCATAATCTCGACCATCAGCTTCACCAGACTGATCGGGGTATAGAACTCACCGCCGAGCTGACCTTCGTTCTTCGCGAACTCACTCAAGAAAAACTCGAACACCCGACCGAACGCATCGCCTTCTAATCCAGCGGCGATCTCAGAGAAGCTGAACGATTTGAGCAGCGACACCAGAAGCTCGTTATCGAGTCGGTTGTACAGCTTCGGCAGCGCGCCAGCAAGATCCGGGTTGACGCTCTCGATGGCCGTCATGGCATCGTTGATGGCCTTGCCGATGTTCGTGCCTTCCGGCAGCTTGAGCAGCTTCGAGTAGTGCGCTGCTTCAGGTAAGAACAGCACGCCTTCAGCTTGTACGTCGTCCATGTCAGCAGTCGGACCGAGCCGAGTCATGACCTCTTGAAAACGGTGATCGGCGTACGAGAGGAAGATCAGGCCGAGGACCGGAGTGCTGTACTCGTGGCTGCGGAGCTTGCTGTTGGCACGCAATTTATCAGCTGCTGACCAGAGCCGGCGCTCTACATCAGCGAGGGAGGTGGTGTTCGTCATGAACGCTCAGCATACCGTTCACGCTTCAGCAGCAGCTGAGCAAGTACGTACAGCACCCTTCGACCGTGTCTAGAAATTCGTTTGAAGGCGCTGTGCTAGTGCTAGGAGGCGGTGCAATGGGTCAAGCAGCATGGCAGCCAACCGATCCAGAGGCACTGGCATTCGTGTTGAACAGCACGCAGGGTAAAGCGGGAAACAGACGCGACAAACGAGCGGATCCCCTATGTGAGCACGCTGCGTGAGCACTCTTGGCTGCTCAGCAACGTCTGGCAGTGGTGCTGCGTGCTGCGCGCCGGGGCTGAGCAGGGCACTTCATTACCCTAGCTAGACTGCAGTTCGTGTTGAATCAGGAGACGCCTCCGGCCTACCGGCCGTATCTCATCACGCTGCGAACAAGCAGAATGTGCTGATCTAGTACGTCATCCGAAGGCTGGGCTGGATGCTCGATGTTTGTATGGGGACGGATCTGCGCTGTGTCTAGAACTCCCGAGGGTCAGACGAGATGCACGAGGTTTGTATGGTCGGATTTGGCAATAGGGAGCCCGGTTTGAGGCCACCCGGACGCATTTTTCCGTTGCCAGACTTGGCAGCAGGTAAATCTCAGGCAAGTCGACGAGTAGGTTGCAAAAACAGTCGTACGGCGTATCGAGGTTTGTCTGTTTCTCAGGCATGAGATCACACGTCTCCACACAAACATCGATATTTGTCTCCTGAACACTCACGAGGTTTGTCTGGGGAGCATCTCGATGTTTGTGTGGAGAGCTCCTCTCTCCATCGAGGTTTGTGTGGAGAGATACCGAGGTTTGTCTGGAAACAGAGTCGAGGTTTGTGTGGACACAGTATCGAGGTTTGTCTGGAAAATATCGATGGTTGTATGGCATAACGGAAGACGAAAGGTGTCCACAGGCATGTATGCCCTGATGCATAGCCTCTCTTTGATGATGTTGACTTTTTTTGATGATTTCAATCAGGGAAGGACCAAAACGTGAATCCAGTCAGGCTGGTGTCCTGTAGAATGAACAGCACGGCAGTCAGGGAGAGCGATGGTACGACGGACCAGAGAAGTGCTCGAACGGCGCGACGAGTACAACCGCGCTCAGATGGGAATGATCGCGGCCTGCAAGGAATGGGAACGCAAGGAGCACCGCGTGCTCATCGTTCAGGGAGATCGGAAGCGAGAGATGATCGCCAAGAGCGGTGAGGTTTTACCTTACGGCCAAGACTCTGACATCATGATTGCGATCACTACGCTTTTCGTTGAAGCGGGTTGCCCGGTTGACAACACCGTGATCACCAGCGCCTATGCTGTCCTGACCCGCGCCAAATTGCCGACCAACGGCCAGTTGTACCGAAAGCTGCCGACCAGTCTGAAGCGGTTGCGCGCAGCCGTTTACACCTTCAAGGAAGGATTCTGGAACGCGAGCCGTAAGCGCTGGACCAACAACGTCGACGACTTCCAGTTCTTCGTCCGCCTGAAATTTCGTGATACTGAAGACTTCGCCGGGGAAGTCGATATCGAAGCGGACGCCCCGATCGTGGTGGAGTTCAGCTCGCAGTTCGCGGAGCAGATCCGGCGGGGCTACATCCGGACGGTTGATGAAAAGCTCTTGGGCCAGTTGAAGCAACCAACAGTACGTGCGCTCTATCACTTCCTGGATTCGTACGCGGTCAATCCGGAGACGGGTCAGCGGGTGCTTTCGTTGAACTTCAGGCTGAACGATCTTTACGCCAGCCTCGGTCTGGTCGGTCGGTCTGACAGCAACTTTGATCGTCTTCGGCGCATGTACCGTGCGCTGATCGAGAAGCGTTACCTGGCCGATGTGATTCACGAGGGGTCAGGAGAAAACGCGACGGTGATCTTCGTGTTCGGCTCGAACGCTCGGGAAGCCGACCCTGCACTGGTCAGCGCGCTCACGGAGCAGGGGCTTGTCATTGGGGTGGCCCGCACGCTGGCTTTGAATCACCCTGACCGTGTCCTCAGTGGGATCGCGTATGCCCGCTGGTATCACACGGAAATTAAGGTCGTGAACAACAAACCGGCACTGATCCACGACGTGATCACCAATCCCGACAAGTATGCGCGGGAGGCTAAGACCGTCTCGGCGCCGGTGGCTTCCCCTCCGCCTATTCCAGTTCGCGATCCGGAGCTAGAACTTCAGGACGCTGTACAGGAACTCCAGCGTGACCGAGAGGCTTGGTACAGCCTCTCGCACGCGGAGCAGGTGGAGCAACTCCAGCGCAAAGTAACCCTGTTCGGAGCGAAGCTAACTCCTGTGCAGGCCGAGTCTCTAGTGACGGCAGGAGTGGATACTTTCGAATTGCATCGGTCCGTGATTCTTGCGGCTGCCCGGCATCAGCAGCGTCAGGACGTGATAAATGATGCTCTCCGCCAAATAGATCCTTCGGCCAAGCATTGATAGGTCAGGGCGGACAGGTGTTCGGTCGGTCGACCTGCACGGTCGCCGTAATCTGCTGCAGCGTCAGTGGGGCCTTAAGCGCGAACGTGCCTCCACCAAGACGTCGTCCTAGTGATTTGAGATCGGCAGTCTGTTGCTCCGGCTGAAAGGAGCGGCGTACTTGCGGGCTCTTCGTTCCAAGTCTTCAATGCGCCTCCTGAGGCGTGCGTTTTCAGCCTGGAGTGCGGTGTTCTGCGTAATCAATTGGTCGATCTGCTCGGCTTGACGACGGATGATATCGAAAAGATCCTTCTCAATCATCTTGGAAGCCATGGACAGCATGGTACCGGCGAGAGTGTCCGGCTGGAGAGCGGGGTATCCAGGGGTCGCTAATCACAGACGATTTTTAATCCAATTTCTGCGGTTTTCTCTTTCATCGCTAATCTTTCGATCCTTATAGCTTTTGCCTTGATCACTATTTTCGTGATAAAAATCATCGATATCGATGGTTTTAGACCTCATTTTTGATGTTATGATAATGAAATCATTTACTGTTGAATCAGCTAAAGAATGTAAGTTTTTCACAGATACATATCTTATTCTGCCCGTCGGAATAACTTTATGATCCAGTATTATGTCTAAATCAACATGTTTATTTTCTTCGATATTTTCAGTATCAACAATAGTGTAGCCATATTCTTTAATTAGGGACGCAATAAGCATGCTTTGCGTCATTGAATTGATGATTTGCCTATTCAGGACTTTTTCAGAAGTATCACGTCTGAGTTCTGCTGACAAATTGTAATGATTCTTTTCGACATCCTGTAATGTCGCATTGTTATTTAAACCTAAGTGCGCGATCATTTCCTGTTCGCTCCGCTGCTTTCGGTCCAATTGATTAATTACTGGTGATTGAGGTGCAGTTGTAACGCTTTTTGAAGCGTCAGCTTCAGAAACCACTCTACGCATAAGAGGAGTAAAAGTCGATTGAACAGGTTGAGAAACCGCGAGCACAGCTAAAAGATTCTCTTCCAAACCATCGGAAGAAGAAAATGTAACAGTTGGCCCTAGCATAGAAGGGTTGTTTATTACACTGAAACGTACACTAACTTCTCGTTCGCCACTCGGTAATATCCAGGGGTCATCTTCAATTTTTTCAATTTTAAGAAGCCGGTCATACACACGAATAGCCCCTGTTGCTTCGTCAAATGAGATCTTCTCACGTAACGATTCAGGGAGTGAGGCGGCTCCCTTTTCGAGGAAATTTAGAGTGTCACGCAACCCCTGACCGTAATCAGACGCGACGTCTTGGCGGTCATTCAGGGGATTGTAAATCTGATGTAACCAGCGCGAGAATTTTGTACTCATTCTGACCCCCTATTAGGATACGCAGTAACGTAGCCAAAGTATGAAGCGTGCTGCACATTATCCATGTCTTATTGGTAGGAAGTGTCCCAGTGCTTCAATCGAGTGGGCTGGAGCATTTTTTGCTTTACTTCGGGCGACCGAAAAATCTTTTGAAAGGATTCGCAAGCGTCCGATAGATGGGTTACTTTCGAGGAAAGCATCTATAGCTTGCGAATCTAGAGTTGTCATATCGTGCGCTATAATGGGACGGCCATCTAACATGATGTGGTAACCAGGCATGGAGCTGCCCGTGTACATCAGCTGAGCCTGTGTAGCACCTGCATGAATATCGAAATATATTGCTAAGTCCATCCACACCCAAGGGGCAGGTCTTTTGGTCATAAATGTTTGCATGACGTCAGCACGTTTTCCTAAACGAAATTCATATCTGAACGTCAGTGTCACTAGTCCGGGATCAATACCTACAGTCACTAAAGGCATAGTAGGACGCTCTTCTCCCTGCATTGGATGAGCAATGTTTGGGCTCCATTGTGGATTGAAGTAGCTAAGGCGGAAAGGGGTTGCTCCATATGCTCGGCCCCAAGTGGTCTGCAAACCGCACAATTCCTTTTTATCGTCCAAGTAAAGATGGATATCACGCAGCCAAATCGCTCCACGGTAATAATCTGAACGAGCTGCGTTTTTAAAAGTCTCAAAATCTAAAATAGTCGGAACCTTCCTGTCCCCGCTCTCAAAAAGCATAGAGAGGGCACCTCTTCTATAAAAATCTTTCGGAGAGATTTCAAATTTACTGTTCTCAAATTCTGGAGGAAGTTGGTGAAGAACACTACTTCTGTAAGGAATAGTGCCGACAACTGCAATGTCTGGGATGCGAAGAATCGTTTGGGTTGTATTCCCCCAAAGCAAAGCGTTAGGTCGTTCCTGCCAAGTAAGCATTTTAGAGCAGCACCCAGGGGTGCAAAAGGCTGGTGAGTTGCATCACTCCCAATTTACCTTTTAGTTAGCCTCGTATGAGCTCAATAATTTAGACCTAAAGGGTGTTTTGGATCTTTCTCATGGTCAAAAGTAGGCACCGAGCAGCAAAAATCAGCTCCTGTACGGTATTTATCGTCCGGATCTTCCTTGTGCCTTCAGCACAGACCCGTCTTCGCCTGCAGGAGCGCAGCAATCGGAATGTCCGCAGAACCCAGCAGTTGATGGCGGACCTCTAGCCTCTGGTGGATCAGGCGAATCTTTCCCAGAAGCGATGTCCTGAGAGCGACTTTCCGCAGATCGCCCGGTTCCGCTGACGTCCTGAGCAGGTGAACCTGACTCGCCTGGGCTGAAGTCCCGGGCGGATTGTTGTGGTCCTCAGAACAACGGATCGCTCTGGAAGCTGTTCGGGTCGAAACTGCAGTTCATAAGGACCGGTGCTCCGTCGCTCCAGCTGTAGGCGCGCCCGGCCAGGTAACCGTCGCGCAGGCCGACGATCACCAGGGTATGCAGGTCATCGAACAGGCCGAGCTGGGCTCCCAGGGCCAACCAGGTCAGGTCCGCGCGCTCGTCCGGCAGGTGCCCGTTCGGCGCAGCGATCCAGTTGCCGTGCCAGTCGACGGCTTCGCCATGCAGCGCGTACAGAGTGTCGCTCCAGCCGAGCAGGTAAGGCAGATGGGGAACCAGTGGCTGCTGTCCCCAGGCGGGAGGGCCCAGCGGGGTGACTTGCCGCACTGCGAAGATGCCATCCTGGACTTCGCCGAAGAGGGTGCCACCCTGCCAGTGTCCCTTGACGTCGAGGTGGCGCATCACTGCTTGCCGGGCGAGGCTGGAGAAGGTCACGGTCGTCAGGGGCGTGAAGTCGCCGCGGGGGGTGCGGGAGAAGTCGGCGAGGTTGAGAAAAAGTTGGGTTGCACGCTGCATGCGTCATTGTAAACAAATATATGTACAACATATAAATTGTAGATTGGGAGTGCGTCTTCCAGATAAAATGAAGGTTATGCTTGAAAAGCCGACCGTCATCCGCCAGCGCCTGGCTGACAACATGCGGCGGCTGCGGAAGCAACGGGGCTGGTCGCAGGGAGATCTGGAACGGGTGACAGGGCTGCATCACAACCAGATCAGTGCCATGGAACGCTGTAAACAGAGCGTAGGAATCGACATCATCGAGAGGCTGGCCTGGGCCTTCGAGGTCGATGTTGGAGCGCTGCTCGACTATCAGGAACCACCTGAATAGTCCGCCACTTCGATCTGAGTGGAGATATTTGCCGCGATGCCCAGTCTTCACAGACTGAATGAGTTCAGAGTTTCGCGTCTTCTTCGATCATTCCGAGTAGGAGACGCGCGTCGACCTCCAGCGCCACACTCAGGGCGATCACCTCGAAGTCGTAGACGCTGCGGGAACCCTGCTCGATACGCGTCAGGGTCGTCTGGTGCATCTCGAATCCCGCCTGGGCCTCGATCCGGTCTGCCAGCTGCTGCATGGTCAGTGACTTCCGCTGCCGCATCTGCCGGACCCGCGTCCCGATGACGTTGCCCTGACCGGGCATAGAAGGATCTGCCCCTGTAGTCTGACGTCTGATGGCACTGGCCCGTCTCACAGAGTGAAGGTATCACGCCTTGCAGAAGCCCTGGTTGGTGAGTGACCGACCTACCGAGGCCCATGGTCCGGCGTATTCCTCAGCGTCTTTCAGTTGCGAGCAGCAGCATGGGGTTCTCGACCAGGTCGATCCGGCCATGTCGCAGACAACCGAGTGCAGTGTCCAGCAGCGGGTTCCCAGGGTGCCTGCGAATGGCATAGGGCCAGGGTCGGCGGAGCAGCGCGGGAAGTGCCTGATCAGGGAACCACTCCCTGAGGATGAGTGACAGATCGCTGAGCCGCGCCAGCAACAGGTCTGGGGACGCCGGACGGTACTCTTGGGCCAGGGACTCGAACTCGCCCGGGTATAGACCGAAGACGGGCAACACGGTGTGCAACGGACGGACGTCGTGATACCCGTGCAGGTTGGGCTCCGCATGGCTGAGGAGGGCGGTGAGGGGACGGTAGCGGTAGGCGAACGGCAGCATGGCCAGCAGCTTGAAAGGCGCGTTCCCGTCTGCAGCGCGTTGAATCGAGCCTACGCTGAGATAAGCTCCACCAGGCCAGCGGACGACCTGCCCGTCGGGTGAGACGGTCGGGCAGCGCACCAGGCGTCGCAGGCGCAAGGTACGGTGGGAGGCCAGCGCCATGAGCGGTGTGAGGTCAATCAAGCGGGTGAAGCCGTCATCGAGGGAGATCCACAGCCGGTCCTCGCCTTCCGGCAGCGCTTCGGTGATGCGCTCAGGCATGGGCCGATGCTGAAGTGCTGAAGAGGAGACTCAGGGCGTTCAGAACTTGGCCGGGCGGGCAGGCCCAGTCACCGTGGAGCGCGGGAATTGTCCGGGGCCGGGTGGACGTCATCAGGACCACGACCCGGGCCGCTGGATCGCAGACCCGGATCACCTGCCGAAGCGACTCCAGGAACACGGGACTCGGGGACTGGGAGACCCGCAGCACGAGCACTGGCGCGGTGCAGGGCGTCGGTACCGAGTGGGTCGACCTGAGAATAAACCGGACGTTCAACGTCCTCGACCGGAAATACTGGGGCGGATGGTAAGAGGAACGCGCGTCAGGGACTCGTTCAAGGCCAGATGTTGAACCAGCTGGATGGAGGCATCGCCCGGATTCCAGGGAAAGACAAGCTGTTGAATGACGGTCCTCCCCCGTAGCTCCTTTCGCTTGAAGTGGAACCAGGGACCGATCTGCGAAGCGTCGAGGCAGCCCGTTAACCGGTCCATCAAGGCTTCGAGAACTTCCAACCGCCTGAGCACCTCACTAGGAAGCTGTCGCTGACTGCCGAGGGCCATGAACGAGGATTCGGTCATTCCGGCCATGCTCGCCAAGTACTTGGTCCCTACAGCCAGCGCCAACTGAGTGAGCATCGGGAGCGTCAGGGGATCAGGCACCGGGAGCACTGATGGTGCAACGACTAGAGGCAGGAGCTGGGCCAGCGGGTGAGCGTTGTGCTGGATGATGAAGGCACGGCCGAGTTGGAGTTCTTTGACCAATGTGGCCCACGAAGTCCGGAGGTCTCGAGAGGTCAGGATGCGCTCGGGGAAGGGCAAGGTCAACATTCTCATTGCCTCCTTAATATGCTAAATAATTATAAAGTATGACTGAAATTGGACAGCTTCTGCCGCCCCCCTCTTTATCCAACCTTTAGTCTTTTAGAACGCTGGCGACCTCAGAAGGTTAAATCTGAGATTCCCGACCAGGACAGCATTGAAACGTGTGCCTCAACATTTGGGTCAGCAGAACGCAGCGCGACAGACCTTAAGTTTTCTCATCTTTTTGAGACCCAACCTCAGCAGCTCTGAAAATGGGATTGACGAACGGGTTTGGTGGTCAATTTGCCTGCTCAAACCGCTCAAAATCGTCGCCAACAAAGACTCTCATTTAGGTCTTAGAATTACGAAAAATCTCGACTGCAGCTCACAAACGGCAGATCATGCCTGCTCTGGCAGGAGTCAGACTGGCTGCAGTGACGAAATGATCAGAGGCCAGAAAGCCAAGGTTTAGGCAGTCTACTCAAAATTCCTACCTTTTGGCATAGCGTCGCCACAAATCGAGTCATAGCTGCTGCCCTTCCTTTCCAGACCTCTAAAAAGCTCTCCGCAGCAGAGAAACACAAACCTCAACCCACTGAGCGGGCCTGAACGATAGGAAGTGAATACTTCTTATGCGCTTTCGTATGGCTTTCCACAGGAGCGCATGGATGAAAGCACTTCAACTCAGTATTCAAATTAGGTGGCCATACCCGATCCGATATGCGCAGGTAAACGGCAAAGTCCTGATCTACGACGGCGCAGGGTGCTATAGCCACCCCCTCACTGAGGTCTACAACAGCATCGCCACATCGTCAAACGATAAATACGCAAGGGGCGTGACGACCAACTTGGGCCACTGGCTCGCTTATGCAGGACGAGATGGTCTTAACCAAAATGCAAGTCCAGAGCAATGCCGGAAGATCTATGAGGCGATCGTCACCGAGCGCTATGGAGGATTGACGAGTCAAGCGCACATGGACGGGGCCACGATCTACTGCCCGCCTGGTAGCAGCGCTCATTCGATCAGTAGCAGCATCGTGAGCATCCGAGTCGCGTTCACCATGCTGATCAACCTTGGCTTTCGGAAAGAAAAAAATCCTTTCCTTAAAGTAAGACCGGCACGCATCAATAGAACCGAACACCGTAAACGCCTCTTGAACTTCATTAGTTTTTCCCACAAAAGAACACCATTCGCTTTTTACAAAATAGTCGATCACACGTCCGTTCCTGTGTACATTACGGACGGCGACACCCTGATCGACTTGATGCGCGAAGGGGGAAAAAGGGCACGATGGTCCCAACGAGACACTGCCGTGTTCGAGCTCCTTGTTTCCTATGGCCCTCGTCCAGATGAAGTCATTGAGGCCACGCTGGAAAGTTGGTTTCTCTGTTACTTCGGCCATGAGATCAAAGTCCGGAACAAATTCAAGGGACCGGCCCCCAGCAAAATTGTTCCAATGACCGCTCTGGCCGAAGCAGCTGTCAACAGCTACTTCGTAAACGAGCGCTGGAAACATGACAAGCGTCTCGGGGAGTTCGACACGTGGGCACAGAAAAGAAAAGCAACATACACACCTATATGGTATGCGAAGTTTTTGAAAGCAAAACGAATACCACTCTCTGAGGAGCCACTCTTTCTTTCCGAAAAGGGCAATCCATATACAAGAGAGGCTTATACCAAAGGCGCCTGGGAACGTGCCCGCGTAAAGTCGAAAATTAACCCCACACCTCACCATATTAGGCATTGGTTTGTGAACAAGCGACTTCGCCAACTGGAAGCAGATTTCGGAGACGACATCACCTTGTACTACCGGGAATCCATGAAATTCGTCGATGAGATGGGTTGGGAGGACCCATTCTCCGTCCTTTATTATGACCATGAAGGCAGATTTATGAAAATGATTAAACGTTATAGAATGGAGCCAAAGCTCATGGAAGCTCCAAAAAGTACGGCTGGACGGGAGCTTATGGATTTGGCGGGTGTTCCAATATGAGTCAGACAGAGATACTAACTCATCCCCTATTTCATATCGTATCAGCATATCTTTACAACGACCTAGTGAATTGGACTATTCAGTTTTCTCCCTCGGTGTCAACTTTGGAGAAACTCCTTTCTCTATATGTCGAACAAACAGATTATGCCGATCTTTTGGTTCAGTACATGTTGCTGGCACCCGATCCCGAAAGTAAGTATCAACAAGAACATTTAAGGCGTTTAATTAAGAATTGGCGCCGCGAAGGAAAAGCATTAACCCTCGAGGAAATTTCTGTAAGTAGCTTTGACTCAGGTACAAAGAAATCTATCCGAAAAGTAGGTTTTCGTATCCTTAAAGGCATCGAGAATCATCAGGTTCAGGGATTCTTTCTGAGAAACGTTCAGCGCCTTTTGCCTGACGTTTTCCTGGGACCGTTGGGATGGCAAAATTTTTCTCCCGTTGTGCCTCCGGTCTTGATTCAAATCGCGGAGAAAAATTCAGGGTCCAGCAAAAATCGGGTTCCTGATGATTTTGAAGCTATCGCCAAGTACCTTTACAGGAATATAAATAAGATGTACATTAAAGAGTTATTTTTAGTCGCAGCTGCATTAATGAATGAGGGCGGCAAGGAAGAAGAGAGGAATTCACCAAGTTCTATTATCACCATAATCAAGTCAATTAACATGCTTTTTAAATACTTGTTTAGTGATCTGGGAATTAGATCTGTAGCAGAACTCGATCCAGACGTCTATATCAGAAAGTATCTGAACACAGATTTGCCGAACCACTCAGCCGGCACCAAACTCCAGTGCTACAGATTTTATGTCGACGGTCGCAACGCTGTGGAGAGATGGCGCAAGGCACACCCGAAAACGCAGAGGGAACTGGGGACGTGGTGTCTTCCAGCATTTAAGTTGCCCATTGATACGACTGAATTGGAAGCGCAGGCAGCTCGAGAGACTGCGTCGAAGAGGCATGGTCAGCTCGCTGCGTTGATGCCTGTCTACTTGCCCTTGCTCAGTGTTGTGCATCACCGCGCCTGTGTGTTTGCCGAAATTTCTGCAGCGTTTGATCAGGCGTGGTTAGAAATGCAGGAGCGTGCGCCAAGCGCAGCAGCGGATCCGTTTCCACTCATGGTAGTTCTTTCAGACGGTTCGGCGACATTGCAGTTCGTGATTCTTGCGAGGTCAGGTAGAGATCGGTTGGCAGCAGTATGTGAATACCTTGGCGCGACGGATGCTTCCGGCCAGCCGTTGCCGCTGCCCTTCTTTGCATTGATGCAGCGTGGTTTTTATGACGAGACTTACCGAGCAGAACTTAAGCAATATGGGATCTTACCTAACGACTGTGATGCACAGACGGCTGGTCTTCTGAGACCAGCGTCAGATGTAAGTGCCTTTTGCAGAAATGAATATGTTCAGGCCAGAAGAGAAAAACGTACAGCGAAAATCTATTTATCGATCGATGCTTTAGGTGCGGCTGCGGCCTTCGGCTCACTGGCAGTGATGATCGACTATTCGTCGAGCATCCGGATCCATGAAGTGCTGCAGATCCGGATTGAGCCTGGTTATATAAATGTAGATGACGAAGAAGGATACACTACCTGTCTGATTTATCAGAAAGGGGATAAAGGGTCTAAATTACAGGGAACAAAAATACTTTTGGAGCCCTTCGTGACATACTTTCTTCGAACCACTATTATAATGAAGCGAAAAATTAATGGAGTATTCCGGAATGTTCATATGGATGGAGGTAAAAATTTCCGTTTCACGCCAGGACCCTACCTTTTTCAGTGGAATAATGGCCCAATATACGGGCATCATCTGACTTCGTTGATACGTTTCATGGCATTTGGAGTAACTTACCAGTCGCCATCGGATGAATTCAAAAATCTAAAGCCACATGATCTGCGTCATGGTCAGATGAGAGCGCAACACGCGTTGGGGCGCACAGTCAAGACAATCCAACGCAATGTCGGGCACCATCGTGAAAACATGACCCTATATTACCTAGGACTCCTCGAAGGGCGGCAACAGAGTGTCAAATTTGGACAGCTGGCTCCTATTACGATGTGGGGATCGATGCTGCCTGACGCCATCACACGGCTTCAGCAGAAAAAATGAAGAGGTTTAAAGCGGGGCTTGATCTGAAAGTTGAGCCCGAATACAGCGAACGCGCGGAATGGACCCTCCGGCTCGTTGAGCTTGCTCTAAAAGCGATGGACGATGAATACGAGGCGCTGAAAGTACCGGAGGAACAGAGGACATTCCCTACGGGTGAGATCGAGCGGATGACCAGAAGACTCGATCCGAGCGAGCCCCGAAAGCTTGGTGGCAAGAAAGCAGGGGTTCACCGGAGTACATACAGTAAGAACCTTGATATTGCCGCTGCCATTGCAAAGGCACGACGAGAACCTCCACCCAGTCTTCCGGATTTTATGGCTTATGCCAACGAGTGGGTACAGCCTGACCCAACGCCAGAGACGTTAGCTAAACGGCGCTCCCATCTGTTCAATAACTATACGCAGAATGAACTGGCTGAACGAAAGGTCGCGTTAGGGGAACTCCTGCATCACATTGAGGAGCGCCGACGTAAGCTGGATCAATTTAAGTTCGAAGACCGGGGAGCGAAGCCGTATCCGAATCCTCCCTTTCGACCCCGAGACCAGGCGATGGAACTGTATCTGCACCTCAGGACAGTCGGTCGAAAGCGTGAACTCGCCGTCGAAATCACCGATCTTGAAGAAAAGATTGCGGTAGAGCGTGCCCATAATCAGGCACACGACCTCCGGTATAATCAGCAGATGCGAGAGGTTTTCCTGACCAGGAAGGAGCCATCCAAGAAAGGCAAGGTGAAGGGGAAGAGGGCAGCGGATGTTGCGGATGCCTCGACCAGCGCTGGGTAATGGAAAATATGGGTGCCGGTCAACTACTCATACCGTCGCCACATCCTTGCCGAGCTGGAAGTCGTTGGACGCTGGGACGAAGGAACGTCCACCACTCAGATCTGAGAAGATCCCGCCGCTGACGTCGTATCCGGTGACCTGCCCAGTCTGCTCGTCGAAATACAGGTCTGCTAAGCTTCCCAGGTCCTCGCCATCTGTGGTCATGAGCTGGGTCCCGATCAACTTATGGTTCCCGGAAAGCACCTCTGAGAGACCTGGAACGTCACGGGCGGACACCACCGCGTTCAGGTCCGTAATCATTACGGCGTCCTCACCGATGGACTCCACCTGCTCGAAGGGCAGCACCTGGGCGGCGTGGAACCAGCCACCCTCGTCCACCAGCAGTCCTAGCAGCCGCTGACCGGTGGTGTCAAAAATCAGGTCCCGTACATGGTCCGCGTGAACATCTCCCGAGAAGGCCACGATCTTCTTGCCGATGACTTCTTTCCCTCTGCGCATACAACCTCCCTCAGATCAGGTGTAGGGGAATGATGTCGAAATAGTCGAGCAGCAGGATCACAGCGATGATCAGAATGATGATCAAGACGATCCATAGCCAGCTGGGAGGACCGCTTCGTCCGCCCTTGAGCCGGGTCACGCCTGCTCCTGAGGCAGGATGCTGAGGCCGTCAGAGTGCTCGGTCACCAGGACTTCATACTGCAGCTCCACCTGATGCTGGTGCTGCTCAGTGATGACCTGCTTGCCGATGCGCACCTCCTCAGTTACATAGGGCACCTTGTTCACCATGGCGCGCTCGTCATACAACAAGACTTCTTTGATCTCGCCCTCCTTGAGCTGCTCGCCGTTGAAGAACACCTCGCCACTCCCCGGGCCTACCTGGATCACCAGTGTTTTCCGCTTCAGCTCGGTGGTCACAGTCTCAGTTCGCGTCTTGACCTCTCGCCTGAACTGCACCTGCCCGCTCTGCACCTGCGTCTTGCTGATCGAGAGCATTTCCTCGCGCAACTCCAGCACGCCAACTTGAACCGTCTTCAAGGTGGTGGGCAGGTCGGCAGCGCCCTGCGGTTTCACGTCTTCGTCCATATGCCCCCTTGATGAAAACCGGGACGGTATCTACCGTCCCGGCCAACGTGCTGCGCGTTGGTCTTACTTCTTAGGCGTGGATTTCGTGCTGTCCGTATCACCACTGACGGTGACTTCACCGGTCTTGGTCACGTCGAGCACCTCACGGCCGACCGTATCGCTGTAGGTTTTCTGCTCGGTCTCGGTGCGCTTCCCGACCTCGATCTCCTCGGTCACGAACGCCTGCTTGCTGACGTTCGCCCGCTCGGCCTCCAGATTGACCTTGATCGTCTCGGTCGCCGCCCCCAGCGTCACGTTGCCCTCGACTGGACGAGGATCGCTGATCACGCGGCGCTCGATCACCACTTCCTCGTGCTGCAGAGCCACGTTGACGTTCTCAGTGCGGGTCTCGACCTTCTTGCCCACCTGCACGCTGCCCGCCTGGTACCGCTCCTTGTTCACGCTCAGACGCTCTTCGAGCAGCTGCAGCTTGGTCGGGGTTTTGAACAGCGCTTCGTCCTGGTAGTGGTCGGCGCCGGTAATGACTTCCGATCCCGCAGCCGCCACCGGAGGAACGTACCCTGTGCCCTTGAGCACACGGATATCGGACACCTGCTGCTCGTCACCGTACTCCTGCCCAACATGGTACTCACCCATCTCCTTGACCTGATCCTTGCTGAGGCTGTCGAAGTACACACCGTCGTCCTCGACGCGGGCCAGGCCGACCGGGACTACGACTTCCTTGCTGGTAAACCAGCTGCCGACCTCGACCACCAAGTAGCGCACAGTGCCGCCGTCCTGAGTGAGGGCTTCACGTACAGTGCCGACTTTCTCGCCGCCGTTGCCGTAAGCAGGCAGGCCGATCAGGCTGTCGTGTCCACCACTGAGGTCGTAGTTACGGTCACGGACAAGGTCGGACATGGGGGTGAGCTTCGTCATGGTGTTCTCCTTGAAATGAGATGCCTCGACTTTGGGAGGGGCAACTCTTTCTTTCTGACTGATTGTGAGTGGCCAGAACAAAATGAACATGTGCTTTAGAAAAAATGGATCTTTAACAATGAAAATGAAGCAGAGCCCATGCACGCATAAAGTCTTCCCCAACGGTGTGATGAAAAAGTTCACGCACACTGAAGCTATGACGAATGTTAAAAGCAACTCGACCGGGAGTAGAAATGGAGGCGTCGAGAATATCGACCTTGTGGACAGCGAGCGCGTGCTGAACGAAGCCAATTCTCGTCAGCGGGTCAATTGGCCAGGGATCTTCGTCGGCTTGGTCACGGGCTTGGCGCTCCTGATCACGCTCGGCACCCTCGGAGCCGCCATCGGTGTTTCCAGCATCACCGACCTCGGCACGCTGGGCATCGGCGCGGCCATTTGGGCCGCCTTGACCCTGATCATCAGCTCCTATATGGCGGGCTTCACCGCCGTACGGGCTGGGAATCAAGGCCTCGCGACCCGGGGTCAATTCACCGGCGTAGTCACTGGTATGCTGATGACCCTGGCCCTGACGCTGTTCCTCTCGAATCTGGTGAGCGGCCTGGTCAGTACGGCCGGCAACGCCATCAGCTCGGTGGTCGGTGGAGCTACCACTGCCACAGCAGCGGCGGGCACCGCTGCTGCGAACAACCCCGCCACCCAGGACGCGGCCAGCAGTCTCCTCAATGGCCTGAACGCAGATAGCATCGGGCAGATCATCGGACAGGCCAGCCCAGACCTGAGCGACACGCAGTCCGCCGCCGCCGCTAACGTAGTCAGTGGCATCATCACCAGGGCCAGCAACGACCTAGGCAACAACCTGAGCAACGTGTCGAACCTGGGTGACTTCGTCACCAACCGGGTGAACAATATCCAGAAGGCGTTGAGCGGCCCCGAGTTCGTGACTCGGCTGCAGCGTCAGAGGCTGAGCCAAAGTCAGGCGCAGGCCACCCAGACGGCCATCACGGCGGAGGCCAAGCGCGTGCAGCAGCAGGCCACCGACGCAGCGGCGGCAGCGGCCCGCATCGCCCGCCAGGCGGCCATCACCGCCGCCTGGGGCAGCCTGCTGGCCGCCGGCTTGGTGATCGGCCTCGCGACGCTCGGTGGTAACCGGGCCGCCAGCACCCGCCGCAAGATCGACGATACGGTTGGGACGACCAGCGCCCGGAGCTGAACGCAAGTAGACGGAGGGGTTGTGTTGCCTTAACCGGATTGGGGTAGGCTGACCCGCAGTGACCGACGCCAAGCCTTACCGCCACCGCTTCCCTATGACTATCATCCAGCACACGGTTTGGCTCTACCACCGCTTTCCCCTGAGTTACCGAGACGTACAGGAATTGCTCCACCAGCACGGCATTGAGGTCAGTCATGAGACCCTCCGCGAGTGGTGTGTCAAGTTCGGACCCCTCTTCGCTGAAGACCTGCGCCACCTGGAACCCCGTCGGGGTTCCAGGTGGCATCTCGACGAGGTCTGCACGAGCGTTGATGGCGTCCGACACTGGCTCTGGAGAGCGGTAGACGAGCACGGTTTCGTGCTTGACATCCTTCTCCAACGGCACCGCGACACTGAGGCGGCGAAAACGTTCCTGACTTGCCTCCTGGGTGAGTATGACGTCCCAGAGGTCATCCATACCGATCAGTTGCGGAGTGATGGAGCTGCGATCCGAGAGATCCCGAGCCTGGCTGGCGTCGACCACCAGCAGGTGATCTCTACAGCGCGCTGTAACAACCTCATTGAGCAAGAACATCGATCTACACGGCGACAAGAGCGAAGTCAGCAGGGGTTCAAACGACGGAAACGCGCTCAAGAATTCCTGAGGCTGCACGCCCAAGTCACCAACCTCCACCACCACTCCCGAACCAGCGTCTCTGCCTCGACCAGAAGACATAACCAGAAG